>Ga0209759_1000461_pt1 | contig 46188 bp, 35 predicted proteins | sample AraplaCL_Col_mMS_FD_184261 | JGI IMG/M metagenome (GOLD analysis project Ga0209759, IMG submission 184261) | Arabidopsis root microbial communities from the University of North Carolina, USA - plate scrape CL_Col_mMS (SPAdes) (version 2) | ecosystem: Host-associated > Plants > Roots >...
GGAGCCGGTAGTCCAGCGCGATCACGGCGGCTGCGCTGCGCAGCGCGATCTGGCGGCACAGGCTGTCGTGCGTCTCGAGGTTGCCGATCGTGAAGCCGCCGCCGTGCAGGTACAGCAGCACCGGCAGCACGTCGGTGGACGGCGCATACAGGCGCGCGGGCAGCGCGACGCCGCCGGCGCCGGGCAGCGTGATGTCCTCGACGCGCGGCAAGGGAGCGCGCGGCGGCTCCAGCACTTCGGCGGCGGCCGTGTAGGCGACGCGCGCATCGACGGGGGCCATCGTCTCGAAGCCGGGCCGGTTGGCGCGCGCGATGCGATCCAGCAGTGCGGCCATGCGCGGGGTCAGAAGGTTCTTGGCGGACAAGGGAGCGGGAGAACTGGGAGGCGAAGCGGGCAAGCATACGGTGTCCGGGGGGCTGTGGCCGTGCAGGTCTTCCCAGCCGTCCTAAACTCGGACGTCTTCCCAAACGACCACGACCATGGCCCGCTTCCAATACGTCACCCAGATCGAGATCGACCCCGGCGTCGTGCGTCTCCTGCCCCAGGAATGCCAGGCGGCCGGCATTCGCAAGCCGCTGGTGGTGACCGACGCGGGCGTGCGGGCCGCCGGCGTGCTGGACATCGCACTGGCCGCGCTGGCCGACGTGCCGCATGCGGTGTTCGACCAGACGCCCGGCAATCCCAACGAGGCCGCGGTGCGGGCGGCGACGTTGGTCTACCGCGAGCACGGCTGCGACGGCCTCATCGCCGTGGGCGGCGGCTCCAGCATCGACCTGGCCAAGGGCGTGGCCATCGCGGCCACGCACGACGGCCCGCTGGCGAACTGGGCGACGATCACCGGCGGCGCCGAACGCATCAGCGCCAGGGCCTCGCCGCTCATCGCCGTGCCCACCACCGCGGGCACCGGCAGCGAGGTCGCGCGCGGCGCGATCCTGATCGTCGACGACGGCCGCAAGCTGGGCTTCCACAACTGGCACCTGCTGCCGCGCGTGGCGCTGCTCGATCCCGACCTCACGATGGCGCTGCCGCCCTCGCTGACCGCCGCCACCGGCATGGACGCGATCGCGCATTGCCTGGAGACCTTCATGTCGGGCAAGGTCAATCCGCCGGCCGACGGCATCGCCCTGGACGGATTGCGGCGCGGCTGGCACCACATCGAGCGCGCGTTTCGCGACGGCACGACCGATCGCGCGGCGCGCTGGAACATGATGAGCGCGAGCATGCAGGGCGCCCTCGCCTTCCAGAAAGGCCTGGGCTGCGTGCACAGCCTCAGCCACAGCCTGGGCGGCGTCAATCCGCGGCTGCACCACGGCACGCTCAACGCCGTCTTCCTGCCGGCGGTGATCCGCTTCAACGCAGGTGCCGAGTCGATGCGCAAGGACGCCCGCCTGAACCGCATGGCGCACGCCATGGGCCTGCCCGACGGCCGCGACTACGGCGACGGCGTCGCCGTGGCCCAGGCGGTGCTGGACATGACCGCGCGGCTGGGGCTGCCCACCGGCCTGGCGGCGATGGGCGTGACCGAGTCGCTGTTCGACGAGATCATCGACCACGCGCTGGTCGACCACTGCCACGCGACCAATCCGCGCCTCGCCAGCCGTGACGACTATCGGCGCATGCTGCAGGAGTCGATGTGAGCGACCAGGCCTTCACCGATTGGGAAACGCGCGTCGCCGCGGTCTGGAAGGTCGCCGATACGCTGACCCCGCAGGAACTCGTGCGCACCATCGACCAGCTGGCGAGCGAGCGCCCGGCCGACGACCCTTTCGCGCTGTTCGAGCGCGCGTGCGCACGCGACACCGCCGGCATCGAGGACGGCGCCGAACCGCTGTACCGCGCCGCGCTGGCCAGCGGCGCGTTGGACCCCTACCGCCACGCCCGGGCGAGCATCCAGCTGGGCAGCACGCTGCGTCACCTGGGCCGGCTCGGCGAGAGCGAACAGCTGCTGCTGGCCCAGCTCGAACGCTGCCGCAGCGAAGGGCCCGGCGCCGTGCTCCACGACGAAGTGCGGGCCGTGCTGGCATTCACGTGGATCGCACAAGGGCGCACCGTCGAGGCGGCGGCGCTCGCCCTCGAGACGCTGGCCCCGCACCTGACGCGCTACAACCGGTCGATGGCCGCCAACGCCCGCGCGTTGCGCAGCCCGTCCGCCGTCTGACCCCACGCGCGCGCAGCGCGAGCTAGTGCTTGTGCCCGACCTCGCGCCAGGACGCCTCGTTCACCTCGACGCCATACTTCTTGGCGGCCGCCTTGATGTGCTTCCAGGCTTCGTCGCGCTCGGCGTCGGTCACGCCTTGCACCTGATTGAAGCGCGCGATCGCGTTGCGCACGTGCGCGGCGTTCTCCAGCGGCTCCTTGCGCTGCTTTGGAAAGGCGAAGCTGCCGGACGGGACGGCATTACGGTGGGCGGTATCCAGCTTGGTCATGACGCGCTCCTTTCTTGCAGCAATTTCAGTCGGCGATGGGCATCGCCATCTCGCGCTTGTCGGGCGCGCGCTGCAGCGCGGCGATGAACTCGCGGTTGAACGCCGGCAGGTCGTCGGGCTTGCGGCTCGACGTCCAGTTGCCGTCGCAGACGACCTCGCGGTCGACCCAGGTGGCGCCGGCGTTGCGCAGGTCGTCCTTGAGCGAGGGCCAGCTCGTGAGCGTGCGTCCCGCGACGAGGCCGGCCGAGATCAGCAGCCAGGCGCCGTGGCAGACGACGGCCACGGGTTTGCCTGCGCCGTCGATGGCCTGCGCGAACTTCTGGGCGGTCTCGTTCGTGCGCAGCACGTCGGCATTGACGACGCCGCCCGGCAGCACGAGGCCGTCGTAGTCGTCGGGCCGGGCGTCGGCCAGCGGCACGTCGACATCGAAGCTGTCGCCCTTGTCGTGGTGCTTCATGCCGGTGACCTGGGGGCCCTTGGGCGAGACGATGTGCACCGTCGCGCCGGCTGCCTGGAGCGCCTTCCTGGGCTCGGCCAGCTCGGCCTGCTCGAACAGATCGTCCACCAGGATGGCGATCTTCATGTCCTTCTTCGGCTGGGTCATGGGAACTCCTCGTCCATGGAGCGGCGCGAATGCGCAGCCCCTGACGCAGCAGACCCCGTGCCCGGAAGAGGTGGCGGGCGGCCCGGTCGAGCCAAAAGCAACTTGATACAAGGCGACAGCCAAACGCCCCCAAACTAGGGTTGACGTGTGAACTTTGTCACACCGCCTCTGGAGCAAGAATTTGAACGCGATTCACAGGATACATACGGGATCCAGCCATCCCATGGCCCGGCTTCTTCTGGACGAGCCGGCGCCCTGGAGCACGTTCGAGGACGAAAAAGGCCAGCGCCAGTTGACGATCCGCGCGGCGGATTGCGATGGCTCGCGCAGCTCGGCGCACATCCTGGTCAACCGGATGTACGCCGCGCGCGGCTACACCACCTCGGCCATGCCCGACCATTCGAACGCCAACCGCATCACGCTGGTGGCCAGCGATGAAGGCGAGACGGTCGGCACCATCACCGTCAACTTCGACAGTTCGCACGGCCTGCTCGTGGACGAATGTTTCTCGACCGAGGCCCGGCAACTGCGCGACGACGGCCTGCTGCTGTGCGAATTCATCAAGCTCGCGGTCGACGGCGTGGTGCGCTCCAAGAAGGTGCTGGCCTCGCTGATGGACGCAGCCTTCCTGTGTGCGCGTGAAGTGCGGCGCTGCGACAAGGCGCTGATCGAGGTCAATCCGCGCCACGTGCGCTTCTACGAATCGATGCTCGGCTTCAAGGTGCTGCGGCGCGACCGCATGAACCGCCGCGTCAATGCCCCGGCGGTGCTGATGTCGCTCGACCTCGCCTTTGCTGATGAGCAGGTCGCCGAGGCCCATCACGGTGATGGCGCCCTCGCCAACGGCAAACGATCGCTTTATCGCCATGGTTTTTCACCGGAGGAGCGTTCGGGTCTGGTCAATCGCCTGCGCCGCTCCTATTCTTGATTCGTGGGGGGGGCCACTGTCGGCTTAGGGGATGCTCCTGTAAGAAGGCGCGCAGGGAATTGTTAACCTCGCGTAGCAAGTTGACACAAGATCATCGACGAGGAGACGGCCAACTCGTCGATACAAGATGGACGATGACGAGAACTGCAAACCCTGGGGGTTCTCCCGCAGGGAGGGAACGAAAGGATTGGCTGTGAGTGAAGACACCATCATCGGTGCTGCGTTCGAACCGACGCGGCGCCCCGGCACCCAGCGCTCTCAGTTGCAGGACCAGCCCACCGACCCCGCTGAGCGACTGTTCAAGATCCGCGCCGCCCGCACGCCGGGCCAGCGCCGCTCCGCCAGTACGCTGATTAACCTGCGCTATGCGTGGCGCGGATACTCCAGCAAGCCCTTGCCGCAAGATCCGGCACCCGGCCGCATCACGCTGGTGGCCGCCGAGGAAGACGACACGATCGGCACGATGACTGTGGGCTTCGACGGCCCGGACGGCCTGATGGTCGAAGAGCTGTTCCCCAGCGAGGTCCACGCGCTGCGGGCCGGCGGCCATCGCGTCTGCGAGTTCACCAAGCTGGCGATCGACGGGGCCTCGCAGTCCAAGCGGGTGCTGGCCACGCTCTTTCACGTGGCTTACCTGTACGCCTATCGCGTGATGCGGTACGACTGCCTGTTGATCGAAGTCAATCCCCGACACGTCAACTACTACAGCCGGATCCTGGGCTTCACGACCTTGGCCGACTCGAAGATGAACCCCCGGGTGAACGCGCCGGCGGTGCTGATGTGCCTGGATTTCGCGCACACCGAGGAACAGATCGCGCGCTTCGGCGGGCAGCCGCAACTCTCGGCGACCGAACGCTCGCTCTATCCGTACTCGTTCTCGCTCGAGGAAGAGGCCGGCATCGTCGCGCGCATCAAGCGCGGCGACATGCGCATGGCGCAGGCCCAGTACACAGCCTGGCCCGCGGCGGAAGCCTCCCCGCGGCACGCGAGTATGTAAGCTTTCGAAACCGCGCTGGACAGCACAGCAACACTCGCGTTGCTCACTGTCGAGTAAGGGTTACGTCCGCTCCCCCTCCCAGCTCGTGGCCCCGCCGGCGCGACACTGCATGCTATGGTTGATGCCGGAGTTGCAGTGACGAGGGATGACATGCAGACGATCGAAGAACAAGTCAGCGCGCAGCAGCGACACTGGCTGGTGACGGGCTCGGCCGGATTCATCGGCAGCCACTTGATCGAGGCCTTGCTGCGCCTCGGACAGCGCGTCACATCCCTGGACAACTTCTCCACCGGACACCAGCGCAATCTCGACGAGGTGCGTGCGCGCGTGGGGGACGAGGCCTGGGCGCGGCACCGCTTCATCCGCGGCGACATCGTCGACCTGGAGACCTGCCGCCAGGCGTGCGCCGGCGTGGACATCGTGCTGCACGAGGCCGCACTGGGGTCGGTGCCGCGCTCCATCGCCGACCCGCTGCTGACGCACGCGTCCAACGTCACCGGCTTTCTCACGATGCTCGTGGCCGCCAAGGACGCCAAGGTCGGCCGCTTCGTCTACGCCGCATCGAGTTCCACCTATGGCGACTCCGCCGCGCTGCCCAAGGTGGAAGACGTGATCGGCCGTCCCTTGTCGCCGTACGCCGTGACCAAGTACGCCGACGAGCTCTACGCCGATGTCTTCGCGCGCTGCTACGGACTGGGCACCATCGGGTTGCGCTATTTCAACGTCTTCGGCGCGCGCCAGGATCCGCTCGGCGCCTATGCGGCCGTGATCCCGATCTGGGCCAAGGCGATGCTTGACGGGCGGCCCTGCGTCGTCAACGGCGACGGCCTGACCTCGCGTGACTTCTGCTACATCGACAACGTCGTCCAGGCCAACCTGAGGGCCGGCCTCGTGACGGAGCCCGCGGCGGTCAACCAGGTCTACAACATCGCGCTCGGCAACCGCACCACGCTGCTCGAACTGCACGGGCTGCTGGCGCAAGGCATCCGCTCGTTCGAGCCCGGTGCCGACGTCGCGCCGCCCTCGCATGGACCGTCCCGTGCGGGCGACATCCGGCACTCGCTGGCCGACATCTCCAAGGCCAGGGAACTGCTTGGCTACCGGCCCACGCACACGGTGCAACAAGGCATCGTGCAAGCCGCGGAGTGGTACGTGAGGCGCCTGCCCACCCTCGCCTGAGGGCAGCGGGCCAGCGCGCCCTTGTCAGCGCCGGCCGCGCGACATCACGATGTGCGTGGCGCCGATCAGCGCGATCGCCAGCCAGGTCAGCGGATGCACCAGCACCTCGCGGCATCGCTTCAGGAATTGCTGGATCGAGTATTCGGGCGCGGAGTCGGCCAGCAGCCGTGCGCCCGCGCTCTCGTGCGCCGGTGCGGCCGTGGGGGCCCGAGACGGTCCGGCGCCGGGGGGAGGCATTTGCACCGGACGTGCGGCGCGCTGCGCCATCGCGCTGACGCCGCTGGCCTGGGTCTCGACCGGCAGCCCCAGGTCGGGCGCGCCCGGGATGCCCGGCCGCGCGTCCCCCGGCACGTTGTCCTGCGGGTTGTCGGGCTTGCCGAACACGTCGCGCATCCAGTCGCGCGCGCTGGTGGCGAACTTGCGCAGCCCGTCATCATCGACGGCGGCGCCGCCGGCCTGTGCTTTGGGCAGTGCCGACGGGGCCGGATGCGCCTGGGCGCCGACCCCTTGCATGTCGATCGGAAGCAGCGCCGGGTCGCGCGCCGTGGCCAGCGCATCGGCTCGCTCCTGGACCAGTTCGCCCGGCATCGTGCGGCGCGCGGAGCCGACGAGCGGCATGCTGGCAGCGGGCATGGCCGCGGGGCCCAGCGCGGAGCCATCGGCCTGTGCCGGCACGGCTCCCGCGTCGACCGGGACGGGATTCGCGTGACAGGGCGCCAGCCAGGCCCAGGCGATCACGACGGCGGCGCCCGCGCGATGAATTCGTGAACCCACCTTCCTCGCTCCTGGTCGAATTGGGACGTCGAACGCCGGATCCGGGGGGCCGCCATGCCGCAGGCGACCACTGTCCAGCACGAGGATGTTAGCTGCAGTAACCGGACGCGTCCATGCTGGCTTGCGCTGGCACGCGCGCCCGGCGGCAGGCGCGCCGCGTCAAGCTCACAGGCGCCACAGCTGCAGGCCGGCGCGGCGAACCTCGGCCGGATCGTAAGTGCTCTTGACGTCGGCGAAGACGCCGCCCGGAACGAGGCGCTGGGCGAAGGTCTCGACGCCCATCTTCGCGTACGCGGCGTGCGACACGGCGGCCACGATGGCAGAGGCCACCGGCAGCTGCTCCCAGGGCGTCAGCGTGACGCCGTACTCGTGCTCGCACTCGGCGGCGTTGGCGATCGGGTCGTGGATCACGACGTTGACGCCGAAGCTCTGGAGTTCGCGCACCACATCGATCACCTTGCTGTTTCGCAGGTCGGGGCAGTTCTCCTTGAACGTCATGCCCAGCACGATCACGTTGGCGCCCTTGACCGGCAGGTCGTGCGAGATCATCTGCTTGATCGTCTGCTCGGCGACGTACTTGCCCATGCTGTCGTTGATGCGGCGGCCGGCCAGGATGACCTGCGGCGTGTAGCCCAGCATCTCTGCCTTGTGCGTGAGGTAGTACGGGTCGACGCCGATGCAGTGGCCACCCACCAGGCCCGGGCGGAACGGCAGGAAGTTCCATTTGGTGCCGGCGGCCTGCAGCACCTCCAGCGTATCGATGCCGATGCGCCGGAAGATCACCGACAGCTCGTTCATCAGTGCGATGTTCAGGTCGCGCTGGGTGTTCTCGATCACCTTGGCGGCCTCGGCCACCTTGATGCTGCTGGCGCGGTAGACGCCCGCGGTGATGACCTCGCCGTAGATCCTGGCGACCAGATCCAGCGTGCGCGGGCTGTCGCCCGACACGACCTTGGTGATCTTGGTGACGGTGCGTTCCTTGTCGCCGGGATTGATGCGCTCGGGGCTGTAGCCGACGAAGAAATCGTCCTTCCACTTGAAGCCCGAATGCTTCTCGATGATGGGCACGCAGATCTCTTCGGTCGCGCCCGGATAGACCGTCGACTCGTAGACGACCGTCGCGCCGCGCCTGATGTGCTTGCCGACGCTCTCGCTGGACTTGAGCAGCGGCGTGAAATCGGGTTGGTGCGCGTCGTCGACCGGCGTGGGCACGGCCACGACGATGAAATCGGCTTCGCCGATGACCGACGGATCGGTGCTGAAGCTCAGTTGCGTGCTGGCCTTGAGCTGCTCGCCGCTGACCTCGCCGGTCGGATCGACCCCGCTGATATATGCAGCGACCTTTTCCTGCGACAGGTCGAACCCGAGGGTCCTGAACTTCTTGCCAAACTCGATGGCGAGCGGCAGGCCGACATAGCCCAGTCCGATGACAGCAATGGTCGTCATGTTCTTTTCCTCGATGAATCCACAGACCTCATTACGCCGCGCCTCCAGGTCGCCGCGCACCCCCGTCCAGCTTAAACTATACCGTCGCCACTTCGGTCCACTTGAATAGGGGAAGCCCGCCGCGAGCGCCCTGCAAGCGCGGGTTTTCGTGGTGTATTGCCTCCCTCCCGGACGCCTGGAACGCCATGTCGCCACGGATGCCTTCTCCGCTCGAACCTGCCGCCGGCGGTGCCCGATGAGCCGCACCGTCCGGGCACTGTCCACGATGGCTTCGCCGGCCGGCCAGCGCGCCAAGCTGCTGACCTTCTTCTTCCATCGGGTGCTGGACAAGCCCGACCCGATGATCCCCGGCGAGATGCATGCATCGCAGTTCGACGAGGCCTTGCGCTGGATCGGCGACCAGTTCCGCGTGTTGCGCCCGCTCGAGGCCTGCGAGCGCCTGGCCGCGGGCAACCTGCCCGCGCGCGCGGCGATCATCAGCTTCGACGACGGCTATCGCGACAACCACGACGTGGCGCTGCCGCTGCTGCGGCGTCACCGCATGACGGCCGCGTTCTTCGTGGCCACCGGCTACCTGGGCGACGGCGTGCAGTTCAACGACCGCCTGACCGAGGCCATGCGGGCGTACCAAGGCGACGCCTTCGACGCCGGCTGGCTCGGCCTGGGCCGGTTGCCCACCAACGGCCTGCAGGCCCGGCTGCAGGCCTTGCATCGCCTGCGCGAGGGCATCAAGTACCTGCCGCTGGCCGAGCGCACCCAGGCGCTGGAGCGCATCGAAGCGGCGTGCGGCGCGGCGAGCTCGCGCGGCGCGCGCGAGCGCATCATGATGACGCCCGAGGAGGTGCAGGCGCTGGCGGCGGCCGGCATGGAGATCGGCGGCCATACCGTGATGCATCCGATCCTGAAGTCGGTCGACGACGACACCGCCCTTGCCGAGATCAGCAGCGGCCGCGCCGCGCTGTCCGCCCTGCTGCCCCGGCCACCGCAGCTGTTTGCGTACCCGAACGGCAAGCTGGGCACGGACTTCGAGCCGCGCCATGCCGAGATGGCGCGCCGCGCCGGCTTTTCCTACGCCTTCTCCACGCATCGCGGCGCCGCGGACGCGCGCACGGACCGCATGATGCTGCCCCGCTTCATGCCCTGGGACAAGCGCGCGCTGCGCTTCAAGCTGCAGGCGCTCAAGGTGCTGCTGGGGCATTGACGGGCGCGCCCAGCTCGGCGCCCGCGATGAGGACCAGCAGCATCAGCAACGCGACCCGCGGCACGTCCATCACGCTGTTGACCAGCCCGGCGCACAACGCGCCTGCGAGCGATGCGGCCAGGAACGGCGCGAAGGCCGGCCCGCGCGGCCCCGCGCGCGCGAGCCGCACCAGCACGATCGCGGCGCAACAAGCGAAGGCCAGCAACGCCGGCAGCCCCCGTTCGACCAGCACGTCCAGGTACAGGTTGTCGATATGCCAGGGCACGTAGTAGCCCATGGCCGTGGGCAGCCAGCGGGCCAGGCCGTTCGAGAAGTCGCCGTTGGCCAGCAGTTGTGCGCCGTCGGGCGCCGTGAGCGCGACGTGGCCGATCTGCACGGCGGCGCCTGCGTTGACCACGGCGATCGAGAACACGGCCCCGCGCGGCCACAACGGTTCGCCGGCACCGAGCGCCTGGCCCGAGACGACCGCCGACAACTGCTGCCAGCCGGATACACCCGGCGGTACCACCGGCCCGCCGACCTGGCAGTGCCGCACGTACAGCAGGTGGCTCTCGCACACGCGCAGGTACAACTGCGCGGGCGCGGTGGCGCGAACGGAAAGATCGACCCGATGGCGGTGCCCAGGGTGGATCGCGACGCGCTGGTTGAGCAGCATCAGGCCGTCGATGTCGTCGCGGGTGCGCGGGCCGAGCAGGCGCACGAAGCCGCTGCCGGCCGACGTGCGCTGCCAGACGACGCCGCCGGGAAACTCCAGGCCCGGCACGCGCGTCGCGTAACCCCGCGGCAACTGGCCGGCACCGATGCCCGCGAGCCAGTCCGACGGCTCGTCCATCAGCCCGATGCCGTCGCTCCAGTGCTGGAGCCGGCCCTGGAAGTCGTTGTCCGTCGCCGCCATGCGTTCGCGCAGGAACGTGCCCAGACCCACCACCGCGAACACTTCCAGCAGCAGCGCCAGGGCCAGCACGAACGACGCGGCCATGCGCCACGAAAGCGGCCGGACCCGCCGCGTCCAGATTGCCGCGGGCAGGGCCAGCGCCAGCACGACGAGCCCCGCCGCTGTCGCACCGGCCCATTCGAACGCCAGGATCAGCAAGGTGTCGACCGCAACGAGCGCGGCGGCGATCCCCAGGCCGGTGGCCCAGCCGCTGCGCCGCCCCGGCCCTGCCCGCCGCAGGACCATCAAGATGCCGAGTGCAACCAAGGGCACCACCACTGCGACATAGACGCCGCGCGAGAAGGTCGTCAGGCAGGTGTAGACGGTCAGCAAGGCCAGCGTGGCGGCGATCGCCCACAGTCCGGGCGACTTCTGCGACCACAGCGTCCAGGCGACGAAGGGTACCGCCAGGCCCAGGTAACCATCGATGGCGCCGCCACCCACGTGCATCTCCCAGAACAGTGCGGTGGTGCGGTACGGCCCGGAGAACTGCCAGAGCCCCGTGTAGGCGGCGCGCTCCGCGATGGCCGCGAGCACCACGACCAGCAGTCCGCCCAGCACGCCCGCGACCAGCCGTCGCACGGCCGAATCGCGGGCCAGCGCGATCTCCCGGCGCAGCGGTTGCCAGAGCAGCGCCGCCCACAACACGCTCTTGGTCACGCGCCAGGCGTTGAGCGGGTCCTCGTAGCCCTGAAACCAGGCGTCGGCCACTGACACGCCGCCCGCGGCCGCCGCGCCGCGCAGCATGCTGGCCGCACTGGATAGGGCAAACACCAGCGCGGCCCATTCAAACGCGGTCCATCGGCGGCCGCCCGGCCGCGCACGCAGGCCCCGCGCTTGGTCCGGCGCCAGCGCCGCCCTCCCATGCAGCGCGGCGGCGACCGCCAGCACCAGCAGGTCGAATTCCTCGATGACGAGGCCGCCCGTCCATGGGGCGAAGTCCAGCAGCGGCAACGCGGCCGGCACCAGCCACAGCCAGTGCCGAGGTCGCCATGCGACCAATGCAATGGCCGCAACGAACGCGAGCAAGGCCCAGCCGGGCGCCAGCGGGTGCTGCCAAGCGAGTACCGCCCCGAAGCCGGCACAGAGGCCCGCCGTCAGCGCCGGCACGACCTGCGGGCGCCAGCTCACGTGCGGCGCGGGCCGTGCAGCGTCAAGGCTTGCAGCAGCAGGAAGTAGAAGACGAAGGCGTCGCGCGGCACGTCCACCAGGCTGTCGAACAAGCCCACCATGACGAAGCCGACGAGCGCGCCGGCGATCGCGGGCGCGAGCGGATGCGCGCGCGCCGAGCCCAGCGCCAGCCGCCACAGCCCCCCGGCCAGCATCAGCACGAACACGCACAGCCCGAACAGGCCCTGGTCGAACAGCACGTGCACGAACACGTTCTTCAGGTGCCAGGGCAGATGGTTGCGGTCGCTGGTGAAGAACCAGTGCGCCATGTCGTGCGAGAAGTCGCCGTTGACCAGCAGGTCGCCGCCCCCTGCTTCGATCAGCCGCACGTCGCGCACCTCCAGCAGCGTCGCCTCGGTGCGGTTGCTGATCGAGAAGCTCAGCAGCCGCGGCGCGAACGCCTGGCCGCCGGTCACGCCGGCGCCATCCAGCGGGGTGCGAATGGTCTGCCAGTTGCCGCCTGTCGCGGGGACGGCGATCTCCTTGAGCAGGCAGCCGCCGTTGTACAGCAGGTGTTTCTCGCACACCTCCAGATGCACGCCGGTCGGATGCTCGGCCCGCACCTGCAGCTCGGCCTGCACCGGCTGGCGTGGCACGCGCACGCGCTGCGAGACGCGCAGGAGCTCGCCCCATCCGAGCATCTTGCGGCCTGCCGACAGCGCCAGCACGGCGCCGCCCGGAGCCTCGCGCAAGGCATAGTCGCCCGGAGCGTCGATGCTGTCGTGCAGCAGGAAATAGCTGGCGGGGTATCGGCCGAGTCCGACGCCGAACGCCCACTGCGCGGGCGAATGCAGCACCGACAGGCCTTCGCGCCAGTGGTCGACGCGCGTCTGCAGGTCACCTTCGGTGGTCGACATCCGGTCCGTCATGTAGGCACCGCCCACCATCACGCCGACGCCGGCGCTCGCGGCCACCATGCAACCGAGGACGCCCGCCTGCCAGCGCAGCGAGGAAGGCCACCCGCGCTCGGGGCGACCGGCGCGCGACGACGCCAGAGCCAGCGCGATCAGCAGCAATACGGCCATCACCGGCAGCGCATGCGTCAGCGCCGGCTCGCCGCCCCAGTGCCAGCACACCAGACCCAGCCCGAGGACGAGCGCCGAGTAGCCCGCCCATGCGATCCAGCGGGCGCGCGGCGCGCAGGTGGCCGCCGCCGTCACGGCGAACGCCAGCGCGTAGGCCACATAGGCGCCGCGCGGCAAGGCCCAGGCGATGGCCAGGACAAGGCCGGACAACGCGAGCGCCAACGCCACCGAGCGTGCCGCTGACGGGGCTTCGGCGCCGGTGTCCCCGCCCAGCCGCAGCAACAGCGCGAAGGCGCCCAGCAACGCCAGCAGGCCGCGGTAGCCCGCCACCGGGAACATCCAGACCGCGGCCGCTGCATAGCCGACGCCGAACAATGCGGCCCAGCCCAGCCAGCGGCGCAGCGAGACCCCCGTGGCCGGCGCCACCGCATGCTGTCGCACGGCCAGGCTGCCCATGACGACCAGACCGATGGGGATCGCGACGAACACGCCGCGCGAGAAGGTGGTCAGGCACGCATAGCTGGCGACGACGAGGATCGCGAGCGCCCCGATCCAGCGCCAGCGGCGCGCGGCCGTCTGCAGCTCGCGCACGGCGAACGGCACCGTCAGCGCCAGGAAGCCGTCGAAGGCCGCGCCGCCGACGTGCATCTCCCAGAACAGCGCCGTGGTGCGGTAGTCGGTGGAGAAGTCGAGCAGGCGGGTGAAGGCCAGGCGCTCCCACAGCGCCGCGAGGCTCGCGCCCGCCAGGCCCAGGCACAGGCCGGCCGACAGCCAGCGCGACGCCCTGCCCGCGTCGGCCGCATGCGCATCGCGCCACAGCGGCAACAGCAGCAGCGCGAGAAAGAAGCTCTTGGCCAGGCGCACCGAGTTCATCGACCCCTGGTAGCCCTGGAACCAGCCGAACTGGAATCCGCCTGCGTCATCGACGCCGCGCACCAGCGAGACCAGGATGGACAGCGCGAACAGGACGACGAGCAGCCGCGTCGCCATCGCGATGGTCGCCTCGGGATGCGCAGGCCTCGCGCGTTCCAGTGCGCGGCGCGCATGGCCGCCGGCCGCGATGGCCAGCGCCAGCATGTCGAGCTCCTCGAACGTGATCCAGCCGGTCCAGGGCGCGAACCCGACCAGCGGCAGCACGGCCGGCAACGCCAGGATCCAGAGCCCGGGCCGCAGGGCCGTGCAGACGGCGACCGCGGCCAGCACCGCGGCCGCGGCCCACGGCGGTCCGAGCGGATATCGCAGGGCCAGCGCAAGGCCTGCCGCGGCACACAGCAGGGACAGCGCCGCGGCCAGCAGCCGCATCGGCAGCGCCCGCACCGGCTGCGACGCTCCGCCTGGCCCGATGGCGGCCTCCGGGCGTCGCGCCGGGGCGTGAAAGGAGTCAGCCATCTCAGAAGCGGCGCAGCCGGCGGGTGGCCGCTAGACCAGCACTTCCGTGCAGCCCGGGTGGCCGAGAAAGGCCTGCGGGCTCGCGCTCGCGCCGTAGGCCCCCGACTGGAACACGACCACCAGGTCGCCGGGCTGCGCCACCGGCAGCGTCATGCGGTCGGCCAGCAGGTCCAGCGGCGTGCACAGCGGGCCGACGACGGTCGCCTCCTCGAACGCGGCATCGGCCTGCCGGGTGACTATCGTCACCGGATAGTTCTTGCGGATCACCTGGCCGAAATTGCCCGAGGCCGACAGGTGGTGGTTCAGGCCGCCGTCGGTCACCAGGAAGACCTTGCCGCGCGATTCCTTGCGATCGAGCACGCGCGTGACGTAGATGCCCGCCTCGCCGACCAGGTAGCGGCCGAGCTCCAGCACGATGCTGGCGTTGGGCAGGTCGCGCGCCGCGCGCTCGGCCAGGCGCTGCAGGTTGTCTGCGATGGGCGTCAGCTCCAGCCGCTGCTCGCCGGGGAAGTACGGGATGCCGAAGCCGCCGCCCAGGTTGAGCGAGCGCACCGACTCGGGCCGCCGCGCCGCCAGGCGCAACGCGAGTTCGTAGGACTTGAGCTGCGCCTCGCAGATCGCCTCGGCGCGCAGGTTCTGCGAGCCCGCGAACAAGTGAAAGCCCTCGAACTCGAGGCCAGCCGCGGCGATGGCCTCGAGCATGGCCGGCACCTGTTCGACGTCGACGCCGAACTGCTTGGGGCCGCCGCCCATCTTCATGCCCGAGCCCTTCAGCTCGAAGTCCGGATTCACGCGCACGGCCACGCGGGCCGCGATGCCCAGCTTGGCGCCGATGTCGCGCAGCAGCTGCACCTCGCGCATCGACTCCAGGTTGATCAGCACGCGCGACGCGACGGCCTGGCGCAGCTCCGCCTCGCGCTTGCCGGGTCCGGCGAAGCTGACCTCGCGCGCGTCGGCGCCGGCGTCGAGCGCGACCTTCAGCTCGCCGGCCGAGGCCACGTCGATGCCGTCGACCAGCTGCGCCATCAGGCCCACCACGGCGGGCATCGGATTGGCCTTCATCGCGTAGTGCAGGCGGATGCCGGGGGGCAGCGTCGAGCGAAGCTCGGCGACGCGCCGGCGCAGCAGCGCGCGGTCATAGGCGAAGAACGGCGTCTGGCCGACGCGCTCGGCCAGCGTCGCGAGCATTTCCCCGCCGACGAGCAACTGGCCGCCGGCGCTGGCGAACTGCGTCATCGGCGCGTGACGCGGCGCGCTGTCTTGGGGATCCATCGGCGACTCCGTCATGTGGACGCGGCGGCGTTGCCGGCCCGGGCGATCCATTCGGTCGACAACAGCTTGCGATCGATCTTGCCGTTGGGATTGCGCGGCAGCGGCCCGACGCGAATGTCGATGCCGGCGGGCACCATGTAGGCCGGCATGCGCGCGCGGCACTGCGCCTGCAGGGCCGCGAGATCGACGCCGTCCTGGCCCGCCGGGGCGGTCGCGATGACCTGGATCGCCTGGCCGAGGACAGCGTGTTCGACGCCGAACGCGACGCACTCGCCGACATGCCGCGTCGCATAGAGGATCTCTTCGACTTCGGCCGGACTGACGCGGTAGCCCGAGGTCTTGATCATCTCGTCGCGGCGGCCGATGAAGTAAAGAAAGCCCTCGGCGTCGCAGCGCACGGTGTCGCCCGAGAACACGGCGAACTCGGACAACTGCAGGCCGCCTTCGCGCCAGGGCCCGCCGGCGGGCAGCGGCTTGTAGCGCTCGGCGGTCTTGGCCGCGTCGTTCCAGTAGCCCAGGCCGACCAGGCCGCCGCGGTGCACCAGCTCGCCGGGTTCGTCGGCGTCGCAAGGCGTGCCGTCCTCGCGCAGCACCAGGATCTCCGCGTTGGGGATCGCCTTGCCGATGGAGTCGGGACGCCGGTCGACCTCCTCGGGCGGCAGGTAGGTGGAACGGAAGGCCTCGGTCAGGCCGTACATCAGGAAGGGCTGGCTGCGCGGCAGGTGCTGGCGCAGCAGCGTCAGCGTCTCGAGCGGCATGCGCCCGCCGGTGTTGGCGAAGTAGCGCAGGTTGGCCGCGATGGCCTCGGGCCACTTCAATGCGGCGAGCTGGATGTACAGCGGCGGCACGGCGGTCAGGCCGGTGACCTTCTCGCGCTCCATCGTCCTCAGCACATCGCGCGGCAGCACGTAGTTCAGGAGCACCACGCGCGCGCCGCTGTGGAACGCGGTCGTGAGCTGACTGAAGCCCGCGTCGAACGACAGCGGCAGCGCCGCCAGCAAGGTGTCGCCGGCATGGTTGCCCAGGTAGGAGGCCACGCTCTTGGCCCCCAGCACCATGTTGCGGTGGGACAGCACGACGCCCTTGGGCTTGCCGGTGCTGCCGGAGGTGTAGAGGATGGCCACCATGTCGGTGTCGATGACGCGGTGGTGCGCGCCGGGCGGCGTGTCGAGGAAGCCGGCCCAGGAGGCGGACGACATGCGCGGCGGCAGCCCGGCGGTCGCGCCGGTCTCCGTGCCGGTTGACACGACGTGGTCCAGGCTGGCGCAGCGGGCTATCGCGTCCGTCAAGGTGACGAGCCGTTCGGGCGAGGTGACCAGCAGCCGCACGTCGCAGTCCGCAAGGATGAAGCTGACCTGCTCCGCCTTGAGCACCGGATTGATCGGCACGAAGACGGCCCCGGCCGCGGCCGCGCCAAAGCTCGCCACGACCGTTTCGATGCGCTTTTCGAGATAGATGCCGACGCGCTCGCCGCGGCGTATCCCAGCCTGCACGAGACCGGCGGCGAAGCGCTGGATCGATTCGAGCAGGCTCTGGTACGAAACGTGGCGCTCACCATCGGTCAGCGCGATGGCCGAGGGCGTGCGAAGCGCCGCGGCGACCACCAGTTCATGAAGAAGCGTCGAATCGGTCACGGGCACGGCAAGGGCTCACGCAGCGGGGAAGAAAAAGTATCGCACGGCCCCTGCGGCGGGACGCCGCCGGCGGCCGCACGCGCGCGCCCGCGATGTCGATTCTTGCGTGTCGGGCGCAGCAGCATCCCTAGTTCAAGGTGCCGTGACTAGACATTCGTGCCATCGATCACGAAGGCCGCCGCACAAGTCGATGCCCCACGACATTGGTAGTGCGCGGGATCGACCCGGGCAATCGAACTCAGATACCATCCCGGGAAAATTGGAGGGGTCCGCCCGGATGGACACGACACAAGAGATCAATCGCCTGCTGGACGACGTGCTGAGCCTGGGTGGCCGCGCCGCGTCGTTCACCCGTGCCACGCCGCTGCTGGGATCCGTCGCGGAACTCGATTCCATGGCGGTCGTCGCGCTGATCACCGCCATGGAAGAGCAGTTCGGCATCGTCATCGAAGACGACGACCTCGACGGACACACGTTCGCGACCGTTGGCACCCTGAGCGATTTCGTGACCGCCAAGCTGGCCGGCTGAGTCCCATGGCCGCCGCCGCGCCATTCTTCCTGGACGACGAGGCCGGCGGCCAACGCTTCTGCATCCTGCACCGCCCCCCCATGCAGAACGTGCGCGGCATCGTCGTGCACGTCCATCCGTTCGCGGAGGAGATGAACAAGTCGCGCCGCATGGCGGCACTGCAGGCGCGCGCTTTCGCGAGTGCCGGCTACGCCGTGCTGCAGTGCGACCTGCTCGGTTGCGGCGACAGCTCTGGCGACTTCGGCGATGCGACCTGGGACGACTGGCTGGCCGACGTCACCCGCGCCGTCGAATGGCTGCGCCAGCGCCACGACGCGCCGCTGACGCTGTGGGGCGTGCGGGCCGGTTGCCTGCTGGCCTCGCAAGTGGCGCAGCGCCTTGCACGCGAATGCGACCTGCTGTTCTGGCAACCGATGACCAGCGGCAAGACGATGCTGCAGCAGCACCTGCGCCTGCACGCGGCCAAGGGCATGCTGGACGGCCAGGCCGGCGGCGGCACCCAGCGCCTGCGCGAGCGCCTGGCCGCGGGCGAGGCGTTGGACATCGCGGGCTATGCGCTCAATCCCGCGCTGGCGGCCGGTCTCGAGCAGGCCGCGCTGCAGCCGTCGCCGCCCGGTCGAACGCTGTGGCTGGAGGTCTCCACGCGCGACGACGGCGCTCTGCTGCCGGCCAGCGCCACCGTGCTCGAGCGCTGGAGGGCCGCAGGGCACGACGTCGCCGAGCGCGTCGTCAAGGGACCGCCGTTCTGGAACGCCACCGAGATCGAGGAGGCGCCCGAGCTGATCGCGGCCACCTCCGAGATGATCGGCGAACGCCTGGCCGAGTGCACGGCATGAGCGGCGAACGCGCGATCACCTTCGATTGCGAGGGCGATGCCCTGGTGGGGATCGTCAGCGAGCCGCCCACGCCCAGCGAGACCGGCGTCGTGATCGTGGTCGGCGGCCCGCAGTACCGCGCCGGCAGCCATCGCCAGTTCGTGCTGCTGGCGCGCGCCCTCGCCCGCGAAGGCTTCGCGGTGCTGCGCTTCGACGTGCGCGGCATGGGCGACAGCGCGGGCTCGCCGCGCGACTTCGAAGCCATCGGTCCGGACATCGACGCGGCCGTCGCCGCGTTGATGCAGCAGGTGCCCGTGCTGCGGCGCGTGGCGCTGTGGGGCTTGTGCGACGGCGCGTCGGCCGCCCTGCTCCACGCCGACGCGGCACGTGATCCGCGCGTGTGCGGATTGGTGCTGCTCAACCCGTGGGTGCGCTCGCCCGAGAGCCTGGCGCGCGTGCACTTGCGCCACTACTACTGGCGCCGGCTGGTGCAGCCGGCGTTCTGGTCCAAGCTGCTGCGCGGCGGCGTCGGCCAGGCGGCCTGGCGCGACCTGCTGGCCAACCTGCGGGCGCGCCGCGCGGCGCCGCCTGTCGCGCAACTGCCGTTCCAGCATCGCATGGCGCGCGGCTGGGCGGCCTTCGAGGGCGAGCTCCTGCTGGTGCTGAGCGGCAACGATTTCACCGCCAGGGAATTCATCGATGCCACGCGCAGCGAGCCGGCCTGGGCGCCCGCGCTGCAGCACGCACGCCTGCAAAGGCACGACCTGCCCGAGGCGGATCACACATTCACCGCGCCGGCCTGGCGCCAGCGCGTCGACGAGATCACGCTGGCCTGGTTGAAGGCGCTGCCTGCAGCGCCGCTTGGCGCGAGCGCGGAGGTCTCTTGAACATGTGGCGAACGCTCCTGCTGGCCGCGGCGCTGTCATCGCTTTGCGGCGCTGTCTTGGCGCAACAAGGCGGTGTCTGCGGCAGCCTCGAGTCGGCCTACGGGCCCTACGACTACCGGGTCGAACGAACTGGCCACCTGCGCATCGTCGAACGATTCCACTTCTCGCCGGCGGTCGAGGGCCTGGTGCACGGCGACTCCGGCGACATCGGCGGCGACCTGAACTACGTGTTGATGACCTCGCCCAACCATCATCGCGCCCTGCTGGCGACCATGCGTTTCGGGGAAAAGACCAAGACGCCGCAGCCGCCGGGGATGAAGTTTTCGATCGACTGCTACTTCGATCGCGCCATCCGCTTCCAGCCCGACGACACCGTGGTGCGCGAGTTGTTCGCGCAGTACCTGGGCAAGAACGGCCGCGTGCCCGAAGCCAGGCAGCAGCTCGCGGCCGCGGCCCAATATGCCGGCGACAACGCGCTGTCGCACTACAACATCGGGCTGCTCTACTTCGATCTGAAGGCCTACGACGAGGCCCTGGCGCAGGCCCATGCCGCCATGGCGCTGGGCTACGGGCGCACCGAGCTGCGCGACAAGCTCAAGAGCGTGGACAAATGGCGCGATCCGCCCGCCGAGCCCGATGCCGCGGCGTCGGCGCCCGGCGCGGCCTCGGCCGCCGCATCGGCCACGCCATGACGGGTGATCTGGTCTCCGTCGTCATTCCCTGCTTCAATGCGTCGCGCTACATCGCCGCCGCCATCCGCTCGGTGCATGACCAGCATTGGGGCCAGCTCGAGATCATCGTCGTCGACGACGGCTCCACCGACGGCTCGGCCGATCTCGTCGCGGCGGACTTCCCCGACGTTCGGCTGATCCGGCAGTCCAACCAGGGCGTGGCCACGGCACGCAACGTGGGCGTGGCCGCGGCTCGCGGAAGCTGGATCGCCTTCCTGGACGCGGACGACATCTGGCTGGCCGACAAACTGCAGGCTCAGTGGGACAAGTTGCGCAGCGAGCCGGCGGCGCGCATGGTCTACACGGCGTGGCAGGTCTGGTTTGGCGAGACGCCCAGCCCGAGTGCCGCGGAGGTCGACGCCTTGCTGGCCGACGCCGACGACGCCGCGCGCTGGGCCGGCCCGTCGGGCTGGATCTATCCCGAGCTGCTGCTCGATTGCGCGTTGTGGACGTCGACGGTGATGGCGCATCGCAGCGTCTTCGACGAGGTGGGCGTGTTCGACCCGGGCCTGCGCATCGGCGAGGACTACGACCTGTGGCTGCGCGCCTCGCGCGCCACGCGGATCCTGCGCGTCGACCGGCCCTGCGCCCTGTACCGCTCGCACGCGGCCAGCATCACCCGCAGCGCCCCGCTGGAGAACTACCGCTCCATCGTGGTCTCGCGCGCCATCGCGCGCTGGGGCTATGGCCACGAGCCGGCCGGCAGCGCGCTGCGCACGCGCGTGCGGCGCGCGCTGGCCCGCAGCTGGAGCGACTTCGCAGTCTCCAACTTCAATGCCGGGCAGATGGCACGCGCCAAGCACGGCGCCCTGATGTCGCTGCGCGTCGACCCGACGTTCGCACTCGGCTGGAAGGTGCTGCTCAAGACCGCGGTCGGCGGATTGGCGCCGCGGCAGGGACGGCCTCGATGAAGCCGAGCTCGCAACCCACGCCGGCGCCGCGCGGAGAGCCGTCGTGACCGTCCGCCGCGCCCTCGCGTTTTCGTACATCGAGAAGTACGGCTCGTTCCTGCTCAGCCTGGTGTCGACGGCGATCATCTCGCGCCTGCTCAAGCCCGCCGAGATCGGTGTCTTCGCGATCGGCATGTCGCTGGTCGGCGTGGTGGCCGTGATCCGCGAACTGGGCGTCAGCACGTACCTGGTGCAGGAGCAGGACTTGAGCGAGACGCGCATCCGCGCGGCCTTCACGCTGGCGATGGCGATGGGCGTGGGGCTTTGCTTCGTCCTGCTGGCCGTGAGCATTCCGGCCGGCCTGTTCTACAAGGATCCGACCGTCACCACCATCGTGGCCATCCTCGCGCTGAACTTCGCGCTGACGCCGCTGGGCAGCGTGTCGCAGTCGCTGCTGGTGCGCGAGCTCCGTTTCAGCGCCCTGACCTGGATCCGGCTGGCCCAGGCGGTGATCCTGGCCGTCGCCGGCATCGGACTCGCGGAGCTGGGCTGGGGCGCGCTGAGCCTGGCGTGGGCGGCCGTCCTCTCGAGTGCGGCCAATGGCGTGATCTCGCTGTGGGTTCGTCCGCACGACATGCGCCCCAGCTTCGACGGCAAGGAACTGCGGCGCGTGTTCTCGGTCGGCGGTCCGGCGACGGCGATCAGCATCGTCGACGAGCTCGTCGCGTCCCTGCCCGAACTGGTGCTGGGCCGCACCCAGACGCTGGCCGCGGCAGGCCTGTTCAGCCGGGCGCGCGGCATGTCGCAGATGGCGCATCAGCTCCTCGCACGCGCGGCGGGCCCCGTGTTCCTGGCCGTCTTCGCGGAACGCCAGCGCGAGGGCGTCCCGCTCGCGCCGCTGTATGCCAAGGCGACGGCCTGCGTGGTCGGGCTCGGCTGGCCGGCGCTGGCCATGCTCGTGGTGCTGGCCGACCCGGTGGTACGCATGCTGTTCGGCCCCAACTGGCTCGCCGTCGTGCCGCTGATGCGCTGGCTGTCGGTGGCCGCCGCCGTGGCGCTGCTGACCTCGGGGGCTTATCACCTGCTGCTGGCCAGCGGCGGGGTGCGCGACGTGCTGCATGCCAAGACGGCCGCATTGCCGGCCCAGGCGCTGCCGCTGGTGGTGGGTGCGATGTTCGGCGTCGACGCGATGGCGATGACGATGGTGCTGGCCGCGGCCGCCGCCACCCTGCTGCTCGGACAAGCCGTCCGCAAGCGCCTGGGCATCCGCCTGCGCGACCAGCTGTGGCCGGCGATGACCAGCCTGTCGGTCACGCTGGCGAGCGCGGCGGGAGCGGCCATCGGCCTGCTGGTGCCGGCGCCCTACTCCGCGCTGGGCGCCTTCGAACGGCTCCTGGTGGGCGGATCGGCCGGGGTCGTGTTCGCGGCGGGCGCGCTGATGGCCGGCGCCCATCCGCTGCGTGCCGAGATCGCGCAGCTGCTCGGGCGTTTGCGCGGCCGCGAGAAAAGAGCCTAAGGCCGCGCCTTCTCGAGCACCAGCACCTGGTCGTCGCCCTGCCGCAGCCAGGGCCCGAGCCACGCCATCGGCATGAACATGGCGCAGTAGGCTGCCCACTTGGCAGAGCGGAACCAGCCGCGTGGCGTGCCGAACGAGTAGCCCAGGGGGATGCGCTGGTGGCACACGTCCACCACGCGGAAGCCGGCACGCTCTGCCAGGCGCGACAGGCTCGCCACCGAGAACTGGAACAGGTGGCCGGGCGGTTCGGCATGGCCCCAGAAGCCCAGCCGGCCCGCGAGCCGCAGTGACAGCCGCGGGTACAGCCCATCGGCATTGGGCGTCTTGAGTAGCACCTGGCCGCCGTCGGCCAGGATGCGGTGGACTTGCACCAGGGTCGCATACGGGTCGGGCACGTGCTCGATGACGTCCCACAGCGTGACGACGTCGAAGGACCCGGCCGGATAGGTGTCCGCGCGCAGTTCGCCCGTCTTGACCTCGAGCCGATGCTGCTCGCGCGCGATGCGCGAGGAGTCGGGCGAGTATTCGAGCCCTTGGCCGGTCCAGCCCGTGTCGCGCGCGGCGCGCAGGAACAGCCCGGTCGAGCATCCGATGTCCAGCAGGCGGCCGCCGCTTGCGAAGCGCCGCAGCACGCGCAGGTTCAGGGCCGCCTCGCGTTCGTGGAACGCCTTGGAGGCGGCGTCGTCGACCAGCGAGGCGTGGTAGCCGGCGTCGAAGGAATACAGTTTGGCGCGCTGTTCGTCGGTGGGCGGGTTGGCGACGCTGATCAGGCCGCAGTCGGCGCAGCGCACCAGGTCGTAGCCGTCCTTGTGCAGCAAGGGCGTCGAGCTCGAACTTCCGCAGGCGTTGCACGCCGGCGGCGCGACGCCAAGGGGCTCGCGGGCCGGGACCGCGGGACGATAGCCCGCTTCGGGGGCGCTGGCGTCGGTCATGCGGTCGGCACCTTCGCCGCGGCCCCGTGCAGCGGCGCGGCGGCCGCGGCGGCCGGCATCGCGGCGGGGCGAGCCGAACCCGACAGCAGTTGGCGATAGATGCCCTCGAGCTTCTCAGCGACGACACCCCAGCTCATCTCGGCGACCACGCCGCGCGCTCGTCCCGGCGCCGGGCGGTGGGCCAGGAAGCGCTCCACGGCAGCGCGGATCGCCGCGTCGTCGCTGGAGGCCACCTGCGCGGTGACCTCGGTGGGCAACTCGAAGTCCATCGTGTGGGTGTCCGTCAGCACCGCCGCGCGGTCGGACGCGAGCGCCTCCAGGATCGAATTGGGCATGCCCTCGTAGCGGCTCGGGATCGCCACCAGCGTGCACGCGGCGTAGGCCGAGGCGATGAGCTCGCCGTGCGGAAGTTCGCCCAGGTAGTGCACGCGCGAGCCGCCTTCGGCCAGGCAGGCGTCCAGGTACTTCTGTTCCCCGCCGAGCTGTCCGATCAGCACGATGTCGATGTCCAGGCCCTTGAGCGAGCGCACCAGGCCCAGCTGGTTCTTGACCTCGCCGATCTGGCCGGTGTGCAGCACGAAGGGCCGCCGCAGCTGCGGCCAGCGCTCGAAGAAGGCATCAGGTGTCGCGCGAAAGAACTCGTCGCCGATGCCGTTGTGCACGATGTTGATCTTGGAGGCCGGCATCAGGTAGCCGTCGATCAGCTTCTGGCGCTCGCTCGAGCCGAGCACGACGAGGCGGTCGGCCAGCGTCAGCGCCGTCACCATCTGCTGGTAGGTGGTAGTCACCTCATAGTGCGTCAGCTTGCCCACCAGGCGGCTCAGGAAACGCGCGCGCATGCCATCCCAGCGGCTGAACGGCGTGCTGAAGATCGTCGAGAGGACGACGGGCAGGCCGTCGCTCTTGGCCTGTTCGATGACTCGATTGTTGCCGTTGTAGGGTGCGAAGACATGCACCAGGTCGAAGTCGCGCAGCTTCTCGCGCACGGGATCGACCAGGCGCGCATCGATGCCGCGCCGAACCAGCGCATCGACCGTGCGGCCGACCTTCATCTTCAGGCCGCCCGCGGTCTGGAACAGCATCGGGTAGGACAACACGGCGACGCGCATGACTCGACCTCGGGGGGCGACGAACGTTGGGAACGTTTCGCGCGCGGGACCGCGGAGGAAGCCGGGCGCGCGTTTGCCGCGATTCTGCCAGACGCTGCGGACCGGATCGTGGGGATCCGCAGCGGCCTCGCAGCCGCGCGGGAGCCCCCATGGCCTCAGGCCGTACGCAGGAAATACAGGTTGCTGGTGCCCGAACTCATGAGCACGAAGCCGCGCAGCTCCGCGACGTAGCGGAACCGGTTGAAGACGCCGGCGCCCACGGCGGCGTCGGGCACGACCGAGCCCGCGCCCAGGGTCAGGATGCTCATGTCCCAGACCGTCGAGGCGTTGGGCTTGATGACGTAGACGCGCGCGGTGCTGCCGTCCGCGCCCTGATAGAACAGGTACTGGTCGTTGACCGGGTCGTATTCCATCGCGCTGTAGGCCGGCTTGTCGGCCAGGAACTGCGTCAGCGCCGCGCTCGGATTGAACGTGATGTTGCTCTTGGTGGAACCGGCGATGCGGATCGCGCTGAGCGACATCGACTGGCCGCCCAGCGTGTTGCCCTGCCCGTCGCCCCAGGCCAGAGCGAACAGGTGCCCGCGCGTCGAGTCGTGGCAGACCGGGTTCACGTTGATCGCCTCGGCAAAGGTGGCGACGGTGGACCAGGTGTCGCTCGCTGCCGTCCACTTGCGCAGTCCGAAGTAGTCGGCACCCATCGAGTAGACATCGCCATTGGCGTCGGCGCAGCCCGCGGTGTAGCCGTCCGACCAGGTGCCCTTGGGATCCCAGGTGTTGGTGTCGAGGTTGAAGCCGTTGGAATTCGAGAACGACGTGCCGGTGCCGTAGACGAAGCGGCTGTAGTGCAGCATCAGCCGGTTGCGCTGCGCGTTCCACGTGGTCGACCAGTACGTGTGGCGCGAGGACGGCTTGCCGTCGGCGTAGTAGGCCACGTTGCTGGCCGGGGTGGGCGAGGCGGCGCAACGCAGCACCCACGCCGGCGCGTCCTGGGACAGGTCGATCGAGGTGACCTCGTTGCCGGCGTAGTCGCCATGGCCGCCGTTGGCCGCCAGGATCAGCTCGCTGTTGCGCAGGCCCATCCCCGAGTAGGACAAGCGCCGATTCGAGCTGGCGTAGAAGTCGAGCGGGTTGTCGGCCGGCGCGGCTGCCGAGCCGGCGTGCACCGTGCCGGGAATGGCGACCCAGGTATTGAGCGCGACGCCCTGGATCCACGCCGGATTGACCGTGCGCGGCGCGGCTGGCGCCGGCGCCGGGGTGGGCGTGGGCGCGGGCGCGGGGGCCGGTGCCGGTGCGGGCGCCGGTGCGGGCGCGCTGTCGCCACCCGAACCGGTGGACGACGTGCCGCTTTGCGTACCGGTCGACCCGGAGCCTTGAGCACCGCCGCCACAACCGGCGAGCGACAGGCTGCCCCAGGTGAGCGCCGCGTGACGCAGGAAATGTCTTCTGGAATTGGATTTCATGGGCAGTACGGTGAACTCAGCTGAGCGGGCGGACGCCCCACACGGGGCTGTAGTCGTTGAACGATGCGGTCAGGTCGGACCAACCCGTCGCGCCGGTCAGGCGGGCGTATGCAGCAGCCGCCCCGGGCGCGCCGTGGCGCACGGCATAGGCGATCGCGGGCAGCAGGTTGGCGAAATAGCCACCGGCCGGCGGGGTCGAGATCTCGTGCAGCGTGTTGGCCGACTCCACGAAGATGGCTGGAGCGCTGTAGTACGACATCACCTTCTTCGTGATCCGGTAGGCCTCGTTCCAGTCCGTCAGCCACGGGCCAGTGCCGCCATTCCAGTCCGGCGTGTGGCTCGCCGCGCAGCAGACGAAATAGGCGCCGGCTTCCGTGAACAGGAAGTCGGTGCCGGTGTTGGTGGCGCCCAGCCGACCGACCGCGCTCTTGGCGACGTAGGCGAAGACGCCGGCGAGCTGGGTCTGCGCGGTCGACGAGATCGGCAGCCCCGCGGCCAGCGACCAGCCGATCGTGGCGGTGAAGAAGTCGTGCTGCCACGTCGGCGCCATGTAGCCGGTGGCCGCCGTGGCCTGCGCGCCCGACAGGTTGCCCGTGTAATCGGGGTCGCTCTGGATGAAGCCCAGCGGGTTGTTGGGCTGCGCGACGTATTGCGTGTAGTACTTCGTGACGGTGTTGGTGAACGCGGTGGCGTACTCGCCGTGCATCGCCGTGTCGGCGTCCGGCGTGATCGCGCAGGCGGTCATCAGCGTCCGCGTGTTCCAGGCGGCCTGGCGCACCTGGTTGACGCCTTCGACCGGCACGGTGTAGCCCAGGCCGTGACCGCGCACGACGTCGTTCAAGCCGAGGTAGTTGGCGGTGGCCGCGAACTGCACCTCGTCGATGAAGTAATAGCGCCCGGTGAGCAGGTAGGCCATGAAGCCGACGCTCGGGTGGTGGGCCTGATCCCAATCGGGCGGGACGGTGCCTGTGGCGACCGCCGTGTAGTCGTTGGTGGATGACGAATTGCTCGAGGTGTTGGGGTGGTCGCTGAACTTCAGCGGCCGATTCGTCGTCTCGTCCCGGTAGTGGATCGGGTAGCGGCCGGCGCTGTAGCCATTGCGCACCACGCTGGCGTAGATGCCGGGTGCGGTCGACGTGAGGTACAGCACGTCGTGCTGCGGCAGCAGCCCGATTGGGTTGGCGAAGCCGGTGGACTCCATCGCGTCCTGGCTGTAGGCGAAGGAGCCTTGCTGCAGCGGCGTGAACGTCGCGGGCAGGCCGGTGACCATCGGGTCGGACGGATCGACGGCAGCCATGTAAGGCGGCACGACCTCGGTGCTTTGCAGGTAGTCGGTGTCGTGTCGCACGACCAGGGCCGGATCGGTGCCGAGCCAGTACGACAGCGCGGTGCCCGACACCAGCGGCGTGCGGCAGCGCGCCGGCAGGTTGATGGCCTGCGACGAGCGCTGCGTGCCGCCCAGCGTGAAGACGTAGGTCGCCGACTTGCTGGTCGGGTTGGCCACGTGGATGTACCCGTTCTCGACCCAGGGCAGCACCTCGACGGCGCCGCCCGCGAACAGGCGCACCTCGAGCCACGCGACCAGGTGCGCATCGGAGCCCACCGGCTTGCGATAGATCCAGGACGACATCTGCGGGCCGCTGACGTGCGTGGCGAAGGGGGCGTCCCAGTCGGTGCCGGTCCAGGACACGGTGCCGAACGAGCCGCAGGCGATGCTGGCGGTGACGGCCGTGGCCTTCAGGTTGGCCGTGGTCAGCGCGGTGCCGGTGGCGGCGGTGCCCTTGGACAGCGTGACCGTCTTGGCGGCGTTGGCCGTCAACGCGGTCGAGCCGCAAAGGACGGCGAACTTCAGCGAGCCGTCGGGCCACGCGTTCATGGGCGTGACCTGCAGCGCGTCTACCGTCCCGACGACGCCCTGGCCGGCCGGGATGTCGCCCTTGTTGAATGCGAAGCCGATGCAGAAAGGCGCCGCGCTGGCGGCCGTCGCGCTCGTCAGCGTGAACGCCATCGAACCGGCAGGCGCCGGCGCGGACGGCGTGGGGGCAGGCGCGGGCGCGGGTGCCGGCGGCGCGGGTGCCGGGGCGGGGCCTGGAGCGGGCGCGGGCGCCGACGACACGGTTTCGCCGGCGGATGCATCGGAAGTACTGCCGCACGCGGCCAGTGTCAATCCACTGAAGGCGACGCCGAACTGCAAAAACTGACGTCGCTTGATCTCTTCCATTGTGCAAACACCTGTGGTGGAATGGTCTGTCGGGGGGCTGGGAGCGTGATTTAAGTCTCGCATGCGCGGCCAAAAGCGTTCGTCTGAAAAGCGTGCGGAAATGTTCGTTTAATCGCGTCCGGACACTTGGTCACAAATAAGACTTCCTGCAATATTCATTCGTTCAGCGGCCATCTTTCAGGGGTGTTCACGCCGCTGCGGGCCATGAATCCGGTAAGCCGATGAGTAATTGCTGCCAGGCATCGGCGCCCGTTTCGTTGAATTTCATGTCACAAATCGACGCACGAGAGTTCGCCCGCCGATGAACGAACCGCAGCAATTCATCACCGCTGGTACTCCGATATTCCGCGATGGCAGCCTGGCGCAATTGGCGCGTGAGCGCGGCGCCCTCGCCGCCTGGCAAGCCGCCCTGGCGGACGGCCCCGCCGCCGCGGCAGGCGCCGCCGACGGCGAATTCGCCATTGCCTTGCGCGAGCCCTCCGGCCGCACATTCCTGGCGGTGGATCGATTCGCCATTCGCACGCTCTGTTATCGGGTCGTGGGCGGGCAATTGCGCTTTGCGACGCGCGCCGATGCGTTGGTCGACGCCGCGGATTCATCGGCGATCGACCCGCAGGCAATTCTCGACTACGTTTATTTTCACGTCATCCCGTCACCGCGCACGATATTCAAAGGCGTGTACCGGGTACCCGCGGGCCACTATGTGGTGTTCGACAATGGCCAGCTGAGCGTCGCGCCCTATTGGACGCCCACGTTCGACGACAACGCATCCATGGCGCTGGCCACCGAGAAGGGCCGCTTCAAGCAGCTGCTGATGGAGTCGGTGGCCCGCCAGCTCGATGGCACCAAGGCCGCATGCTTCCTGAGCGGCGGCACCGACAGCTCCACGGTCGCCGGCATGATCGGCCTGGCCACCGGTGCGCCGGCAGCCACCTACTCGATCGGTTTCGAGGCGGCGGGCTACGACGAGATGGACTTCGCCCGCATCACCGCCCGACATTTCAGGACCGAGCATCACGAGTACTACGTCACGCCGGACGACCTGGTGCGCGGCATCCCCGCCGTCGCGGCCCATTACGACCAGCCGTTCGGAAACTCGTCGGCCCTGCCCGCCTACTATTGCGCACGCATGGCCCACGACGACGGCGTCAGCCGCCTGCTGGCCGGCGACGGCGGCGACGAGCTGTTCGGCGGCAATACCCGCTACGCCAAGCAACGGATCTTCGGTGCCTACGAGCGCATTCCCGCGGGCTTGCGCCGGGGTGCGCTGGAACCCTTGTTCAGCGTGCCGGGCGTGAACCGCACGCCGGTGCTGCGCAAGGGCGCGAGCTACATCGAGCAGGCGCGCGTCCCGATGCCCGATCGCCTGCAGACCTACAACCTGCTCAACAGCCTGGGCACGCGCACGGTGTTCACCGACGATTTCCTGCACGGCGTCGACGTCGCGGCGCCGGCACGCCAGCAGCGCGAGGTCTGGGCGCAGGCGGCCACGGGCAACCTGGTCAACCGGATGCTGGCTTTCGACTGGCGCTACACCCTCGCCGAGACGGATCTGCCCAAGGTCTGCGCCACCGCGCAGCTTGCCGACGTGTCGGTGGGTTTTCCGATGCTGGATGCCCGGCTCCTGGACTACGCCCTGCGCATGCCGCCGGATTTCAAGCTCAAGGGCCTGCGCCTGCGCTGGTTCTTCAAGGAGGCCTTGCGCGGCTTCCTGCCCGACGAGACCATCACCAAGAAGAAGCAGGGTTTCGGCCTGCCCTTCGGCGTGTGGACCACGCGGCACGACGCCTTGCGGCGCCTGGCCGCGGACTCGCTCGGCAGCCTGGCCACGCGTGGCATCGTCCGGCCCGAGTTCATCAAGGAGCTGCTCGACGTGCGCCTGGCGTCGCACCCGGGCTACTACGGCGAGATGATCTGGATCCTGATGATGCTGGAGCAGTGGATCCAGGCGCACCAGCCGCGGCTGGGGCGGATCACTTGAGCGGCGGCGAGGCGTCTGCAGAGCCGAGCGGCCAGCCCTGCAGCGTCTGCGCGAAACGCACGCTCTGCTGCGCGGCCCAGCTGGCGGCGATGTGGTTGCCGTCGCTGTACAGGGGGCGCCCCGCACGCCACAGCGAGCAACGTTGATCCGGACAGATCTCGGGCGTCAGGTCGAGCCAGCGCACGTCCTTCAGCTGTGCCACGCCGCTGCGCTCGGCGTCGTAGATCGGGCGCGTCCGGGCCATGACCTTGTCGCGGTCGAATGAACAGACCTCGGCGAAGTCGGCATGGCCCTGCCAACGCGCGCGGGCCAGGCAGCGCGGCCCGTTGAAGCCGGGCGCCGGCGTGTCGCGCACCCACAGCTGGCGTGCGCCCGCGGCCTGCAGCCGCTGTGCGGTGCGCGCGGCGGCCGCCTGCCAGCGGGCCGGATCGACCTGCTGCGACGCACTGCTGATGACGACCAGCGCCGGACGTTCGGTCTCGATGCGCTTGAGCATGCGTTCGCGCCATTCGTCGCATTCCCCGTAGTCGCGTCGCAGGACTTCGCTGTAGACGGCCATCTGCACCGCCGGACACGACGACTTGGTCAGCGCGATCACCTGCCAGCCGCGCTCGGCCGCGAGCTGCTGCAAGGCCGGAAACCACTGCGCCGCATGTGAATCGCCGAACAGCACGACCTTGATGGTGGCGCCGGCGGGTCCGAACGCGCACTGCGGCAGGTCGGTCACCGCGAACGTCGCATGGCAGCCGGCGGCGTAGAGGCTGGGGACGTCGTCGACGCCGTCGGCCATCACGCGTTGCTCGGGAGCCATGCCGCGCCCGCCGATCCAGCTGGCGGTCACCGTGCAGGCCAGCGCGACGGCCCCCGAGGCCGCCAGCGCCGCGCCCAGCGCCAGGCGGTTGCGACGCAGCCAGAACGGCGGCGAGAAGCGGATCGGCCCTTCCACCCATCGGTAGGACGCCGCGGCCGCCCCCAGCGACAGCAGCACCACCACGGCCGTCACCGCCGCGCTCGCCTGCGGCATCAGCACACGACAAGCCACCAGGAATGGCCAGTGCCACAAGTACCACGAGTACGACAGGTCGCCCACCACGCGCAGCGGTGCCGCGGCCAGCAGCGGGCCCACGCCGCGCTTCGATGTGTACAGCCCGAGCAACACGCCGGCAGTGCCGATCGTCGGCGCCAGCGCCCACAGGCCGGGGTACAGCAGCGAGGTGTCCAGCAACACGGCGCTCGCGCCGACGAGCGCCAGGCCGAGCCAGCCGACGAGGCGCGGCCAGGCCTCGTTGTCGAAGCACAGGCCGCGCACCAGCGCAACCTGCACCAGCGCGCCGGCGCCGAATTCCCAGGCCCGGAACGGCATCACGAAGAAGGCCCAGGGCTGCGAGTGCCAGGTCATGGCGACGCAGGCCACCAGCGACGCCGCGCTCAGCGCCGCGATCGCCTGGGCGCACCGGCGCGCACCGCCCAGGCGCATGCCCAGCGCCACGACCAGCGGCCAGACGAAATAGAACTGCTCTTCCACCGCGAGCGACCACATGTGCAGCAGCGGGTTGGACTCCTGGCCACCGGACAGGTAGTCGACGCTGCGGCCGGCGAGCCAATGGTTGCTCATGTACAAGCTCGCCGCCCGCGCGCTCGACACGATCTCGCGCTGCTCCATCGGCGGGTAGATCCACAGCGTGCCCAGCACGACCACGACCGTGACGAACAGCGCGGCGGGCAGCAGGCGTCGCGCCCGGCGCGCGTAGAAGCGGGCGAAGGCGACGCGCCCGGTCGTCATGGCTTCGCGCACCAGCAGGCCGGTGATCAGGAATCCCGAGATGACGAAGAAGACGTCGACACCGACGAAGCCGCCGGTCAGGCCCGGCACGCCGGCGTGATAGAGCACCACCAGCAGCACCGCGATGCCGCGCAGCCCCTGGACATCGGCGCGGCCGGCGCTGTGCGCCAGGCTTGCCGCCGGCGCGGGAAATTGCCCGACATGCGATTCCATGCTGTCCCTCATGACCGCCGTACCCGGGGTCGCGTGTTCTTGAATCTCGCCGTCGCCTGCGCGCGGCAATGGTGCGGAACCGCCTCGCGGCGCCCCGCCCGGCAGAGCGCCGACGGCCAAACCTCCGCGAGGATAGCCGGCGTGTTCGCCCCCACCTATCCCCAGATTCCGGACAAATCGAGCAGTGCAATGCAGCGCGCCGGACCCCGCGCGCGGGGCTAGGTCGGCGGCAAGGCCTGGGCTACATTTCCAGCCTTGTCGACAGCGCAGCGCTCAAGAAATGACCCTGTCCAGTCACCGGCACCGCCTCCCATGCAGATCCTGAGCAAGCAAGAGGCGCTCGGCTTCGTCGACCAGCACGCGGCCGTGCTGGATTCGGGCAGCAACCCGCCCAACCCTTTTGCTTGCAGCGCATGGTTGCTGCATTTCATCGAACAGATCGCCGAGGACGACTGGCGCATCCTGGCGCCGCAAGGCAGCACGACCGACCAGGGCCTGATGCTCGCCTGGCACCAGGCCGCGACGCCGTGGCGCTGCAACGCGCTGGCCAACTATTACAGCTCCCTTTACTCGCCGCTGGCCAGCCTGGCGAGCCAGCCCGCCGAGCGCGCGGCGGCCATGCACGCCGTGCTGCGCGACCTCTCCTCCGGGCGTCCGCGCCCGGCAACCGTCCAGTTCGCGCCGCTGGACGCGCAATCCCCGGACACCGACGCGCTGATGGCCGGCCTGCGCGACTGCGGCTGGTACGCAAGGCGCTATTTCGCGTTCGGCAACTGGCATCTTCCGTGCGACGGACTCGCGTTCGACGACTACATCGCCGCGCGCGATTCGAAGGTGCGCCACACCCTGGCGCGCAAGGCCAAGAAGCTGCTCGCCGGGGGCAGCCTCGAGATCCTGACAGCGCCCGCCGACGTCGACCGCGGCATGGACGCCTATGACGCGATCTACGGGCGAAGCTGGAAGCAGCCCGAACCCTACCCCGCCTTCGTGCGCGAGTGGGCGCGCCGATGCGCCCGGCGCGGCTGGTTGCGGCTGGGCATCGCCAGCGTCGAGGGCAAGCCCATCGCATCGCAGTTCTGGTTCACGATGGACAGGCGCGCCTACATCTTCAAGCTGGCCTATGACGAGGACTATGCCAAGTGGTCGGCGGGCACCGTGCTCACGGCGCACATGTTCCAGCATGCGCTCGAGAACGACCGGGTGGCCGAGATCGACTACCTGACGGGGGACGACCCGTACAAGAGCGCCTGGATGAGCCACCGCCGCGAGCGCGTCGGGCTGATCGCCAGCAACCTGCGCTCGCCGCGCGGCGCGTGGAGCGCGGCCCGGGAGATGACGGCCAGCCTGAGCGCGCCGCTGCGCCAGCGCCTGCGGTCGACGCCACCCGTGCAGGCCTGAGGCCGGGGCGCCGCCCGACTGCTCAAGCGACCGGCCCGGTCCCGCGCGGCCTTCGGCCGATGGCCGTGACCGGGGCGGACGAGCCGAACGCACCCGCCCCTTGCCTGGCCACATCCTTGTCGTTCAGCCAGCGCTCGCCCACGACGAGGATGACGAGCACGTTGTACGGCAGGTCGAAATACGCCAGGCTCAGGAACGCACCGCCCACCGCGTAGCCGATCATGGACACCTGCATCATGCCGGCCAGGTGGTAGAGCCAGCCCGCATCCTCGCGGTCGCGGGCCTGGCGCCGGATCCGCCGGGCGGTCAGGAACGCGAACAGGCCGATCAGCAGGAACAGGACGAGGCCCACGTAGCCGTGTTCGCCCAGCACCTGGAAGTAGATGCTGTGGGCGGCATGGACGTCGTCGGGCACGGGCGCGTAGCGCGCGAAGATCTCGTCGGTGTAGATGAAGAAGCCGCCGCCCAGGAAGCGGTCGCTGGCCAGGTGCATGGCCATCTGCCAGGCGTTGATGCGCCCCATTGCGCTGCCGTCCTGGTGATAGGCGCCGATCGTCTGCATGCGCTCGTCCCACGAGGCCGGCATGAACTGCGTCAGCACCAGGCCGGTCAGCCCGATGATGACCGCCGCCTTCGCCTTTTCCTTGCTGCGCAGCCACAGCACCGCGCCCATCGCCACGATGGCCAGGAAGGCGCCGCGCGATTGCGTGCCCAGCACCGCCACGGCCGTGAACAGCATCAGCACCATCAGGGCGATGCGCAGCCAGCGCTGGGTGGCCACCACGCGCAGGTAGTTCATCATCGGGATGACCATCACCAGCGCGAGACCGACCTCGTTGTTGCCCTCGATGAAGCCGCCGGGCGGTCCCCACACGCGTTGCCCGCCACCGGTCAGGATGGTGAACAGGCCGCCCTTGAAGCCATAGAAGCCCAGCGACAGCGCGTTGACCCAGATGAACCACTCGATGTGGCGCCGCTCGCGCAAGGCGGCCAGCGCCACCAGCGTCATCGCCTGGATCTTGAACGTGCGCTTGAGGTCCAGCCAGGACTCGTCCGGATGGATCGCGAACACGGTGGTCACGACCATCCATAGCGTCAACAGGATCAGCGCCACGATCGCCGGGTTGGACGGCAGCCGCACCTTGTCCTTGGTGATGAACAGCGAGATGACCGTCGCGCCGGCGGCCATGGCCGCGAACGGCATGTTCATCGCGAAGCCCCAGGCCAGCTTGTGCGGGTTCATGATGCTGATCCACGTCCACAGCAGCACGCCGATCCAGGTATGGCGGCAGGCGAAGGGCAGCGCCGCCACGACGATGCCCAGCAGGATGACGTCACGCATGCGCGGCTCCCTGCGCGATCGTGCGGAACAGGTTCAGCTGCGCCTGGCTGGTCGCCTGCCAGCCGAACCGGCTCGCGTGCTCGCGCACGCGCGCGCGGCTCGGGGGCGCGCGCAGCACCGTCCGGATCGCGGCGGCGATGTGCTCGGCGTCGCGCACGTCCACCAGCTGCCCAGCGGCCGCATCGGTGACGACCTCGGGCGTGCCGCCGCGCCGCGTGGCCACCACGGGCGTGCCGCAGGCCATCGATTCGAGAAGCACGTTGGCCCAGCCCTCGCGGCTCGACGAGAGCACCGACAGGTCCGCCGCGCTGAACCACAGCGGCAGCTCGGTGTTGGCCACGCTGCCGGGCAGCAGCACCCTGCCCTCCAGGCCCAGCGTGTGCACCTGGGCCTCCAGGCGTGCGCGTTCCGTGCCGGCTCCGACCAGCACGAGCTGGGCATCGGGGTATTCGGGCAGGAGGGCGGCGAACGCCGCGATCGTCAGGTCATGCCCCTTCAGGGGCACCAGGTTGCCCACCGACAGCAGCAGCGGACGCCCCTGCAGGCCCAGGCGCGTGCGCGACTCGTCCTGCGGCAACGGCCTGAAACGTTCGAGGTCCACCCCGTTGCGCATGACGTGCAGTTTCTCCGGATCGATGTCCCATTGCCCGATGGCATCGGCCAAAGCCTGGCTGACCCCGATGGACGCGGCGGCGTGCCGCGCCGTCCACTGCATCATCCGGCGCGGCCCCCGATACTGCGCGATCAGGTTGATGTCCGAGCCGCGCGCGGTCACCACGAGCGGCTTGCCGAACCACTGCGAGAGCAATGCCGCCGCCACGCCGTCCGGGTAGTAGTAGTGCGCGTCGATGAGGTCGAAGTCGAAGCCTTCGGCAAGGATACTGCGAACCACCGGGACGGCCGCCAGGGCCATGCTCAGCGGCGCGATCGTCATGCCCACCTTGGGCGGCAGCAGGTAGCGCGGATGGAAGACCGGCACCCCTTGCAGCGTCTCGCGGCGCGGCGTGCGCGCATGCAGCGCGTAGTCGCCGAAGCGCGGGTGCGACGAGAAGAACCACGGCACCGGCGCGACGACGCGCACGTCCACGGCCCCGGTGGCCAGCAGTTCGCGCAGCCGCGTCTGCACGAAGATGCCGTGGCCCGGCCGGACACTGCTGGGAAACAGCGTCGAGAACAGCAGCGTGCGCAGGCGCCGGCTCATGGCATCGGGGGGCATGGCAGGCAGGAAGGCGTCACCAGCAAAGCCCCGTGACGGTGGCCGCGATGTCGGCGCGGTTGCGCAGGCGCACCAGGTCGACCACCGTCTGGTCGGCGCGGCAATGCTGCGCGAGCGCGCGTTGCGTCGGCTCGTCGTCCAGGCCCAGCACCAGCACGTCGGACCTGGCGATCACCTCGGCGATGTCGGCGCTCAGCAGGTCGCCGATGTGCGGCAGGTGGGTCTCGATGTAGCGCCGGTTGGCCCCCAGCAGGCGCGACAGCGTCACCTCCGGATCGTAGATGGCCAGCTGCATGCCCTTGCCGATCAGGTGCTCGGCCAGGCCGACCAGCGGGCTCTCGCGCAGGTCGTCGGTGCCGGTCTTGAACGACAGCCCGATGAAGCCGACGCGCCGCTTGCCGCTGGCCAGCACCTTGGTGATCGCCACCTCCAGGTGGTCGCGGTTGGATTGCATGATGCTGCCCAGCACCGGGATCTCGACGTCGTGCATCTTGGCCAGGTGCGTGGTGGCGCGCAGGTCCTTGGGCAGGCAGGAGCCGCCGAAGGCGAAGCCGGGCCGCAGGTAGGCGCGCGAGATGTTCAGCTGCGTGTCCTGGCACAGCAGGTCCATGACCTGGAACGCGTCGACGCCCAGCGCATCGCACAGGCGCGCCGTCTCGTTGGCGAACGTGATCTTCAGGGCGTGGAAGTTGTTGCAGCACACCTTCATCATTTCCGCCGAGCGCACCGAGGTCTCGATGAACTTGCACGGCAGGTGGCCGAACAGCTCGCGCAACCGGTTCACCGGCTCCGGATGGTTGGCGCCGACGATGGTGAACGGCGGCTTGTCGTAGTCGCGGATCGACGAGCCTTCGCGCAGGAACTCGGGCTGGAAGCACAGGAAGAAGCCCTCCCCGTCCTTCTTTCCCGAGGCCGCCTCGACGATCGGCCGCAGGACGTCCTCGACCGTGCCGGGCACGAGAGTCGACCGGAACACCACGACATGCGGCGAGTCCTTGTCGGCGAGGGCACGGCCGATGTCGCCGGCCAGGCGCAGCACGGCCGACTGATCCTGGCTGCCATTGGCTGCGGAGGGCGTGCCGACGCAGACCAGCGAGATGTCGGTGTCGCGCACGGCCTGCAGCACGTCGGTGGTGACGACGACGCGCCCGCCGGCGGCGACGTCGGCCATCAGGTCCACCATGCCCTCCTCGACCACCGGCGTCTTGCCGGCGGCGATGAGGTCGAGCTTGGCGCGATCGATGTCGACGCCCACGACGTGGTGGCCGTCCCGGGACAGGCAGGCCAGCGAGACGGCGCCGACATAGCCCAAGCCAAAAATGCTGATCTTCATGCGAGTTCGCCCTGCGTTGCGGGAAGTTTCTTGGCATCGAAGCCGGCGATGCAGCGCTCGATGATGCGGTCCAGGCGCTGCATCGAATGCGGCCAGGCGTGGTGGCTGAGCATGCGATCGCGCCCGGCGACCGACAGGCGCTGGCGCTCGCCGGGTTGCTCGAGGATGCGCAGGATGGCCTCGCAGGTCTGCTGCGGCGTATCGGCCACCAGGAAGTGTTCGGGTGCCTGCGCGTCGACCCCGCCGGCCGCGATGCTGCTGGTGACCACCGGCAGGCCCATCGCCATCGCTTCCAGGATCTTGTTCTGGGTGCCGCGCGCGATGTTCAGCGGCGCGACCATCAGCGCCGAGCCGAGGATGTGCGGCCGCACGTCGGGCACCGAGCCCGTCACCGTCACGCCCGGCAGCTCGCCCAGGCGCCGCATCTCGGGCGACGGATCCGCCCCCACGATCAGCAGCTTGAGCGCCGGCCTGCGCGCCTTGAGCAGCGGCCAGGTCTGGCTGCAGAAGCGCGCCATGCCCTCCTGGTTCGGGTAGTAGTCCATGCGGCCGATGAAGCTGATCGTGTCGGGGTCGTACGCCTCGTCCGCCGGCTTGAAGTAGCCCGCATCGACGCCGTTCGGAAACCAGTCGGTCGCAGCGGCCGTGCCGTGGGCCTCCAGCGTTTCCCATTCGGCACGCGTGGTCGCGGTGCACAGGTCGAAGCGGCGCGCCAGGCGCCGCTCCGCGGCCACCATCTTGTGGCCTTCCAGCGTGTAGCCCAGCGACAGCGGAAACGGCTTGTAGTTGGCGTACTCGAGCCACTTCTGCGAGTCCATGTCGCCGAAGTCCAGGATCTTGGGCACGTCGCGCACGTGCTCGACGTACTGCGCCACCGACGAACAGTGCACGAAGATCAGGTCCCAGCGCTGCTTGGCGAGCAGCTCGCGCACCCGGCGCGCCATCTTGTTGGAACGGAAGAAGCCCATCGACGACGGCACGGGCAGCGGCAGGCGTGCCACCATGCGCAGCACCTGCACCGGGTTGGAGACCTGGAAGATCTCGTAGGCGGCGCAGAACGGCGCGATCCCGGCGCCTTCGGCGGCTTCCGCCTCGGAGCGCGCCAGCGAGCACACCGTCACCTGGTGCCCCTGGGCTGACAGGTGGCGAATCATGTTGAAGGGCCGGATCTTTCCGCCGCGCTTGGGCGGATACGGGAAGCGGTGACAGAGATAGAGGATGTTCATGCGACGTGGCTCTTCAGTTCGGAGGCGACATCCGCCGGCTCGCGGCCGTCGACGTAGATGCGGCTCCAGATCTCCAGATTCATCAGCGCGAGCAGCGCGTCGGTGCCGTCGGCGCGGCTGGCCTTGTGATCGGCCACCAGGCGGTCGATCGCCGGCTGCCGGAACAGGCCGCGCGCGCCGATCACTTCGGGCGCCAGCAGCCGATCGAGCAAGGGCGCGAGCTCGCCCTTGAGCCATGCGCCCATCGGCGTGCCGAAGCCGCGTTTCTTGCGATGCAGGATGTCCTGCGGCAACAGGTCGCCCAGCGCCGCCTTCATCACATGCTTGAGGCGGCCGTCGCGCACCTTGATCGCCGCCGGCATCGACGCGGCCAGTTCGACCAGCTCGTGATCGAGCAAGGGAACGCGGCATTCGAGCGAGACCGCCATGCTCATCTTGTCGGTGAGCATCAGCAGGTCGTCGGGCAGCTGGGTCTCGGCGTCGACCGCGAGCATGCGCTGCAGCGCGTCCTGCCGGCCCGCGCCGGCCATGGCCAGCGCCAGCGGATCGTCGGACGGCGCCGGCGCCTGCAGCATCAGCTCGCCGACCGCATCGCGGCCCAGCACCTGCAGGTAGCTGCGATAGCGTTCGTCGTCGCTGAGCTCGGCCGACGCGAGAAAGCCCTTGGCCAGCCGCAGCGCGTTGAGCGCGCCGGAGTGGCGATCGGCCGGCAGGTGGCGCGCCGCGCGAGCCGCGCCGCGCCGCAGCCAGGCCGGCCACTTGCGCAGGCGTTCGGCGTAGTGGCCGCCGAGATAGCGGCGGTAGCCGCCGAACAGCTCGTCGCCGCCGACACCCGACAGGATCACCTTGACGTCCTCGCGCGCGAACTGGGACACCAGGAAGGTGGTGATGAAGGCCGTGTCGGCCAGCGGCTCGTCCATGTGCCACAGCAGCTTGGGCAGCAGCGAGACGACATCGGGCTTGACCAGGATCTCGCGGTGAGTGGTGCCGAACAGCTTGGCCACGCGCTGCGCGTAGGGCAGCTCGTTGTAGAGCGCCTCCGCCGCGCCGCCTTCGAAGCCGATCGCATAGGTGCGGATCGGCTGGGCCGAGTGCCTGGCCATGAAGCCCACCACCGCGCTGGAATCGACGCCGCCGGACAGGAAGGCGCCGATCGGCACGTCGCTGACCATCTGCATGCGCACCGATTCCTCGAGCCGCGAACGCACGCGCGCGATCCACTCCTGCTCCGATACCCCGGTCTCGACGCGTTGCGGCACACGCCAGTAACGCCGCTCGCGCACCTGCCCGTCTTCGACGCTCAGCAACGTGGCGGGCGGCAGCTTGCGCAGTCCCTTGAAGATGCAGCCGGGCGCAGCGACGTAGCCAAGATGCAGGTAACTGGCCACCACGCCGGGATCGAGTTCGGCCCGCACGCCCGGCATGGCCAGCAACGCCTTGGCCTCGGTGGCGAAGGCCAGGCGCTGCGCGGTCTGCATCACGTACAGCGGCTTGACGCCCAGCCGGTCGCGCCCGATCAGCAGGCGGCGCCGGCGCGCGTCCCACAGCGCGAAGTCGAACATGCCGTTCAGGCGATGGACGAACTCGTCGCCGACGCGTTCGTACAGGTGCAACAGGACTTCGCAGTCGGAGCCGGTCTTGAACAGGCAGCCCTGGGCCTGCAGTTCGGCACGCAGTTCGCGGTAGTTGTAGATCTCCCCATTGCACACCAGCCACAGCGTGCCGTCGGCATTGCTCAGCGGCTGGTGGCCGCCGGCCAGGTCGATGATCGACAGGCGGCGCATCGCGATGCCGCAGTTGCCGTCGACATGCTGGCCCTCGTCGTCCGGCCCGCGATGCCGCGTGACGCTGCCCATGGCCGACAGCGTGGCGGCCTCGACGCCCTGCCCGTCCAGCTGGATGATGCCGTGGATGCCGCACATGACGGGCGTCAGCCTCCTGCGGCCGCGAGCTTGCCGGACCGGTTCAGCGCGCGTCGATAGACGTCGGCATAGCGGGCGACGCTGTTGGACCAGGTGCGCTCCGATTCGACGAAACGGCGCGCCTGGGCACGGATCTGCGGCCACTGCTCACGCCTGGCCAGCATGGCCTCGAGCGCGCTTTCGAGCGCCGCCGCATCGCCGGCGGGAAACAGGAAACCCGTGATGCCGTCGCGCACCAGCTCGCGGTGCCCGCCCACATCGGAGGCGACGAACATGCGGCCCTGTGCCATCGCCTCCAGCGGCTTGAGCGGCGTCACCAGCTCGGTCAACCGCATGGACAGGCGCGGATAGGCCAGCACGTCGATCAGGTCGTAGTAGCGCTGGACGTCGGCCTGCGGCACGCGTCCGGTGAAGACCACGCGATCGCCCATGCCGGCCTGGGCCACCTGCGCCTTCAGGTTGTCTTCCTGCGGGCCGCCGCCGACCAGCAGGACGCGCAGGTCGGGATGGCGCGGCAGCATGCGGCGTGCCGCCTCGATCAGCAGCGCGATGCCTTCGTAGGCATAGAACGATCCGGCAAAGCCCAGCACCGTGGCGCCTTCCAGGCCCAGCGCGCGGCGCAGCTGCGCGTCGGGCGCGGCGCCGAACCGGAAGGCCGCGACGTCGACGGCGTTGGGGATCACGGTGACGCCCGACTCGGGGATGCCGCGCGAGGCGATGTCCAGCCGCAGCCCTTCGCAGATGGTCGTGATCTGGTCGGCGCGCCGCAGCGCGAACGACTCGAGCGCGCGCGACAGGCGGTAGCGCGGGCTGCCCTCCGTGGTCGTGCCGTGGTCGACGGCCGCGTCCTCCCACGAAGCGCGCATCTCGTAGACGACCGGCACGCCGGTGCGGCGCCCGACCCACAGGCTGGGCAGCGCGTTGAGCACCGGCGAATGGGCATGGATCACGTCGGGCCGCTGCGTGCGCACGAGCTGGCGCAGGCGCGCGGCGGTCAGCTTCATCTGGGCCAGCAGCCCGGCATCGCCTGCGCTGGGCGTGCGGTGGAAGCGCCAGCCGTCGACGTCCTCCTCTTCGACTGCGCAGGGGCCCTGCTTGGGCGTCGTCAGGTGCAGCGTGTCCCACCCGAGGGCGCGCTGCTCGCGCAGGATGGCGAGCGTGCGAAAGGTGTAGCCGCTGTGCAGCGGCAACGAATGATCCAGCACATGGAGGATCCGCAGGCTCATGTCGGCGTCACCGCTTCGGATCGGCTGGCGGCCGACGCGCCGGCGCGCGACTCGTCCAGCACGTTGCGCAGGAAGGCCTCGAACATCAGCAGCGTCCACAGCGGCGCGCTGTAGTCGCGCGCGCCCGACTGGTGAGCGTCGATCAGGTGTTCCAGGTAGCCGCGATCGAACCAGCCGGTCTGCGCCAGGCGCGCGCCGAGGACCGCATCGCGCACGCGCTGCTTCAACGGTCCGCGGAACCAGCGCGCCAGCGGCACCGCGAAGCCCATCTTCGGACGGTACAGGATGGCGTCGGGCAGCTTCGGCTCCATCGACTTCTTCAGCAGGTACTTGCCCTCCTGGCCACGGATCTTCAGCGACGAAGGCAGCGTGGCCATCCACTCGACCAGCTCGTGATCCATCAGCGGTTCGCGCACCTCGAGCGAATGGGCCATGCTGGCACGGTCGACCTTGGTGTTGATGTCGCCCACCAGGTAGGTCTTCATGTCCAGGTACTGGATCAGGGCCAGCGGGTCGTCGGTCTGGGCCTTGGCGGCGTGGCGCTCGAACACCGCGCGCGCGTTGTAGCCGCCCAGCTCGCTCTTGAAGCGGCCGCTGAACAGCCGCTCGCGCATGGGGCCCGACAGGATCGACATCGAATGCAGGTAGGCCTCGACGGAGGTGCGTGCCATGCCCTCGAAGGTGGTCTTGGCGCGAAACACGCGCGGCGCCCAGTCGGCCTTCGGGTAGACGCGCCCCAGCGTGTTGAACAGCGGCCGGCGCATGGCCAGCGGCAGCGCCGAGCGCAGGCGCTCCTCGAACAGGTGCATCCGGTAGCGCCGGTAGCCGCCGAAGGTCTCGTCGCCCCCGTCGCCCGACAAGGCCACCGTGACGTGCTTGCGCGCGAGCTGGCATACGCGGTACGTGGGGATGGCCGAGCTGTCGGCGAAGGGCTCGTCGTACTGGCGCGCGAGCGTGTCGATGAGATCGAAGTCGTCGCTCTGCACGGTCTCCACATGGTGATTCGTGCGGTACTGGTCGGCGACCGCCTGCGCGAACTCGGCCTCGTCGAAGGCGGGGTCGTCGAAGGCCACCGAGCAGGTGTTGACCTTGCCGTCCGTCAGGCCCGCCATCGCCGCCACCACCGCGCTCGAATCGACGCCGCCGGACAGGAATGCGCCCAGCGGCACCTCGGCGATCATGCGCAGGCGCACCGATTCCTCGAGGCGGTGCCGCAGTTCGGCGCAGGCCTCCTCGGCGCCGATGCGGTTGTCGAGCGCGAAGCGGACGTCCCAGTAAGGCTGCGGCTGGACGTCGCGCTCGCCGCGCCGCACCAGCAGGGTGTGGGCGGGCGACAGCTTGCGGGCCTGGCGAAAGATCGTGCGCGGCTCGGCCACGTAGCCCAGGGCGAAGTACTCCTCCACCGCGGCCGGGTCCAGTTCGCGCGGCAAACCCCCGTGCGCCAGCAGCGCCTTGAGCTCGGAGCCGAAGACGAAGCGGCCGTCGGCCAGCCACGCGTAGTACAGCGGCTTGACGGCCAGCCGGTCGCGCGCGAGGAACAGCGTCTGCTGGTTGCGATCCCACAGCGCGAACGCGAACATGCCTCGAAAGCGCTGCACGCACTGGGGGCCCCAGGCTTCCCACGCGTGGACGATGACCTCGGTGTCGCTGCGGGTGTGGAACACGTGGCCCAGCGCCTGCAGCTCGGGAATGAGCGACTGGTAGTTGTAGATCTCGCCGTTGAACACCACCACGACCGAGCCGTCCTCGTTGAACAGCGGTTGCTGCCCCGTGGAGACGTCGATGATCGACAGGCGCCGATGCGCCAGGCCGACGCCCGCCTCCACGTGCACCGAGCCTTCGTCCGGGCCGCGGTGGTGCTGGGCCTGATTCATGCGCGCCAGGGCGGCGCGATCGATCTCGCGGGCGCCCTGCGCTTCCAAGATTCCGGCGATTCCACACATGTCGTTTTCCGATCTCAGTGTCCGTGGATCAGTGTTTCGTAGGCGCCGCGATAGCCCTCGATCATGGCCTCGAGGCTGAAGCTTTCCAGCGCGAGCCGGCGCGAACGCTCGCCGTGGCGGCGCCGCGCATCGCCATCAGCGACATAGCCCGCCAGCAGGCGCGCCAGCGACGCGACGTCGCCGGATTCGAACAAGGCGCCGTTCTCGCCGTCGCGCACCAGCTCGACGTTGCCGCCGACCCGCGTCGCGATGACCGGCAGCCCCGTCGCCATCGCCTCCAGCAGCGTGTTGGAGATGCCCTCGGCCAGCGACGGCAGCACGAACACGTCCATGCATTGCAGCAACTGCGCGACGTCCGTGCGGTCGCCGGTGAAGGCGGTCAGGTGCGCGATGCCCAGAGACTGCGCGAGCTGCGTCAGGGAGTCGCGCAGCGGGCCGTTGCCGACGACCAGCAGCCGCGCCGCGGCCGCCAGGGCCGGCGACTCGCGCACCAGGTCGGCGAAGGCGCGCAGCAGCAGCTGCTGGTCCTTGACCGGCTGCAATCGACCGGCCGTGCCGATGATGACCAGCCCCTCGCCCGCCAGCTGCGCAGGCAGCACCCCCGCCGGCTTGCGCGGCGCGGGCAGGAACTTGCCGGTGTCCACGCCGTTGCAGATGGTCGTGATCCGCTCCGGCCGGATGCCCACGCGTTCGACCAGGTAGTCGCGCAAGCTGCGCGAGACGGTCACGTAGCGCTCGACCAGGGGCGCGTGCAGGCGGCGCAAGACCTGCTCCTTGACGCTGAGGCCGTCCAGGTCGTGCACGTCCCAACCATGCTCGCCGTGCACGCAATGCGGCACGCCCGCGAGCCGGGCGGGCAGCAGCGCGTCGAGCCCGGATTTGTTGCGCGAATGCACGATTGCCGGCTTGAGCCGCCGGAAGGTGCGGAACAGCCGGTAGCGCATGCGCCAGGTGCCGATCTGGGAGCGCTTCATCTCCAGCACCTCCGTGTCGGGACGGGTCAGGCGATGGCGGAAATCCGAATGGTCCTCGATGCAGACGATCGCGTGCCTGTAGCTCGACGACGGCAGGTTGTTGATCAGGCTGACCAGCCCGTTCTCCATCCCACCGGTCACCAGGTGGTGGATCACGTGCAGGATCAGGGGGCGCGTCTCGGTCATGGCACCCCTACGCATTCGCGCATGAACGCCTGGTCGGAGAACTGCCAGTGGATGCCGCGGCGGAGCACGTTGAACCGGTCCACGCGGCGCAGGTTGGTGCCGCCGTAGGCCGACAGGCACCCCTTGTAGCCGGCCTGCCTGACGAGGTCGAGCCTGCGCGGCGTCATGTTGCCGCGCCCGCCGTACGGGTAGCCCAGGATCACGTCGTCGGCGCCAAGCTCGCGCCGCAGCGTGTCGCGCGATTCGACCAGCTCGTGCCAGACCACGTCCTCGGGCTCGGCCGCGCAATCGATGTGATTGACCGTGTGCGAGCCGATCGTGAAGCCCAGCTCGCGCATGCGCCGCAGCTGTTGCCAGTCCATCGTCGGGATCGGATCGTTCTTGCGCTTGACGTCGTGTGGAAACGCGCGCTCGGTGCCGACGATCCCGGTCGAGACGAAGAAGGCGGCCGGGATCTGGTGGCGTACCAGGATGGGAACGGCGTGGTCGTGGTTGTCGCGGTAGCCGTCATCGAAGGTGACGCAGACCAGCGGCTGGCGCGAGCGCGGGATGACCTCGGCCTCGAGCACTTCCTCCAGCGACAGCACGCGGCAGTGGCGCCGCAGCAGCGCCATCTGGCGATGGAACTGCTCGACGCCGGTGGTCAGGTTGTCGCGCACGGCGTCGGTCACGCGGTGGTACAGCAGCACCGTGATGCGCGGCGCCAGGGCGCGGTAAAGGCCCGCGCGCCAGATCGCGTGCGTGCCCCGGCCCAGGCCGGACTTGAGCAAGCTCTTGGCGCGCGGTTCGCCGGCCGGCGCGCGGGCGGCCAGCCGGCGCTCGAGCACGGCCAGCTGGGCCAGCGTGGGCTTGCGGTTGGTGCGGCCGCCCGCGCCCTGGGGCGACGCGACGGCATCGCCTTGCAGCACATGCGCGAGCGCTGACTGCACCAGCTCGATGCCCACTTCGTCCAGCTGCAGCTGCAAACCCTTGACGGTGGAAAACGGCGCGCACGGCACCACCTCGCGCGCCGCCACGGCCCCGGTGTCGAGCTTCTCGTCGACCCAGTGCACGGTGCAACCCACGCTGGTCTCGCCGTTCCACAGCTCCCAGAACGCCGGGGGCATGCCGCGGTAGTCGGGCACCCGCCCCTTGTGCAGATTGAGCGTGCCCTGCGCGGGCAGCGCGAACAGGGACTTGCGCAGGATGGGCGCGCCCAGCGCCAACCCGAGCCGCGGCGCGAAGTCCTGGACGTGCTGGAGCGATTCGGGCGCATGGATGTCCGGCACGCGCACGATGCGGACGTTCTGGCGCGACGCCAGCGCGCTGCTGGAATACTGGCTGCCCGGCAACGGCTTGGCGGCTTCGGCTTCGGCGGAGCCGGCGTCAAAGACGCG
>Ga0209759_1000463_pt1 | contig 45951 bp, 45 predicted proteins | sample AraplaCL_Col_mMS_FD_184261 | JGI IMG/M metagenome (GOLD analysis project Ga0209759, IMG submission 184261) | Arabidopsis root microbial communities from the University of North Carolina, USA - plate scrape CL_Col_mMS (SPAdes) (version 2) | ecosystem: Host-associated > Plants > Roots >...
AGCCTGATCGACGACGGCTACCTGCGCAAGGGCGAGCCGGTGCGCGGCAAGGTGGGGCAGCCTTCGGTGCCGCTGTCGCTCGATCCGGATGGCGCCTTCGCGATCGGCATCAAGGTCGGCCGGCGCCGCCTCGACACCTTGCTGATCGACTTCAACGGCCAGCCCTGCGCACGCTGGTCGCTGGCCTACCGCTTCCCCGATCCCGAGGACGTGCTGGCCGAGCTGCGCCAGCGCTTCGCGGCGATCCGCCGCAAGCTGGGCCCCGAGCGCCGGCTGCGGTTGCAGGGCGTGGGACTGGCGGCGCCGCTCGCGCTGAGCAGCTGGCAATCGCTGCTGGGCGTGACGCCGGCGGCCGCCGAACGCTGGAACAGCCTGGACCTGCGCGAGGCCGTCGCCGACATGTGCGACTGGCGCGTGCATTCGATGAAGGACACGGCCGCCGCCTGCGTCGCCGAGCTCGTGCAAGGCCGCGGCCGCGGCATGCACAGCTTTCTCTACATCTTCGTCGACACCTTCATCGGCGGCGGCCTGGTGATCGACAGCCACCTGCGCAACGGCCTGACCGGCAACGCCGGCGCGATCGGCTCGATGCCGCTGGGCGTGCCCGATGGCCGCGGCCCCGCGCCGCAGCTGCTCAGCGTGGCCTCGCTGCACACGCTGGAGCAGGCCTGGCGCCAGGCGGGCCTCGCCGACCCCGGCTTCGACGGGCCCGAGCCGCTGCAGGCGCCGTGGCGCGACGTCACGCGCGCCTGGCTGGCGCAGGCCGCGGCCGCGATCGCGCACGCGATCAACGGCGCGGTCTGCCTGCTCGACCTGGACGGCGTGATCGTCGACGGCGCCATTCACCGCAGCCTGCTCGACGAGCTGATCGTCGCGATCGAGGCCGCGATGCGCCGCTCCAACTGGGAGGGCGTCAACGTGCCGCAGCTGCTGGCCGGCGTCGTCGGCCCGGATGCCGGCGCGCTGGGCGGCGCGCTGCTGCCGCTGCACGCGAACTTCGCGCCCGACCGCGACCTGTTCATCAAGGAGCCCGGGTAAGTCCGATCAGAGCGCGCCGCAACGAGCGGCCATCGCGTCGCCGATGGCCTGGGCGCGCGGCTGCGCGAAGGACCAGAAGTTGTCCGGCTCCACGCGCGACAGCACCTCGATGCTGACCCGCACGCCCTCGGCGCCCTGCCGTTCCACCTCGCCCGACACGTAAGGCAGCGTCGTGCGGAATTCGACCAGCGACTGCTCCGCGCCCGTCGACGGCGGATTGAGCCCGGGCACGCCGTCGATGCCGCGGATGGCCTCGGCGACGCAGGCGCGCAGATCCTTCGGATGCGCCTGCACATCGACGGACACCCGGTGCACCATGTCGATCGGGGCGGCGCAGCTCGCACAGGCCAGGGCCAACGCAAAGGCCAGCCCCAGGGGTGCAGGCCGCGGGATCTTGTTCGTCGAGGGGAAGGAAGTCATGCGCGATTCTCGCCCGCCCGCGACCTGGCCTGCCCTCAATCGATGTATTCCCACTTGTCGGCGCCGTCGAAGCGCCGCAGCCGCACCTCGCCGATCTCGGCCGGATCGAAGTTGCGGATGTTGACGCTCAGCTTGGTGGCCTCCGGCCTCAGCGGCTCCCAGTGCGTGACGCAGCCGCAGCCGGTGCAGCGGAAGGTCTCGATGGTGCGCTCGCCCCATATGTAGCCCACGGTGTGCTCCGGATGGCCGGTCACGCGCACCTCCTCGCGAGGATAGAACGCCCACAGCGCGCCATAGCGGCGGCAGATCGAGCAGTTGCACAGGATCAGCGCCTCGGGGCGCTGCGGGACGTCGATGCGGACCTTTCCGCAGTGGCAGGTTCCAGTGAGCATGCAGGCCTCGGTATTCAGCGCGCGGGCGCCATCGCCATGTCAGGGGCATCGGCCCGGTAGTAGTCCCGCACGCCGTAGCTGCGCGCATAGAGCGCGAACGCCAACGCGGCGAGCAGCGCGAAGCCGGCAAAGAAGAACATCTGGAAGGCCGTGACCGACAGCCCGGTGCCGGCGATCCTGGCGTTGACCGCCTCGCTGCGGACGCTGACGTTGGACAGCAGCACCCAGAGATTGCCGACGGTCACCGACAGGCTCCAGAAGCTCATGATCACGCCCTTCATCGCCATCGGCGCCTGGCTGTACGCGAACTCCAGGCCCGTCGTCGACACCAGCACCTCGCCAAGCGTCAGCAGCGCATAGGGCAGCACCTGCCAGGTGATGTCGACCTTCTGCCCGCCGTCCAGCCACAGCTGCATCAGCCCGACGACGATCCAGGCCACGCCGGCGAACGCGATGCCCGCGCCCATGCGGCGCAGCGCCGTCAACTGCACGCCCATCCGCTCGATCAGCGGATAGAGCACGACCTTGTTGAACGGGATCAGGATCAGCACCAGGGCCGGGTTCAGCGCCTGCATCATCGAGGACTGGAACCAGGCGGGCTTGGCCATCTGGTCGGCCTGCAGCACCCAGGTGGACGCCTTCTGGTCGAACAGCGACCAGAACGGCGTGACCAGGCCGAACAGCACGAGCAGTCGCAGCACCGAGCGCACGGCGTCCACCGCTTCCGCGCCATGCTTGGGAACGGCGCGATCCAGCTCCATCCAGGCGCCGGCACCGCCGAAGCCCAGGATCAGCACGAGGGCCGTGCAGAGCGCCGCCACCACACCCAGGTCGTTCCAGAAGGCCAGCGCCACGCCGGCCAGGACGGCCCCGGCCAGGGCCACCGCACGACCCGCGGCCCCCCGGCCGAGCGCCGTGCGCACGACCTTGAGGAAGCTGTTCGGATCCTCGTGCGCCGCCGGCGGCAAGTGCACGTAGCGGCGCCGTGCCGACCAGAAGACGACGGTCGCGATGAACATGAACAAGCCCGGGATGCCGAAGGCGACCGCGCCGCCGAACTGCTTGAGGATCAGCGGCATGAACAGCGAGGCGAAGAAGCTGCCCAGGTTGATGATCCAGTAGAAGGCCTCGAACACCTTCTGAGCGAGGCTGCGGTTGGTCCTGTCGAACTGGTCGCCGACGAAGGAGCTGACCAGCGGCTTGATGCCGCCCGAGCCGATCGCGATCAGGAACAGGCCGACGTAGAAGCCGTGCACGTTCGTGTCGAACATTGCGAGGCAGGCATGGCCGGCGCAATAGACCAGGCTCAGCCAGAGGATGGTGTGGTACTTGCCGAACCAGCGATCGGCGATCCAGCCGCCCAGCAGCGGGAAGAAATACACGCCGATGACGAAGGTGTGGAAGATCTCCTTGGCCTCGTTCTTGCGCATCGCCTCCGGAATGGACAGCAGCAAGCTCGTCATCAGGAACACCGTGAGGATGTTGCGCATGCCGTAGAAGCTGAAGCGCTCGCATCCCTCGTTGGCGATGATGTAGGGGATCTGCCGCGGCATCCTTCCGGCGGCGGGTGTTTGCTGGTTCATTTGGCTCGGGCCTGGGGAATGCGAGGGGCCGTAGCTTACGCTGTCGGGCCGCGCACTTGCCTCGGGTCAACCCCGCCCGGCGTTCGAGCGATTCGGGGCCGAATACCCTCGTGGCTGCCGAGTCAATCCGCGCGGGACGCGGACGGCCCGGCACAGACCTTGACCACCTCGTACGCCGCCGGTTCGAACCTGGCGATGGCCAGGATCTCGGTCACCTCGGGCGAGGCGCCGGACTTCGAGCGCGTGGCCTGGTAGTCCTGGTAGTGCTGCACGCTCGCCCACTGCGCATACATGGTGACCTTGCCGCCGTCGACGCTGCGATGCAGCGCCGCGGAGACGAAGCCCGGCAGGTTGCGCACGGAGGTCTCGGTCATGCGGGCCAGCAGATCGAGCAGCCTCTGCTGGTTCGACGGGTCGACCGTGAACACGTTGATGGCCGTGACAAGCCCGGAGTTCTCGGCAATCGTCGTCATGGAATCTTCGGCCTGGAAGCGCGAGCTCGCCCGCGATGGCCGCATTGTGCTTCCGGACGAAAGTCCTCTCGAGACTAGCCGAGGTGACCGGGCCGCGACTGCGGCGTCGCCAGGAAATCCTGCACCATCACTCGCGAGACGATGTCGCTGCCATTGACGAAAGCCTGGCGCAGCAACTCGGGACTCTTGACGAACTCCTCGAGCGTATGTCCTTCCTGGTTCTCGACGTTCTGCGCGCCGGCGACATGGGTGGCTTGCCAGATCACGCTCCCGTCGGCCGCCTTCATCGTGACGCTGAGGTTCACGACGGGATAGAGCGTCGATCCCAGGACGTGTGCGTGGGCGATTCCGTAGACGTTCACGACCAGGTCGACCTGTGCATCCGCAGGAGCCGAGCCCACGACGAAGTTGACCGAGGTGCCCGCGCTCGCCTGCTTGGCAAACTCCGCGGCGACGATCTCGCCCACGTCGATGTGGTTGGCCTGCATTTCCGCGGCCAGCTGCGCCTTGGCGCTGGTGCCGGTGGAGGACGCCAGCTGCGGCCCGAGCAGCGGGCCCGCCGCCAGCATGACCGCGCCCTGCGCCGGCCCCATGAACATCATGTCCGGCGGCAGCTTGACCACCGGGTTGACCCGGACGGTATGGATGGAAGCCTTGGCCGCCCCCGTGATGGCCACCGGCGGCGCGACGCACGCCGTCAGGGAGCTTGCAATGGCGACCAGGCTGGCGACGGTGGTGCGGCGGGTGGAGAAGCGGATGGTCATGGGCAGGTCGTGCGGTTGACTGGGCGCCAGCGCCACTGGCTGGCGGCTCGAACAACATTGTCGATCGCCGATGCGCGCCCATCGGCGTGCGACGCCGGCTCCGGCGTGACCTTTTGCCGCTGTCGCGCACGAGGTTTCGGCGTTGCAGATCCGGCGGCGGCCGCCAGGCCGGTCACCGACGCTTGGCGTCAGTTGGAGTTGACGCCCCACACTGTCACAGTCTGGCCGACGGCATTGGCCGCGACCACCGGTACCGGGTACGTCGAAAATCCATCGGTCGTGGTCGCACTCAGCAGCATCGGCGTGCCCCAGCCACTGGCCGCCAGGTAGCGGTTGCTCATCACCTGAGCCGGGCCGTCCATCGAGGCCGCGTACCACACCACCGTGGCGTTGCCGGCGCCGTCGACCGCCAGCGCGGGTGTGTAGAGGTCACCCGGTGTCCACGACGCGAACTGGGTTGACGCACTCCAGCCGCTGCCCGGCACGTAGCGACTGGCACCGCCGAACGCGTGCAAGCCGTCCTGCTCCTGCCACACGGCGAGCGCATTGCCCGAGGCATCGAACGCCACCTGCGGCGCATAGGCACCATCCGTCGTGGTGCTCAGCAGGCCCTGAGCGGCCTGCCAGCCATCAGTCGCCGAAAAGATGGCGGCCTGGATCGCGCCCTGCACCCAGACCACCGCGCCGTTGCCGGCGCCATCCATCGCCACCGAGATCTGTCCGTAGACGCCCATCTGCGAGCCAGGGATCGTGCTGATCGTGCGCGGCGCCGACCACAGGCCGGCCGCGCTCACGGTGCGCGCCCAGAGATCGGTCGGCGCATTGGAGACGGTCGTGCCATCGCCGGTCTCCTGCTGCCAGGCGACGATGGCCCGGCCGTTCGCGTCGATGCCCACGCGTCCGCCATAGGCGCTGTCAACGCCGTCGCTGGCCAGCACCGGGGCGCTCCAGGTCGCCGCCGTCGCGTCGTAGGTGGCGACCCATTCATCGAAGTGGTTGGTCTGTCCGTTGCCCTGGTGCCAGACGACGATTGCGTTGCCCGCGCCGTCCACGCCCAGGTCAGGCACGTACGCGTCCGCGGCCGCGGCGGCGGAGGACACGCGGAGCGGGGTGCTCCAGGTCTGCGTCGACGCCACGTAGCGACGGGCCCAGATGTCGTTGCGCTGATTCTCGTACTGGGCCCAGACCGCGATCGCGTTGCCGGCGTGGTCGAACGCGACGCGCGGCGTGATGCACAGGCCGGAGGGGTTGAGCGTCGTGTCGACCGCCGCCGGCGTGGTGACGAAGCGCGCCTGAATCGCTCCCGTGGCTGCGTCGGACCACACCACCAACGCATTGCCGCCCGCGTCGATGGCAATCGCCGGCTCGCTGGCATTGGTCGCATCCTGCGCGGTCCAGGCCGGCATGCTCACCGCGTGCGCGAGGTCCGCGGTCGGCGCCTGCAGCAGCGTGGCGCCCGACGACTTGCTGGTCACGACAACGGTGCCGTCGCTCACGCTCACGCTCACGCTGTCAAGCAGCGCGTCCAGGCCGGTGTGGTCGGCGGCGAAGGCACCGGTCAGCGGGTCGAGGCTACCCACCCCGTATTGGGCCAGCAGCGGCGCCAGCGATGTCTTCAGCCCGGCCACCGCGGCCGGCAGGTGTGCGGCGATCGTCGCGTACGCGGCGGCGTCCGCAGCAGCGTAGGCCGTGTCCAGCGACAAGGAACCGGCGGCACCGGAGACGGCGATCTCGGTGAGCGGCGTGATGTTGGCGGTGCCCGCCGTCGCTGCAAACGAGTACAGCGTGGCGGGCACTCCGTTGGCCGTCCACTGGGCCTTCAGGAGGAAGGGCGCGGTCATGCCGTCGACGACGATGCTGTAGCTGCCGTCGGTCGTGTCGACGAACATCTCCTGACCGGCGACATCCTTGACATAGATGCGCCCTGCGATTGCGTTGCCGGTGGCGGCGACACCGTGGACGGTGCTGGGCGTGGAGACGGGCGCCGAGGCGGACGGCGAGCTGCCGCCGCCACAGGCAGCCAGCAACGCGCACAGCATGGGGACACAGAATAGTTTCACGATCGATCCCGAGACCTGCACATGTCTCGGGTATCGACCGGCGCGGCTGCCCCTCAAGTGCTCCGCACGGCCGATTTACCAGGAGGTCGTTTCCGCCCGATAAGCGGCACACACCTTGGTCGACGACCGCTTCGGGAAAGCTAGACACGGACCGGTGCCGTCAATAACGGCCTTCTTTTCTACGCAAGATCACCAATGCACCACTCGAAAACCACACTGGCAACCCTTCTGACCGCGATTGCTGCCGGCCTGGGCGGCTGTGCAACGGCCTACGATCCGAAGACGCTGACTACAGTGCCGACATCATCGAGCTTAGCGCTTCATGATGCCTTTCGCTACGAATGGGAACTCGGCGGCATCTGCACCATGCGAGTTCAGTTCACGCTTGCGCCGGGCACATACGTTTCGAAGGTTCAAAACGATAGCGGCGTCTTCTACAGAGGCCCGGACATGGCGCTCGAATCGAACATGGTCTATTCGACCTGCAATGGCGCCACGGTGGGACGAGGCTTGAAGATTGATGCGGACATCTTCGTACCGAAGAACGTCCAAGAGCCGCCGAGGATATTCTTTCACCAGCCCCAGAACGGGGCCTACGACATTACGCTGACGGCGCTGCAAGGCGGCAGTGAGGATGCCGGCGTGAATCAACTGTCGATGCAGACCGCAATGGCAACTCCGCACGTGACCCCTGTCGCCGGCGGCGTCGGAGCAGGACTGGGGGCAGGGATCGTGACAGCGTTCATTGTTGCCGACTACGGAAAGATCAAGATCGCTCCAGGCCCAAAGGACGATGCGTTGAAGCGCGCCTTGGCATTGCCTTGAGGCGCGCGCCTCGCGGAGGCAACGCTCACGCTCCTCTTACACCCACCACTGGGAACGATGTCTCCGCCGCGAATCGGCCTTCTGGCTGACTCCGGCTTCGGCCAGTATCGGTCGTCCGCTAAGGTCAGCTTTGGGGTACTCCCGCGCGAAAGACTAGACCCCTCGCATCCATTGGTGACGATTCACCGCTCAATTCATCGACGGCTTGGCTGCCGTGCACCGTATGGCGCTCCTTCGAGAGGAACCTGTCGATGGTCGCCTTGGGCATTTTCGATGCCGTGTTCATCGTGGGGAAGCAGCGAAGGCGACTCGGCGACTACTTGGCGCGCACTAAGGTGGTCAGCATCGCCGGATGATCCCCCAAAAAGTGCCTTCGCCTGAAGCCGGCCAGAAGCAGTCTTTCGCAACAGACTGCTTCGCGGCATCGGGATGCAGCATCCACCTGAATGGGTGTTCCGAAGGGGCTGTCGTGGCGTAAGCCGTAACGATGAATCCGATCGCCCGCTTCAAGAGGGGACGCGCCAACCGCGGGTGGTGGTTCTGCAGATCGCGGGCATCTTGGCAATCCTCGCTTCGAGCTTGCGCCGCAGGTTCGGGTGTCCGGGCCAGGCCCACGCCCGGCGTCGTCAGCTTGCCCGGGGCGTTCTGGAGCAGCGCAGCGGCAAGACGTGTCGGGCGCGCTCAGCGCAGATCACGCTCGATGTAGAGGATGTTGGCGATTTGGCCATCCTGAACCTGGAACTTGGCCGGCGCGGCGTACGACGTTGCCGGAGCTATTGGTTGTGCGGGCTCGGCGGACTTGTCCTCGGTCTGGCGACTGGACTGTTTGGTCGCAGAGCGATCAGCGCAACGACCGCCGCCGTCGAACGAGTCGTCTTAGCGCACTTGAAGGAACAGCTGTCGGCATTGGGTGGGCAGGACGTTGCCGCTGCAACGGCGATCGCCAAGATCGTGGCCGAAGAACAGGAACATCTCGCCCAGTCGAGCTCCCACTTCGACGCGACGCAAGCGTGGTCACGCATACTGTCGCCCATCGTTGCCATCGCGACCGAATCCCTAATCTGGCTGGGCATGCGCCTGTGAACTCCAGCGATGGGACAGGAACCGGCCATTAGGAGACAACTGACGATGTCGCTTTTGGGTAGCCACCGTTGAAACGCAGGAGGGGGAGCATGGACCAGTCAACCATCATCGCTTATGACACCGCCTGCTCGCAGTTTGCGCAGGAGTGGCGCGATCAGCCGGCTCCGGACGACATGTATCGCCTTCTAAAGCGGTACTTCACTCCGGGCTTGACCGTGGATGTCGGGTGCGGTTCCGGACGAGATGTTGCCTGGTTGCGTGCAAATGGCTTCGACGCGTCGGGCTACGACGCTTCAGAGGGCCTGCTGCTGGAGGCCCGTGCTGAATGCCCTGGTGCTCACTTCGGCGTGGCCCACCTTCCTGAACTCGAGGGGGTTCCCAGAGGTGTCTTCGCGAACGTACTGTGCGAAACGGTGATCATGCATCTCGACCCCTCGGAGATCGGAAGTGCCGTCCGCAATCTCGTCGCGCTACTCGCGCCGGCGGGCACGATGTGGCTAAGTTGGCGTGTGAACCCTGATGACCACCGTCGTGATGAGTCCGGCCGGCTCTATGCCTCGTTCGAGGATCGACTCGTCTTGGACGAACTTGCCAACACCAGCATCCTTCTAGACCGGGAAGAGCATAGCGGATCTTCAGGCAAGATCGTTCGACGGCTCATCATCCGAACAGCTGCGCTCCGGTAAACATGCCCGCCACGCTACCGCTTCCTCATCTGTCGGAAGACGCGGGCTTGCGTTGGGAGGCACGGTACGACGACGTTACGGGCTGTCACCGGCTCTTGTCGGCCAGGAGCGGAAGTTCGCCGATGTCGGCTTTTCACACCCAGAACATTGGCAGACCAGCACGTCCCGCCTCCGCTGCGTTACATTCTCGCGGGGGAAAACATGATCCAACTTCGCGTTGTTACTCCGTTGCTTATTGCATGCATGCTGCTCGCTGCCTGTGCAACGCAATCGGAGACGTACTCAGCCTACAACAGCGGCGTCTACGCTTATAGAGCCAAGGACTACGTCACTGCTCGCGTCGAATGGCAAAAGTCGGCAGCGAGTGGCAACGCCGATGCGATGAACAATCTGGGCTACTTGCTCTCAGAGGGTCTGGGAGGTGAGCGGGACGAAGCCGCCGCCGCCGAGCTTTGGACAACCGCCGCAAGGCAAGGAGAGCCGGAAGCAGCCTGGCATCTTGGCCAAGCATATCGGTCTGGAAGGGGCGTACCAAAGACCGAGATCGAGGCATACGCTTGGTACAGGTGTGCCGTTGCCAGCTCGCGCGCTGCTGGGCCCGACCAAGAGCTCGACGCGGAAATTCTCAAAGACGCCAACGACTCGCTGTCGAGATTGATAGCGGAATTTCCTGCTGAGAAGTTTCAAGCCGCCCAGGAACTTGCAGGTCGGTACGTTGCGACTTACGCCAAAAAGTAGCGAGGCCCGGCGTCTTAGAGTTTGCATCGGCCAGAAGCGGTCGTCGGCGGATGACCGCTTTCGAGCAGCCTTCAGATGACAATAGCACCCCATGCGAAATACCCCGTGGATCTTCTTGGCTCTGCTATCTTGCTCGTGCACGTCCGCCTTCGGAGCGCCGAGCGACAACGCGGCAGATGAACTCTTTCGGTTTCTAGCAGCTGAACAGTACGATCATCGCCTCGGCCTTCATCCAGAACTGATGTCGAAGTGGCTCGGTCCTGAACTGGCCGACGAGGCCAAGGTCATCGAATGCGATGCGGCGAGAGCGCGTGCAGAGGAGCCTACCCCGACAGACGTTGTGGACGCCGGACTCTTCTTCGATCGCTGGGATCCTCCCTCTCGATGCATGGCGACGGCGCCAACTGGAAGCGGAGTGGTGCGAGTAGCGACAGTTAACTGCGAGTGGGGCAAGGGCCGTGATCATCCCGCTGGATCGAGGATCCAGTTGTTCGCCCAGCTTCAGGCCTATGACGGCGCATGGAAGGTGGTAAACGTCATCCATGGTCAACAGGAGCCGACTGGAGCAACCCAAACAGATCTCGTGACTCGAATGAAAGCTGCCACGCAACAGTCGTTGCACCCCGAGGTCTGCGCGAAGCTGGTCTTGGCGCCCTAAGTTGGCAGTTTGGAGCTGCCTGCGCTCCGCGTCCCTTCAGCGACCGCCCGACCAGCGAGATGCAGCGCCGACGGACCGGAAGCGATCATGCTCCTTGGAAGTAGCTTGGAGGCTTGGGACTCGTTTCGGTGGGTGCCTGCCCAGGTTGCACCTGACATGGCAAGCTCCGGCGAATGTTCGGTAGCATGACTCTCGGCACGCGCCGACCTGGACGCTGACATGTCAGGCGAGCAACTACTTCGCAGGAGAAACGAGAGCGCCTCGAATGAACATCCCGCCGCCCAAAATGGTCACGAACTATGCTCTGAATGCCGCCAGGATGGTGCCTGGCATGAGCGATCTGCCAAAGATGGCTGCTGCACTGCTTGCGGAGTATGCGTCGGTCGACGCCCGCATTCTTGTCCTGGGCGCGGGGCGGTGGGCTGGAGCTGAAGGCCTTTGCCGAACTGCATCCGAACTGACGGCTAGATGGGGTGGACCCGTCAGGCGAAATGCTCGAGCTCGCCCGGGTCACTCTTGGCCCTTTGCAGTCTCGTGTACGTCTGCACGAGGGATATATCGATACCGCTCCAAGCGGCCCTTTCGATGGGGCGACTTCGCTGCTGACGCTGCATTTTCTGGAGCGCTCGGCGCGTCTGGAGACCTTGAAGGCGATGCATTCTCGGCTCAAGGAAGGCGCGCCGATCGTCGTCGTACACCACAGTTTCCCCACCGACGGCACCAATCGCGACAAGTGGCTCAAGCGCAATGTCGTTTTTGCGACGGCCTCAGGGATGCCTCGGGCCCAGGCGCAAAACATCATGACGCTGAGAGATCACTTGCCCGTCCTGTCACCTCAACAGGATGCGGAATTGCTAGAGGAAGCGGGATTCACCGACGTGGAACAGTTCTACAGTGCCTTTACCTTCAAAGGCTGGGTCGCTTATCGGCGCCGGTGAAGGAAGTGGCCCCAATCTTCGGTTTTCAATCCACGGGACACTGCAACGTCTTCGGGCAGAACCAGAGGGAATGGCTCAATACTGACGCTGTCGGCCACGAGCAGCCGTTCGTGACCGACCGGTTTCGGGCCGTCCCGGGCCATTGGAGCCGAGCAAAGCTCTGATTACCATCGACGACGGCTCACGGACGGGGTATGAAGCCAAAGCGACAATGCAAAAAGCCGATCGATCAATTGACTGCTGATGATTTGATCGCCTTCCCGGTGTGGGAATACATTGGCGACGATGGTGACGGTCGCGGCGATCAAGACGAGACGTGGGTTCGCCCAGTAAACGGACTGCCCATCGCCACAGCCGAGAACAAAGTGATCGGCACCCGTGTTCGACTTGCAAACGGGTCATCTCCCGTCGCACTCTTGGGCAATGTCGATCTCGCCAGTCGGGAGAAGACCACCCATTTTCTGGCGATCAGCTTCTTCGGGCCGAAAGGACTAGCGTTCGACCTGGCGATACCATGATGCTGATGCCAGCCGGCGCTCTCCGGAAGCCTTGGCTGCATTCCTTCAACTTCGCGTTGAGGATGTGTTCCCGATTGAATTCGACATCTTGGATCTTGTGTTTGCAGATGCGCACCTCGCAAGGGGGATCGTCGAGGCCTAGCCGAGCGTCTGCCGGCGATTGGATCGGCGGAACTATCGCAAATGCGCAATCTACTGGCAGCTTGTTCATGAAACGCCTAATCCCTTGGCGAGCCTTGCTCCTCTTCGCGTCCGCCGGCCACGCCTACGCAGCGACACAGTCGTCCACGACCGATTCAGTAGCCGCACAGGTAGCCGCACCGACGTCAGTTGAGCAACTCGCCGCTGCCGATCAGGTTGATCGGAAGCGACAACCTCCGATGCCAATGGAAGAGATCAGGCGGCACGATGCTGAGAGAAGAGAACAAGTCCTTGGGCTATTGCGTGACGGTGCGCTGAGGACGAGCCAGGATTACCACGACGCCGCGCTGGTGCTGCAGCATGGCGAGACGGTCGCCGACGCCCGGATGGCGTTTGCGATGGCAACCATCTCCACGACGCTTGCGCCAACTTCCAAGCCAGCTGCTTGGCTCGAGGCGGCCGCCTGGGATCGTCTGATGATGCGCCATCATCGCCCGCAGTGGTATGGCACTCAGTACGTCCCGAGCAACGACGGAAAGTACTGGATGCTCTACGACTTCGATCCGGCGCCGATATCGGACGAGGAACGCATCGCGGCGGGTGTCGACAAGGCAGCGGACGTCGCTCGCTCATTCGCGCGGCAAGCGCGTCCGTCGAAATGAATCGGTCGGCCTCCGCCTGGTCGCCGGCGCCGACCGACGTCGGCGATGCTGCGCTCGACGATCAATCGGCGGTCGACCCGCCTCGAGCGCCGCCCCGGCGGCGGCCAGGTCGCGAATCGGCCACTACCGGTCATTCACGACCGGCGGCTTTCAGGTAGGCATAATTCCATGACGTTCAGAGATCAAACTGACTGCTATCGAGCCATTGCTGAGACGCTGGCTGCCGCAGCCCCGGCCGGCTGGCGCGAGATCGATGCTGCAATCTCACTGGACGGCGCGCGCGTGGACGCTGTGTCTCTTGCCAAAAGCCTTCCGGCCAACTCGCACACCTCAATGGGGTTCCGAGGCTCGCGTCGTACTTCTACGACTTGGCACGACTGGTGAGCACGGAGGAAAAGGGCTTCTTCAAGACGTGTTCCTTTAAGCTGCTCCCTGATGGCAAGTACCACAGTCAGTTCACCTATTAGGTTCCGCTTGATCGCTGCCGTCCTAGCCTACCGCGGCCGCACTCGGCCATGAGCTTGTCGTCCGCCCAGGTCGGCTTTGGGGTACTCTCGTGACGATGCGGAGCAGCGGTTCTAGCCGAAGCCTGATGGCAATTCTGGGACTCGCGCCGACGTCCGCGTTCGCGCACTCGGAGGAAGTCCTCTTGGTTCCGGTCGGCATACTTGCCGCCGTTGTAGGCATATTGCTTCTTGCCAGAGAGTGGGAACTGCGCTGGCCGGTCCGCTTCGCGGCTTGCGCTTTGGCGATCGTGATTGCGGCACTGGTCGGCAGCATTCGCGGTGACGCTTTTCCGGAGTCTGTCCGGTACACGGCCTGGTGGAACGCCCTTCTAGGCTTCGTCCCGTCGTTCCTTTGCGGTGCGGTTGCTTTGTGGATCTTTCGTGCCTCCAAACGCTGAGCGGAGGATGTCGAGGCTCGCAGCGGTCGCGATTGGATCCTTCGGCCGTTCATGTGTCGGCGCGAGGCCATAAGGTGTCCTTCGCGAACGGCAGCTTACAGACTTCAACAACCCACGAGACTCGCGACATGCCTTGGCTTCATGGCGACTGGATTGACGACGACGAATCCCGTGCTCGCCCTCCCTCACGATGGGCGTTCGATGCTTATCTGTGGGAGGCATTCGAGCAGGCCGGGTGGACGCCGCTTCCGCCGCCCACGTTGATCGCGCAAGGCGACGCGACCACGTTTGCACAGGCGCTGCTGGATGAGTTCGGTGGCCTGAAATTGAATGTCGGCACTACGGAAGAGATAGTCTTCTTCGGCAAACCGCTTCCACTCGCTCGGTTTGATGCTCAGCGCTGGCCAAGGCTCGCAGGCTCGATGGTCGTCGCTTCAGTGAAGAATACCTACGCCGTGCTCTTCGTTGACGACCAGGGGAAGTTCTACGCGACCGACGACATCTGCCATGAGCTCTACACTTTGGGTGACGAGTTCGTGGATGCAGCGAACATCCTGGTGCGGGGTTTGGCTTGGTCTCGGGCGACTGCGCCTGAGCGGTAAAATCGCGGTTCAAATCTCGCCCCAGGACACCTGCCGGCCAGCAGCGGCCGTTGGCGATCGGCGGCTTTGGACTACGCTATTCACATGCAATCCCCGCTACCAGTGCACCGGACGGTTGAGGAGTGGCTCTCGTGGGCGAGCTGGGTGAGCAATCCCGCCAACAAGGGCAAAGAGAATGGCGAGCTCATCGGGTTTGATGAGTTCGACTGGATTGTTCGGAAGCACCCTGAGCATGCTTGGCGATGCATCCTCGCGACGGTCGCTGACCCTCGAGCCAAACCGTTTCTTGGCATCCTGGCCGCAGGCCCGATAGAAGACCTGCTTGGGATTCACGGGGAAGCGTTCATCGAACGTGTAGAGCAAGAGGCTCGGCAGAATCCGTCATTCGCCTGGACGCTCGGGGGAGTCTGGCAATGTCAGATGACCGATGAGATATGGAGCCGCGTTCAACAGGTCTGGAATCGTCGTGGCTGGGATTCGATCCCAGCATGACTGTCGGAGGCCGGCATCGGCCAGGAGCAGACCTCTGGCAGCGACCGCTTCAGGGACAACGAATTCATGACGGCCACGAACGAGATTCGCCAATTGATCGAAAGGTTTTGCAGTGGAGCAGACATCTCTGTCAAAGCTGCAAATGCAATCGAGGTCGCCCTCGATGATGCATTTCCCGACGACGAACGAGTGCAGGACGTCGTCCTCCGCCTCGCGTCCTATCGACCTGGTGCCGGCGAGTTCTTGTACGACGAACAAGAGGTCGGGAGGCAACTAGCCTCGCTGCTTCCCCGCCTGTCCCAAGATCACTGACGGCCACAACCAGCCGTTCGCGATTGACAGCTTTTGAGGATCCATGCGCAAGTACTTTCTTGGAATGACGGATCGCGTGGGAACGGCAATCCAAGTGGGTGCGCTGGTCAGGGTCGATCAGCACGGGCGTTCATACAGATGGCATCCTGAGTTCAGGAAGGCCTACCGCAAACTCGCGGGCCAGGTCGTGACCGTTGTCGGCAGGGATGCTTCGGGCGGCGTGCATATCGCGCTCGGTGCCGAGGGAGTCCTAACGCTGGAACCACACCACTTGAAGGTGGTCGGCCGTGCCGGCGATCCCGTCGCTTCGTTCGCCCGAAGAATGTGGCCGCGTGTACGCTAGAGTCTTGAGACCGAAGTCGGCCAGAAGCGGTCAGCTGCCAACGATTGCTCTGGGTCGGTTAGTTAACGCCGTAAATTTCACTCACTCACCCTGCCGTCTAGGCTGAGCATGGTTGCAACACGATGGTTGAACCGACGAAGACGATAGGCGGCGAGCCAGGCGATACGCTCATTCGAGCGTCCGACAGGTCTTCGGACCGCGTGTGGGCGACTCTAGCAAGTGGCTTGTGGGTCGCGTGGGGCGCGTGGTTCTGGTACTCACTAGATGACACACCCACCGCACACCTGGCCATCTCAATCGGCGAAGTTTGGGCGACGTTCGCGTTCTGGCTGTTCGGGCTTGCATTGGCCTCTGCGGGGACTGCCTGGACGCTTTGGGGCGTGACGAGGATCTCTGTCCGTTCGGATGAGTTGGTTGTCAGGCGTTGCCTCGGGAACGCGGTGATGTTGGCTTCTGACCCGATCAAGCTCGCGACGATCAGCGATGTCAACGTAGAAGAGCGCAAAGGTCAGACGAAGGGTCGCAAGTATCACTACTGGCAATTGAAGGTTCGCCTGATCGACGGCAGCATGCGCCGGATCGCAGCCTTCGAAAACAGTGGCTCCGCCGAAGAGTTCGTGCGTCGACATGTTCGCGCGGTGGCAACCCACTTGCGCGGCGAGTGACTCCCACGCACCGAGCCTATATCGCAGCTGACACCGGCGACGACCAACGTCAGCTATGCTGCGCTGAGCAGCCGACTCATCGGTGGCGCCAGTCTGACGTTGACTAGGCCACGAGTCGGCCAGTAGCAGTCCCTCGCGAGCGTCAGCTATAAGGCAGGCCAGTTATCTGCGTCTAATTCGAATGAGGAGATCGAATGTCGGTACACCTTCGAAGCCAAGATGGCGAGCAAATCAGACTCGGCGGTGGACATTGGGCCGTCTATCTCCATGTGGCTCAAGCTTTCGGATGGCGGCCGCAGGGCACCCTCCCGCCACCGCAGTGGCCTCAAGGGCAAGCTTGGGCGGGAGCCTATGATTCAAGCGATGGGCAGATGGTCTCTGAGGCAGACGCCAGAGCGTTGGCGGAAACGCTGAACGGGGCCATTCGCAGTCCCCAGATCGGGGATGCGCTATTTGACGTCATTGAAGGCATTGAAAGTCTCGTCCAGGCTGACGGCACTCGCATTCCAGAACCGATGCGCATGCACCCGAACGACTTCAGCAGCGAGTTCTCTCCTGTGGTCTTGTTTCTCTACAAGGGCTCGTTCTTCATCGAATAGCCTCTTGTTCGATGCGCTGGCGCACTGACCGCCTCCTCCGAGCGTCCGCTTCCGGACACTATGTTCGAGCGACATCATTTCCGCTGTAGGTCGACAGCGTTACGATCGGCTTGGTCGCCTCGGGGTGGCACGCGGCCAAGAGCGGAAGGTGGCGACCGACCGCTATGGAGTAGCGACTCTTTGGGAACTTCGACCATGAATACGAACCCAGCGCCGGAGCCGCCTGCCGTCAGGGATCCAGACGCGTCTCATCCTATCGCCGGTGCCTGGCGAGATATGCTCACCGGGGTCGTCCATTGCCTCGTCGGAGGCGACTATAGTCTCGAGGCAGGCGTCAGTGGCGTCGAGCCGATCTCGGCAGCGACCGCACAGCAGATTCGCAGCTATATCGCTGGCTACGGCGCGACTTTGATCGGCTTGCCTGGGGACACATGGCAGAGTTCGGTCGCACAGTGGTACGGCACATATTGGGACGTGCTGGTCGACCTCTGGACGGCTGAAGAAGGGCCAAGCGACCTGGTGCTAAGTGGTCGGATCTCAGAGACGGACACTGGGCCGCGCTTGACCGTCCACATGGTTTACGTGCCTTAGCGGCGGCAGCGCATATCGGCCATGAGCAGAAGTTTCGATCCGTCCCCTTTGTGAGCTTGCCAATGAACCCAATCACCGCCTTGCTGGTGGACGACGCTCCCGAGCGGATCTCAGCATTGGTAGTGCCACCGATGGGGCTCAGTTCGTCTCGCTCGGAGATGCTGAAACACTCCTTCGTTCTCGAGATGAGCGCGGCAGGACTCGTCGAGGTCTTGACGCCGCTCTACGATGCCTGGGTAGCCGAATCGAAGCGAGACGATAACAGTGTGGTGGCCCACAAGACGATCTGGCCAGGGCGGGCTATCCCTCGCCCGCTCAACTGTTGGGCTTCCCAAAGCTTTTGCAGACAGTCAGCGGTTCGTATCTCCTCCAAGAGTTCCTGGGCGAACTCTTGGGGGACGGAGCAGGTGACGCGCAGTTCTGGCTCGACGAGGTGACGGGCTGCCATAGCGAAGGTGGCGTCGTCTGCGTTTCGGGGGTTTGCTACAGCCGGCTGTAATTTCTCGCCCGCCTGCACGTTGGCTATGCTAGGCCTCGCTAAAGCCGCGCAGTTGCAACGCCCGGCCGAACGCCGCCGGCGTGGTCTTTGTTGCGACGCGACTCGGCCACAAGCTGTCGGCCGCCGAGGTCTGCTTTCGGGCAATTCGCCTGCGTGCGCCACTGTCCTGCTGAGTGACCTGGCATTCGAGCCCAAGCCTTTCTGCAGGAAAGGCAAGACCTGGCGCAGCTTCGTGCAACGCAGCAAGCCGCTAAGACCAAGGTCGCGCCGGCGGTCTCTTGGCGGCCGTCTTCCGCTTCCAGGATTCGAGGATGAACAGAGCTACCGTATGTGCGGCATGCACAGCCAATCTGGCATGTCGCGGTTCTAGTTTGTAGACCTTGACGCCTGCCCCATGTGCTGAGCTTGCATGCGTTCTCAGTGCGCCGATGCCATCCACTACTGAAATCATTCCGCTGAGGATAGTCTGCAGATCAGTGTCTTCGATCGCACCTGGGTCAAAACCCAAGTGCTTGCGAACGACAGTCCAAACCGGCTTCAAGTCCTGCTTCTGTGGCGTCTCCAGACCCTCTTCTGCGATGTACGTCTTGCAGATGGATTCGAGGATGTTGCTCGCGGCTGAAAGGGCTTCACGCGGCTTCGTATCGACGTTTGCCAGTGCCCGGGTGAACTCCTCTTCGATTGCCGACGAGTCGCGCTCCTTAACGAACTGCTCCAACGTCTTAGACGACACCCCAGCGGCCGGCGCCAACTTGCCTCCATGCAGATACTGCAGCTTTGCATCGGCAAACACCTTCTTCAAACGCTCGATCTCTGCCAGGCGCTCGTCGTAGAGCCAGTCGCCCGGCGCAAGCGGCGCTTCCATCCATCCCTCCACAATGCGGCCGACCACTGCCAAGGGATCATCAATCGACGGATCCTTGTTCGTCTCGCGAAGCCACGCCAGTGCTTTCACCGGCTTGCTCCCCGCCGGCCCCTCGCCAGATGCGCCCGCGTAGGTAAACAGGTTGTCCAGCGAGGCATGGCTTTCGCGCGATGACGCAATGTCTGAGACCACAGCCATGATCGCGGCAGGAATGTTTCGCCTAGTCATCATTGAAGTCTAGCCGCAGACATCGAGTCGAGCCCTGCCTGCCTGTCTGGCCGGCCCTGCGTCAGATATGCTGCGCGCAGCGGTCGGAAGCACCTCAACCTTGCACCGCGCGACCGAGTCGCCGGCGCCGAGGGCGCAGTTCGGCCATAAGCAGTCGGTCGCCGGTGACGGCTTCCGGGCCACTTGCTCGTGGTGATGGGAGGCCCCTGCCATAATTCCGATCAAACGCGGGAATAGCGCAGTGGTAGAGCGCAGCCCTCCAAGGCTGAGACGCAGCATCGAAACCTGTTTCCGCTCCATCGGCTGTGCGAGGCCTCCTGAGTTGCTCAGGTTGAACCTGGTCGAACTGGAACTGTCGGCCAGAAGTGGCCGCCCGGCCGCGTCCGCTTTCCGGTACCCTGGTGGCATGACGGATGGTGAGGGAAAGAGTGGCGGGCAAGTACGAATGTCGGTGCGGTGAGATCGTGGAAGGGGACGACGTCAGGTTCACCCAGCCGCCCGCGGACGCTTTCTGACCTGGCTCTCGGGGGCCGTGGCCTGGCTCAGGCCGTGACCGGCCTCGGCCGCCAGTTGGCACCAGGCGACTGAACCGGAATCGCCTTCCCGTCCCCAGAGCGCCAGCGCGGAGGCTGCATCGGCTGTTCCCAGGCCAATGCCTCCACATCGAGGGCCTCGAGCTCAGCGGACTCTCGTTCGAAGACCGCGAGCAGGATCGCCAGCGCCAGCGGCGCCAGGCCGATGATCCACGTTCCGGGTAGTGAGGCAGCGACGGTGTCATGCTCAGCGACCAAAACGAGCGCGGCCCAGGCGAATGCAGCGGCCCATGTCTTCTTGGACACTTCCATTTTTTTCTCTCCCTTGTCAGCCACCGAGTGTAGTGATCAACTTGCGATCGTCACATTTGCTCACAGATGATCAGCCCAAGGAAAACCCGGGGAGTCAGCGAGTATTCAGCCTCTTTGCCCGCAGTGCCGAACCTCCTTAGCATCGGGATGGCCAGCGACTCGGGCCCGAGTTCTACGCGGAGCTTGAGCTCGACCCGGACGACGCCCGCGATCGCATGCGGGTCACCACCGATTTCGTCCTCCACGGGCCCGTCCTGGCTCGATGGGGCAAGGTGCCTGGCGCTGCGTGCAGCCACATGGTGATGGGGCGCCCCGCCGGCCAGTGTCTGCTCGGCTTGCCCGGGACCGGCGAGGTCACCGTTTTCGCTGACTGCCGCCTGGACATCGAGCTGCTCGAGGCGGCGCCGCGACACGCAGGCTTGCTCAATCAGCTTGCAAGAGTGGTGCGCAATCAGGCCACCCGACGGAATGAGGACGAGGCTCGCGTCAACGCGATTGCCGACGCGCCTCGGATAAACGTTTAGGTGTTTCTCCGAGGTCAATCCGGCGAGCTCCGCCTACCCCAGTGGGTACCATTCAGGCCTCGTAACTTAGAGGAGGCGATCTTGATCTCATCCAGGCTTTTATCCACAAAACTGCGCCGAAGATTGGCTCCAATCGCATTGTGTTTGGCAGCTATTGGCTGCGCCCATGCGCAAAGCGCGAAGCTGATGATCGACAGTTCAAAGGGCGAAGTGGCGCCGTTGTCATCTAAGGCGCAATCGGCGCTGCGTCGAGTCCAGAGCGATCCGTTTGCCACAGGCGTTACCGTGACCCATCTGGACAGCCGTGCGTTCTACAGCAACATCATCTCCATCACAGTAGGTGGTCAAGACCTCACGTTCGTAAAACAAGGCTCGTCCGAGACTACCCCTGATGGCAGTACGGTGTGGATAGGCAAGGGCGACAAATATGCGACCGCCCTCTTCTCAATCAACGCTGGACAGGTTACCGGCAGCATCAGAACCACGAAGGGCGTCTATCAGATCACGCCTCTGGAGGGCGACGCGCATGCCATCACTCTGCTACGCCAACCCGAAATCAAGGACGAGCCAGAGCACAAGGAAGACCTGAAGCCTACACCTGCGGCGTCGAGCACCTCCGAAAAGGTGAGCTATACGGAAGCTGAGTCGCGGCTGCTGTCGTTAGCTCCCTCATCAGCTGCCACGTCGGCGGCCGTTACCAATCCACCGGTGCGTCTTCTAATTGCGTACACCTCGCGCGCGCTTTCGGTATACGGCTCAGTCGCTGCACTTCAGCAACAAGTAAACACAGCAATCGCTGGCATAACTTCCGCAAACCAGAGTGACGGCGTTTCATTTCGACCTCAGCAAGCGGGCAATTTGCTGCCGGTTACCTACACTGGTTCGGCCGACGCAACATCAGCTCTTGCCGCCTTCACGGGCATGCCGGACGTAACGGCTGCCCACGATTCACAGGCGGCCGATCTCATGATCATGCTTGATGACTTGAGCGCAAATAGCGAATCCGGAGCATCTCAAGCGATCAACGCAACTGCAGCGAACGCATACGCTGTAGTAGCCGTGCGCTTCATGGTGTCGAACCTAGGCCTTGCGCATGAAGTAGGCCATTTGATGGGGGCTGACCACCCGCAAGCAGACACTTCTCAAAACGTATTTCGTTTTGGCCACGGCTACTGGTGGTGGTCCCAGCTCAGCCTCGACAGTTCGGTGAGCTTCTGCTCGCATACGATCATGTCGTACTACATCTCGCAATCGAGGAACGTCGGTCTGACAAGCGTTGGCCAGCCGCCTCAATGCGAAAATGACAATCGACTTGATAACTGGTCAAGCCCCAACTATTACGTGAACCTAAATGAGGCTGGCATGCGCCTCATGGGTGTGGCAAATTCCAACGACAACGCGCAAGTGTTGAACATCACTGGTCCAGTGGTGACAAACTTTCACCTGACGGCACTTAAGTCGTCCGGCCCGCCGAGAACGGGCCCGCCCAAGCCGCCCAATTGCTCGACCAACCCCAGGCTGTGCGCCTAACAGCTAAGGGGTAGAAGTTTCGCTGCCGCGCACAGGCTCAGACGCCGGTCGCTGCCAGCCGGGCTCCCTAGGCAGCTAGAGGCTTGAGCGTGACGGCCACTTGCGACGGCTGGCTCGTCCTTTCGAGCATCTTGACCACCTGCGCGTACAAGTGCCCTCTTGGACTTTGTTGTCGTCGCGGAAGGCGATTGCGTCGTAGCGTTGGGAGAGCACCACCGTGACCAAGAACGAGACTAGGTTCTAGTCGAACTCGCGGAACACGAGTCGCACCTCTCGCCGGCTGTCGTCGATCGTGCCGTCGACGGGCTGATCGGACAGGCAGCTCATCGAGTGCTTGAGAAGGGTTTGAAAGGTACGAACTTCGGTCATGACGCAATGTTTCCTGCGCGATACGCGCGTGGGTTGTCGACCTCGCCCGGCACGATCACCGTGGCCAGGCCGTCGACGTCGATGGCGGTAATCCCACGCATGCCAACGCCGAAGCTCGCGAAGCCTTGTTGTGGCCATCGCTGGGAGCTGTCCAGGTAGTCGTGGTGGTGCCCGTGAACGGCGACCTTGACCTGCAGGTCACTCGCCAGCTTGTCCAAGACTTCGAATCCATGAGGGTGGTAGCCACCAGCCTCATGCGTTACGAGCACGTCAGCCCGCAGCTTTGCCTATCGCTCGAACACGTCTGGGTAGATCGTTCCCCAATGTTTTCGATTGGGGCCACCTTCCCGACGCTCCTGGCGAGGCGTTATCGGACGTGCTCCTCCCGCGAGCGAAAGCGCGGGCATCCGGGCTCAGTTGGCATCCACACGGCGCCTCGAAAGACACCTCCAAGGCCTGCGACGCGAGTGCGACGATGCGCGCAAATTGGCCATGCGGATCCCCGAACATCTGCGGCGTGTCGCGCATCGGCATGAGCCTGAAGACACGACCTGCCCGACACCTGATTGCCGTCAACCGATGACGCGCATGGCGAGGACGTGAGCGAACGGCTGGACATTGTGCCGGCCGAGTTCTTCATCCATCGGCACGTCCGCGGCAAGTGGGCCTGCAAGTGCTGCCAGACGCTCAGCCAGGCGCCGGTCGATCCGCAGTTAATTGACAAGGGGCTTCCCGCCCCTGGCCTGGTCGCCCAGGTGCTGGTCAGCCGATTGGACCACATCCCGTACTACCGGCAGGAGACCATCAACGCACGCTCAGGGGTCCACACGCCGCGCACGACGCTGGCGTCGTGGGCCGGCGCGGCCGGAGCCGAGCTCGACCCCTTATGCGCCCGGAGATATGCGCACCGTTCGACTGGATGACGCCATGGCGTTCTACGTACTGTCAGGCCAATATACGCTTGGAATCACGGAATATGAGAAGTGCTGGAACACTCCTCGTATGTCATTGCAAGGAATCAACGCCCCACGAAAGATCGGCTACGCAATCTGCCTGCAGGCATTGCAGGGACGCTTTGACAAGCCTGTTCTGTACGCTTCGGGGAGCCGAATGCTCGCAGCAAAGCTCGAGGGAGATTGGCTAGGACGCGGGCAGTACATTCGAGCCGCCACGTGGATAGCCATGATCCATGCGCTTGAAGCGCCTGCCGCAACGCCTGTTTCCATGCTCCTCAAGGCATATGACGACATGCCCTCTGTTAAGCGCCCAGCCTTCATCGCGGCGTAACTCGACAAGTGCAGGTGATCTTGATACGTGCCTGCTATGCAGGGTGCATCAGAGCAAACGACGGCTGTGGAGCCCGCGAGTCTGCAACTCGTATGACGCCTTCGGGTCGGCAGCGTTACGATCGGCTTGGCCGCTTCCGAGCAGCACGCGGCCAGGAACTGCCGTTCACTGATGACCGGTTTCCGGCAAGCCACTGAGGCCCTTTCTTGACAGAGTCAATATGGGTGTTTTGATTGCCGCGGAGCGTGTAGGAGTTGGATGCGCCGGCTGGGTGTATCGCGCGATCTTGAGTGACATCTCCGGTGTACTGGCTGAGCGCGGCCACACTGCACTCGCGGCATGGCTCTCCGATGAGAACGCGAGCGTGCAGCTTTATAACTGTCTTGATGCCAGAAACCTGACGCCCGCCAACCAAGAGGCCTTCTTGGCGGCGCTCGTAGCGGCGCAAGAGCGCTCCGAAGAAAGGGGGGCTGTGGGTTGGCGTGATCCGGCCTATTGGGCTGGCTACGCTAGGCTCTTCGCCAGCCTGGCGTCGCAAGCCAAGCAGTCAGCGCGCGGGCAGGCACCGAACTCTTGGCCGAATCTTGCGGCGTTTCCAGAGCATGATCCGTCTCAGCGAAGCGGTCCTGGCTGGCCGGGACAAGAAGAAAATTGATGCTGGCAGTCCCGCTGCTGGTCGGTGTCGCAAGCCGGTCACAAGCTGTTGGTCGCGAGCGTCGGCTTACAGGCGGTACGCCAACCGATATCCCTGAGCATGACTGACAACAATTCACAGGCGACTGGGGCGGCACGGCATGTTTACCTGCGCCTCATGCGCCGGCGCCGAGGCGAGGTCGCCGTGGCAGGTGAAGCGCTGGAACTCGCTGGCTTGCTTGGTGCCGCACCAGGCGCACTTGCAGCGCAAGTGGTCGAGCGGCATCCTAAGGGTGGCTATCGTGTGACTGTTAACCTGACCTGGTCGTCCTTGGACGAATTCATCGCATATCTAGAGTCGCGCGACTGGATGTCAGTAGTGTGAAGGCTTCGGGTTGCGGCCAGCAAAGGCTGTTCGCCGATGTCCGCTTCTCGGCGCTGGCCAATTTGGGAAGGACTGGAATAATGAAGGTCGAAGCCGTCCGCAAGCATGCCCTATCGCTGAGCGACGTGACCGAGGAGCCGCATCATGAGTACTCATCGTTCCGAGTTCACGGGAAGATCTTCGTGACGGTGCCGCCGCAGGAAGACGCAATTCATGTCTTCCTGGCTGAGGAGGATCGAGAGCGTGCCTTGGCTCTGTATCCCGACTGGGCGGAGAAGTTGCTCTGGGGTGGCAAGGTTCGAGGCTTGCGAATCATGCTAGGCCAGGCAGAAGCCGCTGCCGTCAAAGCGCTCGTCAGCAAGGCCTATGACGCCCGTTCTACCAAGCGAAAATGACGCGGTTCGGCCAGGAGCAGACCTTCGTTGATGTCGGCTTCCAGGGAACCTGACGAGCGAAAAACGGAGGATTGGCAGGATGTCGGTAACGTCAAACGTAGACCTCGCGAGTGGCTGAAGGCGTGCTTGGCGGCTGCCGCCATCGGAGCGACCTCCGGTTTGGCCTCGGCTGGTGTTCTTGCCGTATGCGCATCCGTGTCCCCCGTCGGCTTCGATGCTCTTCGCGCCGTGGTGTGCATCGTCGGAGTCTGCGTAGCGGTCGTTGTGACCGTGACATTCTTGCGCCTGTTTGCCGTTGGCGACATCGAGGCCAAGGAGATCTGTAGATCGATTGGCAAGCTCTTTGGTGCCTTCGCAAAGGAACGCCCTGGTCTTGACTGCATCGTGTGAATATCGCGACGACCAGGCCAAGTGACGCTACCGGCCATGACGAGCCGGTCGCAGCCGTCCGCTCCGTCCGCTCCGTCCGCTCCGTCCGCTCTGAGGCGAGCATTCGTGGCATGTCGATTTCCGCTCAGGTCGGGAACTGCCGGTGGCTGTCGTCCGCACTGCGGCTGCAACGTGTCTGGCGGCGGTCATTGGCCATGCCGCAGCCCGCTACTTGGGTCAAGATGCGGTGGCGGCAACCTTGCGGCGAAACGCAAGGTCGGTGAGGTGTTCCGTCAGCAGACGCACATAGCGCTGCGGCTGTTCCAGATCCGGGAAATGGCCACAGTCCTCGAACAGAACGACCTGTGCGTGAGGCACGCACTCACGCATCGACAGGGCGCTGGTCAGGCGGTGCGAGCGATCGGCCGAGCCCCAGACAACAGTACACGGCGCAGACACGCCTTGCAGGGACGCCGCCGACTCCCGTGTCAGTCCTTGCACCACACCCGCCAGGCAAAAGCACCCGCCGGCAGCCAAGGCACTCGCTGCCAACGGTCGGAGCGCCTTGCCGTCATTCCCTTTGGGCAGCGAAATGCGATACCAAGCCGAAGTCATCTTGGCGCGAAACAGCCAGCCGACGAGCTGCCCCATGACCGGCACGCGCAAGAGCCATGGGACGGTGCGACGTGTCCATGCGTGCATCGCCGGCAACGAGGGCGTCTGGGAGAGGAACAGGCTTGCAATGCGCTCCGGGGACGCCTGCGCCAGCTTCAGCGCATAGAAACCGTTTGCGCAGCTGAACGCCAGTGTGGCCCGCTCGATACTCAGAGCGTCGAGGACGGTGCGTATCACCTCGGCCCCTTGGTCCAAAGAGTGCATATGCGACGCGGATGGACGGGAAAAGCCGAAGCCGGGCATGTCGAAGCACACGACCCGGTACCCTTTATGCGTCAACAGCCGGGACACCTCGGCATGGTGTTCGATCAGGTTCGGGCCGTCGGGCACCATGACCACGCAGGACCCTGCAGACGTCCCGGAGTCGAGGACTCGGACCTTGCCGGATGCAGTATCGATAAACCGCAAGCCGGGCACGTCAAGTTCGGCTGCTGCGCGTGTGAGCCAGTGGTCGAGGCGGGAGCGCAGCATGGTGTGATGGTCGTTGGTCAAGGATGGCGGATTCTATGAATCATCCTTCAGTGGTGTGGGCAGCCGCAGCATCCAAAGTCTCGAGCTCATGCCTCCGGCGACGCTCGGCGCATGTTGTGATGGCGCTACCTCCAGCCACTTCTCACGACCGGCCGGCGCGCGCTCATGGCCAAATCGCCCTCCACAATGAGCGGCATGGTAGAAGAGCCGGGCTTGGATACGTAGGACGTGATGAACCACACGAAGGAAGAGATGAGAGACATGAACGAACAAGCAGGCAGCGGGGCGAGCCGCAGAGGATGGTTGGCTCGCGCGGCAATCTCGGTGTCGGCAACGGCAGCCGGCCTCCTGGCGGCTTGCGCCACCAACGAGGTCTCGAAGAACACGGAACTGCGAGCCGAGGACGGCGTGGTCGCGCTGCGTGTAGTGAAGATGGATTGGCGCGTGCTGGACCAATTCATCGTGCAGAACCTGAAGACCCAACAGGTCTACAGGCTGAGTCCGCAGCCAACGTTGGGCGGCAACAGCCTTCGCTTCATGGGGGTGCTTCCTGCCGGCCGCTACCAGGCTCGATCTCTGCACGGCCAGACGCCCCACGAGCTGGCCACCGTGAACGTCGTGGAGACCCTGGACGTGCCACTGGCCGGCGAGCAGAATCAATTCGAGGTGCAGCCCGCCGTCCTCACCAACCTGGGCTCTCTGGTGTTCCTGCCGCTCGCCGACAAACGTTTCATCGCCCCTCGCGAAAGCACGCCCGTGGCAGCGCGGGAGTGGCTGCACTACGTCAATCCCGCGCTCGAAGAAAAACTGCAACCCGTGCAGGAGAAGGGCTGGCTCCAACCGCCGGCGCCTCGGGAGGCGGAGCTCCTCGAGCAGCAACTGGTGTACGCCGAAAGCCGGGCGGTGCCGATGGCGCCGCCCATGCCGGACGCGAAGGGGGCCTACTGGAACGTGGGCAAGCTGGGCACGGTGTTCGATCTGTCCAACGGCCTGCGCTACCGGGTCGGCACGGTGCAGCAGCTCACGGCGCTCGCACGGCTTGCGGACGACAGTCTGCTGGTGGCCGGCGAAGAAGGCTACGTCGCCGTCTCCACGGCCGATCGGCGCATTTGGCGCGTTCAGCCCTCGCCGGCTTCCAAGGCCGCCGTGGCCCTGCTGGCCACGCAAGCGCCGGACGGCACCGTGTACCTGGTGAGCAGGACGCCGCAGGGCGTGGTCGTGCACGCAGCCGAGCCGAAGGGCGTGACGTGGAACTGGCGCGAAGTGGGCCGCCTGCCGCATGGTTCGGAAGGGCGGCCGCCGCTTGCCGTCAACGCGGGCGAGCGCATCGTCGTCTACACGGCTGGTCCGGACACACTGTCGTCCCTGGACCTGCGCACAGGCCAATGGAAGGCGCACCCCGCTCGGGGGCGGGTGCAGACACTGCGCGGCTGGCCGGAGGGCCTCATGCTTGCTGTCGGCTCTTCGGGCTCGTTCGACGTAACGGCGGACTTCGGCCGCACGTGGCAGCAGCTCGACCAGTTCGGCAAAAGCACGCTCCCGGAGTTCTCGTCGCCGACCCAGGGCTATGTGGCCGCGGTCCCCTTTGGCAGCGCACGAACGGCTCCAACTCTCTTCAAGACCACCGACAGCGGCAAAACCTGGACGAATGTCGGTTCGGCGCCGCCGGGCGTGAACTCGCTGCAAGGCTCCCTGGTCTACGACCGCGTGACCCAGCGCCTGGGCTACGAGGTTGCCTCCGGCAAATTGGTCTGGTCGTCAGACGAGGGCAGAAGCTGGCGCTAGTCCACGAGCGCGGGTGAGGGTGCCGTGAGGCGTCATTCGCGACCGGCGACTTTCGGTTCGTTCCTTCACCACGCCACTTCGACTCGATGGCCAATCCAGCTTACTTCGTCGAACCCGCTGGGATGGGAGTTGAAGACGCTCCGCCCGCGAAGCGCCTCGCTGAAGTCGTGGGAGAGCTGGATACGAGAGATGGCGAACATCCGGATACGTGGCTGACCTTGAAGACTTGTTCCTGAAGGTGAGCGATCAGTGGAAGAGCCACAACCCCCTCGATAAGCAAGCCGGGGCCGACTACGACAAGAAGCTCAATGAGCTTGTTGTCTGGCGTCGCGATGTCCATCCACACCCCCCTACTGGGGTCAATTCGACGAATCGGGACGGATGCGTATGCGGTCGTTTCCGTGCGTCAGAGGAAGCTCACTTTGGCAGACGACGTCATCGTTTCGACTGCGGTCGATGCGAGCGCCATCGCGTTGAAAGTCGACAGCATGTTGCGGCTTCGCTCGTTCGTGAGCTGAGAGCGGCAGACGACGTGTCGAGCGTCCAAGACGCGATCACGGAATGGATTCGGGCGGTCAGTGCTGCAGAGAGTAAATGCCACCAACGGCCGCTTTGGCTCTACAGCGGAAGGCGAATTGCCGACGCATCGAATGTCTGCTTCAGAGCGAGCAGATCGGCGCGGCCGAAGTCTGCTGTGGGTCGACACCCGCCATCCGAGCCTCCCAAAAGCGGCCCGTCGACGGCCCGACCCGGTCGCAGGCCAGGGAAACGACCGCTTTCTGGCGCCCGACATTCGGGCAGGTCTGGAATTCCCAGTAAGCTGACGTCGCGAATGTCGGCTTTCATATTGGGCCAACTACGGAGAGGCGCTCGAGCCGGCCCAGTGCTTCGCACGGCCAGCTCGCAGCCGCTGCGTGGCATGGGCGGGAGCTCTGAGCGACGATCGACGGCGATCTTCAGGGATAGGACTTCATCAACGCCATCATCCCGTCCCGCGCGCCCTTGGCGCCGCACATCTCGTCCGGCGCGTTGGCCGACACCAGCAGGCCGCGGCCCGAGGCCGGGAACAGTGCGATCGCGGCGTAGCCGGTGCCGTCGGAGCCCGCGTGCATCAGCACCGGCCCGCATGACCGGCCAGGAATGGATGGGTGCCCCAGCCGAGGCCGGCACTGCGTGCATGGACCCGAATTCGACGCTGCGCATGTCCAGCGGCTCGAAGACCTCGCGCCGCACGAGCGTCTCGTAGGGCACGTTGGCGCGCGCTCCGCGATGGCGGCGGCGAGCAGGAAGGAGGTGTTGCTGTACTGGAACTTCGTGCCGTGGTTGCCGACGGGTCTTCGCTCAACGCCTTGGCCAGGTACTCGAGGCGCTGCTCGGGCAGCGGGCGCGCGGCGCACGCCGCCTGAGGCGAACCGCGCGGTTCGCCGGACAGGCGACAAAGGCGTTCACTTGGCCTTCTGGTTGCCGTAGGTCGCGGCCAGGTAGTCGACGATCTCGGGCATGTCCTCGTCGGCGATCGGCGCCTTGAAGACGGTCTTCATGCGATGCACCATCGCGTCCCAGTAGGGCCGCGCCGCGCTGGGCGGCTGGTCCAGCATGTATTCGGCCGAGTGGCACATCGTGCAATTGGCCTGCGCCTTCGCGTAGCCGGGCAGCGCGCTGGGCGTCAGCTGCACGCCGTCGGGCGGCAGCTTCAGATCCTTGGCATCGACCGGGGCGGCGAGGGCCAGCAGGGCGGCCGCGATGAGGGACAGTGTGTTCTTCATGGGCGCGCTCCTCAGCTGGCCTGGATCTTGACCGACTCGACGACGTTGCGCATGTAGCCCGACGGGTTCCACAACGCCTGCATCGGCTGGCTGTCGCCGGAGCGGTTGAACGCGCGCACGCGCAGGTCGTACGCGCCGGCCTGCGGCGTGAAGCCGAAGGTGAACTCGCGGAACGAGAAGCGGCTCAGCTCCTGGCCGAGCGTGGCCTCGCGCCAGCTCTGGCCGCCGTCGGCGCTCCAGGCGACCTCGCGGATGCCCTGCCCGCCGTCGAACGCGATGCCGCGCACGGCCAGCGGGCTGCCCGCCGGCACGCGTGCGCCGTCGGACAGCGACGTGATGAACGAGCGCACGTTGAAGCGGCCGATCGGGCGCGTGGCCGCCGGCGTGGTGCCGGGCTCGATGCAGGCGCAGGCGTTGTCGGGGATGCGGTAGGCCGGCTTCATCCAGAATCCGTCGAAGACCTGGTCGACCACCTGGATGTCGGACAGGTGCTTGACCCAGTAGGTGCCGTAGTAGCCGGGGACGACCAGGCGCACCGGGTAGCCATTGAGCATGGGCAGGTCGGCGCCGTTCATCTGGTAGGCGATCATCGTCTCGCCGTTCATCGCCTGGCCGATGTCCAGCGCCTTGACGAAGTCGCCGCCGCCCATCAGCGCGAGATCGAGGCCGTCGAAGGCGACCTGCCTGGCGCTGTCCTTGACCTCGGCACGCGCCAGGACGTCCTTCAGCGGCACGCCGACCCAGCGCGCGTTGCCCATCGTGCCATTGGTGCTCTGGCCGCCGGTGACGCGCGGGTTGAACAGCGCGCGGCCGTTGCCCGAGCACTGGTTGACGGCCACGAGTTCGACCGGCTTGTACTGCGTGCGCAGCTCGGCCATCGTCAGCACGAAGGGCTTGCCCACGGCGTTGCCGCCGATCTTGATGACGTGCTTGTCGCCATCGATGGCGGCCGGCAGGCCGGCGTTGTGATAGCGCACGAAGAAGGCGTCGTTGGGCGTGATGACGCCTTCGTTGAAGACCTCGAACGGCGTCTCCAGCTGCGGCGGCCGCGAGGTCAGCACGATCAGCGGGCGCTTTTCGGGGTAGGCCACGAGATTGCGGTGGCCGTTGGCGACCGGCAGCTCGACGCTGCTGGTCTGTGCCAGCGCGGCGCGGCTGAATGCGCCCAGTCCGGCGCTGGCGATGCCGGCGCCGCCGGCGACGACGAGCCTGCGGCGCAGGCGGTTGCTGGGAGTGTCCGTCATGGCGCGTCCTTTTCGAGGGATCCGAACTACGTACTCGGCGGTGGAGTGTCGCCCTTCAGGTGCGTTTGCACAAACGTGGTTTCCACTGGATACAGCACCCCGTATGGAATCACCGTAGCGTCTTCCAGCGCCAAGCACGAGGGATGGGGACCCGGGTCCGAACGGACCACGAGAGTCTTCGCGCGGCATGGATTCGACGTTCGTTATCGCCATCTAGAGGACGAAAACCGTGAAAAATCTCACCGCATTCCTGCTGTTCTGCCTTCTTAGCGCACGGGCGCTGGCCGACGTTTCGGCGTTGGTCGTCATCGAGCCCACCCAGCGCAAGGACGGCATGTTGGTGTCGCGCGACGCGCTTCAAAATCACCTGTCCAAGGTATTGGGAGAGCCCGTCACCGTCACCAGCAGCGAGGACCTGACCGACGCGATGCGCGCGACGCGCAGCGGTGGTTACGATGTGTTCATCGCGCCGCCGCAGGTGGCGGCCTCCGCGCTGGCCCATGGCTATTCGCTGGTGGGTGTCACCGATTCCGACGAGCAGTACCTGCTGGTGGGCCGCAGCAACGTGGCCACCGTCGGCGACCTGCGCGGCACCCAGATCTACCTGCCGCAGCAGGATTCCATCTACACCTACCTCGCGCGCGGCATGCTCAATGCCAACGGCCTGAGCTTCAAGGACCTGAAGCATGTCGACTACGAGCGCTATCCGCAGGCCGGCCTGTTCGCCCTGATGCTCGGCTCCTCGGAGGCGACCATCGTGCGGCGCGACGACTGGGAAGGCTGGAGCAAGGCGCACGACGGCGTGGCCAAGGTGCTCGCGGTCTCCAACGCGGTGCCTGGCGGCTTCTCGGTGGCCGTGCGCAAGAAGCTGGCGCCCGAGACGAGGGCCAAGCTGGCCCGCTGGTTCGCCAATGACGCGACCACCTGCGGCCTGAAGCCGGTCTATGCGCACCCCGACCTCGCGCCGTACACGCGTGTCGCCGAACTGGGCACGTTCACCCCGAAGTCGCTGCCGGGCGCCACCGTCGTCACGCTGCCCGAGGTCAAGGCCCTGGTCAGCGCGGGCGCGGTGCTGGTCGACACGCGCATCGCCGACGAATACAAGGACAAGCACATCCCCGGCGCGCTGTGGCTGCCATACGGCGAGAAGAGCCTGAAGGATGTGGCGTTCGACGGCCGCCTGGACAGCTTCCCCGGCCTGGCCAAGCTCGATCGCTCGCAGAACATCGTGTTCCAGTGCAACGGCCCGGAGTGCTGGAAGTCGTACAAGGCCAGCCGCACCGCGATCGCGGCCGGCTACAAGCACGTGTACTGGTTCCGCGGCGGCATGCCCGAGTGGGAAATGGCGGGCGAGCGGACCGAGAAGTCCGGCGAGACGCTGGCATCGAACTGAAGGCCGCTCTCCTTGTCATCCTGCGCGAAGCCGCAGGATCCCCCGCAATGATGCTGCGTCCGCGGGGATGGATTCTGCGACTGCGCGCAGAATGACCGTGCGGGGAGTACCAGCGTTGCCGGGGACATCGCCGCACTTTGGCGATGACGCCTACTTCAACGGCCACGCACGCAGGATCAGCGGCGTGCCCACCACCAGCACCATGATCGTCAGCGGCAGGCCGAGCCGCCAATAGTCGCCGAAGCGGTAGCCGCCGGGGCCCATCACCAGCGTGTTGTTCTGGTGTCCGATCGGGGTCAGGAAGTCGCAGGCGCAGCCCAGCGCCACCGCCATCAGGAACGGGTCGGCGCGGTAACCGAGATTGGTGGCGACGGCGGCGGCCACCGGTCCCAGCACGATCACCGCGGCGGCGTGGTGCAGCAGCGGCGTCAACAGCATCGCCGTGAGCACCACCAGGCCCACCGCGGCGTAGCCGGGCACCTGGGTGGCGGCATGCGACAGCCATCTGGCGATCAACGCCGTGGCGCCGGTCTCCTTCAGGCCCTCGCCCACCGGGATCAGGCAGGCCAGCATCACGATCACCGGCCACTCGATGGCGGCGTAGGCCTCCTTGGCATTGATCTGGCGCGTCAGCACCGTCAGGGCGGCGGCGCCGAAGAAGGCCACCTCCACGTCGACCAGCCGCAGGCCCACCAGCAGCAGCGCGACGGCCAGCAGCGCGATGGGGATCAGCCCGCTGGCGTTGCGCCCCAGCGTGAGCTTGCGGTCGGCCAGCGGCAGCACGCCCAGCTCGTCGACCGACGACGCCAGGTTCTTGCCCCAGCCCTGCAGCAGGACGACGTCGCCCGCCGCGAAACGGTGCGAACGCAGCCGCTTGACCGAGGCCTTGCTGGCCTGGCGCACCGCGAACAGGTTGACGCCGAAGCGGTGGCGCAGGTTCAGCGACGCCGGCGTCTGGCCCACCAGCATCGAGTCGGCCTCGACGATGACCTCGAGCACCTCCATCTCGTCGGTCTTCTGCTCGGGCGCGGCGAGCTCCTTGGAGCCGGCGATCGCGTAGCCGGTCTTGGTCACGATCTTGTCGATGACCGTCGGGTCGCCCAGCACCACCAGCAGGTCGCCCGGATAGATGCGCCAGTCCTCGGCCGGGATGTAGCGGCGCGAGCCCTCGCGCACGATCGCGGCCACCGAGGCCTCGCCTTCGGTGAGCTCCTCGAAGGCCTTGACGGTCAGATCGGGCGTGACCGGGGTCTCGGGCACACGCAGCTCCGTGGAGTACGACTCGATCGAGAACGCCTCGTCGGCCGGCTTCTGCCCTTCGCGCTTGGGAAGCAGCCGCCAGCCGAACGCCAGGAAAACGATGGCCAGCGTCGTCAGCGGCAGGCCCACGGGCACGAAATCGAACAGGCGGTAGGCGGGCAGCCCGAGCTCCTGGCGCACGCTGGAGATCAGCAAGTTGGGCGAGGTGCCGATGCGCGTGATGGTGCCGCCCACCAGCGAGCCGAAGGCCAGCGGCATCAGGTAGGCCGAGCGCGGCTGGTTCGAGCGCCGCGCGGCCTGGATCGCCAGCGGCATCACGATGCCCAGCGTGCCGACGTTCTTGATGAAGGCCGACAGGTAGCCGACCGCCGCGGTGAGGATGCCGATCTGCAGCGACGGCGACTTGACCCGCGCGAGCAGCGCACCGATCCACAGGTCCAGCACGTTGGACGACGCGATCGCGCGGCTGACCACCAGCACCGAGCCGATGATGATGATCACGGGATTGGAAAAGCCCGAGAACGCCTTGGCGCTGGGCACCACGCCGAGCGCGACGGCCACGACCAGCGCCAGGGCGGCCACCAGGTCGAAGCGCAGCCGCCCGCTCATGAACAGCACCAGCATGGCCGCGATGACGAGGAACGCTTCGATCTGATGGACGGTCATGCGCGGCCCGCGGACGGACGCGCCCCCGCGGCCGTCCTCTTGCCGGCCCCCTGGGCAATCGAGGTGCCGGCGCCCACGCGCGATACTCCGCCTATCCACTCGAGCACGGGGACGACGATGGCCGACGAACAGATCCGCTTCGACGACGGAGCCGCCTATGAGGATTTCATGGGGCATTGGAGCCGGCTGGCCGGCCAGGCCTTCCTGGACTGGCTGTCGCCGGCGGCCGGCCTGCGCTGGATCGACGTGGGCTGCGGCAATGGCGCCTTCACGCAGTTGCTGGTCGATCGCTGCGCCGTGCGCGAAGTGCTTGGCGTCGATCCGTCCGAAGAACAACTGTCCTTTGCGCGCACGCGTCTCGCGCGCGCGCCCGCCACGTTCCGCCAGGGGGACGCGATGGCCCTGCCCTGTGCCGACGGCCAGTTCGACGCGGCCGTGATGGCGCTGGTGATCTTCTTCGTGCCCGAGCCGGCCCAGAGCATCGCGGAGATGGTGCGCGCGGTGCGGCCCGGCGGCGGCATCTGCGCCTACGCCTGGGACATGCTGGGCGGCGGCTTTCCCTACGCCTTGCTGCAGGACGAGATGGCCAAGCTCGGCAAGCGGCCGCTGTGGCCGCCGCGCGCGCAGGCCGCGGGCATCGCGGCGCTGCGGGAGTCCTGGACGGATGCCGGCCTCATCGACGTCGAGACGCACGAGATCGTCGTCGAGCGCCGCCATGCCGACTTCGAGACCTTCTGGGCCGTCGCCTGCAAGGGGCCGCGCATCGCTCCCCGCCTGTCGGAAATGCCGGGCGGCGATGCGACGCTGTTGAAGACGCGCGTGCGCGACCGGCTTGCCGCGGCCGCCGACGGCAGCATCACGCTGACCGCACGCGCCAACGCGGTACGCGGCCGCAAGCCAGGCTAGGCTTCGAATTCGAAGACGAAGCAGGCGCCCCCGAGCTCGCCGTCGCTCACGGTGACGCGGGCCCCGTGCAGCGCCGCCACGTCGTGCACGATGGCCAGGCCCAGGCCCGTGCCCTCCCAGCGCGGGCGCGAACCGCGCGCATAGCGCTCGAAGATCAGCGCGCGCTCGGACGGCTTGATGCCCGGGCCGTTGTCGCACACGCGCAGGCCGGCGGGCGACTCGATGACCGCCACCAGCACCTGCCCCTTGCGGCCGGCGGCCTTGAGCGCGTTGTCGATCAGGTTGGCCAGCGCCTCGGCCAGCAGATCGGGCTGCGCGACGACCGGCACCGGCGTCGCCGGCAGCTGCAGCTCCAGGTCGACGTGCTGCTCCAGCGCCACCTCCGCGAACAGGCCGCAGACGTCGCGCGCGACCTCGCGCAGGTCGATCGTCGTGCGGTCGATGTCGCCGCGGCCCTCGGGGTCGAGCCGGCCCAACAGCATCAGTTGCTGCACCAGGCGGCCGGTGTGGTCGGTGACCTGCTTGAGTTCGTCGAGCACCGCCCGCGCGCTCGCCAGGTCGGGACTGTTGCGTGCCCGGTCCATGCCCAGCCGCAACGCGGTCAGCGGCGTGCGCAGCTGGTGGGCGGCGGCCGCGGCGAACATGCGTTCGCGCGCGAGGATCTCGCGCAGGCGCGCCAGCAAGTCGTTCAGTGCGGTGGCGAACGGCGACAGCTCATGCGGCAGGTCGTCCTCGGCGATGGGCTGCAGCGACGCGTGGGCCTGGCGATTCCAGCGCTCGGCGATGGCCTCCAGCGGACGCACGGTGCTGCGCACCGCGATGAAGATGGCCGAACAGGTCACGACCAGCATCAGCGCCAGCGGAATGAGCAGCCACTGCACCACCCGGTTCGAGCGTTGGCGCTTGAGCGTCGTCTCGGCCACCAGCACCACCACATGCTCGCAGCCCCCGCAGGGGGCGCCGACCGCGGCCACGCGCACGTGGGCGCCCTGGTAGACCGCGTCGAACGCGCGGCCGTCGCCATACACGATCGCGTTGGGGCCGTCGGCCGGAATGCCGGGGCTGCCGATGAGCAACCGGCCACGATCCGAGACGCTGAACCAGGTGTGGTCGATCTCGTCGTAGTCGAGCATCGTGCGCGCGGCCTCGGGCAGGTCCACGGCATTGGGCTGCTCGCCGTTGCCGCTGCGCACCTGGTCGGCCAGCGAGACGGCGGCGTCCAGCAGCCAGCGGTCGAACACGGTGGCCGTCTCCGCACCGGCGCTGAACAGTCCGACCGCCCCGACCACGGCCACGATCAGCACCAGCGGGATCATCAGGCGCAGCGTCAGCTGCCGGTACAGGATCGGACGCGCCCGCGTCCGTCCTGGGTTCACCCGGGTCCCCCTGCGTCCTCGCGGCGCAGCGGCGCCGGCGACGCGATGGCCAGCTGGTAGCCCACGCCGCGCAGCGTGCGGATGCCCGTGCCCGTACCCTCGAGCTTCTTGCGCAGCCGCGAGACATAGAGCTCGGCGGCGGTGTCGTTGAGCTCCAGGTTGCGCTCCGACAGCGCGTCGACCAGCGCCCGCTTGGGCACCAGGCGCGGTGCGGCGCGCATCAGGATGAACAGCAGCTGGAACTCGCGCGGCGACATGTCCAGGCGCTTGCCATCGAGCAGCACCTCGGAGGTCTCCGGGATCAGGTCGAGCCGGCCGAAGCGGATCGCGTGGGTGCGCGCGATGTTGGCGCGCCGCACCAGCACGTCGATGCGGGCATCGAGTTCCTCGGGGGCGAACGGCTTGACGACGTAGTCGTCGGCGCCCAGCCGCAGGCCCTTGACGCGGTCGGCGACGCGGTCGCGCGCCGTCATCACCAGCACGGCCCCTTGCGGATCATGCTGGCGCCGGGCGGCCAGCCATTCCATGCCGTCGCCATCGGGCAGGCCCAGGTCCAGCAGCACGATGTCGAAGCTGCCCTGGGCCAGGGCGGCGTCGGCCTCGGCCAGCGTGGACACGTGGCGCGCGAGCCGCTCGCTGTCGCGCCAGCGCAGCAGCAGTTCGCGGGCGATGTGGATGTCGTCTTCGATCAGGAGGAGTCGCATGGCGCGCCGATTGTCGCCGCCGATGCGCGCGCCACGGCGTCGCGGAGCTGACGTCGCGTCAGCAATGCACGGATTCGGCATTTGATGCACGACAACGATGTCCGACCGCGTGCAGGGGCCGATAGCGATCCGACAGCTCCGCGATTCAAACTCGCCCGCTCCACGGAGCGGACCGCCGCTTCCCAGCGCACCGTCCCCATGCTTTCCTCCTCCCCCGACGCTCCGGGCGTCCCCAGCAGCCCCCTGACGTGGCCGGGTGCGCGCGCGATGTTCGAGAACGCGTTCGACCTGACCCTGGAGCGCCGCATCAAATACGGCTGGCGCTTGGCGCTGACCCGCGGCATCCGCCACCGCCTGCTGCGCGAGATCACCGGGCATGCGATGTCCGAGGCCCTGTTCCGGGCCCGGCCGCGCGCCTTCTATCCGGTGATGAACCACCTGATCGACCGCCGCATGAGCGCGCGGCAGCGGCTGCACACGACGCTTGCCAGCCTGCGCGTGGTCTGCGGCTCGGTCGGCGGCGACGCCCACCTGCGCGACCTGCTCACGCACGGGCTCACGCTGCTCGAACTGGCCGACCGCACTCGCCTCGTGCTGTCGCTCAACGAGGTCAGCTTCCACGAAGGCCTGTGGCAGGTCGGCCTGATCGGCGAGGACGGCGTGCGCCTGTACAGCATCGGCTTCGGGTTCACCGACGCGCGGACGCTGTTGATGGGCAACGTGCAGGGCCCGTCGCTGAAGGACGACGGCCTGGAGCGCATCCGCGACGCCACGCACGCCGCGCACGGCATGCGCCCGCCGCACCTGCTGGTGCACGCGCTGCGCGTGCTGGCCGCGCGCTGGGGCGTCACCTGCCTGCGCGGCGTCGATCCCGAGAATCACGTCAAGGGCAAGTGGAACCTGCGCGACTCGCGCCTGCGCTTCGACTACCGCGGGTTCTGGGCCGAGCACGACGGCGTGCGCGACGCGTCCGGCAACTGGGGGCTGCCGCTGGACACGGCGCTGCGCCCGCTGGAAGAAGTGCCAACCAAGCGCCGCGCGATGTACCGCCGGCGCTACGCGATGCTCGACGCGCTGCAGCTGGCGGTGGCCGCGTTGTCCGATGGCCGGCACGGGTCGCGGCCGCCGGACGCCTCGCTGGACGCGGCGGACGCCGCCAACGCGTCGACGCTGGAGCCGGTGCTGGCCGCCTGATCAGGCGCCGGCGCGCGCCGGCGCCGCGACGCCGGCCGGCGACTCGGCCCCCGTCGTGGGCAGCGCCACGGTGAAGGTCGAGCCCTCGCCCAGCACGCTCTCGACGCTGATGGTGCCCCCGTGGGCCTCCACCAGTTGCTTGGTGATGTACAGGCCCAGGCCCAGCCCGGGCGTGCGCAGGCGGTCGCCCACGCGCACGAACTGCTCGAACACGCGAGCGCGGTCTTCCGGCGCGATGCCCACGCCCTGGTCGCTGACCCGGATCGTGGCCGCGCCGGGCAGCTGGCTGAGCTCGACCCGCACGGGCTTGCCGCCGCCGTAGCGCAGCGCGTTCGTCAGCAGGTTGACCACGACCTGTTCGAGGCGGAACTCGTCCCAGTCGCCGACCAGCTCGACGCAGTCGGCCTGCAGCGTGATCTCGACGTCGCTGCGCTGGCCCTGGATCTCGCTGACCACGCGCCTGAGCATGGCCGTGAGGTCGCAGCGGCCGCGCCGGATCGACAGCTTGCCGTGCTGGATCTGCGAGACATCGAGCATGTCGTCGATCAGCCGCGTCAGGCTGCGCACCTGGCGCTGATCGCGCTCGAACATCTTCGACAGGTTCTCCGGCGCGAAGAACGCCGTGTTCTCCGCGGCCACCTGGTGCTGGCGCACGCGCACTTCCATCGCCAGCACGCTGAGCGGCGTGCGCAGCTCGTGCACCACCATCGACATGAACTCGTCGCGCATCTGCAGCGCGCGCTTGAGCTCGATCTGTGCCGTCTGCAACTCGGACACGAGCGCCTGCTGGCGCCGCCGCGATTCCTCCAGCGCGACGAGCTGGCGCCGCAGCTCCGTGCGTTGGCGATACAGGTCGACGAACACCTGCACCTTGCTCTTGACGGCATAGGCATCGAGCGGCTTGTAGAGAAAGTCGACCGCGCCGTTCTCGTAGCCCTTGAACGCGTAATCGAGCTCCTTGCCCGCGGCGCTGACGAACACGATGGGCAGGTGCTTGGTGCGCGCCATGCCGCGGATCAGCTCGGCCAGCTCGAAGCCGTTCATGCCGGGCATCTGCACGTCGAGGATCGCGAGCGCGAACTCGTGTTCCAGGAGCAGCGCCAGCGCCTCCTCGCCGGAGGCGGCCTGGTGGATGCTGTAGCCGTCGTCGCGGATCGAGGCTTCGAGGGCCAGCAGGTTCTCGGGGAGATCGTCGACGATCAGAAGCTTGATGCCAGGGTCTATCGTCATCGGGGTTCTCCAAGCCTGCGCAGCAAGGAGTTGATCTCTGCGAGTGGAAGGATCAGGTCGGGGGTCATTCTGCGAAGCGCGGCCTCGGGCATCGTGCGGACTTCGGCAGAGGCCGGATCCTGGACGACGGTCAGTCCTCCAGCAACCCGCATGCCCGCCAAGCCCGCCGCGCCGTCGAAATTGGCACCGGTCAGGAGAACGCCTGCCACCGACGGCCCATAGGCATCGGCCGCGGAGGCGAACAGCACGTCGATCGACGGCCGGGCGTAACTCACGCGGTCCTCGCCACTGAGCGAGAAACTGTAGTCGTTCTCGATCGACAGATGGTAGCCCGGCGGCGCGAAGTACAGGACGCCCGGGGCCAGCGGCTCCTTGTCGCGCGCTTCGCGCGCCTGCAGCTCGAGCCGGTATCCGAACAGCTCCGCCAGCCGGCTCTCGTGGTGATCGGGCAGGTGCAGCACCGCGACCAGCGGCATCGGATAGGTCGGCGGCAGGCCCTGGAGGATCGCCAGCAGGGCCTCGAAGCCACCTGCGGACGCGCCGATCATCACGGCCTCGACGCGGCGGGCGGCGGCGGCCTCGATGGCCTCGGGGGGCGAGACTCGGGCCGGCACGTCACACCTTGCGGAAGATGCGGTCACGCTTGCTGACCGCCTCGAACTTGTCGGCGAAGTGCGAGAAGTCCAGGCTCTCCTTGCTGCCCAGGCCCAGGAAGCCGCGGTGGCACAGGGACTCGTGGAACAGGCCGAACGCGCGGTTCTGCAAGGCCTTGTTGAAGTAGATCAGGACGTTGCGGCAGGAGATGAGATGCGTCTCCGAGAACACCGTGTCGGTGGCCAGGCTGTGGTCGGCGAAGGTGACGTTGCGCATCAGCTCCGGATCGAAGCGCGCCGCGTTGTAGGCCGCGCTGTAGTAGTCGGAGAACGCGCTCTTGCCTCCGGCGGCCTGGTAGTTGGCGGTGTGCTGGCGCACCGCGGCCATCGGGAAAATGCCCTGGCGCGCCTTTTCCAGCACCATCGGGTTGATGTCGGTGGCGTAGACCAGCGTGCGATCGAGCAGGCCTTCCTCGTGCAGCAGGATCGCCAGCGACAGCACCTCCTCGCCGCCGGCGCAGCCCGCCACCCACACCTTCAGCGATGGATACGTCTGCAGCAGCGGCACCACCTGCTGGCGCAGCGCGAGCCAGTAGGTGGGATCGCGGAACATCTCGCTGAAGGGGATCGTCAGGATCTCCAGCAGCTGCTGGAACACCGCCGCATCGTGCAGCACCCTCGATTGCAGCTGCGAGATCGTCTCGCAGCCCAATTGCAGCAACGCGTGCTGCACGCGCCGCTTCAGAGACGCACCCGAGTAGTCGCGGAAATCGTGGTTGTACTTCGCGTACACCGCTTCCAGCAACAGGCGCATCTCGATCTCGGTGGCGGTGGCGACGTGGGGCACGTTCACGACTTTTCAGGAACGACGGATGGGGTGCACCGGCAAGCACGGGGCCAGGGGGCGACCGCTTCAGAGCCGTTCGATGCTGGGCATCCACACCCGCATCAGCGAAAACAGGCGGTCGAGGTCCAGGGGCTTGGCCAGGTAGTCGTTGGCGCCGGCGCGGCGGCACTGTTCCTGGTCGTCCTTCATCGCCTTGGCCGTGACCGCGATCACCGGCAGCTGCGCGTATTTCGGATTCGCGCGGATGCGGCGCGTGGCTTCGAGGCCGTCCATCCCGGGCATCATCACGTCCATCAAAACGAGGTCGATGTCGGGCATCTCTGCCAGCTTGGACAACGCCTCGAAGCCATTGCGCCCGATCTCCACCTCCAGGCCCTTTTGCTCCAGCGCGCTGGCCAGCGCGAAGATGTTGCGCACGTCGTCGTCGACCAGCAGCACCTTGCGGCCCTCGAACACCTTCTCGCGGTTGCGCGCGCTGCGCAGCATGGTCTGGCGCTCGGCCGACAGCTTGGATTCGACCGTGTGCAGGAACAGCGTCACCTCGTCGAGCAGGCGTTCCGGCGAGCGCGCGCCCTTGATGATGATGGAACGAGAGTAGCGATTGAGCCTGGTCTCCTCCTCGCGCGTGAGGTTGCGGCCGGTGTAGACGATCACGGGCGGGAACGAGCAGATGTCCTCCGTCGTCATGCGCTCGAGCAGCTCGCTGCCGTCCATGTCGGGCAGCTTCAGGTCGATGATCATGCAGTCGTAGAGGGTGCTCTTGAGCAGCTCCAGCGCCTCGGCGCCCGTGGCCACCGCGGCGATGTCGATGTCGTCGTCCTTGATCAGGTGCACCACGCTGTCGCGCTGGCGCGCGTCGTCTTCCACCACCAGCACGCGCTTGACCTTCCTCGCGCCGCGCTCCTCGAGGCGCTGGAAGATCGCCTTGAGCTCGTCGCGCGTCGTGGGCTTGACGGCAAAGCCGATCGCGCCCAGGTGCAGCGCGACCTCGGACAAGTCCTCGCCGGCCACGATGTGCACGGGGATGTGGCGCGTGCGCGGATCGTCCTTGAGGAATTGCAGCACGCTCAGGCCCGAGCCATCGGGCAGCCGCACGTCCAGCAGGATCGCGTCGGGCAGGTGGCTGGTGGCCAGCGCCAGCGCCTCGTTGGCGGTGGTGGCCACCAGGCAGCGATAGCGCATCTCGTGCGCCAGGTTGTACAGGACGCCGGCGAAGGTCTCGTCGTCCTCGACCACCAGCAGCAGGCGGCCCTTCTCCGCCCTGGCCTCGTGGCGATCGTCGGCAAAGCTGGCGGCGGGCGGGGACGGCAGCGCGGGCGCGCTCACGGGCGCGGGCGCCGGCGCAGGACGCGCGGGGGCCAGCGGTGGCGCGGAGGCGGTCGCGGTCGCGGATTCGGGCACGTCCGTCCACTTCGCGGGCAGCGTCAACGTGAAGGTGCTGCCCTGCCCCGCGACGCTCTCCACGCCGATGTTGCCGCCCAGCAGGCGCGCCAGCTCGCGCGAGATCGACAGGCCCAGCCCGGTGCCGCCGTAGCGCCGGTTGATCGTGCCGTCCGCCTGCCTGAAGGCCTCGAAGATGACATCGTGCTGGCCCTCGGGAATGCCGATGCCCGAGTCCCGAACCGCGAACGCGATGCGATCGTCCGGCCGCGACTGCACGCTCAAGGTGACGCCGCCGGACTCGGTGAACTTGATCGCGTTGGACAGCAGGTTCTTCAGGATCTGCTCGACGCGCTGGTTGTCGGTCACCATCGACGCGGGCGCATCCGGCTCGACACGCAGCTCGAACGCCAGCTTCTTCTGGCTCGCGAGCGGCTCGAAGACGCGCTGCATCGCGTCGACCAGGCGATGCACCGACACGAACTGCGGCTGCAGTTCGAGGCGGCCGGCTTCCACCTTGGACAGGTCGAGGATGTCGTTGATCAGGTTCAGCAGGTCGTTGCCGGCGCCGTAGATCGTCTGCGCGAACTTCAGCTGCTCGGGCGTCAGGTTGCCTTCCTTGTTCTCGCTGAGCAGCTTGGCCAGGATCAGGGAGCTGTTGAGCGGCGTGCGCAGCTCGTGCGACATGTTGGCGAGGAACTCGGACTTGTAGCGGCTCGCCCGCTGCAGCTCGTCGGCGCGTTCCTGCAACGCGGCCTGCGCCTCGTTGAGCGCCTCGTTCTTGCGATCGAGCACGCTGGCCTGTTCGGCCAGCTGCGTGTTCGTGGCCTCGAGTTCGGCCTGCTGGTGCTCCAGGTGCTGCTGCGACTCGCTGAGCACGCGCGACTGCTCGCCCAGCTCCTCGTTGGCGGTGCGCAGCTCCTCCTGCTGCACCTGCAGCTCCTCGTTGAGCTGCTGCGCCTCCTCGATCGAATCCTGCAGGCGGCGGCGGAACTGCGCCGCGTCGACCGACGCCCCGATGCTGCCGGCGATCACCTTGAGCAACTCGATGTCGCGCGGCGCCACCGGCCGCATGAAGCCCAGCTCGATGACGCCGTTGACGATGCCGTCGTTGCTGATGGGGACCAGCAGCAGTTCGGCCGGCGCGGTCTCGCCCAGGCCCGTGCCCACCTTGAAGTAGCCGCCCGTCAGGTTGGTCACGTGCTTGACCCGCCCGTCGCGCGCCACCTGCCCGACCAGGCCCTCGCGCGCCGCGCGCAGCTGCGCGTCGTCGTCGGTGCCGTCGAAGCCGTGGGTGGACACGCGCTGCAGCACGCCGGCGTCGTCGCGCACGTACATGGCCGCGACGACGGGGTCGAGGTAGCGCCCGGCGAACGCCAGCACGCTGCGCCCGACCGTGGTGAGCGTCTGCTGGCCGATCAGCGTCTCGGCCAGCTGGGCCTGGCCGTCGCGCAGCCAGGCCTGTTCGGCGAGCACGGCGGCGCTGTCCGCCTGCGACTTCAGCGCGGTGCCGAAGTCGTTCGAAAGCTGCCTGATGTCGCGCCGCCCGGCATAGGCGATGTAGCCCTTGACGACGGCGATGAACAGCAGGAACGCGAAGATCCCGCCCCAGGTGACGTTCCTCAGTTCGTCCAGGCGATCCTTCAGCAGCCCGGTCTCGTTCGCCCGCGCCGCGAGCAGTTCGCCGCGCACCCCGTCGGCCAGCTGCTTGCCGCCCTGCGCCTTGACGGCCGCCACCACGTCGCCGTTGTTGCGCCGAAGGCCGATCATCCGGCTGGCGTAGTCCTGCCAGGCCAGCTCCAGCGCGCGAGCGCGCTTCAGGTGGTCCGTCTGCGGCGGGTTGTCGGAGGTCTGTGCGATGAGCTCGTCGATCTGTGCGGCGAACTGCGGCCGGGCGATGTTCAAGCCTGCCAGGTAGTCGTCGTCGCCCGTGAGCGCGAAGCCGCGCGCGCTCGACTCCATGTCGCCTTCCAGCGTGGTCAGCTCGTTGAGCTTGCTGATCACCTGGTGGGTGTGGTCGACCCAGTTGGTGGCGGAGATGAAGTAGAGGATGAACGCGACGAAGGCGGCGGCCGTGACCACGCCCGTGATCAGCGGCAGCGAGACGTTGCGCCGGAGGATGCGATTGAACTGGGCGGTGTCGAGGGCGGAGGTGGGCATGGCGTCCTGGGTCGGCGAGGTCGGGCAGCGCGATCATAGGTGCAGCGCGCGCACGCCCGGGGAAGGCGGCTGGCGCAGTGCCGACGGGGGCGTCCAGGGCGGGACGCCTGCTCGACCGTCGGAGGAAAAAGCAAGACTCGGGCCTGTCGAGCCGGCCCGACTTTGCGGGTTTCGCGGGCGATTTCGGGAACGCATTTCAAACTCGCGTCGTCTGTTGCTGCAAGAGACGGCGTTTCCAGCGCTTCGACCTGAGGTTGCGGCACCGGCTCTCCCGAGGAGAAACGCATGAAGACCTTCAAGTTCGCTGCCCTCGCCGCGGCACTCGCCTGCGCCGCCACGGCCGCCCTGGCCGCCGGGCCCAATGACGCGCAGATCGCCGCCATCGTCGTCACCGCCAACCAGGTGGACATCGACGCCGGCCAGTTCGCGCAGGCCCACACGTCCACGCCCGACGTCAAGACCTTCGCCAACCTGATGGTGACCGACCACACCGCCGTCAACAAGTCGGCCACCGACCTGGCTGGCCGACTGCACCTGACGCCCGAGGACAATCCCACCGCGCAGTCGCTCAAGAAAGGCGGCGAGGACAACATCGCCCACCTGAAGACGCTCTCCGGCCCGGCGTTCGACAAGGCCTACGTCGACCACGAGGTGGCGTACCACGAGGCGGTGCTGTCGGCGCTGGACAAGACACTGATCCCGAACGCCAGCAACGCCGACCTGAAGGCCTTGATGGTCAAGGTGCGCCCGGCCTTCGTGGCCCACCTCGAACACGCCAGGCACCTGCAGGCCGAACTGGGCAAGTCGGGTGGCTGACCGGCGCCACGCGTTGGCGGCCTGCCTCGTGCTGGCGGTCGCCTGGCCCGCGCTGGCGGCGCGCGCGGG
>Ga0209759_1000465_pt1 | contig 45798 bp, 33 predicted proteins | sample AraplaCL_Col_mMS_FD_184261 | JGI IMG/M metagenome (GOLD analysis project Ga0209759, IMG submission 184261) | Arabidopsis root microbial communities from the University of North Carolina, USA - plate scrape CL_Col_mMS (SPAdes) (version 2) | ecosystem: Host-associated > Plants > Roots >...
GAGAGTATGACCGCGAATTGTGTCGCGCTCGGCGCGATGATTTCGCAAATCGAGACGTGGACCAGCGAAAATCGTCTCAGGCACAGTTGCGTCACGATCCTCGGCCTGTAGTTCCCATGCCGGCCAGTCACGCACGCTCGATTTAGGCCGCTAGATCGGCGACAATCACGATCGTCGCATGGTGTATCAGTCACGCCCATGCCGAACGCACGAATTTGCGCTTCGCGCTTCACTTGTGCCACGAGTTGACATGGACGAATCTGCACGCGTGGCAAGCAGCATCGCGTATGCAGGCCGGAGAGCATCAAGCTACGAGTAGCCGCTGGCTCGAAGCGGTGTCCAACGTTTGTAGTCGAAAATCAAGAACGACCTTTTAAGGAAGCGGAAAATGAGAACATTCGGATCTGTCGCGGTGACGCTTGCGGCGCTGGGCGTTTCACTTTTGTCCGGATGCTTTTCACACGAATGGTCGCATGAGCTTGAGAGCCGTGCGATCGGGCTCGAAACAGTGCAGCTTCCTCATGAGGGCGACGTCGACGCGTTGAGTCTCGACAATTCGACTGTCTATATGCGCGTCCTCGCTGTACATGCCCTCTCCTCTAAATGCGTAGGCGGAATCCTGCTTGTTCCGCTCGACGTTCGCATGCGTGGCGAAGAGGAGCTCAACAGCCCGGCAGGACGGTACAACCGGCCTTTACCAACGACTAGTGTGGTCAAAGTCGGAATCACTCCGGGTCCACAAGGGTTCGATATGGAGTTCGGCAAAATCACGCTTGAATACCTTGGAAAGGCCTACCGGCCAGCTCGGGTCTTCGCCGGTGCACGCCGGGTGACAGACAAGGAAGTGCTGGCTCCAGGCAACGAAACCGTCTGGTATAACTTGACGTTTCCCGTACACATTGACGCAAAAGATCAATTCTCGATCTTATTAGATGGCTATACCGTTTCCGGCCAGGCTCGAGCCGTGCAAGCGATTGAGTTCGGCCCGAAAGATGTCCATCGGGTGGCCGAGTACGGCGAGCGCGGATGCTGATGAATATTTGTGCCGACCAATATGAACGGGTGCCGGCTGCTCGCGCTTTCTTCGTCGGACCTCGTTCGGTAAAGGCAATAAATGTGAAGGGAGCCTTCGGCAAAGACGCTCCGGCCGAGCGATTCGCCTAGAGGGACTTTGATCTGCCTTCGTCCCGACGAACGACCGTTAAGGGCGAGACTGAAGGACCGAATCGGGTCGGTTACTGCCGTTGGCGGTGGCTCCAATGTTCAAAGCCGCAGTTGTGTCGGCAGGCACCTCCATCTGAATCCTGGCGATCTCATGATTTCCCCTTTTTCAATCTCACGGAAAGCGAGCCACTCTCTAATTCCGTTTCCTTGCAGTTGAAGTTGGCTCCGCAAAATGAAAAAACCAATCGGCCCGATGGAGTGTCGGCCCATCACGGTTCAGGAAAGTGCGGCTCTTCAGTCCATAGCGAGCAGGCGCGAGACGACTGCCGCCATCGACCACACTTGTGAGCGCGACAGCGACTTGATGTGGACGAGCGGGACGCTCTGCACAAGTCGTATTCGCTACCTGCGGCCAACTCGACGACGTCGACGCGGATAATCCAGCCTTCCTGGATGCCACGCTCGACCGGCGGGGACAAACGACCGTTTGGCCCCTCGACAGGCCATGGCGCCGAGGGCGGCAGGCCGAACTGAGTCCAGGCAGTCCACGTCGATGAACTTGGCGTGGATCGCCCCCTCCGGCTCGATTTCGGTACCCGCAACGCCCGGGAGATCTGATCTACGACACTACCAACAGTCATGCAGACCGCTTCAAACGGCGCCGCCGCTAATGCGATGGGAACGTCAAGGGTTAGGGCGCTCTCCCTCCAGAAACGAAAAAGCCGCGCCCGAAAGGTGCGGCCAGGTACGGCATTGAGCCTGCACGCACGCCAGAAAACTCGATTAACGCCGATGCGGACGCTCGTTTTCCTGGCGCCGGCTGTGCTCCGCAAAGATGCCCAGACCGAGAAAAGCCAGCGCAACGCCCAGAGCGAAGAAACTGAAACCCATGCTCATGCTCCTTTATGGAAATCATGCCGTCATTGGAAGTTACCACAAAGGCGAGGAGCTGATTAACCTTGCTGAGGATATTGCTGGGGGCCGAGGATCACGTCGAATGCCCGAAACAAATCGCGCCGACCAACGACGCTTGATAAGCATGACGTCCATTGTGGCGACGGCGCATGCTCCCCATCGCGTTCCCATTCCGACCGTGGCGCGCCATAGCTCCGCATTGGGTGATTTCCGCCGTATGCAAAGGCGTCAGGCACAGCGACGTCACTCGCGCCGTAAGTTCTCATCGACGATTCGTTTCTCCGGTTGGCGACCCGCCCGCTAGCGCAGGTTTCGCGCTTGCACAAAAGCACGCCTTACATCCCGATGCACGGTGCATAGGTCCGTTGTATTTCCGCATATGTTGCAATGTTTTGCGCTGCATCATTGCAAATTTCGGTAGATTACCGCGAATTACAGAATTGGTCGGACGATAATAAAATGACCTACGGGGTAAATCGGCCTGCGACGGGCAGGCCGCGGGGTATGCACGCGCGCGCCGGGGCCGCGCGAGCGGGCTCAGGGAATCTCGCAGAAATGACGGGAAGCCCGGCAGGGCATCCGTTTTTTTCACCATTTGCGCTGGCTCACGCCGGCTGGCTCCGCAAACCAGCGCCGCCTAGCCGTAGCGCGCGCGCTGCTGGTTCGTCGCTCCTCACGTCTGCGACGCGCTCATGGGAAGACATCATCTTTTGGCGTCGGCGAACGCTGGCGCAGTTCCTGTCGGTATGCGCAGCGTTGCTGGCGGCTTCGCACATAGCTGGCGCAAGCGCACAGGCAATCGACCCGCTCGGGGAACAGGAGCAGCGTCGCCGCGCGCAGCAGCAGGCAATCGAGCGCGAGCGTGCGGTCAGCGCACCGAATGTCGCGCTCCAACCGGCCGAGCATGCGGATCGGGACGACGGCAAACTCCCCATCGAAACACCATGCTTCAAGCTCGAGGAGCTGACGCTCGAAGTGCCGTCAGGCCTGAGCGACCCGGTAGAGTCGGCCGGGTCGCGTGCACTATCTCCCAATCCGCTCTTTCCAGGCGAACTCATTTTCGCCAGCGATTATCTCAAGCGCTATCGCGGTCAATGCGTCGGCCGTGAGGGGCTCAATCTGATCGTGCATCGCGTGATGGCGCGCATTATCGGGAAGGGTTATTCGACGACGCGCGTCGTCATTGCGCCACAGGACCTGTCGACAGGCAAGCTGAAGCTCCAACTGATTCCCGGCATTATCAGCTCCATTCGCTTTGCCGATCCGTCGACGTACGGCACATGGCGCAATGCGTTCCCCACGCGCGCAGGCGATCTACTGAATCTGCGTGACCTCGAGCAAGGCCTCGAGCAGATGAAGCGCGTGCCGAATCAGGACGTCGACATGCAGATCGTGCCGGGTCCGTCGGCCGGCGAAAGCGACGTCGTGATTTCTGTCAAACGCACGAAGCCGTGGGCGCTCTCGGCAAGCGCCGACGACAGCGGGCTTAAATCCACCGGCCAACTGCAGGGCAACGTGAGCCTGACGATCGACAATCCGTTCGGACTCTCCGACCTTCTTAACGTCAGCTACAACCACGACATCAACGGGCACACGAGCCAGTATGGTACGCGCGGCAGCAGCGCGTACTACTCCATCCCATGGGGCAACTGGACATTCACCGCAACCGCTAGCCAGTACGACTACCACCAGCAGATTGCAGGAGCGTTCGCGACGCTCGTGTCCAGCGGCAAGTCGAGCACCTTCGACGTCAAGACGGAATACCAGTTCTATCGCAATCAGGTCCAGAAGAACATGGTGGAGTTTCGCGTCGGCAAGCGTTTTAGCCAGGCGTTTATCGACGGCACGGAGATCGGCGTTCAGCACCGCGACAACAGTTATGCGGAAATCGGCTGGGAGCATAAACACTACATCGGCGCTGCGCAGCTCGACAGCACGCTTGCCTATCGCTGGGGTGTGCCTTGGTTCGGCGCGCAGCAGGACCTGTCCGCCGTGGGCATCGGCGCGCCAACCTATTACTACCGGATGCAAACGCTCGATGCGACCTTGAGTGTTCCCTTTGTAGTCGCAGGCTTTCCGCTGCGATATAGCGCAACGGTGCGTGCGCAGAATTCGCCTAACACGCTTTATCCCACCGAATACTTTTCGATTGGCAGCCGCTATACCGTGCGCGGCTTCGACGGCAACACGATGCTTGCGGCGGAGAAGGGATTCTTCTTCCGAAATGACCTCGAGTTTCCGTTACCACGTTTTGGCCAGTCGCTGTATGTCGGTCTGGATGGCGGCGAAGTGTTTGGCCCCGGAGCCAGCGATCTGCTTGGCCGCCGTCTCGTGGGAGCCGTGGTCGGTCTACGCGGCAGCGCATTCAGACAGGTCAGCTACGACGTTTTCATCGGCGGTCCTCTGTACCAGCCGGCGCGTTTTCCGAACCACTGGCCGGTGGCCGGTTTTAGCGTGAGTTTCCTGCTATGAACAAGAATATCTATCGGGTCATTTTCAGCGCAGCTCGGGGGCTCTGGACGGCTGTTCAGGAAACGGCATCGGCGTCAGGCAAGGGGCGTTCAGCCGGCGCCGTTCGTCGTGCGCCGCTGGATCGGGCACGAGTAGGCCTGGTCGACATGCTATCGATGAGGCATGTCGCATTTGCCGCGTTGTGTGCGCTCGGGATGCAGCCGCTGTGGGTCGGTGCGCAGGTGGTCGCGGCACCTGTGGCCGGCAGCAAGCCAGCGGTGGGTGTCACGGCAAACGGGTTGCCCATCGTTCAGATCACCGCGCCCAATGGCGCCGGCGTATCGAACAACTCGTACACCCAGTACAACGTGGGTCCGCAAGGCCTCATTCTGAACAATTCCGGCAGTAACGTTCAGACGCAGTTGGGTGGATACGTGACCGGCAATCCGAATCTCGGTGCCGGCGGCGCGCGCGTCATCGTGAATCAGGTCGTGGGTGGCAGTGCCAGTCAGTTGCTCGGCTACACGGAAGTGGCGGGCCAGAAGGCCCAGGTGGTGGTCGCTAATCCGGCGGGCATTTACTGTAACGGCTGCGGGTTCATTAACACGAGCCGCGGCGTCCTAACGACAGGCACGCCGGTCTTCGGCGGCACGGGCAGTCTCGATGCTTTCCATGTAACAGGCGGTCATATCGAGATTGGCGCAGCGGGGCTTAACGCGAGCAACGTGGATCAGGTCGACCTGATCGCGCGGAGCGTGGCAGTGAACGGCAAGATCTGGGCGGGGCAGTCGCTGAACGTCGTCGCCGGAAACAACGACGTACGTTACAGCGATCTGAATGTGCAATCGCTCGGCACCGACGGCAACAACCCGGGCGTGGCGATCGACGTCGCGCAGCTCGGCGGCATGTACGCGGGCAAGATCATGCTGGTCGGTACGGATGCGGGCGTTGGCGTCAACAGCGCCGGCACGATCGCCTCGCAGGCCGGTGATCTGCAACTCAGCAGCCAGGGCAAGGTAAGCCTCTCAGGCTCGACCAGTGCAAGCGGCAACGTTACGATTTCCGCAGCCGGCGATGTCACAAACACCGGCTCAGTCTATGCAACCCAGAAGACGATACTGAATAGCCAGGCGCAGGTCAGCAATAGCGGCACGATCGCTGCGCTCGGCGATACGTCTATCGCGGGCGCGAGCGTCAGTTCGACGGGCGCGCTCGGTGCTGGCCTGGATACCAACGGTAACGTCGCGGGAACAGGCAGTCTTGCAGTGACGGGCGCAGGCAGTGTAACGGCCACCGGTCAGCAGATGGCAGGCGGCAACCTCGCGCTGTCGGCTAGCAGTCTGAACATGGCGGGGGGGCAGACGCTATCCAAAGGCAATGCGTCCCTGAGCGCGACGGGCGAGCGAGGCGACGCGGGCAACATTGTGCATACGGGCGCGTCGCTACAGGTGGGCGGCAGCCTCACCGTCAATGCTGCAGGAAATGTCACGAACGACCATGCGCAGATCAGCGCGGCGCAACTGGGCGTGACGGCAGGTGGCATCTCGAATCGCGGCGGCACGCTGTCGCAAACGGGCGCGGGCGACACGACGCTGACTGCGTCGGGAGCGCTCGACAATACGGGCGGTAGCGTCACAACCAACGCGAGGAATATCGCGATCAGCTCGGGCAGTCTGACCAACGAGAACGGCACGATTAGTCAGGCGGGCACGGGTGCGCTGAACGTTCAGACCGGTGCGCTCGATAACGGTCAAGGCAGCATCGCCACAAACGGCGCAGCGGTAATTGCGGCGACGAGCCTCCAGAACGGTTCGGGCTCCGTAACCTCGGCACAGGCGCTCAAAGTGACGTTGAGCGGCGACATCCACAATACCGCGGGCCGGCTTGAAGCGGCCGGTGCGGTGAACGTGTCGGGCGCAAACGTAGAGAACACCGCTGGGCGCATCGTGTCCGGTAATGGCGATGGTCTGACGCTCGCGGCGAGCGGCCGGATCACGAACGCGGCAGGCACGACGGCGCAGGGTACGACAGGTGGAGTCATCGGCGGTGGCAACGGCAATGCGGCGATTAGCGCGGCCTCGCTGACGAACAGCGCGACGATGACGGCCGCACAGCAACTGGCGGTGACAACTTCAGGTGCTCTCGACAACAGCGGTGGATCGCTCAGCGGCGCGGCGCTTACGGCGAACGCTGCCACGCTCCGCAACGCAAATGGAACGATCAGCGCCGGGACGGTCTCGGTAACGGTGCCGCAGCTCGACAATCGCGGCGGGAACATCACGGCGAACCAGATCAACGTCAATGCCACGAATCTGACGAACGGCAACGGCACGCTCACCCAGCTGGGCTCGGGTGCGATGGGCGTCAGTGTAAGCGGCATCCTCGACAATTCGAGCGGCGGCATAATCCAGACGAACAGCACGGATCTGACCCTGGCACCAGCGACGCTCAACAACAACGGCGGCACGATTACCCATGCCGGCACCGGGACGCTCGCGATTGATGCGGGCCACGGAATGGGGGCGCTGACGAACGTCGGCGGGAAGATCGCGACAAACGGGCGGGCGGCTCTGTCTGCCGACAGCATCGACGACACGGGCGGCGCGATCTTAGCCCAAGCCGGTTTGAATGCGACCGTTGCCGGTGCATTGAACAATACGAACGGCCGGCTTGACTCGAACGGTGACCTGGCGGTCACCAGCGGCTCGGCTATCACAAACGGCAATGGGACGATTTCCGCAGCGGGTAACGGTTCCTTGCAGTCGGCTTCGCTAAGGAACAGCGGCAGCGTCACGGCTGGACAGAACCTCAACGCGAGCGTAACCGGGATGCTCGACAACAGCGCGGGCACGCTGGGCGCCCAATCGGTCACGGCGAATGCCGCGTCGCTAAAGAACACGAATGGGACCATCAGCGCCGATCGGGTCTCGGCCACCGTGCCGCAGTTCGATAACAGCAGCGGTCGGATCATTGCGAATCAGTTAAGTCTCACTGCCACCAACCTGACCAACGCTCACGGTTCCGTTACGCAGCTCGGGACCGGCGCAATGGGTCTGGTCGTAAGCGGCACACTCGATAATTCCAACGGGGGGCTGATCCAGACGAAGAGTACTGACCTCACGCTCGCGCCTGCGACGCTCAATAACAACGGCGGCACAATCACGCACGCCGGCACCGGCATCCTGTCGGTGAATGCATTCAGTGGTACGGGCGCCGTCACCAACGTTGGCGGCTCGATAATCAGCAATGGCCAGATCGCGCTGAACGCAGGTACTCTCGACGACACGAGCGGAACCATTGGCGGGCAGGCAGGACTGAATGCGACGGTAGCCGGCGCCATCGATAACACCGGTGGGCAACTCGAATCGAACGGCAATCTGAGTGTCGCGAGCGGCTCGGCGATCACGAACACCGGCGGCACCATCGCCGCGTCGGGCAATACAACGGTGCATGCAGCGTCGCTGGCGAACAGCGGCACCGTGACGGCGGGGCAGAATCTCAATGCCGTCGTAACGGGCATGCTGGACAACAGTGGCGGCACGCTTGGCGCGCAGACGCTTACGGCGAGTGCCGCTTCGCTGAAGAATGCGAACGGCGCCATCAGCGCCGATACCGTGTCGGCTACTGTGTCGGAGTTCGACAACCGCCACGGCGCCATCACTGCGGACCAGCTCAGTGTGACGGCGACGAACCTCACGAACCAGCACGGCACGATCACGCAACTTGGCACGGGCGCAACGCAGTTCGACGTGAGTGGCACGCTCGACAATACAAGCGGCGGCGTGATCCAGGCCAAGGGCGCGGACCTGACGGTCGCTGCCGGAACGCTGAGCAACGGCGGGGGCACCATCACGCATGCCGGAACCGGCACGTTCTCCGTCGATACGCCCAATGGTACGGGCGCGATCACCAACGTCCGCGGCTCGATGATCAGCAACGGTCAGATCGCATTGAATGCGGGTAGCCTTGACGACACGACCGGCATCATAGGCGGCCAGTTGGGGTTGAACGCGACCGTTACCGGCGCCATCAACAATACAGGCGGGCAGCTTGAATCGAACGGCAACCTGAGCGTCGCAAGCGGTTCAGCGATTATGAACACCGGCGGCACGATCGCCGCATCGGGCAATACGACGGTGCGCGCCGCGTCGCTGACGAACAGCGGCAGCATAACGGCGGCCCAGACCCTTGACGCCATCGTGACAGGCATACTCGACAACAGCGCGGGCACGCTGAGCGCGCAGACGGTCACGGCCAGTGCAGCGTCGCTGAAGAACGGGAACGGGACGATTAGCGCCGATACCGTGTCCGCTACTGTGCCGCAGCTTGACAACAGCAACGGCCGGATCATTGCGAATCAGTTAAGTCTCACTGCCACCAACCTGACCAACGCTCATGGTTCCGTTACGCAGCTCGGGACCGGCGCAATGGGTCTGGGTGTAAGCGGCACACTCGATAATTCCGACGGCGGGCTGATCCAGACGAAGAGTACTGACCTCACGCTCGCGCCTGCGACGCTCAATAACAACGGCGGCACAATCACGCACGCCGGCACTGGCGTCCTGTCGGTGAATGCATCCAATGGTACGGGCGCCCTCGCCAATGTTGGAGGCTCCATAATCAGCAACGGACAGGTCGTGGTGAGCGCGGGCAGTCTGGACGACACGGGTGGCATTATCGGCGGACAAACCGGCCTTGATGTGACCATTGCTGGCGAGCTGAACAACACTGGCGGGCAACTTGCATCGAACGGCAACCTGAGCGTCGCGAGTGGCTCGGCCATCATCAACACCGGAGGCACGATCGCCGCGTCGGGCGACAGCACCGTCCAGGCCGCATCGCTGACCAACGGCGGCAGCATCACAGCGGCCCACAACCTCAGCACGACCGTCAGCGGAACGCTCGATAACAGCAATGGCACGTTGAGCGGACAGGTGATCACAGCAAACGCCACGTCCTTCCGGGACACGAACGGAGTCGTGAGTGGCAATAAAGTCCTGATGACGGTGGCGGAGCTCGACAACGGCCGCGGCAGGATCACCACGAACCAGCTGGCTCTGACCGCAACAAACCTGACAAACGAGGGTGGCTTGATCACCCAGCTCGGCACCGGCGCGATGAACCTCGGTGTCAGCGGTGCGCTTGACAATTCGAATGGCGGCACGGTCCAGACCAACAGCACGGACCTCATACTCGCCTCCGCATCGTTGAATAACAATGGCGGCACAATCACCCACGCCGGCACGGGCACCCTGAGCATTCGCCCCGGCAGCGGCGGCGGCTCGCTGGCCAACGTAGGCGGAAAGATTGTGAGCAACGGGCAGGCGTCCATATCGGTCGGCAGCTTCGACAACACGGGCGGCATGCTGGCTTCGCAGGGCGCGTTATACGCGTCCGTTCAGACGACGTTGAACAACACAAATGGACGTCTTTCGTCGGGCACAGCACTGACCGCCACCAGTGGTGGTTCACTGTTCAATGCTGGCGGTATCATCGGTGCAGGCGGGGCGGCAGCGGGCAGCACGCTCACGCTCGGCGCATCGTCGATCGACAATTCGGGCGGCGCGATCACCAACGTCGGCAATGGCGCGACGACGGTCAACGGCGGTAGCCAGATTGCCAACCGCAATGCGGCTGGCGCGTCCGGCATGGGCTCGATCAGCGGCAACGGCGGGGTCACGCTGAACGCCACCTCGATCTCCAATACGCAAGGCGGGCAACTGAGTGGCGCGAATTTGCAGATCAACACCGCGAATCTGGACAACACCGGCGGAGCGATCGGCAATGTAGCGAGCGCGACCGGCGACATTGGAATTTCGACCAATACGCTGACTGCCACGAGCGGCCAGATCATCGCATCCCGGAATCTGTCGGTCACGGCAAATGCATTGGGAGGCGGCGGCACCTACAGTGCAGTGAATGATCTGACCTTGAACCTGCAAGGAAACTTCACCACTTCGCCCAATTATCGATTCAGTGCGGGCCACAATCTGACCTTCACATTGCCGGGAACGTTCAGCAACGGCGGAGCCCTTACCGCCGTCAATGGGCTTACGATCAATGCAAGTGATATTCAGAATTCAGGAATGCTGGGCGCCGGCGGTCTGCTCGCCACGCACTCGAATACGCTGACCAATACGGGCACCATCGTCGGCGGCAGCGTGTCGCTCAGCGCTGCACAGACGTTGTCGAATCTCGGTACGAGCGCACTGATCGGCGCAACCGACGGCGCCGGAACGCTCGAACTGCTGTCTGCGGACATCGAGAATCGCGACGATTCAACTGCTGCCGATACCCAGGCGATGACTACCATCTATGGTCTCGGCAGGGTGGTCCTCGCGGGCGGCAAGGATGCGAACGGCAATTACACCAACGGGAATCTGATTCGAAATCAGTCTGGGCTGATCCAGTCGGGCGGCGACATGGAGATCCACGCCAATCAGGTCACGAACACACGTCGCGTGATGACGACGGGCGGGTTCACGTCGTCGGTCGATCCTGCTCTGTTGGCCCAACTCGGTATCAGCCTGTCCGGGTGTACTGCGATCAACATGGCCGCGTGCTCCGGTCAGGACGTGGGCTGGACCACTCCGGACAATCCGGCATTCCTGACCATGATTGGCGGTGTCTACACGGTGCCCCCCCACGGCGGCCAGTGGAACAGCGGCTATCAATACACCACCTACACAGGCGTCGCAGTCGCCAATACGGTCACATCGGTCAGCCCCGAATCGCAGATTATCGCTGGCGGTAACCTGAACGCGGCGTCGGTCGGTACGTTTCAGAATTACTGGAGCCAGGTTGCGGCGGCGGGCAATATCGCTTCGCCGGTCACCATTGACCAGGATAGCTGGCGAGGTCAGAGCGCTCCGCAGGTTCAGGTCACGTATTCGGGTGAATATCACTATAACAATTACGACAACAGCGAACACAACTGGCAGTTGCCGTTCGGCGACGCGCCATTCGTCGGTTCCCGTCCTGGCGGCTACACGCAGGCGGCGCCAGCGGACGTCCGCTCGTACGCGTTGCCGGCCTATGAATCCACCTTCACCGCCGGGGGCACGCTCAGCGGTACCGGTGTGACGATCAACAACATGGCGGGCAACGCCGGCGTGACGCCGCTCGGCCTGTTGCCGGGGCAGACCGTATCCGGCACGGGAGCCAATGCGGTTAGCGGCACCATCGGCACACTGGGAGCCGGAATCATCGCTGCTGGTGCCGTCAGCGGCACAATCGGCGCGCAGAACGTGAGGGCGATTGGCGCAGGCGTGGTAAATGGATCGGTCGGCGCGCAGGACGTGCGGGCGATTGGCGCCGGGCTGGTGAGCGGGTCGGTCAGTACAGGCAGTGGCTCACATGCGGGCGCGGTGGCAGTCCAGGGCGGCCGCATCCTGAATAGCGGCCTTCCCAACTCGAACAATCCGACCATCGCGGCTGCGACGGCCGTGAACGTGCTCAATAACATTACCGTGCCAGCAGGGGGACTCTTCCACGCGGACCCCGCGCCGAACGCGCCGTATCTGATTGAGACGAACTCCGCGTTCACGAACCAGCAGCAGTGGCTCTCGAGCGACTACTACTTCCACCAGATGGGCATGAATCCCGGCCAGATTCAGTTAAGACTCGGCGACGGGTTCTATGAGCAGAAGCTCGTGCAGGACCAGATTCTTGCGATGACCGGAAAGTCGGTGCTCACCAACTATGCGAGCACGCAGGACGAGTTCCAGGCCCTGATGACGTCGGGTGCGCAACTCGCGAAGTCGCTCAATGTGGCGCCAGGTACGGGCCTGTCGCCCGAACAGGTAGCGCAGCTGACGACGAACGTCGTCATCATGCAGACTCAGATTGTCGACGGACAGGCGGTCCTGGTACCGGTGGTCTACCTGGCGAAGGCGAATCAGGAAAACATGGGCAATGGGCCGGTGATCGCCGCAACGAATATCGATCTGCAGAACGCGCAGTCGGTGACCAACAGCGGCACGATCAAGGCGGCGAACAGTTTCGCGATCAGCGGGCAGAGCATCGATAGTTCGTTCGGTACGCTGCAAAGTGCCGGCCAGATGTCGCTTGTGACGAAGGCCGACGTGAACCTGACGTCGGCAACTCTGAACGCAGGCAGTCTGGCGTTACAGGCGGGCGGAAATCTGGCTCTGAACACGGCGCTCAACACCCTTGACCAGGTGAGCGCTACCGGTGCCACGCGTGTCACGACGACACTCGGGCCTGCGGCCAGCGTCAACGTAACGGGCAATGCAGCCATCGTGACGGGGGGCAACTTCGAGCAGAGAGCGGCTACGCTCAATGTTGGCGGCGCGCTTGGGATGAGCATTGGTGGCAACTGGGATCTTGGCGTGTTGCAGACGGGGGAGACAAAGGTGGTCGCACGGGCGAACGGCGTGTCGGACACGCACATCGTCAGCGACGTCGGCAGCAGCGTGAAGATTGGCGGAGTGTCTTCGATCGCGGTGGGGGGCGATCTTACGGCGACAGGCGCGAACATCGATCTTGGCGGCGGCGGGGTGGTGGCCGCCAAGGGCAACGTGACGTTGCAGGCGGCGACCGCGACATCGACGGTCGACAGTAATAGTTCCGGCAGCGACCATCACGGCGACTACTCCGAGTCGCTGCACACGTCTGACGACGAAGTGACAGCCACGAAGTTCAAGAGCGGCGACGGTCTCGCGATCGTGTCGGGGAAGGATATCAATGTCACGGGTAGCACGGTCTCGCTGGACAAGGGCAACGCGCTGCTGATGGCGTCGGGGAATGTGAACGTGGGCGCCACGATGGAGACGCACGTCTCCAACAGCGATGAGACGCACAGCCACAGCGGCGTTGCGAGTCACACCAGTGCCGCTAATCGGGTCGATCAAACCGCGACTTATGCGGACGGCAGTACGATTTCGGCGGATGGCGTGACTGTCGTGAGTGGCAAGGACATCAACGTGACCGGCAGCAACATTGTTGGAACGAATGGTGTTGCGCTTGGTGCGAAGGGCAACGTGAATATCCTTGCCGCAACCGATACCTATCAGGATTCGGAGTATCACGACGTCAAGCATTCTGGATTGTCGGGAAGTGGTGGTATCGGCTTCAGCGTCGGGTCGAGCGAGCAGAAGGACCAGTACGACGCGAATTCCGTTACGCAGAGCCAGTCGCGCAGCACGGTCGGCGCTGTACAAGGGAACGTGACAATTTCCGCGGGTAAGGACGTTCATATTGGTGGCAGCGACATCATCGCCGGGCAGGCGGAGGGTGACGTCGCGGGCGCAACAGGCAACATCAGCATCGCCGGTCAGAACGTCATCATCGATCCGTCCCAGGACAGCGCGCGCTCACACGATCAGCAGGAGGCGCGTTCGAGCGGCCTGACGGTCGCAGTCAAAGGAACGCCGCTTGATGCGGCGCGCGACCTGAAAGCGAACGCGTCCTCCGGCAATGCGTTCCAGCGCACGCAGAACGTTCTGAACGGGATTGGCGCGAGTGCGGCCGACACGCCGTCGATTGCGTTGTCATACGGCAGTAGTCATAGTTCGAGCACGACTGACATATCGAGCCTGACCAACGCGGGCAGCACGATCCGTGGCGGCGGCAATGTGTCGGTGACCGCCACGGGCGGCGCAGTGAAGGATGCAAACGGCCAGCCGATTGACGGCGATCTCTCGATCATTGGCTCGACGATCAGCGCAGGCGGCACGGCCTCGCTGACGGCAAACCGCAACGTCACGCTACAGGCATCGACCGATCAGCTCCAGCAGAGCGCGCAGTCGAGCAGTTCCAGTATGGGCATTTCGCTGGCGTCGCCAGGTCTGGGCGACGTCGGCCGGTGGATCAGTGGTACGGCCAATAGCGGCGGCACGAGCCCTTCGCCGTACAACGCAGGGCGCAGCAGTTCGACCGGAACGCAGGCGCAGACCACTCAGACCTCGACGACGGTGTCGGCCAATAGCGTGGTGGTGAAGAGCAATACCGGCGACATCAATGTGATCGGTTCGGGCATTACCGGGACACAGGGTGTCGATCTGGTGGCCAAGCAGGGCGCCATCAACGTGTTGGCGGGCCTGGATACGAGCGCCAACCATCAGGATTCAAGCGGTCATCAGTTCGGCAGCCTGGGCAGCAACGGCACGGCCACGGGGTTCACCGTCGGCGTGTCGAACAACCATTCGGTGCAGGACACGGCCGCGCAGACGCAGAGCACGATGCGTAGCCAGATCGTGAGTGGCAAGGGCAGTGTGACGCTGGATGCATACCAGGACGTGACGGTGGCCGGCTCTGAGCTGAGCGCAGGCAAGGACCTCACGCTGATCGGCAAGAACGTGAACCTCGACCCCGGCACCGATGCGACGCAAAGCAGCGCGAGCCAGAGTTCGAGTCAGTTCGGCGTGAGCCTGGCGCTGGGTGGAGCGGTGGGCAATGCGATCGCGACGGTCAACCAGAGCATGAATAACGCGAACCATGCAGGCGATTCGCGCCTGGCCGCGCTCGACACAGCACAGGCAGGGCTTGCAGGCTACAACGCATATCAGGTAGCCACCGCCAAAGGGCCGGCGGGTCAACCGCTGATCAAGGCGACGGTGAGTATCGGAGGTGGTTCCAGCCACAGCGACTCGCAGAGCAGCGAGGTGATGAACGACGGCAGCACGCTGCATGCGGGTGGTACGGTCAGCATCGTCGCGACAGGAAGCGGAGCGAAAGATGCGAACGGGTTTGCGACCGATGGCGATATCAATGCGCGAGGCACACAGATTTCCGGGCAGGACGTTTTGCTCAACGCTGCGCGTGACATCAATCTCCAGAGTGCGCAGGACACGAGTCAGCAGTCGAGCCACAACAACAGCAGCGGGGGCAGCATCGGGGTTGGCCTTGCGCTGGGTGGTCAGCAGAACGGTTTCACGATCGAACTCTCGGCCAACAGTGCAAATGGGCATGCCAACGGCAACGGCGTGACCAATCGTGATACGCAGATCAATGCTGCGAACACCGTGACGCTGACAAGCGGACGCGACACGAATCTGCGCGGTGCCGAAGTGGCGGGCAATACCGTCGATGCAAACGTCGGACGCGATCTGAACATCGCGAGCCAGCAGGACACGAATACGTACGACAGCAAACAGACAAGCGCAGGGTTTCAGGCGAGCATCTGCGTGCCACCGATCTGTTACGGCACGACCGTCAGTGGCTCGGCGAGCGCAAGTGACCAGACCATCAAGAACAATTACCAGTCTGTCGTTCAACAGAGCGGCATCTATGCGGGCAGCGGCGGCTACAACGTGTATGTTGGTAATCACACGCAACTGGACGGCGGGGTGCTTGCAACTACGGCGACGGCGGACAGGAATTCCCTGTCGACGCAAACGTTCGGCTTCACCAATCTGCAGAATACGGCGAGCTACTCGGGCGAGTCGATGGGCTTTGGGGTGAGCGGCAGTTTCGGACAGAGCACCCCGAACGGCGTGAATCTGAATACACCGGTGAAGCAGGCGGGCAGCAGCACACCCGGGCCGTCGAATTCGCAGGGTTTTGGTCCGAGTGGCTTCTCCGCAGCGGGGACGAGCAGTAGCGCGTCGGGTACGACGTACGCGGCAGTGAGCGCGGGGAAGATAATCGTGCGCGGCGATGCGGGCACGGGGCAGGACTCTACCGCGGGCTTAAGCCGTGATACGGCGAATGCGAACGGATCGGTGCAGAACACCTTCGACGCACAGAAGGTGCAGAACGGCATGGCGATCCAGCAGATGACGGGGCAGGTCGGCATGCAGGTGGTGGGCGACATTGGCCAACGCATGCAGGACAATGCGGTCGACTCGGCGAAGCAGGCAGTAAAGGACTATAACGATGCGCTCGCGCGAGGTGACACGGCGGGGATGGCGCAGGCGAAGGCTGATTACGCGGCAGCGAGCCAGCAGTACGCATTGTGGGCCGACGACGGCGCGGCGCGGGTCGCTGCGCATGCGGTGGTAGCGGGCGTTGGCGCTGGTATGGGAGGCGGCAGTGTTCCTGGAGCCCTTGGCGGTACTCTGGCGGGCGACATTGCGGGCAACGCAGTCAGTGGTACGACGCGTGACACGCTCGGAGGTACGCTGTTGTCTAACCTGGCGTCAGGATTGGCCGGTGCTGCGGCCGGGGGGGCGTTGGGCGGTTCGTCCGGTGCGTTGAGTGGGATGAATGGGGCGCTTAGTGCAGACCTTTACAATCGGCAGTTGCATGACGACGAGAAGGCGAAGATCCATGACCATGCGAATGGGGATGCGGCGGAAGAAAAGAAGCTGACGGAAGCAGCGTGCTATGCTGTGCAGTGCTGGGCGCAGTACTCGCCGAACAGTCCTGAATGGACCCGGAACTATGTGAGCCCGCAAGAGGCGGCAGGACTGACCGGGGAACTCGCGTGGATCAATAGCCAGAAGGTGCCGGGCGGGTTGTTCGACTACACGCTTGGCCAGCAGGCAAAGGACTTCGGTCTAAGCCAGTGGGATCAGTTCTCGCGTGGTGCGCAGCAGCTTGGGCAGGATGTGCGGAACTTGCCGCACGATTTGGCGAATACACGTCTGCGTTCTCCTACCGCGGCGCAGGGCGATGCGAATCCGTTGGTTGACGTAACGAACGGTGGAAATGGGACTCCGCCGACCGCAACGGCGGTAGTAACGCCGACGGTTGTGCCGTGTGGGCCTGGTGCGCTGTGTCCGACGGTGACCGCTACGCCGGTCCTGACGCCTGGTGCGCCGATTCTATCGAGCGAAGGCAATGGTGGGGATGACAACGCGTCATCGAATGCAAACACAGGGAGCAGTGTTAAGTCTCCCAACGACGCGATGCGCGCAAGTGCCAACGCAACGGGAACGTATGTCGATCCGTTGACGGGGCAGACTGTACCCGCAGATGGAACGCTCGCGGCGGACCATATCGTTCCGCAAAGTTGGATCAAGGCACAACCTGGCTTCGATCAGTTGACGCCCGCACAGCAAAGCGCTCTACTGAACGATCCGGCAAATACGCAAGGGTTGCCAGCGACGTTCAATTCTTCAAAGGGACCAAAGATGCCGGGTGATTGGCAAACCTACAAGGGGCAACCATTGGATCCCGGGTACATCCAAAGCGGCGCTCAACAGGCGGAAAACCTGAGGAGCTATATTACTGATCAAATTAGATCCATGCTCGGAAAGTAATGCCATGACGGATTATCGAACCAACCTCCGGACTGCCTATGGCCATCCCGACATTGTGGTGTCCGTAGATCCCGAATTCGACGTAGGGACAGAGTGGTTGCTTGGTTTCTTTGAAAGTGAAGTGCGTCGGGGCGTAGTGTTTAAATCTGGCCAAACGGTTCAGATCGGATGGATGGTGTCCATGTTGAAGGGCAACCATGACGGTGACCTAGAGGTTTGGGAGCCGGGGTTCGACGCAATGCCGGTTAACTGGGTTCGAGGAGTCAATAAGACGTTGAGGCATCTTCTGCTTCAGCGTGAAGTCTGCGCTCAGCTTGGTGTTGAGCCGGACTTCCCTTCGCTTAGGCAATCCGGAGTGGTGTCGGCAAGTTATGGCACAGGCGGTAGTTTCGTCATGGCAAGGCAGGAGCCTAGCGGAAACGATTCTGGCTGGGTGCTTGTGGCGCCAGAAGATGCGAACGTGGACGGCAAGCGTTGCTCGTTGTTTGAGGCCGCTCTAGGTAATTCGCGGCTAATTCCATTTCTAGGTCTTCCTGCTGGCTCTCAGGTGGCCTACTCGAATGCCAAAATTCGAGTCAGTCGCGACGGGACCACTGTTGCATCGGATTCAAATGAGTTCCTACGCAGGCTGCATGCAAGCTGGACATAGCCCATTTGTTTTATTCGGTGAGCCCGGCATCGGCCGGGCTAATAGTTCGTGAAGTCGTTTAAGCGTGATGCGGACACGCGCTCACGTTGCGCGTCGGTGTCGAGAGGCAAACGGTTTATTCGAAGTCCGGGGAAATTGGAGTCGATCGTCGCGGTAGTCGAAAGCGATGCATGTGCGCTGCCCCGGCGAGAATCCGGCACGTAGAAGGCACAGGTCGGCGACCTGCATCCAAGGCATGAACGGAACTGGCGAGGGGGTCTTGCCATAGTCGAGTGATGCTTCAGGCTGTAGAAAACCGTTTCGATGGTGCGCTGAAAGCCGACAACGAAATCGAATGGCTCAGCGACAACGGTTCCTGCTACATTGCCGAGGACACGCTGACGTTCTCGAAAAAAGTGGGCCTGAAACCCATCACGACGCCGGTCAGAAGTCCGCAGAGCAACGGCATGGCCGAGAGCTTCGTCAAAACGATGAAGAGAGACTACGTCTCGTGGATGCCCAAACCGGACGCGAGAACCGCGTTGCAGAACCTGGCCATCGCGTTTGACCACTACAACGAGTCGCATCCGCACAGCGCCCTGAAATACCGCTCGCCACGCGAGTTTCGCCAGCGAGCAAATTCACCAACCTAAGCGTGACCGCATGTCCGGTCATGCGGGGGCAAGTCCAATCAACGAGGTCAAGCCGCTCAATGCGAACGGGTCGATCAAGCTAAATGGTCCTTCCGACTCCTTGCCGACGCAGATGACAGACGATTGGGTGAAAGGCGCGATCCAGCGCCTGCGAGACACCGGGGACCCTGCTGCTATGCAAACGGCGGACATCATTGCCGCGGCGCGGAACGACGGAAAACTAGTCAAGTTGGTTACAGGCGTGAACAATCAAGGGGCAACCGTTGTGAAGCTAGGGCGGTGAAATAATGGATACGTTGAGTCGAGAGAAAAGGCTAACTAACCTTCTGAATGCAGAAGAAAAGGCGCACCCTGCGCAAATCGAACGGCTCTTGCATCGTCGAAAGACGACCAGGTTGGGAACCGTTCTTTACGATCTTGCTGGTTACGCGAGAACAAGGGCCCTTTATACGCCGAAGCTGAGATACGATCGCGGGCTCGGAAATACGTAGCAGATTGCGCCGTAACGGCGCTCGACCTTGAGCCAACCCAACCTTGGTTTCTCGTCAAGACAAGCACGGATGCGGAGCGCGACCGGCTTACCGGTGACCAAGGGCTCCTGAAGGAATTCAAGGCTGTGTTTCGTGCGTACGAATGCCCCGAAGAAATCGTCCAAGTGCTCGCCTTCACCTTCCAGTCACAGGAAACTTTGGAGCGAGACTACGCGGGCAACTGGCAATGGGCGTTGACTTAGCCAACATTCCGAATGTCGGCTATCGGACGCATTGACTGTCCGATCAGGGCCAGCCTGTGTGAAAACGCATGATCGCCTAAACTGAATCAACGCGCTGAGACCGGGTGACTCATGAAGCGATTCGTTGAAGGCGATGACCGCAAGCAGGTCGCACTACTTCCCGAATGTGTCGATGACTACGTCGGGCAGGACAATCCGGTGAGAGTAATCGATGCCTTCGTCGACGAACTTCATCTCCCACAGCTCGGTTTCAACGGTACGACACCGGCTCTCACGGGCCGGCCGTCTTACCATCCTGGCGTGATGCTGAAGATATACATCTACGGCTATCTGAACCGGGTACCGTCGAGCCGGAGGCTTGAGCGCGAATGCCAACGCAATGTTGAGCTGATGTGGCTGACAGGACGGCTCGCGCCGGACTTCAAGACGATCGCGGACTTCCGCCGTGACAGCGGCGCGACGATCCGCAACGTATGCCGGCGTTTCGTCGAACTGTGTCGCGGGCTCAAGCTGCTATCCAGTGACATGGTGGCTATCGACGGTAGCAAGTTCAAGGCATCGAACACCCGCGACAGGAACTACACGGCAAGCAAGATCGACAAGCGTCAGAAGCAGATCGAGGAAAGCGTGCAGCGATATCTCGATCTGATTGAAAGTGCACACCGCACCAGTCCTACCGGGTTCGATGTAAATACAGTCAGGCTTTACGAGAAGATCGCCGTGCTGCGCCAGCAGATGCGTGAGCTCAAGCAGATCGGCAGGCCACTGGAAGAGCAACCGGACAAGCAGTTGTCGCTGACGGATCCGGACGCGCGCTCGATGGCAACGACTGGAAGAGGCTCCGGCATAGTGGGCTACAACGTCCAGGCAGCAGTTGATACGAAGCATCATCTGATCGTTGAACACGAAGTAACCAATGTCGGCAACGACCATGGACAACTCAGCAAAATGGCGATATCCGCGAAGCGCGCGATGGGCAGATCGAAGCTGAAGGTTGTTGCGGACCGTGGTTACTTCAGCAGGCCGGAGATAAGGGCATGTGATCTGAATGGCATCAGCGCGTATGTTCCCAAGCCGCTCACGTCGGCGTCCCCGGAAAAAAGGTCTGTTTACGAAGGCCGACTTTATCTACGTAGCCAAAAGCGACACATATCGATGCCCTGCTGGCGAGCGGGCGATCCATCGATTCACGACTGTCGAGCATGACCTGAATCTGCGAGTCTGCTGGCCCAGCGCGTGCCCACGTTGCCACCTCAAGGAACGATGTTCACCGTCTGACTATCGTCGAACTCGGCGATGGAAGCACGAGAATGCGCTTGAAGTGATGCAGCGTCGGCTCGACCGGAAGCCCGATGCGATGACCATCCGCAGAAGTACCGTTGAGCATGTCTTCGGCACGCTCAAGCACTGGATGGGTCCCGCACACTTCCTGACCAGGACGCCCAGGCGGGTGAGTACGGAGATGAGCCTTCAGGTGTTGGCTTACAACCTCAAGCGGCTCATGAACATACTCGGCGTTCAGGGAACATTGAAGGCTATAAAGATGATCGAAAGCTAAAGCCCTGAGGGGCTTTGTTACGCACGCGACGGTCGATCGGTGCAAGCTATCTGGGCCGAACGAGATTGACCTGATCGGCAATCGCTCGCATAGCTGCGAAAAACCAGTTTCCATACAAGCTGGGTCGGCTACTGTCGTTGGCGGTGGCTCCAATGTTTAAAGCCGCAGTTGCGTCTGCCGGCACTTCCATCTGAGTCCGGGCGATCTCATGATGTCCCTTTTTCCAATCTCACGAAAAACGAGCCGGTCTAACTAATTCCATTTTCCTGGAGTTGAAGTTGGCTCCCGCAAAATGAAAAAGGCCAATCTCCCCGATGGGGTGTCGGCCCATCAGGGTTCAGGAAAGTGCGACTCTTCAGTCGATATCGAGCAGGCGCCAGATGACGGCCGCCATCGACCACGCTGGCGAGCACGACAGCGACTTCATGCGGGTGAGCGGGACGCTCTTCAACAACCGGGATTCGCCACCTGTGACCGCTTGGATCACAACGACGCGAATAATCTTCCGCGTTGCTACGCTCGACCAACAGGGTCAAACGACCGTTGGCTGCAGGACAGGCCACGGCGCCGACGGCGTCGGAAGAACCGGTCCGGGCAGTCCGCGTCGATGAAGTTGGCGTGGGTCATCCACTCCGTTGCGGTTTCGGTACGCTGCAAAGCGCACGAAATCTGATCGACGACATTACCAACGCACATGCGGACTGCATCAAGGGGGCTGTGGCCAGTGCAACTGGCAAATTAAGGGTTTCGTACGTAGCAAAACGCCAATACGAAAGGCCGCACCCGAAGGTGCGGCCTTGACGAATGTGGATAGGAGATCCCATCCCTGGAAACGTTTCTAGCGCGGATCGCGAGGATGCCGCCGTTCACGCTCGTGCTTACGGCTCCGGTTTGTCATGTAACCGCCATAGATCAGGATCGGTGCCATCATCAAAAGGACAAACAACCCTAGATTCATTGTCAGTCTCCGTTCATGGAATTCATGCCTAAAAGGAACCTTATCTGGACCGCTCCGGACCGCTTTGGCGCTTGTCTGCACGCTGACGATCATACCGCCAACTATATCTGGAGAAACGTCCTGGTCGTGGGTCAGCCTCCTGCTATGCGGCTTCTTTTGATGGCAAATGGAGGCTTCGCGTCCGGCGCACACATGCTTGGTCTAATGCCATCCGACAACTGATACGAAAAGGCGGGAAAAACCTACGGGACGTAGAACGAAGATGAGAACCCGAAGTCCAGGCAGCGGGACAGGCTTGCTCCGGAATTTGCCTGGCTGTGTACGACCGGCAACCGCATCAGGACGGCGAGGCGCAGAAAAAGACGCTGGCCAGGAATATTGCGGCCAATACGGCGGCGCAGGGCATGACGAATGAGCACGGCTCCAGAATGAACGGAGCATGGTGCCTGTGTGGTGTTCGCAAAAGCCTGCGAAATTTCGCAACGACAAGGAGGAAGAGGACGAACAAATTGCGACGCGCGTGCGTTGCAGTGCGCGACGAGCGGCCTTGCGTGCATTCATTCCGCAAGACCGCCCCTCGGCGCTTCGGCGATCAGACCTGAGCCTGTCCGCCGTCGACGAACAACTCAGCGCCGTTCACGAAGCTCGCGTCGTCGGAGGCGAGGAAAAGCGCTGCGCCGGCGATTTCCTCCGGCTCGCCGACCCGCCCCATCGGAATACGCGAGGCGAGATAGTCGAGCAGGCCTTGCTGTTGCGCGGTGTCAGGGCCGGCCAGTTCGACGAGGCCGGGCGTTCTCGTCGCACCCGGGCTGATCGTGTTCACGCGGATCTGGCGATCCTTCAGATCGAGGATCCAGCTGCGCGCAAAGGCGCGGATCGCGGCTTTCGACGCCGAATAGACGCTGAAGGCGGCGGTGCCCTCGATGGTCGTCGTCGAGCCGGCGAGAATCACGGACGCGCCTTGGGCGAGCAGCGGCAAGGCCTTTTGCACGGTGAAGAGCGTGCCCTTCACATTGCGCTCGAACGTATCGTCGTAATGCGCCTCGGTGATCTCGCCGAGCGGCAGCATCGAGCCGCCGCCGGCGTTCGCGAAGAGCACGTCGAGACGCCCCTTTTCGCCGCGAATCTGTTCGTACAGCGCGTCGAGCTGTTCGAGCTTCGACGAATCGACGCGTACGCCCGTGGCGTTGCCGACCGCGGCGACCGCTGCATCGAGCTCCGCCTGCCGGCGGCCGGTGATATAGACGTGCGCGCCTTCTGCTGCAAAGCGCTTTGCGGTGGCGAGTCCAATGCCGCTGGTGGCGCCGGTGACCAGGGCGATTTTGCCTTCGAGCTTGCGTGCCATGATGTTGCTCCTTTGCTGTCAAGTCGCGTTGACCGGGTTGGTGCTGCGATGTGAGGAGAATATCGACGCCCGCCTCGTTTCGAAATAGAATCGATAGAAAACTATCGTTGCAAAAATGAAATGGCCAAGCTTCCCGACTTCGAAGGGCTCGCCATGTTCGCGAAGGTGGCGCAGGAGGGCTCGTTCGCGGCCGCGGCGCGTGCGATGGGGGTCTCGGTGCCGACGGTCTCGCGGGCGGTGGCGCGGTTCGAGGAGCGTCTTGGCGCGAGGCTGTTCAACCGCACGTCGCGCCAGCTGGCGTTGACCGAGTTCGGCCGCACGGTGTGCGAGAAGGCCGGCGACGTGTACCGGCTCGCCGAAGACGCCGAAAATGCCGCGCGCGAAATGTCGGCAGAGCCGCGGGGGCTGATTCGTCTCGCGGTGCCGATGTCGTTCGGCGTGCGTTGGGTGGCGCCGCTCTTGCCGGACTTCTTGCGCCGCTATCCGGAGGTGTCGGTCGATCTGCACCTGTCGGATGCAACCGTCGATCTCGTCGCCCAAGGCTTCGACGCCGCGCTGCGCATTGCCGCGTTGCCCGATTCGTCGCTGGTGGCGCGGCGCCTGTGTGCCGTCTCGCAGCTTCTGGTGGCGACGCCCGGCTATCTGCAACGCTGCGGCCGGCCTCTTCATCCTCGCGAGCTTGCCGCGAGGCCGTGCCTCTCCTACGCGTACCGGGCGCGCAGCGACGTCTGGCGCTTTACCAACGATGCGGGCGAAGAGGAGGCCGTCACGCCGGCCGGCCCCTTGCGGGTCAATAACGCGGACGCGCTGCTGCCGACGCTGCTCGCCGGGCTCGCGATCGCCGAGTTGCCCGACTTCATGGCGAGCGAATATCTGGCCGACGGACGGCTGGAGGTGATTCTGAGCGGTTGGCATCTGACGCGAGGCGGGCTCTATTTCGTCACGCCATCGGCAAGAGCACGGCCCGCAAAGGTCGCGGCGCTGGCGGACTTTCTTGCCGCACACCTGAGCGCACCCACGTGGCTTGCGGCGCAATAGCCGCAGCCGGATGCGCGTGTGTCCGTGGGGCCGAATCAACGATTGGTCGAAAAAGCGCAACAATCGTTCTCAACCGCCGCTCTTCCATAACGCGGGGCGCGTCCGTATTCTCCCTCCACCGTGTACCGCGCGGTTCGTATTGGAGTTGGCCCGACAGTCAGCGCGAATCGTGCTGGCTTTCGTCACATTGGCGCCGGATCATGTAGCCGGCTATCGCCCGACAACCTGAAACAGGAGAAACGACCATGCCGTACGTCACAACGAAGGACAACGTCGAGATTTTCTACAAGGACTGGGGCCCGAAGGACGCGCAGCCTGTCGTCTTCCATCACGGCTGGCCCTTGTCTTCCGACGACTGGGATGCGCAGATGCTCTTCTTCGTGCAGAACGGCTATCGCGTGATTGCGCATGACCGGCGCGGCCACGGCCGCTCGTCGCAAGTGTCGGACGGGCACGACATGGATCATTACGCCGCGGATGCGTTTGCGGTGGCCGAAGCGCTCGATCTGCGCAATGCCGTGCATATCGGCCATTCCACGGGCGGCGGGGAGGTGGCGCGTTACGTGGCGAAGCACGGCGAGCCCGCCGGCCGTGTCGCGAAGGCCGTGCTGGTGAGCGCCGTGCCGCCGCTGATGCTCAAGACCGAGGCGAATCCGGAAGGCCTGCCGCTCGAGGTTTTCGACGGCTTTCGCAAGGCGCTCGCCGACAATCGCGCGCAGTTTTTCGTCGACGTTCCGGCGGGCCCGTTCTACGGCTTCAACCGGCCCGGCGCGACGGTGCACCAAGGCGTGATCCAGAACTGGTGGCGTCAGGGCATGATGGGCAGCGCGAAAGCGCATTACGACGGCATCAAAGCCTTCTCGGAAACGGATCAGACCGAAGACCTGCGCGCGATTTCAGTGCCGACGCTCGTGCTGCACGGCGAAGACGATCAGATCGTGCCGATTGCGGACTCCGCGCACAAGTCGATCAAGCTGTTGAAGAACGGTACGCTGAAGACGTATCCGGGCTTCTCGCACGGCATGCTGACGGTGAATGCGGACGTGCTCAACGCGGATCTTCTGGCGTTCGTGCGAGGGTAAAGCTCGAACGGGCGCCCCGGCGTCGCTGGGGCGCTATTTCGACCCGGTGAAGAAGCCGCCGCTCGGCGCAAGAAAACGCACGCCGGCGCGGCTTCAGCGCGGCGGAACAATCAGTACGTCGGCACCGACGGATCGACCTGACGCGACCACGCGTCGATGCCGCCTTGCAGATTGAACACGTTCGCGTGGCCGCGCGACTCGAGGAACATCGCGACCTGGGCGCTGCGCGCGCCGTGATGGCAGATGCAGACGATCTGCGCGTCGTCGTCCAGTTCTTCGCTGCGTGCGGGAATTTCACGCATGGGAATCGACACGATGCCGGGCATGGCGGCGGTCTGGATTTCCCACGGTTCGCGCACGTCGAGCAGCACAGGAGCGGGGCGCGACGTGTCGGCGAGCCATTCGGCGAGAGCGGGAGCGGTGAGGTTTTGCATCAGCGGGACTTCCGTTCGGAGCACGGCGCGACGCGCGCCGTCCATGAAAAACAGGCGGATCAGAACTTGAAGCGCGGCGGCTGCACGGCGTTGACGAGCGGCTCGACATACGTTTCGAACACGTCGGCAATGCGGTACTGCTTTTCGTCGATGCGCGTGATGATCTGCGCCTTCATGACCGGCGCCGTGCCGACGAACGCCGCCAGACGGCCGCCGATTTTCAGATGCTCCAGAATGTCCTGCGGCAGCACGGGCAGGCCGCCCGACACGCAGATCACGTCATACGGTGCGGCGGCGGCCCAGCCGCGCGCGGCGTCGCCGGTGGCGACTTCCACGTTCAGCACGCCGTTGGCGATCAGGTTGGTCTTGGCCAGTTCCGCCAGTTCCGGTTCGATGTCCACCGTCAGCACATGTTGCGCGCGATGCGCGAGCAACGCCGCCATATAACCCGAGCCGGCGCCGATTTCGAGCACGCTTTCGTGCTTCTTCACCGCCAGTTCCTGCAGCACGCGCGCCTCGACGCGCGGCGCCAGCATGTGCTGGCCGGCCGGCAGCGGCACTTCGAAGTCGGCGAAAGCCAGCTCGCGGTACGCGGCGGGGACGAAGTTCTCACGCTTGACGATCGACAGCAGATTCAGCACGTCCTGGTCGAGCACTTCCCAGGGGCGGATCTGCTGTTCGATCATGTTGAAACGCGCTTGCTCGATGTTCATGGTGGATTTGCGGTTCTGGTTTGGCGAGTGTGGCGATTTTTCCGCTGCGCGGGGGGCCGGGCAGGGAGCCGGCGGCGCGCCGGTGCAGGGTAACTGCGGGATTGTACCAAATGGCGCCCGGGTTCCGGGCTTGGGCGGGCGCCTGGCCGTGCCGGCTCCGGTTAGTCTTGCCCCCGTGTTTATCCCTAGCAATCCGGCCTTGCAGTTCGGCGCGTCTTCGCCAAAAAATGTAATCGATTACATTTGCGGAAGCCGATTGCGTGTCTAAACCGACGTCAAAAACGAAGCCTGCGGCGGTGGCCGGGAGCCGAGCGGAGCCCGACGTGCGGCCCGAAGTGCGGCCCGAAGTGCACTCCGAACTGCAGCCCGAGCCCCAGCCGGAGTTGCGGGCTGGACCGCGTCGCCAGCCGCGCTCGCCCGAGCCCGCCGGACCTGCCCGGCCCGCCGCCGAAGGCCTGTCGATTGCCGGCGTCGCGCGGCAAGCCGGCGTTTCGGTCGCCACGGTGTCGCGCGTCCTGAACGCCCACGAGAATGTCCGGCCCGCGACGCGCGACAAGGTGCTGGCGGCCATCGACGCAAGCGGCTACCGCGTCAACGAACTCGCGCGCAACTTGCGCACGGCGGAAAGCCGCCTGCTGCTGACCATGGTCCCCGACTTCGGCAATCCGTTTTACGCGGAGATCGTGCGCGGCATCGACAGCGTGGCGCGCCAGCACGGCTACTTCATGCTGTTGTGCGACACCGGCGCGGACGCCGGCCGCGAGCGCAGCTACTTCGACCTGCTGCGCCGCCGCCGCGCGGACGGCGCCATCTGTCTGGACCCGGCGACGATCCAGCAGGCGCTCGGCGAAGCGTCCAGCGCGCTGCCGTGGGTCGCCTGCTGCGAGTTCGAGCCGTCGATGGGTGTGCCCTACGTCGGCATCGACAACTACCGGGCCGCCGGCGACGCGGTGCGGCATCTGCTCGCGCGCGGTCACCGGCGCATCGCGCTCATCAATTCCGACATCGACTACCTGTACGCGCGGCAGCGTCAGCAAGGCTATCTCGACGCGCTGACCGAGGCAGGCATCACGCCGCTCGAAGGTTGGCGCATGAACCTCAACAGTCTCGACTACGAGGCGGGCGCCTCGGCCGCCGCCGTGCTGATGGAGCCGCCGCACCCGAAAAACGCCACGCCGACCGCGATCTTCGCCGTGTCGGACACGCTCGCGACCGGGGTGCTGCACGGCCTGCGCAGCATCGGCAAACGCGTGCCCGATGATGTCGCCGTGGTCGGCTTCGACGACATCTCGATCGCGTCGCAAGTCGATCCGCCGCTCACCACCATCGCGCAGCCGATGCGCGAGCTCGGCGAAACCGCCGCGCGCCTGCTGTTGCAACGGCTCGCGAATCCGCTCGCGAGCGTGCCGGGCGTGCTGCTGCCGCATCGGCTCGTGATTCGCGGGAGCACCTGAATCATGAGCCTCGCGATCCGCTTCGACGACATCCGCAAGGACTTCGGCCCCGTGCGCGTGCTGCACGGCGTGAGCTTCGAACTCGCGCCCGGGCGCATCTACGGTCTGCTCGGCGAGAACGGCGCGGGCAAGTCGACGCTGATGAAAATCCTCGCCGGCTATGAAACCGCGACCTCGGGCACCGTGCTCGTGGATGGCCGCGCGCAGCATTTCAACGGCTCGCGCGAGGCGGAGTCGCAAGGCATCGTGCTGATTCACCAGGAGTTCAATCTCGCCGAGCATCTGACGATTGCGCAGAACATGTATCTTGGCCACGAGAAGCGGCGCGGCTGGTTCGTCGACGACGCCGCGATGCGCGCCGAAGCCGCGCGCTATCTTGCGCAGGTCGGGCTCGACAAGGCGCCGGATACGAAGGTGCGCGAGCTGATCGTCGCCGAAAAGCAGATGGTGGAGATCGCCAAAGCGCTATCGCGCCGTGCGCGTCTGCTCATCATGGACGAGCCCACGGCAACACTCACGCCGTCCGAGACCGAGCGCCTCTTCACGCTGATGGCAAAGCTGAAGGCCGACGGCGTCACTATCGTCTACATCTCGCACAAGCTCGACGAAGTGGAGCGCATCACCGACGAGGTCATCGTGATGCGCGACGGCCGCTTCGTCGCACGCAATGAGACCGCGGCGCTCGCGCGGCAACAGATGGCGAACCTGATGGTCGGCCGCGACGTCTCGGATATGTTCCCCGACAAGCTCACGGTGCCCGCGACCGCGCCCGTTGCATTGAAGGTGGAGGGGCTCACGGTGCCGGACTGGGTCGACGGTTTGAGCTTCGACGTGCGCGCCGGCGAAGTGCTCGGTTTCGCGGGGCTTGTCGGCGCGGGCCGCACGGAAGCGTTCGAAGCGATCATCGGATTGCGCAAGCGCACAGCTGGGCGCATCGAGATCGCGGGCCGCCCGGTCGAGCTGAACAACCCGCGCGACGCGATGCGCCACGGCCTCACGTATCTCAGCGAGGATCGCAAAGGCAAGGGCCTGCACGTGAATCTGAACCTGCAGGACAACCTCACGCTGATGACGCTGGAGCGCTATACGCATCCGCTCCTCGATCTGAAAGCGGGCCGCGAGGCGTTAAAGCGCGCCGTCAGCGAATTCGGTATTCGCACCGGCGACCTGGCGAGCCGCGCGCGCATGCTCTCGGGCGGCAACCAGCAGAAGCTCGCGCTCGCCAAGTTCCTGCAACCCGAGCCCGACGTGATCGTGCTCGACGAACCGACACGCGGCGTGGATGTCGGCGCCAAACGCGACATCTATTTCCTGATTCATCGCCTCGCCGCGCAAGGCCGCGCGGTGATCGTCATTTCATCCGAACTGATCGAGCTGATCGGCTTGTGTCATCGCGTCGCCGTGATGCGCGCGGGACGTCTGCAAGCCACGCTCACGCTCGAACACCTGACCGAAGAGGAGTTGATCGCCCATGCGACCGGCACCCACTGAAGCCGTGCAATCCGGCCGCGCGTTGCGCTTCGCGCAGCGTCTGTATGCGCTTGGGCCATTCGCGGGTCTGATTGCGCTGTGCGTCGTCGGTACGCTGCTGAACCGCGACTTCGCGACGCTCGACAATATGATGAACGTGCTCACGCGCACGTCGTTTATCGGCATCATCGCGGTCGGCATGACGTTCGTGATTATCTCGGGCGGCATCGATCTTTCTGTCGGCTCGATGGCCGCGTTGATCGCGGGCAGCATGATCTGGCTGATGAACGGGCTCGCGGCGGGCGTGGGCGGCCATACGTTCGCGCCGCTCGCGATCGTGATCCTCGGTATTGTGTTCGCGCTCGTGCTGGGCGGATTGTTCGGCTGTGCGCATGGTCTTCTTATCACGAAGGGACGCATCGAGCCGTTTATCGTCACGCTCGGTACGCTTGGCATCTTTCGCGCGGTGCTCACATGGCTCGCCGACGGTGGCGCGCTGACGCTCGATAATTCGTTGTCCGATCTTTATGGGCCGGTCTATTACGCGAGCCTCTTCGGCGTGCCCGTGCCGATCTGGGTGTTTCTCGTGACGGCGGCAGGCGGCGCGCTGATTCTCAATCGCACGGCATTTGGCCGGCATGTGCAGGCCATCGGCTCGAACGAACAGGTTGCGCGTTATGCGGCGATTCGCGTGGATACCGTGAAGATCATCACCTATGTGCTGCTCGGCATTTGCGTGGGCGTGGCGACCGTGCTGTACGTGCCGCGTCTCGGCTCGGCGACGCCGACCACGGGTTTGCTGTGGGAGCTGGAGGCGATTGCCTCGGTGGTGGTGGGCGGCACGGCGCTCAAGGGCGGCGAGGGACGCGTGATCGGCACGGTCATCGGCGCCATTCTGCTTTCCGTGATTGCCAATATTCTGAATCTCACCAGCATCATCAGCGTGTATCTGAATGCGGCAGTGCAGGGTGTCGTGATTATTTTCGTCGCGTTCGTGCAACGCGGACGTCGGTAGCCATTCGCAGTGAAACAACGGCAGGGGCGCCCGCGCGCCTCATAACAGCAGATAGGAGACGCAACCATGAAGCAGGTCATTCGAGCGATTGGCGCCGGCATGCTGGCGTTGGGCATATTGGGTAGCGCAGGCGCGGCGCGCGCCGACGACAAGGTCACGCTGGGCGTCGCGATTCCAACCGCCGACCACGGCTTTACGGGCGGCATCGTCTGGTGGGCCAACAAGGCAAAGGCGGATCTGGAGAAAGCGCATCCGGATCTCAAGGTGATCGTAAAGACCGCAGCGGGCGCGCCGGAGCAGGCGAACCAGTTGCAGGATCTCGTCACCGTGAACAAGATCAACGCGCTCGTGATTTTCCCGTTCGAATCGGCGTCCTTGACGCAGCCGGTCGCGCAGGTCAAGAAAAAAGGCGTGTACGTGACGGTGGTGGACCGCGGCCTCACTGACACCAGCGCGCAGGACGCCTATGTGGCCGGCGACAACACCGCGTTCGGCCGAATTCCGGCCGAATATCTGGCGAAGGCGCTCGACGGCAAGGGCGACATCGTCGCGCTGCGCGGCATTCCGACCACGCTCGACAACGAACGTTGGACTGCTTTCACCGGTGTGCTGAAGGGCTATCCGAACATCAAGATTCTCGACGCGAAGTACGCAAACTGGAATCGCGACGATGCGTTCAAGGTGATGCAGGACTACCTCACGCGCTTCAAGCACATCGACGCCGTCTGGGCTGCCGACGACGACATGGCGGTCGGCGTGCTCAAAGCGATCGACCAGGCGAGGCGCAACGACATCAAGATCGTGTTCGGCGGCGCGGGCTCGAAGGGCATGGTCAAGAACGTGATGGACGGCGCGCCGCTCATCAAGGCCGACGTGTCGTACTCGCCGAAATTCATCTACGACGCGATCAAGCTCACGGCCGAGGCGCGGCTGAAGGGCGAGAAATTGCCCGCGACGACAATCATTCCGTCGGTGCTGATCACGAAGGAAAACGCGAAGGACTTCTACTTCCCCGACTCTCCGTTCTGAGCACGAGTCGCACCGCGCGCTCTCGTTAAAGGAGCCACACGATGAGAACCATCAAAGGCCCGGCGATTTTCCTCGCTCAGTTCATGGGCGACGAGGCGCCGTTCGACAATCTCGCCAATCTGGCCAACTGGGCCGCGGGGCTCGGCTTCAAGGGCATTCAGGTGCCGTGCGATGCGCGCCTGATCGATATCGAGCAGGCCGCGTCGAGTCAGGCGTATTGCGACGAGCTGCGCGAAACCGTGGACAACGCGGGCGTGACGATCACCGAGCTGTCGACGCATCTGCAAGGGCAACTGGTGGCCGTCCACCCCGCGTATGACAGCCTGTTCGACGGCTTCGCGGCGCCGCACGTGCGCGGCAATCCGGCGGCGCGCACGCAGTGGGCTGTCGAGCAAATGAAGCACGCGGCTAAAGCGTCGCAGCGTCTGGGGCTCGACACGCATGTGTCGTTTTCCGGCGCGCTCGCGTGGCCGTATGTGTACCCGTGGCCGCAGCGTCCGGCCGGTTTGATCGAAGCCGCATTCGACGAACTCGCGCGCCGCTGGGCGCCGATTCTCGACGCGTTCGACGCCGCCGGCGTGAACGTCTGCTACGAGCTGCATCCGGGCGAGGATCTGCACGACGGCGTGACCTTCGAGCGTTTCCTCGCCGCTGTGAAGGATCATCCGCGCGCGAACATCCTTTACGACCCGAGCCACTTCGTGTTGCAGCAGCTCGACTATCTCGCGTTCATCGACATCTATCACGAGCGCATCAAGGCGTTTCATGTGAAGGACGCGGAGTTTCGGCCGAACGGCAGGCAGGGCGTGTACGGCGGCTATAGCGGCTGGGTGGAGCGCGCGGGGCGCTTCCGCTCGCTCGGCGATGGGCAGATCGACTTTCGCGCGATTTTTTCGAAGATGGCGCAATACGATTTTCCCGGCTGGGCGGTGCTCGAATGGGAATGCGCGCTCAAGCATCCGCACGACGGCGCGCGCGAGGGCGCGCAGTTCATTCGCGAGCACATCATCCGTGTGGCCGAACATGCATTCGACGACTTCGCGCAAAGCGGCGCCGATGCAGCGCAACTGAAGCGCCTGCTCGGCATCTGAAGCGAAGCGCGAACATCAGTGGAAGGAGAAAACGCGATGGCCTACAGACAACTGAGGCTCGGCATGGTGGGCGGCGGGCAGGGCGCCTTTATCGGCGCGGTGCACAGGATCGCCGCGCGCCTCGACGGTCGTTTCGAACTCGTGGCGGGCGCGTTGTCTTCCGACCCGCAACGCGCGCGCGAGAGCGCCGTCGAGGCGGGCATCGCGCGCAGCTATGACGACTGGCGCGAGATGGCGCGCGCGGAAGCGGCACGCGAGGACGGCATCGACGCCGTCGCGATCGTCACGCCGAACCATCTGCACGCGCCGGTCGCGACTGCGTTTCTCGAAGCCGGCATCCATGTGGTGTGCGACAAGCCGCTCGCCATCTCGCTGGCGGAAGGGGAGGCGCTCGCGACACTCGCGCGCGAAAAAAACCGGCTTTTCGCGCTCACGCATACCTATTCCGGCTATCCGCTCGTGCGGCACGCGCGCGAAATGGTAGAAGCGGGCGAGCTCGGCCAGATCCGCGTCGTGCAGGTCGAATACGCGCAAGACTGGCTCGCCGAACCGGTCGAAACCGGCGGCCTGAACAAGCAGGCGGGCTGGCGCACCGACCCGGCGTTAGCGGGACCGGCGGGCTGTCTCGGCGATATCGGCACGCATGCCTACCATCTCGCCGCTTTCGTCACCGGCATGACGCCTGTCGCGCTTTCCGCCGAGTTGCACACCTTCGTGCCGGGCCGGCGCATCGACGATCACGTGCAGGCCATGCTGCGCTACGCGAACGGCGCGCGCGGCATGCTGTGGGCAAGCCAGGTGGCGAGCGGCGCGGAAAACGCGTTGCGTCTGCGCGTGTACGGCACGAAAGCGGGGCTCGCATTCGATCAGGAAGAGCCCAACGAATTGTGGTTCACGCCGCTTGGCGGCTCAGCGCAGCGTTTGACGCGCGCGCGTGTGAGCGGAGCCGCGGCCGCCCACGCGACGCGTGTGCCTGCGGGCCATCCGGAAGGTTATCTGGAGGCGTTCGCGCAGTTGTATCGGGACGCCGCGCTGCAGATCGAGGCGCTCAACGAGGGCCGCGCGCTGCCCGCCGAAAGTCGGTTGCTGACCACCGTGGAGGACGGCGTGGCGGGCTTGCGCTTTATCGACGCCGTGCTCGCGAGCAGCGCGGCCAATGGCCAGTGGCGCGAGATCGCGCCGTAAGCGTTCTAGCTTCCTTTGCTTTTTCTGATCTGCGCTTCGAACGCCACATCGAGCTTGCTCGCCTTGCGCGGCTTTTGCGGACCGTACGCGTCGACGAACTTGACGAACTCGTCGAGCGCGAGCGGATCGGACACCTTCTTGTCCGTGCCGCCCGATTTGTCGACGAGATAAAAGAGGCCGCCGGAGAGGCTGATCGCAGCGAACTGCGGATTGCCGCTGCGCGTTTTCAGCCGCTCGACGGCGTGGATGGCTCGCGTGGTGCGCATGATGTGGGACTGCTGATCGGTTAAAGCTAGTACTTTAGCAATTCGCACAGACCGCCGCCGCAACGGCGGTCGCCGCGTCGAGCTTACTGACTGAGATACACGAACTTGCCGTTGCGGATGATGCCCATCACGCTCGCGCGCTGATCCAGCCCGACGTGGTCCTTCACACTCGTATTGACGACGCCGTTCGGCACGACCAGTTCATGCGCGTGTTCGAGTTCGTTGCGCAATGCGACGCGGAAAGCCGGCGTGCCCGGTTGCGCCGTTTTCAGCGCGCGCGTCACGGCGTCCTGCAGACGCGGGTAGACGCCGGCCGCATCGCCCGCGAATTGCGTCACGCTGCCGGGACCGTACTTCGCTTCGTACTCGTTCGTGAACGCGAGCGCCGCCTTTTTCGCGGGATGATCGGCCGGCAGCGTGCGCGCGACGACGACAGGCTGAGTCGGAAACAGCGTGCCCTCCACATCCTTGCCGCCCAGCTTGATGAACTCGGGCGTCGCGATGCCGTGCGTCTGATAGATCGGCCCCTTATAGCCGCGCTCGATGAGCGTGCGTTGCGGCAGCACCGTCGGCGTGCCCGCGCCTGCAATCAGGATCGCGTCCGGTTTCGCGGCCATCAGCTTGAGAATCTGCCCGGTGACGCTCGTGTCGGTGCGGTTATAGCGCTCGGTCGCAACCAGCTGGATGTGGCGCAGCGCCGCGAACTTGCTGAACTCGTTCAACCAGCTTTCGCCGTAGCCGTCCGCGAAACCGATGAAGCCCACCGTCTTCACGTTGTGGTTCGACATGTAGCGCGTCATCACGTCGGCCATGGCGCTGTCGGTCTGCGCCATCTTGTAGGCCCAGACTTTCTTGCCTTCCTGCGGCTCCACGACGCTCGCCGAGCCGATCAGCGTGATCATCGGCGTCTGGCTTTCGGCGACCGGGTCGAGGGCGGCCATCGCGGCCGGCGTGATGTTCGGACCGACGATCACGTCGACGTGGTCCTCGTTGATCAGCTTGCGAATGTTGCGCACGGCGGCGCCCGGGTCGGAGCCGTCGTCGAGGAAAATGTAGTCCGCTTTCTGGCCGGCGATGGTGACCGGCCACATCAGCATCGCGTTCTTGCTGGTAATGCCGATCACGGCCGCCGGGCCGGTGCTCGACAGGTCGATGCCGACCTTGATGTCGGCGTGCGCGGCGGTGGCGAGCCAGAGCGCGCCGAGAGCGGCCAGGCCGCGAAGTCTGTTCTTATGCGACGTCATCGTGTGGGTCTCCGTAGCGGGAAATGCAAAGCGCGTGGTAAGCGGTGAATCAAAGTTCGTAGGTTTCGTGTTCGCCCTTGAGTGCCTGCTCAATCAGCTTGCGGTTCAGGCCCGGGGAGAGCAGCTCGACCAGCGTATACACATAGCTGCGCAGATACGCGCCCTGTTTGAGCGCGACGCGCGTCACGTTGCTGCCGAACAGGTGGCCGACCGGCATCGCGCGCAAATGGCGGTCGCGCTCACCGTTAAACGCAATGTCCGCCATGATGCCGACGCCCAAGCCCAGTTCAACATAGGTTTTGATCACGTCGGCGTCGATCGCCTCCAGCACGATGTCCGGGTGCAGCCCGCGCAGCCGGAACGCCTCGTTGATCTTGCTGCGGCCGGCGAAGGCGTTGTCGTAAGTGATCAGCGGATACTGGGTCAGGTCGTCCAGCGAGAGCAGCTTGCGATCGAGCAGCGGATGATCCGGCTGCATCACCGCGACGTGATGCCACTGAAAGCACGGCAGCGAGACCAGTTCCTTATAGTTGGAGATCGCCTCGGTGGCGATGGCGAGGTCGGCCTGGTCGTGCAGCACCATCTCGGCAACCTGCGTCGGGCTGCCTTGCAGAATTGAAAGGTGCACCTTGGGAAAGCGCTTCTTGAATTCGGCGATGGCGGCCGGCAGCGAATAGCGCGCCTGTGTGTGGGTGGCGGCGATCACGAGGTTGCCCTGGTCCTGCGCGGCGTAGTCCTTGCCGACGCGCTTCAGGCTCTCCACTTCCTGCAAGATCCGCTCGACCGACTGCAGAATGATCCGGCCCGGTTCGGTCAGCGAACGCACGCGCTTGCCGTGCCGCGTGAAGATTTCGACGCCCAGCTCGTCCTCGAGCTCGATGATGGCCTTCGACACGCCCGGCTGGCTTGTATACAGCGCCTTGGCCGCTTCCGTCAGATTAAAGTTCTGCCGCACAGCCTCGCGGACGAAGCGGAACTGGTGCAGGTTCATATATAACCTCTGCGCATATCAAAAGAATTTCTTAGTCGTTTGAAATATAAGGCGAGTTTATTACGATCTGTCCATCTTTTTCAATATGGATATCTGTATTTGTTATAAGCAAATGAGAGATAGGTCTAAACCCTGACTCGAATGGGCTGACAAACACGGACGTTCAGAGCGCGGCGGAACCGGACCGCTGTGGGTAACGCAAAAAATTGGGGTCCCCGAATGTACCAATACGATCAGTACGACCAGACCATCGTCGATGAACGGGTCGCGCAATACGCCGATCAGGTTCGCCGCCGCTTGTCGGGCGAATTGAGCGAAGAGGAGTTCCGTCCGCTGCGTCTGCAGAACGGCCTGTACTACCAGCGCCATGCGTACATGCACCGCATCGCGATTCCCTACGGCAATCTGCGCAGCGACCAGTTGCGCATGCTCGCCACCATCGCGCGCGAGCACGACCGCGGGTACGGCCATTTCTCCACGCGCTCGAACATCCAGTACAACTGGATCAAGCTCGAGGAAACGCCGGAGATTCTGCGCAAGCTCGCGTCGGTGCAGATGCATGCCATTCAGACGTCGGGCAATTGCATCCGCAACATCACCGCCGATCAGTTCGCGGGCGTCGCGCCCGACGAATTCGTCGATCCGCGGCCGTGGGCGGAAATTCTGCGTCAATGGTCGACGTTCCACCCTGAATTCCTGTGGCTGCCGCGCAAGTTCAAGATTGCCGTGTCCGGTTCGCATGAAGACCGTGCCGCCGTGCAGATTCACGACATGGGCGTGTACGTGAAGCGCAACGCGCAGGGCGAACTGGTGGTCGACATTCTGGCGGGTGGCGGTCTGGGCCGCACGCCGATCGTCGGCGCGGTGATTCGCCGCGATCTGCCGTGGCAACACCTGCTGACTTACAGCGAAGCCGTGCTGCGTGTGTACAACCGCTACGGCCGCCGCGACAACATGTACAAGGCGCGTATCAAGATTCTCGTGAAGGCGCTTTCCCCGGAGAAGTTCGCCGCGCAGGTCGAAGAAGAATGGCAGCACCTGAAGGACGGCCCTTCGACGCTCACGCAAGCCGAGCTGGATCGCGTGTCGCAGTACTTCCAGCCGCCGGTGTACGAGAAGCTCGCCGACACGGACGCTTCGTTCGAGAAGCATCTGCTGGAAAACCGCGCGTTCGCGCGCTGGGTCGAGCGCAACGTGCGTCCGCATAAGGTGTCGGGCTACGCGGCGGTCACGCTGTCGCTGAAGAACGGCATTGTCGCGCCCGGCGACGCAACGGACGCGCAAATGGAAGCCGTCGCGGATTGGGCCGACGAGTACTCGTTTGGCGAGATTCGCGTGTCGCACGAACAGAACCTGATTCTCGCGAACGTGAAGAAGTGCGACCTGTTCGCGCTGTGGGAAAAGGCGAAGACGCAAGGCTTTGCGACGCCGAACATCGGGTTGCTGACCGACATCATTGCGTGCCCGGGCGGCGATTTCTGCTCGCTCGCCAATGCGAAGTCGATTCCGATTGCGCTCGCTATTCAGCAGCGCTTCAACGATCTGGACTACGTGTACGACCTCGGCGACGTGTCGCTGAACATCTCCGGCTGCATCAACGCGTGCGGTCATCACCACGTCGGCAACATCGGCATTCTGGGTGTCGATAAGGACGGCTCGGAGTGGTATCAGGTGACGCTCGGCGGCGAGCAGGGCTCGGGCGCGGACGGCGCGCGCCTTGGCCGCGTGATCGGCCCGTCGTTCTCCGCGGAGGAAATGCCGGATGTGATGACGAAGGTGATCGACACGTTCGTGGAAAACCGCGAAGAAGGCGAGCGTTTTATCGACACGTATAACCGCATCGGCATCGCCCCGTTCAAGGAACGCGTGTACGCGTCGCGTCAACCGGCTCACGCGTAAGCGCGCAAAGGAAACACAACAGATGGCTTCTATCATCAAGAATCGCGCGATCGTCAACGACGACTGGACGCTGGTGCGTCCGGCGGAAGACGGCTCGCTGCCCGCCGTGAACGAACTGCCGGCCGGCAAGGTGCTGGTGCCGCTCGCCCTCTGGCAAGCCGCGCGCGACGCGCTCGTCGCTTCGCGCGGCGCCGATGAACTGGGCGTGTGGCTCGCGCCGGACAGCGAACCGGCTGACATTGCGGGCGACCTCGACAAGCTCGCGCTGATTGCCGTGGACTTTCCGGTGTTTCGCGACGGCCGCGGCTACAGCATCGGCCGCTTGCTGCGCGAGCGCTATGGCTACAAGGGCGAACTGCGCGCAATCGGCGACGTGCTGCGCGACCAGGTGCGCCTGATGTTCCGCTGCGGCTTCGATGCCTTTGCCGTGCGCGAGGACAAGGACATCGCCGACGCAATCAAGGCATTCGACGACTTCACGGTGCAGTACCAGGGCGCATTCGACGAACCGTCGCCGCTCTTTCGCCGCCGCGCTCCGCTGTCGGCGTCGTCTGCTTGTGCAAAGGTCTCCGCATGAGCGCCGCTTTGACGCCGTCGCTCACGCCGGAGCTCGCCGCGAAGGTCGAGCGCCTGAACGCACTGCTCGATTCGATCGCCGCGCGCCACGCGAACGTCAAGCTCGCGAGCAGCCTCGCCGCCGAAGACATGCTGCTCACGCACGCCATTCTCTCGCGCGACGTGAAGATCGGCATCTTTTCGTTGAACACGGGCCGCCTGCATGCCGAAACGCTTGGCATGCTCGATCGCGTGAAAGAGCGCTATGGCTACGAGATCAAGCAGTTTCACCCGCAGGCTGCCGCGGTCGACGAATATGTCGCCTCGCATGGCCTGAATGCATTCTATGAAAGCGTCGATCTGCGCAAGCGCTGCTGCGAAATCCGCAAGGTGGAGCCGCTCAATCGTGCGCTGTCGGATGTCAGCGCGTGGGTGACGGGCCAGCGTCGCGAGCAGTCGGTGACGCGTGCGGAACTGCACGAAGAAGAGCACGACGCCGCGCGCAACATCGCGAAGTTCAATCCGCTCACGGACTGGACGGAAGCGGAAGTGTGGGACTACCTGACGGCGTTCGACGTGCCGGTGAATCCGCTGCACGCGCGCGGTTATCCGAGCATTGGCTGCGAGCCCTGCACGCGTGCGGTGCGCCCCGGCGAAGACAGCCGTGCGGGCCGCTGGTGGTGGGAGTCGCGCGATACGAAGGAATGCGGCCTGCACATCACGACCATTACGCCGATTGCGGTGGACCGCAGCGAGAACGCTGCGGCTTGACGCATGGCTGAGTTGTGCGGCGTTGGTAGAAGATTGAAGACTTGCCTTTGCGTCTTCGCGCCGCACATACCGAACTGAATCTCTGAGCTTTCGCGAGCAACCGCTCGACAAGCGAATCAACGAAGGACCCAAACATGAGCACCACGCTCGATTCCACTGTCAACGCTCCGCTTGCCAATACGGCGAACCGGATGGATCACCTCGATTGGCTCGAAGCCGAGTCGATTCACATCCTGCGCGAACTGGTCGCCGAATGCAGCAAGCCCGCGCTGCTGTTTTCGGGCGGCAAGGATTCGGTCGTCGTGCTCGCGCTTGCCATGAAGGCGTTCGGCATCGGCGCGAATCGCAAGACCGTGCTGCCGTTCCCGCTCGTGCATATCGACACGGGTCACAACTACGACGAAGTGATCGACTTCCGCGACCGTCGCGCGAAAGAGATCGGCGCCGAACTGGTGGTCGGCCACGTTGAAGATTCGATCAAGCGCGGCACGGTGCGTCTGCGTCGCGAAACGGATTCGCGCAATGCAGCGCAGGCGGTGACGCTGCTCGAAACCATCGAACAGCACGGCTTTACGGCGCTGATCGGCGGCGCGCGCCGCGACGAAGAAAAAGCCCGCGCGAAAGAACGCATTTTCTCGTTCCGCGACGAGTTCGGCCAATGGGATCCGAAAGCGCAGCGCCCCGAACTGTGGAGCCTGTACAACGCGCGTCTGCATAACGGCGAACATCTGCGTGTGTTCCCGATTTCGAACTGGACCGAGCTCGACGTGTGGCAATACATCGCGCGGGAAAAGCTCGAACTGCCGTCCATTTACTACGCGCACCGCCGCGAGATCGTGCGCCGCAATGGGCTGCTCGTGCCGGTCACGCCGCTTACGCCGATGCGCGAAGGCGAGGTCAGCGAAACGGCTGTGGTGCGTTTCCGCACGGTGGGCGACATCAGCTGCACGTGCCCGGTGGAAAGCGATGCGGACGATCTCGAGAAGATCATCGCCGAAACGGCCGTGACGGAAATCACGGAGCGGGGCGCGACGCGGATGGACGATCAGGTCTCCGAAGCCGCGATGGAGCAGCGCAAGAAGCAAGGTTATTTCTAAGTACGCCGAAAGAGGAACACGAACATCATGAGCAGCATTCACCAACCTGAAGACCTCGGCGTGCTTCGCTTCATCACCGCGGGCAGCGTCGACGACGGCAAGAGCACGCTGATCGGCCGCCTGCTGTACGACAGCAAGGCTGTGCTGTCCGACCAGTTGTCCGCGTTGTCGCGCGCGAAGAACAAGCGCACCGTCGGCGACGAAATCGACCTCGCGCTGTTGACGGACGGTCTCGAAGCCGAACGCGAGCAGGGCATTACGATCGACGTCGCGTATCGCTATTTCGCCACCGCCAAACGCAAGTTCATCATCGCCGATACGCCGGGCCACGAGCAGTACACGCGCAACATGGTGACGGGCGCGTCGACCGCGCATGCGGCGATCATTCTCGTCGACGCGACGCGCGTGACGTTCGTCGACGGCGTCGCGCAACTGTTGCCGCAGACCAAACGTCACAGCGCGATCGTCAAGCTGCTCGGCTTGCAGCATGCGATCGTCGCGATCAACAAGATGGATTTGGTCGATTACAGCGAGACGCGTTTCAACGAAATCCGCGACGCGTATGTCGAACTCGCGCGCCAACTCGGTCTGTCTGACGTGCGCTTCGTGCCGGTGTCGGCGCTGAAGGGCGATAACATCGTGACCGCGAGCGAGCGCATGCCGTGGTACGCGGGCGAGCCGCTCCTCGATCTGCTCGAAGCGCTGCCTGTCGAAGTGGCGACGGGTGAGGCGCTGCGCTTTCCGGTGCAGTGGGTTGCGCGCCAGGACGGCAGCCAGGCCGACGACTTCCGCGGCTACATGGGCCGCGTCGAATCGGGCGAAGTGACGGTGGGCGACACGATCGTCGTGCTGCCGGCCAACCGTGAAGCCACGGTGGCGGAGATCATTGCGCCGGTGGTGGGCGGCACGGCGGCGGTCGACCGCGCATTCGCCGGTCAGACGGTGACGATCCGTCTCGCGGAAGACGTCGACGTGTCGCGCGGCGATACGTTCGTGTTGCGCGAAGCGGCGCCAGAACCGGCGAAGAAGCTCGAAGCCGACCTGTGCTGGTTCGACGACACGCCGCTCTCCACGCAGCGCAAATATCTGCTGAAGCAGACCACGAACACCGTGTTCGCGCGCATCGGTTCGGTCAAGGAAGTGCTCGACGTGCATACGCTGTCGCACTCCACCGAACGCCACGAACTGGCGATGAACGACATCGGCCGTGTGGCGCTGACGCTGCAAAAGCCGCTGGTGTGTGACGTGTATGACTCGCATCAAGGCACGGGCGCATTCGTGCTGATCGACGAGGCGACGCATCACACCGTCGCGGCCGGCATGATCCGCGCGTTTTCCGCGTAAGCGCGGCGAGCGGGCGGCGCTGTCGCGCTGCCCGGTTATCGCGCGCGGCGCGAGCGCACTGAACAACAGGCTTGAGCTAATGGGCAAGGTATACCTGATCGGCGCGGGACCCGGCGCCGCCGACCTGATCACGGTGCGCGGCGCGCGGCTTCTCGCGAGCGCCGACATCGTTCTGCATGACGCGCTCGTCGAGCCGGCCATGCTGGACTACGCGCCGGCGCACGCGCGGCGCATTGCGGTGGGCAAGCGCTGCGGGCAGTTGTCCACGGCGCAGCAGTTCATCAACAAGCAGATCGTCGACGCCGCGCTTGAACACGAGGTCGTGGTGCGCCTGAAGGGAGGCGATCCCATGCTGTTTGGCCGTGCCGACGAGGAAATGCGCGCGTTGGAGGCGGCGGGCATCCCTTATGAGGTGGTGCCTGGCATTACGGCCGCGCTCGCCAGCGCGGCCTCGCTGAAGCGTTCATTGACGTTGCGCGGCGTCTCGCGCAGCGTAGCTTTGGCGACGTTCAGCCGGGCCCCCGGCTCCGACGAAATCCGCGAGCAGGTGAATGCGGATTCGCTCGTGTTCTACATGGGCCGTGACAGCGGGGTGGAGATTGCCCAACAGCTGATCGACGCGGGCAAGCCGCGAGCGACGCCTGTCGCGATTGTCGAGGCTTGCAGCACTGAACGCGAGCGAACGTTGACGTTGACGCTGGAAGCACTCGCTGCTGGCGAAGCGCAGCGGTGGCTGGACGCTTCGCAGCCGAGTTTGCTGATGATCGGCGAGGCTTTTGCGGAGCGGGAAGGGGCGAAGGACGTGGTGAGGTCTGTCGTGGGTGGGGTGTTGGTGGCGGCTTAAAAAACTTCAACCCTGCCGCAAACAATACCCCACGACAGCATCAAGCACAGCCTCATCCTCGCCGACCGCTCCGGCGCAGCGAATCTCCACCGCAGGCAGCGTCTGCCGGCAACGCTCGATCAAATCGGGCAAGTCCTTCCTGATATGCCCGCCTTGCCCAAAAAACACGGGCACGACGGTAATGACATCGCAGCCGTCGGCCGCGAGCTGGCTCACCGCGGTGGGCAAGTCCGGCTCCATCAGCTCAAGAAAAGCCAGACGGACATGCCCGTCGTCGCCGCCCGAGCCGCGCGCTGCGCGCAGCTTCGTGGCCAGCCGCTCGAACGGCTCACGCCACCGCACATCGCGTGCGCCGTGACCAAACAGGATCAATCCATGCGTAGCCATCGCGAGGGCTCCTAATGGCGATCAACCCACTTTAGCCCGACGAGGCCGAGCACCAGATAAACCAGCCCCGGCGTCGCCGCCGTCAAGGGCGCGGGCCACGTGTTCAGCGTGCCGATATGCGAGAACAACGTGTTGAACAACTGGAAGCTCATGCCGAGCATGATCCCGCCGAACACCTTCATGCCGACAACGCCGGCTCGCGTATGCAGATACGCAAAGGGCAGCGAAAGCACCAGCATCACGAACACCGCAAACGGATACAGCAGCTTGCGCCATAGCGCGATTTCATAGCGCTGCGTGTCCTGATGGTTCTCGGTCAAATGCTGGATGTAGCGGAACAGGTTGAACATCGACATGCGATCCGGCGACACCAGCAGCACCGACAGAATCTGCGGCGTCAATTCCGAGCGCAGCGAATATTCAGGCAGCACAACCTGCTTCGCGCGATACACCGGATTCAGCGCGTCGGCGGGCGTGCCGGAAGGCGGGGGTACGTCGATCAATTGCGTGTCCGTCACGCCTGTCAATTGCCAATGACCGGGCGGCTGATAAACGCCGCTCTTAGCAATGCGCACGTTCGAGAGCCGGAATTTCGAGTCGAACTCGTAGATCCGAACGTTGCTGATGGTCGCGTCCGGCCTCAGTTCGCCGACGTTGACAAAGCGCGTGACCTGCTCGCCGTCCGCGCGCGCGGTCAGCGTGTCCTTCACCCACACGCCCGACTGGAAGTTGCTCGACACCGACGATCCCAGCGCCTCGAGCCGCACGCGCTCCGACAACTGATCCGTGTACGGGCCGATCACTTCGCCGATCAGATAGGTGAGAAATACCAGCGGAATGCCGATTTTCAGCAGCGAGCGCAGCGCCTGATTGGTGGCGAGTCCCGACACGCGGAAAATCGTGTACTCCGAATTCGCGGCCATTTGCGCGAACACGTAAATCGCACTGATCAACGCGGCGACGGGAATGATCTCGTAGAAGCGCGACGGCGTTTGCAGCGCGACGCGTAGAACCGCGTACTGGAATTTATAGTTGCCGTGGCCGACCGAGTTCAGTTCGTTGATCAGGTCGAAGAAGAAAAACAGACCCGAGAACGCGAACAGAATGAAAATGAACGTGAGGTAGACCTGACGCGCAAAGTACCTTTCATAGATGCGCATTGGTCACGCTCCCTGCGTACGGCTGAACATGGCGCGCGTGAAGAGCGGCCGGTTGCGCACGCGCAGCCAGAAAATGAACGCGACAATGCCTGCCACGATCACATGCAGGATGACGAGCCCGACGCCGAACGACATCTTCCCTTGCTCGATCCACGACTGCACCACGTTCAGCAGGTTCGAATACGTCAGATAGATCAGCACCGCCATCACGAGATTGATGGTGCGGCTGCGCCGCGGGTTCTGGTGCGCAAGCGGAATGGCCAGCAGCATCAGGTTGATGGCGATGAGCGGCAGCCCCGCGCGCCAGGCGAATTCGGCGAGATTTTCGTTCGTCGGATTGCGCAGCAGCGTCAGTGTGGGCGTGCCCGTGGTAGTGGGCGTGTTGACGACCGGCTGACTTTCGATCTTCACGCCGTAACGCTCGAACTCCATGATGCGGAAATCCGGATGGCCCGGCTCGCCTTCATAACGCCGGCCGTTTTCCAGCACGACGAAGCGGTCGCCGTTCTTGTGCGTCTCCGTGTGGCCGTTCTTCGAGACGACCACGTTGACCTTGCCGTTTTCCGTGCTCGTCACGAATACGTTTTCCACGTGCCCCTGGTCGGGTGACATCTTCTCGATGAAAAACACGCGATGCGTGCTCGCGGATTCGCGGAACTGGCCGGGCGCGAGCAGCGAAACCTCGTCGCGCTGCTGGAAACGCGCGCGAATCAGCTTGCTTTGCTGATTGGACCACGGCCAGCCGACGAACACGAAGAACATGATGAGAATCACGATCGGCGTGGCGAACATGCCGATCGGCTTGATGAATTGCGTGAGACTCACGCCCGAGGACAGCCACACGACCATCTCGGAGTCTTTGTACCAGCGCGTGAGCACGAACAGGATCGACACGAACAGCGTGGCGACGAGCATGATGGCGAGATAGCCGATCACAGTGAGGCCGATCAGGACCAGCACGTCGCGCGGGTCGATTTCGCCTTGCGCCGCGAAGCCGACGATGCGGATCATCATCGTGGTCAGCACGAGCGTGAGCAGAACCATGAACACGGCACCAGCCGTATACGCGAGTTCGCGCTGGAGGGAGCGTTCGAAGATCATTATTGATGACGAGAGGGGGCGCTCTCAGCGACGCGCGGGTTGCTTTCCATCACGCCT
>Ga0209759_1000466_pt1 | contig 45749 bp, 39 predicted proteins | sample AraplaCL_Col_mMS_FD_184261 | JGI IMG/M metagenome (GOLD analysis project Ga0209759, IMG submission 184261) | Arabidopsis root microbial communities from the University of North Carolina, USA - plate scrape CL_Col_mMS (SPAdes) (version 2) | ecosystem: Host-associated > Plants > Roots >...
CCCCGGTGACTGACTTCTGGCAGGTCGCATCGGCCGGCCTGTCCGCCAACTTGCGGAGCGGCCGGTAAATGCCCGCCACGGAAGGCGACGGGCTACAGAGACTTGCGCAGGTTGACTGCCGGAATCCTGAGTGCTTCGCGATACTTCGCGACGGTGCGCCGTGCGACCACGAAGCCCTGTTCCGCCAGCAGTTCGGCTATGCGGCTGTCTGAAAGAGGCGTTTTTGCGTTTTCCGCTCCTATCAGTTGCTTGATGAGCGCGCGAATGGCCGTGGAAGAGGCCGCGCCGCCCGTGTCTGTCGAAACATGCGATCCGAAGAAGTACTTGAACTCTAGCGTCCCGAACGGGGTGAGCATGTACTTACCGGTTGTCACACGCGAGACAGTCGACTCGTGTAGGCCCAGCGTATCAGCAATTTCCCGCAAAACCAAGGGGCGCATAGCAATTTCGCCGTGCACAAAAAAGCTCTTCTGGCGCTCCACAATGGCCTGCGCGACGCGCAGGATTGTTTCGAAACGTTGCTGAATATTCTTGATGAGCCAGCGCGCTTCCTGCAGTTGCTGGCGCAACGAACCGCTGCCCGGATCGCCGCGGTTGTTGCGCAGAATATTGGCGTACAGGTGATTGATGCGCAGCTTCGGCACCACTTCGGGATTGAGTTCAGCCTGCCAACCTTGGGCAGTTTTGCGCACCATGATGTCCGGCACCACGTAGTCCGCTTCGGCCTTGCCGTACGCCGCGCCGGGGAACGGCTCGAGCGAGCGGATCAGCATGTGCGCGTCGCGCAGGTCGTCGTCGTTTGCTTTCAGATGCTTGCGCAGACGCGTGAAATCGCGCGCGGCCAGCAGTTCCAGATAATGGGCGACGATTTCGAGCGCGAGCGTTCGCGTGGGCGAGGGCGGCAGCCGCAATAGTTGCAGCTTGAGACACTCGGAGGCGGAGCGTGCGCCTACACCCGCCGGGTCGAAGCTATGCAGCAGCGCGAGCGCGGCATTCAGTTCGTCGAGGTCGACTTCGAGTTCTTCGGGCAGATCCGCGAGCACTTCGTCGAGCGTGGCGGCAAGGTAGCCGTCGTCGTCTAGCGACTCGATCAGGAAGGTGATCAGCGCCCGGTCACGCTGACCAGCCTGCGTAACGCGCAGTTGCGCCATCAGGTGATCGCGCAGCGAAGTACTCGATTCGTGAATTTGCAGCGGGGGTAGATCGTCGTCGTCGGAGGCGTTGCCGGAGCGGCCGTAGTCGTCGAGATTCCATTGCGACGCGTCGCCGTTGCTGTCGCCCGAAAGGCCGTTGTACTCGTCTACGCCTTGCGGCTCGCCGTTTTCCGCGCGCTCACTGCTGCTGGACGATGACGAGCCGTTGCCGCCCATCTGGTCGGATGGCGCCGACGAACTGGGCGCCTGGGTAATCAGCGAACCGTCGGCCGCCACGCGAAGCGGGCTCGCGATCCAGTCGTCCTCGTTCTCGAGGAGCGGATTCTGCGAGATCGCGGTTGCCACTTCCTGCTGCAGTTCGAGCGTGGACAGCTGAAGCAGCCGGATGGACTGCTGCAGTTGCGGGGTCAACGCAAGATGCTGCGATAGGCGGAGTTGGAGGCTGGCTTTCATGGCAAGTTCAGATTCATTGTAGAGAGTTTGCCACGACCGCGATACCTTGCGAATTCGCAATTACGCTGCGCCGGTCCCGGCGACGCCGGGCGCGGGCCGCCCGCGACAGGAGCAGGCCCGGGCGCTTGCCACCGAAGAACCGGCAACGCGCGCGGCGCCGCCGATTCCCGCCAGCACTTACATGCGGAAATGCTCGCCCAGATAGACGCGCCGCACGCTTTCGTTTTCGATGATTTCGCTCGGCGCGCCGGCGGCCAGCACGCTGCCGTCGCTGATGATGTAGGCGTGATCGCAGATACCGAGCGTTTCACGCACGTTGTGGTCGGTGATTAGCACACCAATATTGCGTTGCTTCAGAAATTTAACGATCTTCTGGATTTCGAGCACCGCAATCGGATCGACGCCCGCGAACGGCTCGTCCAGCAGAATGAAGCTCGGATTGGTGGCGAGCGCCCGCGCGATTTCCACCCGGCGGCGTTCACCGCCCGACAGCGACAACGCAGGATTGTCGCGCAAATGCGAGATTTGCAGCTCGTCCAGCAAAGCTTCCACGCGGCTCGTGATTGCGTCTTTTGTGAGGCGCTTGCCGTTGTCTTCGTGCTGCAATTCCAGCACCGCGCGAATATTCTGCTCGACGGAAAGCTTGCGGAACACCGAAGCTTCCTGCGGCAGATACGAGAGCCCGAGCGAAGCACGCTTGTGGATCGGCAACAAGCTGATGGACTTGCCGTCCAGATCGATTTCGCCTGCGTCGAGCGGCACGAGGCCGACGATCATATAAAACGACGTCGTCTTGCCCGCGCCGTTCGGCCCGAGCAGCCCGACCACTTCGCCGCTTTTCACGTCGAGCGAGACGTCTTTGACGACTGTGCGGGAACCGTAGCGCTTCTTCAGATTGCGTACGACCAGCGAACTACTGGTGCCGGCCGGCTTGCGATTGGGGAGGGACGCGGAGGTGCTCACTGATTCGGCGCTCCCTGAATCGTGGTGGACGGCGCGAGCGTGGCCGACGCACCGTTCAGCGGCGCCGCGCCGCCGTTACGCGGCGAAAGCATCGCGCGCACACGGCCGCTCGGGTTGCCCGGTCCCGCGACGTCCTTGCCTGCCTTCGCGGTATAGAAGTCCTTTTGCCCGTCATATGTAATGACGCTGCCGTGCACCTGGTCCATCACCGTGGAAAGGCCTTGCAGACGTTTGACGGTCGCATTCGTGGTGAGGGTGGTCAGGTCCTGCTTGCCGTCGTAGTCGATACGAACGGCCGTGCCTTCGATGTATTCATCGAGACCTTCGCGCTTCTGACGGAAATACGACAGATTGCCGCCGGTCGAGGTGCCGGTTGCGTACTGATAGCCCTGCGGGTCTTGCGTCACGTCGACACGGTCGGCCTTGATCACGATCGTGCCTTTGGTCGCGACCACATGGCCGGTGAAAATGTTGACCTGTTTGAGGTCGTCGTAAGTCATGTTGTCCGCTTCGATATTGAGCGGCTTGTCCTTGTCGGCGCGGTCTGCGTGCGCAAGCGGCGCGAAGCCGGCGAGCGGCAACGCGATAATCAGCGCAGAAAGTCCGGCGCGGCACGCGGACAGGGTTCGCGAGCGGCCGGTATGAAAACGGGGGAACGATTCGTTCATGCAGTCACGCCTGGAATGGATTTACCCGGGTTACTTGGGCGAGCTGCCGCCGGCGTCGGACGCGGCGATCGCGCCTTTCACATTGCCGAAGAGCTGCATCACCCGGGTGACGTTGTTGTAGTTCATGCCGCTGGCAGTCATTACGGAGACGCCGCGCTGAAGTTTAACCGGCTTTTCCGTCTCGATCACATCGTCGTTGACCAGCACGCGGAAATGCTCGGAATCGGCTTGCATCTGCGGGTCGCCATAGCCTGGCGCGCGCAGGATGCGTGCGTTGCCATACAGGTCGACGATGGACGCGTCGCCGTTGACCTTGCCGGTATCGCCGGTTGCAGTGACGATCGGCTTGCCCGGCTGGAACGCGCGCATCGCGGGCTTAACGAGATCGCTCAGTTCGTCATCTTCGTAGTGAACCAGCGACTGCGCGGTCAGGCGATATTGCGTCGAGCCCGACTGATCGAGTTCGGAAACCGAAAAGTTGTCGGCGAAGTAGTCGGGCGTGTGCTCCTTCGGACGCACCGCACCTTCGTTTTGCCGCGGCAACGTGGCTTGCAGAAGCCACCACGTGATGCCCGCGAGAGCGGCCATCGCGACGAGCGGGATCAGCGAAGTCAGGCGAAACTGATTCATCCGACGAGGCCCCGCTGTTCGCCGCTACAGGCGGCTGCGAGCAGCGCCTCATACTTGTGCTGGGCGCGCAGCAGCGTGTCGCACACTTCGCGGGCCGCGCCGTGGCCGCCGCGCGCCTCGCTGACCCAGTGGGCTCGCGCAATCACTTCAGGATGCGAATTAGCCGGTGCGGCCGCGAAGCCGACCTTCAGCATCACGCCGAGATCGACCCAGTCGTCGCCCATGTAGCCGCAATGTTCCGCACTCATGCCGGTCGCCTGGAGCAACTCCGCGAACGCCTGCGGCTTGTTCTCGATGCCCTGATACACGTGCGTGATATGCATTTCTTTCGCGCGCGCGGCGACAATGCCCGACTTGCGCCCGGTAATGATCGCCGTTTCAATGCCGGCCTGGCGCAGCAGCTTCATGCCGTGGCCGTCCATGGAATTGAAAGCCTTCATCGTGTCGCCTTCCGCCGTGAAGAGCAGCCCGCCGTCGGTCAGTACACCGTCGACGTCGAAAATCATCAGCTTCACGCGGCTTGCGCGTTCGGTAGCGGTAGGGGGCGCGACGGCCATCAGATCACCTTTTTCGAGAACAGGTCGTGCATGTTGAGTGCGCCGATGAGCTTGCCCGCTTCGTCGACGACCAGCATCTGATTGATGCGATGGCGCTCCATCAGTTCCACGGCTTCCACTGCGAGATGATCCGGACCGATGGTGCGCGGGTCGGCGGTCATGACCGAAGCGATCGACAGCGCGCGAAAATCGCCGTCACGCTCCAGCACGCGGCGCAAGTCGCCGTCGGTGAAAATGCCCTTCACGCGGTCTTCGCTATCGACGATCGCGGTCATGCCCATGCGCTTGGCCGTCAACTGGAACAACGCGTCGCGAACGGTCGCTTCGGGCGTGACCTTCGGCACCTGGTCGCCCGTGCGCATGACGTCGCTGACATAAGTAAGCAGGCGCCGACCGAGTGCGCCGCCCGGATGCGAGCGCGCAAAGTCGTCGCGGCCGAAGCCACGCGCGTCGAGCACGGCGACCGCGAGCGCGTCGCCGAGCGCGAGCGCCGCCGTGGTGCTCGCTGTAGGCGCAAGATTCATCGGACAGGCTTCTTTCGCTACGGCAGAATTTAGATGGACGTCGGCCAGTTTCGCGAGACTCGACGACGGGCGGCCGGTCATTGCGATCAGCTTTGCGCCGATCCGCTTGATGAGCGGCAGAATTGCCACGAGTTCTTCGGTTTCGCCGGAATTGGACAACGCGAGAAATACGTCCTCGGCGGTGACCATGCCGAGATCGCCATGACTCGCTTCAGCAGGATGCACGAAGAACGCCGGTGTGCCGGTGCTGGCCAACGTGGCCGCGAGCTTGCGGGCCACATGCCCGGATTTGCCGATGCCCGAGACCACAACGCGCCCGCGGCAACCCATGATGAGTTCGACCGCGCCGACGAAGGCGCCGTCGAGTTGATCGCGAAGCGCGCGCACGGCGTCCGCTTCGATGTCGAGCACGTCACGAGCGAGCGCAAGTGCCCGGTCGCCATTGATTTTCGCTATCATTCGCGAAGTATAGCAAAGGCGCTTGTTCGCCGCGCCGGGCCTGCTGTGCAAAGCCGCTGCCTTCATCGGCCCCTTCAACGGCCGCTTTATCGCCCCCTATAACGGCCCCTCAACCTTGTCGCACGGCGTGTTGCGTGCGCGGTTCCGCTGACGAACGAGGACGCTTCACTCATGCGTTTTTGCCGATGATTTCCCCGCTCGAAATGACGCTTTTCCTGCTGCTGGCCTCGGTCGCGGGCGTGGTGATTTTTCGCTTTCTGAATCTTCCGCCGATGCTCGGCTATCTGAGCGTCGGCATCGTCGTTGGGCCGAATGCGTTGGGCCTCGTTCCCGATTCCGTGGGCGCGCAGAACCTCGCGGAGTTCGGCGTCGTGTTCCTGATGTTTTCGATCGGCCTCGAGTTTTCGCTCGCGAAACTGCGCTCCATGCGCCGGCTCGTGTTCGGTCTTGGTCTATTGCAGGTGTTGGGCACGATCGCGATCGCGGTCACGCTCGGTTTCGTGTTCGAGCGTTGGGTACATATCAAATGGCAAGCGAGCGTTGCGCTCGGCGGCGCGCTGGCGATGTCGTCGACGGCGATTGTCAGCAAGATGCTCGCGGAGCGGCTCGAGATAGAAACCGAGCATGGCCGCAATATCTTCGGTGTGCTGCTTTTCCAGGATCTCGCGGTGGTGCCGCTGCTGATCATTATCTCGGCGTTGGGCGGCGATTCGAAAGACCTCGTCAACGCGCTCGGCGTCGCGGCCATCAAGATCGTCGTAGCTTTGTCGCTGCTGCTGATCGTGGGGCAGCGCTTCATGACGCGCTGGTTCAATGTGGTCGCGCGGCGCCGCTCGCAGGAACTGTTCATTCTCAATCTGCTGCTCGTGACGCTCGGCTCGGCGTTCATCACGGACAAGTTCGGGCTGTCGCTCGCGCTGGGCGCATTCATCGCAGGCATGTTGATCGCGGAAACGCCGTACCGGCATCAGGTGGAAGAAGACATCAAGCCGTTTCGCGACGTGCTGCTCGGGCTTTTCTTCGTCACGACCGGCATGCTGCTGAATCCGCGCGTGATCTGGGAGCATCCGCTGATCGTGCTCGGTTTCCTGATCGGTCCGATCCTGCTCAAGGCCGTCATGATCACGGGCCTTTCGCGTCTGTTCGGGGCGTCGCCGGGCGTCGCCATGCGTACGGGTATCGGCCTCGCGCAAGCGGGCGAGTTCGGCTTCGTGCTGCTGAATCTGATTCTCGACAAACATCTCGTCGACGCCACGCTGCTGCAGGCAATTCTTGCGGCGATGCTGCTGTCGATGCTCGCCGCGCCGTTCCTGATCCAGAACGCGGACCGTATCGTGCTGCGGCTGTCTTCGACTGAATGGATGATGCAGTCGTTGCAAATGACGCGCATCGCCACGCAGAGCCTGAAGCAAAGCGGCCACGTGATCATCTGCGGCTACGGGCGCTCCGGACAGAACCTTGCGCGCATGCTCGAACACGAAGGTTTGTCGTATGTCGCGCTGGACCTCGACCCGGACCGCGTGCAAGCGGCAGCCGCCGCGGGCGAGTCGGTCGTGTTCGGCGATGCAGGCCGCCGCGAATCGCTGCTCGCGGCCGGTATTCATCGCGCCGCGGCGATCGCGATTACGTATGCGAACACGCCGTCGGCATTGCGCGTGCTGCACAACATCCACGAACTGGAACCGACGCTGCCGGTGATCGTTCGTACCGTCGACGACGCCGATCTGGAAAAGCTGCTGGCCGCTGGCGCGACAGAGGTGATTCCCGAAATCGTGGAGGGGAGCCTGATGCTCGCTTCGCACACGCTGGTCGTGATGGGCATACCGATGCGCCGCGTGGTGCGCCGCGTGGAAGAAATGCGCGACGAACGTTATGCGCTGCTGCGCGGCTATTTCCACGGCGCCGACGACATGGACGACGACGACGGCCACGAACAGGTGCGGCTACAATCGGTCCCGGTCGACGAGAACGCCGACGCGGTTGGCCGTACGCTCGCGGACCTGGGTTTGTACGAACTGGGTGTCGAAGTGACGGCGATTCGCCGTCACGGCATTCGCGGCGTGGAGCCGGACCCGTCCACCAAGCTGCGCGCGAGCGACATTGTCGTGTTGCGCGGCTTGCCCGAACAGTTGGCGCAGGCCGAGGAGCGGCTCTCGAAACACCGCCGCGCGGGCGCCGCCGCGGCGTAGCGATTGCTGCACGGTTCGTGCGGCTGCACCAATTCAGCTTTTCATTGGACCTGTCGAGGTCCATCCGGAGACATCATGTCAAACGCGCTCGCGAGCGCGCCGCTCGATGCGGCCGACTACATCAAGAGTCATATTCGCACCGTGCCCGACTGGCCCCAGGCCGGCGTGCAGTTCCGCGACATCACGCCGCTGCTTCAGGAGCCGAAGTCGCTGCGGGTGCTGATCGACCTGTTCGTGCAGCGTTATATCGACGCGAAGCTCGACTACATTGCCGGGCTCGATGCGCGTGGTTTCATCATCGGGCCAATTCTTGCGTATGAGTTGAATCTGGGCTTCATTCCGATTCGTAAGGAGGGCAAACTGCCCTACAAACGCGCGTCGCAATCTTATGAACTCGAATACGGCACGGCCACCGTCGAGATTCACGAAGACGCGTGCAAGCCGGGCGACCGCGTGGTGATCATCGACGATCTGATCGCAACCGGCGGCACGATGATGGCCGGCAAGATTCTGCTCGAGCGGCTCGGCGCGATCGTCGTGGAAGGTGCGGCGATTATCGACTTGCCTGAACTCGGCGGCTCGAAACTGCTCGCCGACGGCGGGCTGTCGCTCTATACGGTGACGAGTTTCGACGGTCATTGAGCGCGCGGCAAACTCGCCGCTGCGCACTTCACCTTGTGCCATAAAGAAGGTAAGAACGATGCCCAACTTCATGCTGTTCCTTGCCACGTCGATTGCGATCACGATGGCGCCCGGTCCGGACAATCTGCAAGTGCTCGCGCGCGGCATCTCGCAGGGCCGTGCGGCCGGTCTGGTGGCCGCGCTCGGCTTTGCCGCTGGCATCACGTTTCACACGACGCTCGCCGCGCTCGGCGTGGCAGCGCTGCTGCGCTCCTCGCCGTTCGCTTTCCAGGCGATCAAGCTGGCCGGCGCGGCGTATCTCGTCTGGATCGGCGTCAAGGCGCTGCGCAGCCAGGGCCTCGCGACCGCACACGAACGTGCGCCGCAACCGCTGATGGCCGTGTTCCGCCAAAGCGTGCTCGGCAATCTGCTCAATCCGAAGGTGACGCTGTTCTTTATCGTATTTCTGCCGCAATTCGTGCAGCCGCACGGCGCGCAAAGCGTCACCGTGCAAATGCTCGAACTCGGCGCGCTTTTCATGTTGCAGACCGTGGCGGTGTTTTCTCTGTTTGGCGTGTGTGCAGGGATTATCGGCGGGTGGTTGAAGCGCCGGCCGCGTGTGGGCGTGTGGCCCGACCGTCTTGCCGGCGCCACCTTCATTGCGATCGGGATTCGAGTCGCGTTGCGTGACTGATCTGGCTCACTGCCGCTTGCCTCCGCTCGCCGCCGACAGTTTGGAGTTTCGAATGAGTTTGCCTTGCCTTATTGCCGCGCGCCGCTTCGACGTTGGAGCGCACCTGCCGTTCTACATCGACAGCGACCAGGTCGGCTGGATTCGTTCGAGCGATGTGCGATTGCTCGCGCGTTGGCCCGACGTATTCGACATCGACGATGCGCGCGTGGACCTCGCGCCGTCGTTCAACACCGTTGATTTGCGGAGCGCGGCGCTCGGTTCGGTGATCGGCGCGCTTGCCGCCGAAGGCCGCATTCCCGGCTGGCGCAACGAGACCTATGCGATCCGCAATGCGTTCGACGCGCCGCCGCTCGCCTACATCGAACGTGCGGCGTCGCGCTTTTTCGGCACGCTGACCTACGCGGTGCATCTGAACGGCGTCGTAGAATATGCGGACGGCGGCGCGCCGAAGTTGTGGATCGCGCGCCGCAGCGACACGAAGGCGACCGATCCCGGCATGCTCGATAACGTAGTGGCGGGCGGAATCGGTTGGGGCTTCGGCGTGGAGGCGACGATCGTCAAGGAGTGCTGGGAAGAAGCCGGCATTCCGGAAGAGATTGCCGTGCGGGCGGTGGCGGGCCGCACTGCGTATGTGTTGCAATCGCTGCCCGAAGGCACCCAGGCCGAACAGATCTTTATCTACGACCTCGCGCTGCCGGCGGACTTCGCGCCGCGCAATCAGGACGGCGAAGTCGGCGAGCACCGGCTTGCGCGCATCGACGAAGTGGCGCGCTGGATCGAGGAAGGCGCAATGACGGTCGACGCGAGTCTTGCCACGCTGGATTGCCTGCTGCGCCGCCGCTGGATCGACGAAGAGGCATGCGCGGGAATCGAAGCGTTGTTCGCGCCGCCCGTGCTCGCGTAAGCACGTCATCGCGGACCTTGCCAAAGCGTCTTGCGCCGCACACCATACAGCAACACCGAACAAACCACGCATTGAAGAAGGGAGTCACCCAGGTCATGTCGACCGATCACAGCTTTATCCTCAAACTGTCGTGCGCCGATCGGCCCGGCATTGTTCACGCCGTGTCGGGCTTTCTGTTCGATCGTGGCAGCAATATTCTCGACTCCGCGCAGTTCGGCGACAGCCGCACCGGCGAGTTCTTCATGCGCGTGCATTTTCAGCAGGTGGGCGGCGATCCGGGGCTCGAGGCGCTGCGTGTGTCCTTCGGGGCGCTCGCCGAGCAGTTCGGCATGAGCTGGGAATTGCACGATGCATCGGTGAAGCCGCGCGTCGTCATCATGGTTTCGAAAATCGGGCATTGCCTGAACGACCTGCTGTTCCGCTACCGTACTGGTCAGCTGAACATCGAGATTCCGGCGATCATCTCGAACCACAAGGAGTTTTATCAGCTCGCAGCGAGCTATGACATTCCGTTTCATCATTTCCCGCTGCTGGGCGGCACGCCCGAAGCGAAGGCCGCGCAGGAAGCGCGCGTGCTCGAAGTGATCGACGAGCATCAGGCGGATCTCGTCGTGCTCGCGCGCTACATGCAGATTCTGTCGCCGAAGCTGTGCGAAGCGCTTGCGGGTCGCGCAATCAACATTCATCACTCGTTTCTGCCGAGCTTCAAGGGTGCGAAGCCCTATTACCAGGCGTTCGATCGCGGCGTGAAGTTGATCGGCGCAACGGCGCACTACGTGACGACCGATCTGGACGAAGGTCCGATCATCGAGCAGGAAGTGGAGCGCGTGGACCACAGCATGACGCCGGAGCAGTTGACGGCGATCGGCCGCGACGTCGAATGCGTGACGCTGGCGCGTGCTGTGAAATGGCATGTCGAGCACCGCGTGGTGCTGAACGGTAGCAAGACGGTGGTGTTCCGTTAGAAGCCGGTGAGGGCTTGCCGCAGCGGCATCCTTTAGCGATGCTCCGCTTCACTTGCCGCTGCGCGCAGGTACCGGTTCATTCGGGCGCGACGTTCGGCTCAGGGCGTGCCGGTGCTCTGCCGGCGTCCCTGGTCACTGGCGCTTTGTGCATTCTCTGCGCGTTCTGCGATGAGCGGCGGCGCGCATTCAGCTTCTTCAGCCAGATCAGCAGCCCGGTCGCGCTCAGCACGGCGACCGCGATGCCGACCGCGCTAATCAGGATCCGCCCGCCGAGGCCAAGGATGCGTCCCGAGTGCAGCGGAAACTGCACCTGCATGAAGACGTCGCCCGCTGTGCCTCTACCCGGAATCTGCTGGCCGAGCAGCTTGCCGGTTGCCGCATCCCAGTACATCCACGGGTTGCCGAGGCCCATGTCGCCGTGATCGTTGCCAGTCTCATAGAAGCCGACGCCATACGCATGCAGGAATTCCGCGTAATAGATTCCCCCCGGAGGCGCCTGCAGGTGCTGCGTCTTCCCGGCTTCTTGCGCCAGTTGCAGAACGCGCTCGCGGGTGAGCAGGCTGTCGCCGGGCTTCGGCGCGCGAAGAATTTCCGGGTTGTTGATCGGGTCCGGCGTGAGCGTCGAAAACATCGAGACGATGGGACGCACAACGGGTGACGCGAGGTTCATCGACACCGACGTCACCGCGACGATCATCAGCAGTCCCCAGATCCACACACCGCCCGAGCGGTGCAAGTCGAACGTGAGCGCGTAGCCGCCGCGCCCGAAACGAAACGCGAACGACTTGCGCCACGCATTGAGGTTCGGAAACGACAGGCACAGCGCAATTGCGCTATCGAACAGCCAGATAATCCCGACGATGCCCATCAGCCAGACGCCCACGTCGATGCCGCCGGTGAACGGCAAATGCAGCGTGTAGTGCAGCTTGTAGATGAACGGAATCAGGTCGATCCTCGCTAGCGAAAATGCGCCCCACTGCCGCTGACCCTGAATCTTGCCCGTGGCGGGATCGACGGCGATCTGGTTGAAGTCGAGCTTGAACGGCTCTCGCGTGACGGGATTGGTGCGCGGAAGCACCATCATCTGCAGCGTATGGCCGGGCTCTGCCGCGAGCGGCAGATACGTCACTTGCAAGCGCGGATCGGCGGCTTCGACGCGTCGCGCGAGTTCCAGGCCGGACAGAGCCGGCCCTTCGGTGCGCGCCTTGAAAAACGAAGGATTGAGCGCGGCATCGAGCTCGTGATCCCACGCGATGATCGCGCCGGTCAGTCCCGCGACGAACAGGAACAGCGCAGTGGCGACACCAAACCAGCGATGCAGGCGGACGAGCTGGCGCCTCATGGGCGTACCGGAAACGCGAAGCGGAGTTGCAGACGACGGATCACAGCGGTAGCGAAGATGTAAATAGGAATTGTTCGCATCTTATGCGATGCGTGTCGTAAGCCGCAAGTTCCTTGAAAGTTCGGCGGGTCAGCGGCGTTGCTCGCGTTCCGGGGCGGCTCGACTAGTCGGTGCGCGGTGCCTCGCCCGGTAAGGCTTGCGAAGGCACCTCACAGCGCGCATGCGACAAAATGTCGCATCTTCACCCTTACAATTGGCGAAGTTTTTCGGCATTATCCCGTCCCGTACAAATGGTAATGATTCTCATTTGATGAAATGGGATAGAGCTACGGGATCGACAATGAAGAAACACAGCGGGGTAGGACGTTCACGAAAGAGTCGCGCAATGCACCGGTTGCACTGGGCCGCGTGCCTGGCATTAACGGCAAGTCAGGCCGCGCTGGCGCAGCAGGTGCCGCCGCCAGTCACGTCTTCGGAGAGCGGTGAAAACGCGTTGCCGGCCGTCAAGGTTACGGCGGCACACGACACCGCCCAGCATCTGAAAGAGGACGTCGGCAGCGGCGCGCTCGGTACCCGCTCGCAACTCGATACGCCGTTTTCGACCACCGTCGTGACCAGTGAAGAGTTGCAGGATCGCCAGCCGTCCAAACTCGGCGACGTGTTTGCCACTGACGCCTCCGTATCCGACAACGGCAACGCCTACAACGCGTGGGCCACGTATCTGACCGTGCGCGGCATGCAGCTCGACTGGCAGTCGGGATTCAAAATCGACGGCATGCCGTTCAACAGCTATGGCATCACGATGCCCTACGAGCAACTCGAAAAAGTGGAACTGCTCAAAGGGTTGACCGGCTTCATGTACGGATTCGGCGCGCCCGGCGGCGTCGTCAACTACGTGACGAAAAAGCCGCCCGTGTCGACGACGCCAGTACGCAGCGTCGACGTCGGCTACTACACCGACGGTGTCTGGACCGAGCACGCGGACCTTGGCGGTCGCGTGGGTCCGGACGGCATGTTCGGCTATCGCCTGAACGCCACACACGAGGAAGGCAAAACCTATAACGACGGCAACGTGCGGCGCGATTCGGTTTCAGTCGCACTCGACGCCCGCATCACGCGCGACCTGAAGGCGACCTTCGGCGCGTTATATCAGGAGCGCCATTCGACCGGCATTACGGGCGCGATCTCGACGGCGCAATACACCGGCACTAGTCTGCCGCATACGATAAGCGGCGGCACCGGCGACCTTTCCGGTCCCGACCAGCATCTGAACACCAATCTGCAGCTTTACACCGCCGGCCTGCAGTACAACCTCGGCCCGGACTGGACACTCAACGCAAGCTACAGCTACAGCAAGAGTTCGCGTGACCGTAACGAAAGCACGTACTACCTGCTGAACGGCGCGGGCGATTACACCGACAGCCGCTTCGCCGGCAAGGAAGGCCATCAACTGAGTCTGTGGCAGGTGTCGGCGGAAGGCCACGTGAAGACGGGACCCTTCCAGCATCAACTGGTATTTGGCGCAGCCTATCAGCGTCAGACGAACGACTACGGTGCGAACAGCTTCTTCGGCCAGATTGGCACGGGCAACATCTACCAGCCGAACACCAACACGTTCGGCGGCGCGTCCAACTACTACACCTATCGCGACAGCGATATCACGCAGAAGGCGCTCTTTGCCAGCGATACGATCGCGTTGACGCAGCGCTGGTCGGTACTCGGCGGCGTGCGTTACACGAACTACGAGCAGCACGGCTATTCGACGACCGGCGCGACGACCTCGACCTATAGCCAGAATGGCGTTTTGACGCCGACCGTCGCGCTGATGTTCAAGCTCGCGCCGACCACGACGTTGTACACGAGCTATGTCGAGTCGCTAGAAGCGGGCACCGTCGTCGGCGATACGTATGCGAATCGCGGTGAACTGCTCAAGCCTTTGCGCAGCAAGCAATACGAAGTGGGCGTCAAAACCGAGCAGGGACGCTGGAGCGCGACGGCTGCCTTGTTCCGCATCGAGCGCGGCGCGGCCTATGCGAATAGTGCGAACGTCTATACGCAAGACGGCGAGTCGATCTTCCAGGGTGTCGAGATGGGCGGCGATGTGCGTCTCGGCCGCAACTGGAACGTGGGCGGCGACCTGATGTGGATCAACACGAAGTACGAGCGCGGCGCGGCCAATAACGGCAACCGCGTGGCGGGCGCGCCGCAGTTTGTGGTTGCCGGCCATGCGACTTACTCGGTGCCGTACGTGCCGGGGCTGCGCATCGGCGCGGACGCGAAGTTCACGGGCAACACCAATGTGCGTCCGGCGGACAATCTGAATGCGCCGGGATATTTGCTGGTGAATCTGGGCGCGAGCTACGCGACCCGCATCGCCGGCTATGACGTGACGTTCCGCGCGGCAATCGACAATCTGCTCAACCGCCGCTATTGGGAGTACCAATACGCCGATTACGTGACGCCGGGCGATCCTCGCACGCTGTCATTGAACGCGCGCATCGACTTCTAAGCAAAAAAAACGGCACCGCGGTGCCGTTTTTCTTTGCATTCTCCAGCGTGCAACAGACTCAAACCAGCCGGAGATAGATCAACTCGCGCTTGATATACGCGTAGAAAATCGGCGCTGCGACCACGCCGGGCAGACCGAACGCGGCTTCCATGACGAGCATTGCCACGAGCAGTTCCCAGGCGCGCGCCTCGATCTGTCCGCCGACGATCCGCGCGTTCAGGAAGTACTCGAGCTTGTGAATCAAAATCAGAAACGCGAGCGACATGACCGCCGCCGGAAAGCTCACCGACAGCGCCACCGCAACGATGATCGTGTTCGAGATCAGATTGCCGATGACCGGCAGCAAGCCGACGATGAACGTGACCAGTACCAGCGTTTTCGAAAGCGGCAACTGGTCGTGGAAGATCGGCAGAAACAGCAGCAGGAAGATGCCGGTGAACACCGCGTTGATCGCAGAAATTTTCACCTGCGCGAATACGATGCGGCGGAACGCGTCGGCAAAACGGGTCACGCGCGTGACGAACGCGGTGGACAGCGGCAGCCGGTGCATGTGCTGTTGCGCACTCACCGCGATAATCGCACCAATGATCATGCCGATCAGAATGTGCGTGAACGCGCGCGCAGCGCTCTTGCCGCTTTGCTGCAGCATGTTGGCGTGGGTCTGCATCAGCTCGGCGGCTTTGGTTTTCATCTGCTCGGTGTCGACCGGCAGCGAACTCGCGATGAATTGCGGAATCCGCCCGCGCGCCTGATCGATCAACTGCATGGCCTGGTCGAGCAGCCTCTGCACACTGGGCACGTCGTTCTCGAAGTGCTCGATGATGCCGAGCGTGAGGCCCGTGAGCGCGCCCACGATCACGGCCGACAGAAACACCACCGCGAGCCAGCGCGCCCGCTTGCTTGACATATGACGCTCGATGCGCGGCGCGATCGTATGCACCAGTTGAAACACCAGCAGCCCGGCGAGCAGGGCGCCGAGCAGCCGGAGTTCGATCACCGCCCACATGCCGAACAGCATCAGCACGTAACTGCCGATCTCGACTGCCGAGAGCTTCGGCAGGCTCATGTTGCTGGTCAGCCTGACCGGGCGTGGACGTAGGTCCTCAACTTGCCCGTCTTCGCGCGCCTGATTCCGCTTGGCCATGGCTTATCCGTCTCCAACCCGTGTTGTGCAGCGTTACTTTTTACTGGCCGCGCGCTTGAGCAGGGGCGCCAGATATCTACCGGTAAAACTTGCTTTGGACTTCGCGATCTGCTCGGGCGTGCCTTGCGCGATGATCTGGCCACCGCCCGCGCCGCCTTCCGGACCCATGTCGATGACCCAGTCGGCAGTTTTAATTACATCGAGATTATGCTCGATGATCACGACGGTATTACCCTGGTCGCGTAACCGATGAATAACTTCGAGCAGCAGCGCAATGTCATGAAAGTGCAACCCCGTCGTGGGTTCGTCGAGAATGTATAGCGTGCGACCCGTATCGCGCTTGCTCAGTTCCAAAGATAGTTTGACCCGCTGCGCCTCGCCGCCCGACAAAGTGGTGGCGGACTGGCCCAGCCGGATATAGCCGAGGCCGACGTCGAGCAGGGTTTTCAGCTTGCGTGCGACGACCGGCACCGGCTTGAAGAACTCGTACGCATGCTCGACCGTCATGTCGAGCACCTCGCTGATGTTCTTGCCTTTGTACTGCACGTCCAGTGTTTCGCGGTTGTAGCGCTTGCCATGACAGACGTCGCACGGCACGTAGACGTCCGGCAAAAAGTGCATCTCGACCTTCAGCACGCCGTCGCCCTGACAGGACTCGCAGCGGCCTCCCTTCACGTTGAACGAGAAGCGGCCCGGGTCGTAGCCCCGCTCCTTGGCTGCGGGAACGCCCGCGAACAGTTCGCGGATCGGCGTGAAAAGGCCCGTATAAGTGGCCGGATTCGAGCGCGGCGTGCGGCCGATCGGCGACTGGTCGACGTTGATGACCTTGTCGAAGTGCTCGAGACCCTCGATCGACTCATACGGCGCCGGCTCCGTGGAAGAGCCGTACAAATGATGCGAGACCGCGTGATACAGCGTGTCGTTGATGAGCGTCGACTTGCCCGAGCCCGAAACGCCGGTCACGCACGTGAGCAGGCCGACCGGCAGGTCGAGTGTGACGTGCCGCAGGTTGTTGCCGTGCGCCTCGACGATGCGCAAATGCCGCTCGTCCGGGTCCTTGCGCTCGTCCGGATACTCGATGGTGCGCGCGCCGGACATGTACTGCCCCGTCATGGAGGCGGGGTTGCCCTGCACCTGTTTGGGCGTGCCCTCGGCGATCACCATGCCGCCGTGCTCGCCGGCGCCCGGACCCATGTCGACCACGTAGTCGGCCATGCGGATCATGTCTTCGTCGTGTTCGACGACGATCACCGAGTTGCCCAGGTCGCGCAGATGCTTGAGCGTGGCGATGAGGCGGTCGTTGTCGCGCTGGTGCAGGCCGATGGACGGCTCGTCGAGCACGTACATCACGCCGGTCAGACCCGAGCCGATCTGCGACGCGAGGCGAATGCGTTGCGCCTCGCCACCCGACAGCGTTTCGGCGCTGCGTTCCAGCGACAGGTAATCGAGCCCGACGTTGTTCAGGAACATGAGCCGTGCGACGATCTCTTTCACGACCTTGTCGGCGATCTCGCGCTTCGAGCCTTCGAGCCGCAGCGTCTGAAAATAGCCGAGCGCGTCGCGCAACGGCCAGCCGCTGATTTCGTAGATGCCGCGCGCGTCGCCGTCTGTGCCGATGCGCACAAAGCGCGCTTCCCGGCGCAACCGCGTGCCCGCGCAGGCGGGGCACGGCTGATTGTTCTGATACTTCGCAAGCTCTTCACGCACTGCGGCTGAATCCGTCTCGCGATAGCGTCGCTCCAGATTCGGGATGATGCCTTCGAACACATGCTCGCGGACCGACGTGCGGCCGCGCTCGTTGATGTACGAGAACGGAATTTCCTGCTTGCCCGAGCCGAACAGCAGGATCTTGCGGACTTTTTCAGGCAGGTCTTCGACGGCAGTGTCGATGTCGAAGTCGTAAAACGCCGCCAGGCTTTGCAGCATCTGGAAGTAAAACTGGTTGCGCCGGTCCCAGCCCTTCACCGCGCCTGCCGCGAGCGACAGCGACGGATGCGCGACCACCCGCTTCGGATCGAAGAAGGTGATCTGGCCGAGGCCGTCGCATTCCGGACACGCGCCCATCGGATTGTTGAATGAGAAGAGCCGCGGCTCCAGCTCCTGCAGCGAGTACGAGCAGATCGGACACGCGAACTTCGAGCTGAACAGGTGCTGCTTGTCGGTGTCCATTTCGAGCGCGATCGCGCGGCCGTCGGCGAGACGCAGTGCGGTTTCGAACGATTCCGCAAGGCGCTGCTTCATGTCGGGCCGCACCTTGAGGCGGTCGACCACGACGTCGATAGTGTGCTTGTCGTTCTTCTTCAGCTTGGGCAGGGAGTCGACTTCATAGATCTTCGCCGCGCCTTCATTGGCCGTGCCGCCGCCCGAGCGCACGCGAAACCGGATGAAGCCCTGCGCCTGCATCTCCTCGAACAGTTCGACGTGCTCGCCCTTGCGGTCGGCGACGACCGGCGCGAGGATCATCAGCCTGGTTTCTTCCGGCAGCGCGAGCGCCGCGTCGACCATTTGCGACACGCTTTGCGCTTCGAGCGGGATTTCGTGATCCGGACAGTAAGGCGTGCCGACCCGTGCGAACAATAGCCGCAGGTAGTCGTGAATTTCGGTGACGGTACCCACCGTGGAGCGTGGATTGTGCGACGTGGCCTTCTGCTCGATCGAGATCGCCGGCGACAGGCCTTCGATCAGATCGACGTCGGGTTTTTCCATCAACTGCAGGAACTGGCGTGCGTAAGCGGACAGGCTTTCGACGTAGCGCCGCTGTCCTTCCGCATACAGCGTGTCGAACGCGAGCGACGATTTTCCCGAGCCGGAAAGACCGGTAATTACGACGAGCTTGTGACGTGGTAGGTCGAGATTGACGTTCTTCAGGTTGTGGGTGCGAGCCCCACGAATACGGATTTGTTCCACGGATTTATTCCATGAACTGCGGAAAGAGGAAGAGGCTAAACCTGCTACTATAACGACTTTTCAAGGCCGCCGTTACGGCTGCCTGACGGCCCGAACAGGCCTGAACAGCGCCTCAGGCAAGCTGTAAGAACGCGGTTCAGCGCTAGCGGGAAAAGGTCTAACTGGGGCCGTTTCCGGCAAGTACAAGGCGCCGCGAAGCGCGCCGCGGCCGCAAAGGCGCGAGAGCCGAAGGGTCAGGAGTGCGGTCAGCGCGGAGCGGGAACGCTGCAGGCTGCCCGGTTGGCTCGAGCGGCAGTGCCGCACCGTCTGCAGGCCGTCCCATGGAAAGCCGTCCGGTCGTGGTGCCCCGGTGCCCCCGGTGCGTCACCCAGCTCATTCAAAGAACGCTTCCGATGTCCAATCCGTCTGCCACCTCTTCACGCATGAGCGCGCCTGAACTGCGCGCGACCGTGTCGCTTGCCGCCATCTTCGCGCTGCGCATGCTCGGGCTCTTCATGATCATGCCGGTGTTCTCGATCTACGCGAAGACCATTCCCGGCGGCGAAAACGTGCTGCTCGTCGGCATCGCGCTGGGCGCTTATGGCGTGACGCAGTCCATGCTCTACATTTTCTACGGCTGGGTCTCCGACAAGATCGGCCGCAAGCCGGTCATTGCTGCGGGCCTGCTGATCTTCGCGCTCGGCAGCTTTGTCGCGGCGGGCGCGCACGACATGACGTGGATTATCGTCGGCCGGGTGATTCAAGGCATGGGCGCGGTGTCGTCAGCAGTGATTGCCTTCATCGCCGACCTGACCGCCGAAGAGCACCGCACGAAGGCGATGGCCATGGTCGGCGGCAGCATCGGCATTTCCTTTGCGGTGGCGATTGTCGGCGCGCCGATTGTTTTCCAATGGGTCGGCATGAGCGGTCTTTTCACGCTGGTGGGCGTCTTCTCGATTCTCGCCGTCGGCGTGGTGCTGTGGGTCGTGCCCGATGCGCCGAAGCCCGTGCATGTGCGGGCGCCGTTCGCCGAAGTACTGCACAACGTCGAACTGCTGCGTTTGAACTTCGGCGTGCTGGTGCTGCACGCCACGCAGACGGCGTTGTTCCTCGTCGTGCCGCGCATTCTCGAAGCCGGCGGCCTGCCGGTCGCATCGCACTGGAAAGTGTATTTGCCGGTCATGGGCTTGTCGTTCGTGATGATGGTGCCCGCGATCATCGCCGCTGAAAAGCGCGGCAAGATGAAGATCGTACTGCTGTCCGCCATCGCTCTTATCCTGATCGGACAGTTGTTATTGGGCGTGGCTCCGCATACGATTCTGAGTGTGGCGGCCATCCTTTTTGTGTACTTTCTGGGCTTCAACATTCTGGAGGCGTCGCAGCCTTCGCTGGTGTCGAAACTGGCGCCGGGCAACCGCAAGGGCGCGGCAGCCGGCGTGTACAACACCACACAGTCCATCGGTCTTGCGCTGGGTGGCATGATCGGCGGCTGGTTGCTCAAAGCGGACGGTCAGAGCGCGGTCTTCTTTACTTGCTCGGGGCTCGTCTTTTGCTGGCTTATAATCGCCGCAAAGATGAAACAGCCGCCGCGTAAAGCGTCCTCGTGACACGCGCGGAACACTCGCAGAACATACGCGGCGACTCGGGCGTGTCCCGGCATCACCCAGAACTCACCCGGCGGCGGGCAGAGGCACACTTTTGATCTCGGGCCGGCCAGGCGTGAGAGGCGAACTGTGTTGCCGGGCCGCCCGAAATGGAATCAACAGGAGAAACTCATGGCATCCGTGAACAAGGTCATTCTCGTCGGCAATCTCGGAGCCGATCCGGAAGTCCGTTATCTTCCGAGCGGCGACGCAGTGGCGAATATCCGCCTTGCAACGACGGATCGGTACAAGGACAAGGCGTCCGGTGAAATGAAGGAAGCGACCGAATGGCACCGCGTGTCGTTCTTCGGCCGCCTCGCCGAGATCGTCTCCGAATACCTGAAGAAGGGCTCGTCGGTCTACCTCGAAGGGCGCATTCGCACCCGTAAGTGGCAGGCGCAGGACGGCACCGACCGTTACTCGACGGAAATCGTCGCCGAACAGATGCAAATGTTGGGCGGCCGTGGCGGCTCCATGGGCGGCGGCGACGAAGGCGGCTACAGCCGTGGCGAGCCGTCGGAGCGCAGCGGTGGCGGTGGCGGCGGCCGTGCTATGTCGGGTGGCGGTTCGCGCGGCGGCAGCGGTGGCGGCGCGAGCGGTGGTGGCTCCAGCCGTCCGAGCGCACCGGCCGGCGGCGGCTTTGACGAGATGGACGACGATATTCCGTTCTAACCACCCGTATCACAAGACCAGCAAAAAACCCCGCGTCCTCAGCGGGGTTTTTTCTTTTCAGCAGTCGTCACCGCCTCAAATGCTCCAGCGCATCGCGCATCGGCAAGCTGGAGATCATGATCGGCCCGGTGAGCGGTGTATCGAGATCGACGATTACATAGATCGCCGACGCAATCGACACAGCCCCAAGCGAAATTGTCACGAGCGCCAGCGCATTGCGAGGCGCGATGAGCCCGAAGCTCAGAAATATCACGCACAGCCAGAACGTCAGCGTCTTTAAGAAGGGCTGCGAGATGGAGCTGTGCGCTTCCTCGATAATCTTCCAGCGCGCATCCACCACGCGGCGAAATTGCGTCAGGCCGTCGTCGAGCGCGTGCTGTTGCAGCGGATCACGCGCGCGCAACTGCCGCAATTGCCGGCCTACCGACGTCAGCATTTCGCCGAGCCGCACGTTTTCCAGCTTCTGCGAGTTGTCCGGCGAGCCGAGGTGGGTGGGGTAGTCGCCCGTAGGAGCCGGTTCGTTCGGCCACGTCGATGCAATTGCCGCGGCCGTGTAGACGCGCAAGAGGTTGCGCGCCGGTTCGGTGTCGCTGCCGTAATCCCTCAACGTCGTGTCCAGTTCGATGATGTCGGCGGCAAAGGTGCGCAAGTCATTTGACGCCGTGTCGAAGCTGGATTTCGCCGACGCGGTCATCAAACCGAGCACCAGTGCGGCAAACGTCACGAGCATGCCGATCACCAGTTGCACGAGTTGCACTGTCTCGTGTGCCTTGTGCTCCTCGGGCAGGAGCGGGCGCACCCACACGCCGATGCCGGTGGTCGCGAGCAGGAGAATGAAAACCACCAGAGCCGAGCCTATTTCGGACATAGAAGTGCTCCTATGACATTTGCATCGACTGCCAACCGGCTTAGGTAGGACGCCTGATACTCGGCAGTCCCGCTATCGCAGGCGTTCGGGCGGCTTCGCGCCGCTTGTAATTTGATGTGACGCAAAAGCGTACGCCATCCACCATAAAGTTTTTAGCGATTCAGCCGTAGTCCCTATCTGTGGCATTCGCTTAATTTTTGACAAAAACGGTTGCGGACCATGCCGAATGGGCTGGGCGCAGCATGCATGGCCGACGCGTATTTCACTGAACATTCGGTCAGGCGGCCCAATGGAGACTAGCCCGATGCTGAAAAATCTGTCGATTCGCAGTTGCCTTACCCTGATGATCGCGTTCTTTGCCGCCGCCCTGCTGCTGGGCGCTGCAGCCGGGCTTCTGTCGCTGCGCTCGAGCAACGCGTCCCTGCAACAGATGTACACCGTGGACACGCCCGCTGTCGCCGATCTCGAAGGCAGCGCCGGCCAGCTGTTGCGCCTGCGCCTCGCACTGGCCACTTATGCGTCGCTCGTCGATCTCAACGACCAGGACGGCGCAAACGCTGTGCTCAAGCGTTTTGATCAGTACCAGAAAGCATCGAATGAACGGCTTGCCCACTATGTGAGCCGCGCGAGCGCCGAGGCCGACGAGCAGCGCCTCATCAAGGATATGCAGGACAAGCGCGACACGTTCCTTCGCGAGGGTGTCGAGCCGGCGTTGGCCGCACTCAAGGCGGGCGACCGCACCGCGTTCCAGCAATTGCAGGCGAAGAAGCTGCCGTCTCTGTACAGTTCGTTCGAAAAGGCGATGCTCGCGCTCGAACAGTTGCAGCTCGACCACGCCGAACAGCGCTATCAGAGCGCACAGGCCCTCTTTTACGCGATCTGCGTAACGGTGGCGATCGGCATCGGCATCTCGCTGCTTGGTTCGTTGCTCGGTCGCGCGGTGCTGGTGCGCGCAATCGTGAGTCCGGTCGATGCCACCATCGCCCAGTTCCAGCGGATCGCCAACGGCGACCTGACCGGGCAGATCGTCGTCACGAGCAGCAACGAAATGGGACGCCTCGCCGCCGCGCTGCGCAAGATGCAGGAGTCGCTGATCGCGACCGTGAATTCGGTGCGTCAGGGCACCGAATCGATCGACAGCGGCGTAAGCGAAATCGCCGCGGGCAATACGGATCTGTCACAACGTACCGAAGAACAGGCGGCGTCGCTGGAAGAAACGGCAGCGAGCATCGAGCAGCTTACGTCGACGGTGAAACAGACCGCGGACAACGCGAAGCAGGCGAGTTCGCTCGCGCAAGGCGCGTCGACGCTTGCCGCTCAGGGCGGCGAATTGACCGAGCAGGTGGTAGGCACGATGCACGAGATCGTCGACGACTCGCGGCGCATTGCGGATATTGTCGGCGTGATCGAAGGAATCGCATTTCAGACGAACATTCTCGCGTTGAACGCTGCGGTCGAGGCGGCGCGCGCCGGCGAGCAGGGCCGAGGCTTTGCGGTCGTCGCGAGCGAGGTGCGTTCGCTGGCCCAGCGAAGCGCCGCGGCCGCGAAGGAAATCAAGGCGTTGATCGAAGCGTCGACTACGCGCGTTGAGAACGGCTCACAACTGGTCGAGCGGTCCGGCTCGACGATGACCGAGATCGTCCAGGCCATTTCGCGAGTCAGCTCGATCATGGGCGAGATCGCCGCAGCCGCGACCGAGCAGAGCACCGGCATCGACCAGGTCAATCTGGCCGTCGCGCAAATGGACGAGGTCACGCAGCAGAACGCCGCGCTGGTCGAACAAGCCGCAGCCGCGGCAAGCTCGCTGGAGGAGCAGGCGAGAAGGCTCACATCGGCCGTGGCAGTGTTTCAGACGGAAGGCGGCTCGTCGTCGCGGGGCCTGGCCGGCTCGCGCAACGCTCAGAGCGCTGCAACGAAACGTGCAGCGAACGGCGTGGACGAACTGGTGGTCGCTTGATACATGCGCGGGCGGCGTTGCGTTAGGTTCGTGGCGCGTGCAGTGAGGCGGCAGCGCTGCATATCACCGCGGGGTAGGGGGCGTCGCGCCCTGCCCAGAGCATCGCACTTCACGGTCGCGCGCCCCAGCGAACCACAGTGCACCGCACCCCGCCCAAATCGTTCGCTCTACTGCATACCCGCGTAGTACTTCGCGACACTATCAATCTCCGCCGATGTCATGTGCCGCGTGACATTGCGCATCTGCTCGTTGATGTCGTTGCGGCGTGCGCCAGAAGCAAACGCCCGCATCTGCGCCGCAAGATAAATCGACGATTGGCCGCCAAGCCACGGCGCCGAACCCTTGCGATCCAGCTGCCCGTGACATGCCGCACATGGCGCGATGTTGCGCTGCGGATCGCCCTGCATGGCCAGCCGCACCGCGTTCGCATCGGGCGTGCTGCCGGTGGGCGCAACTTCTGCGGCGGGACCGCGTGGCAGCGACGCGTAGTAAGCCGCGAGATCGTGCAGGTCCTGATCGCTGCGAGCGGCGACGATCGGCTGCATTACCGCGTTCTGCCGCACACCTTGTTGGTAATCGCGCAACTCCTTGTAGACGGCGTCCGCATATTGACCGGCCAGCGCGGGCGCTGTGACCTGCACCGTACCGAGCACGCCGTGACACATCGAGCATTTCTGCGTGGCGAGGGTCGCGCCGCGCCCGATCGAATCGGCGTCGGCCCGCACGCGACGCAGCGGCGGCAGGACGACCACGTCGCTCGGTGCCCGGCCCGCGATGTTGGTACCGCTGTACCAGCTCGACGGCGCGCCCGCAGCGCTGCAGATCGTCGCCCATAAGCTGCGGTTCGCGAATGCGCTATTCGCCGAAGGCAGCCAGATGAAACCTATCAGCATCGACACGATGGCCAGCGCGAGCGTGCCGGCCACGCTTACCGTGAACCACGGGTTTCGCAAGCTGAAGACGCGTTCCTGATTCATCGCTGTGCCCCAACCACCACCGCGGGCACGGACGTTTGCGGCAGCTTGAGCAATTGGACGATGGGCACGCTGTAGTTGACGACGGTCAGGCCGATCATCAACGCGACCCACAAGCCGAAGCTATTGAGCGCGGCTGGCACGCGTTCGTCCGGATGCACCGCGCTCGCGAAACGGAAGCCTTGCTGCGGAACCGCCGGCCCGAACTGCGACTTCGCGAGAATGTAGATGAAGAGCGCGCCCGATATGGCGAGAACCACTCCGCCGACCGCCGACATGCTGACCCAGAACGCCTGTGATTCGAGGCCAGGCATCTTGTAGTCGTAGTAAGCCATGCGGCGCGGTGCGCCGAGCAGGCCGACGTAATGCCACGGCAGCGTGACCACCAGCATGCCGATGAACCACAGCCACAGTTGCGTGCGCACGAGCTTCATCGACACGATTGCGCGGCCGGTGAGTTGCGGCCACAGTTCATAAGCAATCGCGAAATACATGATGACGATTGCGCCGCCGAAGATCAGATGGAAATGTCCGGTCACCCACTGCGTGTTGTGCACGGTGGTATTCAACTGATAGCTCATGTTGATCAGACCGCCGGCGCCGCCAAGCCCCAGCATCACGAACGAAAACGCGACGACGAGCATCATCGGGTTCTGCCAGGGCAATGCGGTGAGCCAGCCGAACGCACCCTTGCCGCCGCGCAGCCTGCCGGCAATTTCCACCGACGCGCAAATCGTGAACACCGTCAGCAGCGTGGGCACGGACACCATCCCCGTGAATACTGCGTGCAGGAACTTGAAACCCGAGCCGATCTGCGGATCGGCGAACAGATGGTGGATGCCGATCGGCATAGCGAAAACGAGGAAGAGGATGAACGACACGCGCGCCATCGAATCGCTATAGAGCCGCCCGCCGATGGCTCGCGGCACGAGCGTGTAGTACGCGATATAGGCGGGAATCAGCCAGAAGTAGACGATGGCATGCAGCGTCCACGAGAACAGGACACGTGACAGGCCTGCGTCGATCGTATTCTTGAGGCCAAACGCAACCGGCAGAATCTGAAGCAGGATTTCGAGCGCCGCGCCGACCGCCGTCCATGCCCATAGATATGCGCCGGCGACATTGGCGAACATCGCGAGCGGTACCGGCTTTCCGGGGTTCGCGCGCCGCCATATGGCGAGGTTCACGTGCATCAACGCGACCCAGATCCACGAGCCGACTACCACTAGCACCACGCCGAGATAATAGAAGGGACTGCCGATCATCGGCGGATAGAACGTGTAGAGCACCGAGGCCCTGCCGAGTGCGACGGGCACCATCGCCATCACCGCGCCGACCGCCAGCATGATGAAGGCGGCCCATGCCCACTTCAGGCCCGCGAGGCGCTGCGCGAGCGCAAGCTCGACGATTGCGTAGCCAAAGCCCATCGACACCAGAGTCGGCATCACGTAGGCCATTACTGAACCGTGAGCGGTGACTGAGCGGTAGTACAGCTCGGGGTCGCCAATCCACGGCGCGAGTGGACTGCGCACGAGCATCTGCCAGGCGCCGAGAAACAGCGCGACGATAAACGCGATGAAGGCGAGCCAGAAATGCGCGAGAACGAGTCGCTTAGCGTGAAACACAGCTCAGCCTCCGTGATTGTCGGGCCTGCTCGAAGAAGGCGGCTTTGTCGATCACTTTCACATGCGCCCACATGGCCTGATGGCCGAAGCCGCAGAACTCGTGACAGGGCATGGTGTGATCGGCGGGCGCGTCGAAGCGCGTGTTCAACGTGGCCACGTAGCCGGGCACGACCATCGTGTTGATATTGGTGTTGGTGACGAGCAGACCGTGCACGACGTCCGCACTGGTGGTTCGGATCGTGACAGGCGTGTCGGCGGGCACGAGCAGACATTGCGGTGTGAACGAGTACTGCTGCGCGATAAAACGCACGACCACGGAGCCGTCGGGTTCAACTGCGCTGCCCAGATTGTCTTCGACGAATTCGCCCGACAGTTGCAGACGAGACGGGTCGATCGTTTCCACACGCGATGGCGGCATCATCGCCCAGTGGAGCCCCGAGTACACGATCACGGCCAGCATCAGCACGATCAGCGCGCCGACGAAGATCGCCCAGCGGCGCTCGGCGCGTAGCGCGACGGTGTGGCCGCTGCCCGGTTGGTGTTGGGAGTCGGGGGAATGAGTGGACATGATCAGTGCACGACGCCGCGCGGCAGAAACACGAGGAAGTAGAAGCCGAACCAGATCGCCATGACGATCAACGTGGCCACGCCTGCGACGGCGATCGCACCATGCGGACCCGCGACGACCACGCGTTCTACTTCGTCGTCGGTGGGAGGGAGCGCGGCGCGCGTATCGTTCGCTTCCATCTAGGGCTTCTCCTGTTGCCGGTGCGGCGGCTAGTGCAGCGGCGCTTTGCGCAGTTCGTTGACATCGCGGGCGGTGACCGGCGTCCCATGATTGCCCCACGCTGTGCGGATATAGGTAATGACGGCGGCCGCGTCGGTGTCGTTCAGTTCCTGCGCGAAAGGCGGCATGCCGTAGGGCTCCGGATTACGCTTCGTGCCAGGCGGGAAGCCGCCGTTCAGCACGATGCGGATGGGATTGACCGCGGAGTTCATTTCGATCGACTGGTTGCCCGCGAGCGGCGGATAGTGCTGCAACTGTCCTTCGCCTTTTGCGCCATGACACAGTGCGCACTTGTCGGCGTAGATCTTTTCACCGAGCGCGAACACGTTGGTGCCGGTCGGCGCTGTCGGCCCGGACTTGCGGCCGCGATTGTCCGGCAACGTCTTCAGGTACACCGCCATTGCCTTGACGTCTTCGTCGGTCATGTATTGAAGGCTGTGATAAGTGACTTCGGCCATTGGGCCGTACACTGCGCCGCGATCGGAAATGCCCGCTTGCAACAGGTCGACGATGTCTTTGATGCTCCAGTCTCCGAGTCCGCCGTCCTTGTCGGAAGTGAGCGACGGGGCGTACCAGTTCTGCACCGGAATCAGCCCGCCGGCAAATTGCTCGCTTTGTGACGAGCCGCCGAGCATGTTGATCTTCGTGTGGCACATCGTGCAGTGCCCGAGGCCTTCGACGAGATACGCGCCACGATTCCATTCGACGGAGCGGGTCGGATCGGGCTTGAATTCGCCTTCGCGGAAGTACAGCGTGCGCCAGCCATACAGCAATTTGCGCTGATTGAACGGGAAGCGTAGCGTGTGCTTGCGATTCGGCGTGCGCACCGGCTCGACCGATTTCAGGAAAGCGAAGATCGCGTTGGAGTCTTCACGCGTGACCTTCGTGTACTGCGCAATCGGCATGGCGGGATAGAGCAGCTTGCCCTCGGGCGTGATGCCGGTGCGCATCATCCGGAAGAAGGCGTCCTCGCTCCATGTGCCGATGCCGTACTGCGCATCTGGCGTGATGTTCGGCGAGTAGAGCGTGCCGAACGGCGTGTCCATCGCGAGGCCGCCGGCGAACAGCCTGCCGCGCGGCGCGGTGTGGCAGGCCACGCAGTCGCCCGCGCGCGCAAGATATTCGCCGCGCTTGACGATGTCCGTGCGGTTGTCGACGGAGGTATTGGCCTTGGCTTCTGTGGTGCTGTCGGCGGCGCGAGCTTCGGTGACAAGCGAGTGCAGTGGCGCGCTGCAGGTGACCAGCGCTGCGGCGGCAACAAGTAGCAGGAGCGAGAGGTGCAACTTACGTGAGAGCACGCGCAGCGAACGAAGTGTCGTTTTCATTGCGGTTGGCTCCCGCATGCGAGAGGCAAGCGCTCCGCGGACGCCGGCACGGGCCGCGGGTCGGCTGGACGCGGTTGCCGCGCGAGCCAGGTCGAGACGGCGGTGATGTCCTTGTCGGTCAGCTTGACGGCGATCGACCGCATGCAATCCGGCGCGAGCGCGTGACGTGTGCCGGAGCGCCAGGTTCCCATCTGCCCGGCTATGTAGCTCGCATGCAAACCGAGCAGGCCGGGAATGCCAGGTTGCTGCCCCGTCATGCGCGCTCCGTGACATGCGATGCACGCGGGAATCTTGCGCGCCGGGTCGCCCTGCATGACGAGTCGCTGACCCGCTGCGAGCACGGCGGGCGCGACGTTCGATTGATCGGCATTCGGGTAGGGCGGCTGCAAATCGGCGAAGTACTGGCTGATCTTGCGCAGATAGTCGTCGGGGAGAAACGCGACCAGATAACCCATCGGCGGATAGGTGCGGCCGCCGTCGCGAAACGCTGTTAGCTGATTGAACAGATACTCGGCCGGTTTGCCGGCGATGCGCGGAAAGTAATCGTTGTTGAGGCCTTGGCCCTGCACGCCATGACAGGAGGTGCAGGCGCGCACGCGTTCGTCCATGGCCGAGGGCATCGGGCCGGGCGCGCTGGTAGCCGCGAGCGCCGTGCCGTTCCATAAGACGTAAAGCACGAACAGAAGCGCAAATCCCATAGCTCTACGATGCACGTCGGGCCTCGCTGGGGAACGTTCTTTTGTCGATCTGCTTCGCCCGCATTGACGGCTGGATTCGCTTCCAGCCTGGTTCGCCATGCTCAGCGGGTCTACCTTTTTTCTCTATCGCGACAGCGCAAACGGCAATGGAAGGGCACTTATTGTGGATGGCGAAACGTTGGTTCGCCGCTGCGATTCAATGGCTCGTCAAAGAACGCGTTGACACACGTAAGCGCGAAGGACAGCAGCTTTCCCGTTGCTGGATCGACGCGTTGATGCCCGACTGCATATGTCAGACTGCAGCAATCCATTCGGAGCGTCAATGACGAAACAATAAGGCTGGCTGACTTCGTCTCTGATCATCATAGGCGGCGTTCAGAACGCTTTCAACACTTCTATTCACGCCGCATGCAAATGAACGTTAGCGCGCGAATGTGATGTTCTGATGTGCTCAATTGAAGAGCCTCATCAACGCGGAGCGCGCATTGGTCACACGTTCGCTCTCGCCGATCCGCCCGGGCAGCAAATGAAACTCGACGGCGGGTAATGCGGGTAGGCCAATGCCCGGCGGGCATGCGACCACACCTGCTCCAATCGACGATTCATTCAGGCACGAGATGCCGAGTCCAGCCTTCAACGCGAGTTGCAATCCGGCTACGCCCGAGGCGGAATGCGACACGACATAAGACACCTTGTTTTCGTCGAGCAGCTTCACGACGAAGCGCTGCAACTGGCAACTCGAGGGCAACAGCACCAGTTGATACGGTGCGACCGGTCGCGGGCTCGCATCCGATGCGCTTGCCCACAGCAATTTCTCGCGCCGCACGACGGTGCTCCGCGCGCTGCTGCGCCCGCTCGACGCGCGAGTGTTGCCCGTAACGAGCCGCAACGAGAGGCCGATGTCGAACGATGCGTCGTCGCCGGCGCTGCTGTCGATCACGGCGCTCGGCAGCACGGTGACATGCAGCTTCAGACGCGGGTGCTGCTCGGAAAACGTCTTGAGGATGCGAGCGATGTCGTGCGGGCGGTAGTAGTCGGTAATTGCGATGCGCAGTTCGCCGTCGAGCGAACGACCTTGGAGGTCTTCGAACGCCGCTTCGCTCATCGCGATGATGCGCCGCGCATGCTCCAGCAGGCGGCTGCCCGCGGGAGTCGCGCTCACGCCCTGCTTGCTGCGCACGAAGAGCGGCTGGCCTGCACGCTCCTCGAGTTTTTTCAACTGCTCGCTCACCGACGATTGCGATAGGAACACGCGCTCCGCGCCCGCCGAGACGCTGCCCGACTCGGCGACGGCGACGAAGGTCCGTAGTTGCGTCAGGTCGAATCCGCGCTGGCTCATGTTTCGTTATACCCGATGGATGACATCTATATTTCCGGCTTTTCCGATGGAATGCGTCGCCGTAGCATACCTCCGAATTCATTGCGGAGGAAACATGGAAAACGCACTACGGGCAGGCGACCAGATAACGGGCGGCCTAGGGGCGAGCCACCGGTGGAAGGTATTGGGCGTGGGCTTTGCCGCCAACGCGAGCTTTTCGGCCGCATTCTCGGGTATTCCGACCACGGCGGTTTACTTGCGCTCGGGTTATCACCTCGGCAATGAAGGGCTCGGGCTTGTGCTGGGCATGCTCGGCCTGGGCATCGCGGTGAGCGAATTGCCGTGGGGACTCTTGACGGACCGGTGGGGCGACCGTCGCGTGCTGCTGCTGGGTCTGCTTTCCACCGCCGCGGCGCTGGCCGGCTTGGCGTTGTTCGCAGCACCGTCCGGGTCGCATGTGCCTCGCGTGACGACGCTTGCGCTCGGACTGTTGCTCGTGGGTTTGCTCGGCGGCAGCGTCAACGGTTCGAGCGGCCGCGCGGTCATGGCGTGGTTTCGCGAGGGCGAGCGCGGACTGGCCATGAGCATTCGCCAGACGGCTGTCCCCGCAGGTGGCGGACTCGGCGCGCTGTTGCTGCCGGCGCTTGCAACGAGATTCGGTTTCGTGAGTGTTTATGCGTTGCTGGCGCTGAGTTGCGCGATAACCGCGGCATTGGCATGGCGCTGGTTGCATGAGCCGACGTATGTGGAGAATGGCGATGCCCGCGCGGCGTATGTCGGCGGTGGGCATGGGGCGAATGGGGAGGGCGGTGTGGGCGGTGCGGGTGGTGCGGGTGGTGCGAACGGCGCAAGCGATGCGAACGGCGCGAACGGCGCGAACGGCACAAGCGGCATTAGCAGTGCAAACGACATTAACGGCGCACATGCCCGGAGCCGCTCGCCGCTGCGTGACGCCCGCATCTGGCGCGTAGCGCTCGGCGCGGGCGCGCTTTGCGTGCCGCAACTCGCCGTGATCACGTTCGGAACTGTGTTCCTCCATGACTTCGGGCGCGCCGGCGTGCTGACCATCAGCGTCGCGATGGCCGCGGTGCAGGCAGGCGCCGCCATCGCCCGTGTCTGGAGCGGCCGGTGGACGGATCAGCGCGGCAATCGCCGGGGATACATGCGCGGCTGCAGTCTGCTGACTTCCGCGCTATTCGCGGCGCTCACACTCATGAGCGGTGTCGCCGGCATGCAGCACACCCCGACAACAGTGACGACGATGTTTCTCGTGCCGATGATCGTGCTCGGCGGGGTGAGCGCATCTGCCTGGCACGGCGTCGCCTTCACCGAACTCGCGACGCTCGCCGGAACGAGCCGCGCCGGCACTGCGTTGGCGCTCGGCAATACCTGTGTTTTCCTCTCGCTTTTTCTGACGCCGCTCGCGATTCCGCCGCTGCTATCGCTCCGGTCATGGCCGATGGTGTGGGCGGTGACAAGTCTCTGTGCGTTGATTGCGCTGCCGGTTTTTCCGCGCGCATTGCGCGAGGTCGGCACGAGCGCGCCGCGCGCCTGTGACACGGCTTGACGATTGCCGGCGTGCGCGAGGCAGTTTTTGCGCGGCTTTTATCGAAATGCCGCGCGGGTCAAGGTTAATTCAAACGTGATTTTCCCGCGAACCTGAGCTCGCCGATTTTCTCAATTTATTCGTTTTGAATAATTGGGGGCTTTTGTTGTCCGTGCACCGTAATTGCCGGTGAATTCAGCACTTGATTCGGAACACTCCGATTTTCGTTACGCGCACCGCGGTGATTTTATGGTCCCGTCGACGCGCGATGGTTAGAAACGATTGCGCGTCGACGCGGGTGCGGAGCGTGTCGATTTGTCCTGCGTATCTGACGACTATTCCTACAACAAACGAGATCAATCTAGTGAACCTCCGAATCATTCTCGCGGATGATGATCCATTCGTTCTGCTTGGCGTTAGAGCTATGCTCGAAACCAGATCCGGTGTCGCCATCGTCGGCCAGGCCGTCAACCCGACGTCGTTAATCAAACTGCTGCGGCGCACGCCATGTGACGTGCTGGTCACCGACCTGTCGATGCCTGATCCCGGCGCCGCGGTGGAAGACGAACTGAACCTGATCCGGCAGATCCATGCTGAGTGGCCGCGACTACGCATCGTCGTCATGTCGACGACGACCAACATTCTCGAAGACAACGTTCGCCTAAGCATCAATCCGATATCGTGGCGCGGACTCGGTGCGGCGTGTGCTGCGGCCATGACGGGCCTTCAGTCCGCGCCGGCGCCGTCGGTCGGCGTGCCGCGCATGCATGAAAGCATCACCGCGCCGCCGGACCGGGAGCGGGCTATCGCGAGCGGCCGCCTGATTCTCGTCGCTGAAGATCATCCGGTGAATCAGGAACTCATTCGCCATCAACTGGCGCTGCTCGGTTTCGCGTGCGACGTCGCGAACGACGGCGCCGAAGCGCTATCCGCGCTCGAACACACCAGTTACGGATGTCTGATCACGGACTGCCATATGCCCAACGTATCTGGCTATGAACTGACGCGGCGTATCCGTGAGCGCGAGCAAGGCCGCTCAGACCGTCTGCCGATTCTGGGCATCACCGCCAATACGGCGCCTGAAGATCTGAGCCTCTGCCGCGAGGCAGGCATGGACGACAACCTCGTCAAGCCGACGCGCCTCGCAACATTGCGTGAATACTTGAGCCGCTGGTTCAGCACTGGCAGCGCATGGCAGGCGGCACCCGCAGATAACGCTGATATCCAGGAGCCGACAGACTCGTCGGCCGCGGGAGCCTCGGCCTTCGTTCCGGTCGACCTGAATCAGATGACGCAATTGTGGGGCAGTGAATCGACGGTCAAGGCGTTGCTCGATTCGTTCGTTTCTTCAGTGCGCGAAGACATTCAGGCACTGTCGTTGTTACTGGAAGACGCGGACACGTTGCGCGTGCGCGAGTGGCTTCACCGGGTAGCAGGCGCGGCGAGCGTACTGCAATACCCTCCGCTCATCAGCGTGCTCGACGAATATCGCCGCGATATCTCGGGCGCGCCCGAGCGCGGGCGCCATAACGGACTCGCGGTGATCGACAAATGCAACGCGATGCTTGACGGCATCGAACACCAGGCGGCATTGCTCGCCTGAGCGCGGTCATTAGCTGGATCAACGCCCAAAGCAGTGCTGCTCGCAACCGCGCCGCAATCGACGGACGAAAAAAAACGCGGCCGAAGCCGCGTTAAAGATTTGGAGACATCCCTCGATGAAGGAGTCACTTCTCGCGAGCCCAAAGCATACTCGGGAAAACGCGGATGATTCAGTGCAGAATCTGCAAATAATTGTTTGGAAAATCGTTACAAGCGAAATCAACGGCGCGATTTAGACGCGTAGACCCGCGCGTCGTCCGCCATGAACGTCTTTCGAAGATTTGCACTAGTATGTGATGGCTTCGCTCGTGGCCGAGGTGTCGGCGCGGCGGCGCATCTAGTCGGAGAAGACCATGATTACGCTAAAAAAACTCAACCTGGCTGTGGTGTTGTGGGCCGTAACGGCGGGTGTCGCGTTCGCGGACACGGTCGCGCTAAAAGCGGCTCTCGAGCCTTCAAGCGAAGTGCCGCCGCGTGTAAGTCACGGACATGGCACGCTGAACGCAACGTTCGATACGTCGACGAAATCCCTGCAATGGACTGTCAGCTACGAAGGCCTCAGCGGCCCAGTAACTGCCGCGCATTTTCATGGCCCGGCGCCGGTCGGACAAAATGCAAAGGTCCAGGTGCCGATCGACAAAGGCGCGCTCGCAAGTCCAATGAAAGGGTCTGCCGCCCTCACCGAGCAGCAGGTAACCGATCTGATGGCGGGCCAGTGGTACTTCAACATTCATACCGCGCAAAATCCGACGGGTGAAATCCGCGGGCAAGTGATGCCCGCCAACTAGATCAGAGAATCCCTGAAGCGGCGCGTCGCCAACGCGTCGCCGCCGTCTTCAGCAAAATTAGAAGCCGCCGTCCACCGGCATGGCGGCCACGCACGTACCATGGTGGGACATTTCCCAGGGAGGATGTCCCAATGAGTTGGCAAAGCGTAGTCGCGTGCTGGATTTTGCGCAGGCAGTTTCGCCCTCAAACCCTGAAGCCGCATATCGATGTCGAGAAAGCGCGCGCATTGACCGCGAAGCGAGCCTGGTCGCCGGACGTGCCGCGTGGTTGGCGTCTTCGGGAACTGGACGGTGCGGACGGCAAACCGCTGCGTGGCGAATGGATCGAGCGCTCGGGTGAGCCGTCGATCGGCGCGCGACCCACGGTGCTGTATCTCCACGGCGGCGGCTACTACTTCTGCTCGCCGCGCACACATCGCTCGATTGTCTTCGGCCTCGCAACGCGCGCGAACGCGCCGGTCTTTTCGCTCGACTACCGCCTCGCGCCTGAACATCGCTTTCCGGCCGCACTCGACGATGCCACTGCCGCCTATCGTTACCTGATTGCCGAAGGCACGGCACCCGAATCGATTGTGATTGCCGGCGATTCAGCAGGCGGCGGTCTTGCGCTCGCTACGTTGGTCGCACTGCGCGACGCGGGCGATCCGCTGCCCGCAGGCGCCGTGCTGTTCTCACCGTGGACCGATCTCGCGGCAACAGGCGCCAGCATTGTCGACAACGACGGCGCCGATCCCATGTTCAGCGGCCCGGCAATTACGAAAGCAGCGAAAGTCTATCTGGGCGATATGCCTGCCACCCATCCGTATGCGTCGCCGGTTTATGCGGACCTGCGCGGCTTGCCGCCGCTCTTCATGATGGCCGGCAGCACCGAGGTGCTGCTCGACGATTCGCGGCGCGTGGCCGCTAACGCGCGCGCGGCCGGCGTCGATTGTGAGCTCGAGGTGTGGAAGAAGATGCCGCATGTGTGGCCGATCTTCGCGCCGTTCATCCCCGAGGCGAACCGGGCGCTCGATCGCGCAGCGGACTTCGTTGGACGCGTGACGAGCCGCGCGGCCAATGCGGCTCAGGTATCCAGGGTGACGTCGATAGTCTGATAGGCGGCCTTTACCGTCTGCTCGCCGTACTGCCGTTCGAGGCGCCGTACGGTGAAATGGCCATGTGCGACCTGCTGGAAGTGGTCGATAAACACAGTGTTGACCATCGCGCCGAGCACCGCGCCGATCGCCGGAATGGATTTCGCGGCGATCTGTTCGCTCACCTGCACCGAGAAGCGCGCGGCGATCGAGTGCAGCAGGCGCAGCAAGGCGGCCGAGCCGTGTGCGGTGAATCCTTTCGTTGCCATTTCCGACGACGCTTTCGACACCGCCTGCGCCAGCGCGCCGCGCATGATGAAGTAGCCGAAGTCGGCGTCGTCGTCCGAGGCGGATGTGCCGCCCATGCCCAACACGGTCAAACACTGCAGTTGGGTGTCAACTGCCGTCAGATCCTCGCCCTCGCTGCGCGCAATATCGCAGATCGAGCGGAACATCAGCGTGGTGGTCACGGGCAACTCGACGGGTAGCGCCAAGAGGCCGAATGCGCCGCCCGCTGCGCCGGTCGTAGCGACCGCGAACTTGTGCAGCAAGTTGCTCGGTTTGTCCGGCACAAGCAAGGGCGACGCGCTGTCACGCCGGCCGAGCGTGCGCATCGCAATCGACAGACATTTGCGCAACGCCAGTTCGGTCGCGTCCGTGACCTTTTCGTTCGCAAACGCCGGCATGCGCGAAATCAGCTTCTCCAGCGGCGCCCCGACGATGCTTGCCAGTTTCATTGCCAGCGCTGGACTTTCCAGCTCGTGTTTCGCGCGCCGCAGCGCGCGGAGGTCCTCGTCGGACAACGATTGTGTTGCGAGCGAACTCGGGTGCATGTGCCTCCCTGGCGTCATTTAATGTGCGTTCTTCAGTCGATTCGGGGCGCCGCCTGGCGCGCCGGATCGTTCTGCTTAGAGCGCGAACGCATGGTATGATTCCCAATCGTTTGACGAGTCAACTGTTGCTCCATCAAAAAATGGCCGTTCACACCGCAGCCCACCATTCGAGTGGGCAAGTCTTACCGTTCCGGGAATCGCTTCTGGCGATGCTCGGCATCTCGTTCGTCACCATGCTGGTCGCGCTCGACCAGACCGTGGTCGGCACCGCGCTGCCTACAATCGTCGCCGAACTCAAGGGTTTCGAGCTATACGCGTGGGTCGCGACGTCGTATCTGCTCACGTCGGTGATCACCGTGCCGATTTTCGGGCGCCTCGGCGACTATTACGGACGCAAGCCCTTCGTGATCGCGTCGATCATCGTGTTCACCGGCGCGTCCGTGTTGTGCGGCGTCGCGAACAACATGCTGTTTCTAGTTCTCGCTCGCGGCTTGCAGGGCATCGGCGGCGGCATGCTGGTGGGCACCGCCTTCGCGTGTATTGCCGATCTGTTTCCGGACTCCGTCGTGCGTCTGCGCTGGCAGGTGCTGATGAGTTCGGCATTCGGCATTGCCAATGCAATCGGTCCATCGCTTGGCGGCATCCTGACGCAGTACTACGGTTGGCGCTCCGTCTTCTACGTAAATCTGCCGGTCGGCCTGCTGTCGCTGTTCTTTGTGTGGCGCTTCCTGCCGCATCTGCGACATGTGGAGCATGAAGGCAAGATGCGGCTCGACTGGCCCGGCGCCGTGCTGATCGCGGTGGCGCTCGGCTCGCTGCAACTGTTCGTCGAATTGCTGCCGAAGCATGGGCTCACATTGAGCGCATGCGCGTTGCTCGTGCTGAGCATCGCCTCGGCGTATGCACTGTGGCAATGGGAGAAACGCTGCCCGACAGCAATCCTTCCCGTCGACATGTTTCGCAATCCGAGTCTCGCCGCGCTATTTACATTGGCGGTGCTCGGCGGCTTCACGATGTTCTCGCTGCTCTTCTATGCGCCGCTGCTGTTCCAGGGCGGCTTTGGCATGTCGCCGAAGGAAGCGGGCCTCGTCATCACGCCACTCGTCGTGTTCATTACGATCGGCAGCATTACCAACGGGCGCGTCATTTCGCGCGTGCGCAATCCGAATCTGATGCTGTATGTCGGCTTCGCGCTGCTCGCGCTCGCGTGTCTGGGCGTGGTCGTCGCAACGCGTTCCATGCCGCAGTGGCTACTCATGTCGTTCATGGTGCTCGGCGGGCTCGGCCTCGGTTTCGTTATGCCGAACCTGACGATCTTCGCGCAGCAGACGGCCGGTCGCGAGCATCTCGGCATTGCAACCGCGCTGCTGCAATCGCTGCGGATGATCGGCGGCATGATCGGTACGGCGCTCACCGGCACGCTGGTCAGCCATATGTACGCGAGCGGCGTGCGCAGCGCACTCGACAGCGAGCGCGCATCGCAATGGTTCACGGACCTGGGCGATCCACAGATTCTGATCAATCACGAAGCACAGGCGCGCTTGCTGAGCGAACTCGCACAAGCCGGGCATAACGGCGCCATGCTTCTGGAAAGCGCGCGCGAAACGCTCGTCGCCGCAATTCATTTAGGTTTGGCGATGGCGGCCATCATCGCCGTGGTGTCGGTATGGCAAAGTCGCCGTGTTCCGCCGATCAAGCTTCAGCGCAAGCTGGAGCCGGTGATTCACGCCGACTGATTTCAGCTTTTGAGTTTCACTGAACCATCATGGAAGAACAGGACCGCATAGCCGTCATGCAGCAATTTGGACGCACGTACCGTACGTTCATGTCGGCGTTCGAGGCGCAAGTCGGCCACCCGCTGCCGCGCTGGCGCATCATGCTCGCGCTGCATGAGCAGGCGGGCGAGTCGTCGCAGAAGCGGCTTGTCGAACGTTTGCGGGTCGATCCTGGCGCATTGACCCGCCAGTTAAAAGCGCTCGAAGGATTGGGCTGGATTGCGCGCAGCATGGACTCGCGCGATAACCGCGTGACCAACGTACGCCTGACTGAAGCGGGCTTGTCCGCAACCGAAGCGAGCTTGCCGCGCCGCAACGCCTTTTTGCACGACACAATGGCCGCGCTGCCGGACGATGCGCTGAACGCGCTGTCCGGCGCGCTAAAAATGCTGGAGGCGAGGATTGGCGAAGTGGTGTCCGCGACTAACGCCGGAGAAACAGCCGGCGACGTCACTGCTGACGACCGCCAACCGCCCGTGAAGCAACGTGCTTGACGGTCGTCGATTGGCGCAGCGAGCAGGGCGCCAAGAGCACAAGCGGTGCGTCCCATCCCAACGCCGCTCGCCGCTCGCGAAACGCCAGAACAATCAGAAGAACGTTTCGATCACCTCGGTAACGCGATAAGCGGAGTCGAGCACCAGCACCTGGCGCCACTTATCAAAAGTCAGGCACGGGTGCGAGATGTCGAACGCGATCATGTCACCGACTTTCACATCGGCGCCCGCGGGAATCCGCAAGTACGCGTGCTGATCCATCAGGCCGAAAACCTCCCAGCCTTCGCTCGCCGCTATGTCGCGCGGCGCCGGATTGCCCGGCCGATAATGGCGGGCCGGTTCGGGCAGGCCCGCGTCGAATGCGGAGTCACGCTTGCCTAGACCGATGATTGCGCGATCCGGTTCGGGAATCGACTGCACATAGGCCCACAATTGCAAAGCAGGCAGCAAGCCTTCGCCCATTTTTTTCGCGACCGGATTGCGCGCGAAGATATCCGTCTGCGCCTTGCGGTAAATGCCGACGTCATGTGTCAGATAGCAGCCGGGACGCAGCACGACCTCGACCTTGCCGGTTTCCGACGCCTTCACGAATTCCTCGGCGACCACGTCGTACCATGCGGAACCCGCGCCCGACAGGATAGCCGGCGTGCGATCGAAACGTCCTTCGTCGAGCAGCGCGCGTGTGACCGCGACCGCGCTTTGCAGAAACTCGCGAACTTCGTGTTCTTCCTTCAGCACGCCTTCGTATAGCTCAACGCCGGCGAGCTTGAGCACGTCGGGATAACGCGCGATTGCTTCGAGCACCGCGTTACGCTGCGCTTCGTCGCGAACGCCAGTGCGGCCGCCCACGACGCCGAGTTCGAGCAGCACTTGCAATGGCTTTTTCACCGACGTGAAGAACTGCCCCAACTGCTCGACGCCATCAACTGAATCGACAAGGCAAAAGAACTCGAAGTCCGGGTCGCTCAGCAGCTCGGCGACCATCATCATGTTGCGGCGGCCCACCAGCTGATTTGCCATCAACACACGCGAGACGCCGCCGTGATAAGCCGCGCGAACCTGATGCGCGGTGGCGAGCGTGATGCCCCACGCGCCGGTTTCCAGCTGACGACGAAACAGTTGCGGCGCCATGGTCGTCTTGCCGTGCGGCGCGAGCTTGACGCCGTATTCGGCAACGAACGCCTGCATCCAGTTCAAATTGTGCTCGACGCGATCGGCGTAAAGCACAGCGGCGGGCAGGCTCACGTCTTCGTTCAGCAGATTCCACTCGAGACGCGCAGCATCTGTGAGCTGGATGCTGGCGCCCGGAACCATGCCCAAGCCCTTGCTATAAGGATCAATCGTAGCGCCCTGATAGTTTGTAACTTTCATGTCTCCTGCTCCATCGTCCGGTTAAATTGCATCGAAGTTGACTTTAACATGTTACCGAAAGTACGATGGGCGAAGAAATGTTATTTAGTACCAAGCCAGGCCCGCACTCGCGCTGTGATTTACCTGCAGCCATTGCGAGCCTTGGCGCGGTGATCCCCGGGCTGCAATGAACTCAACCGCCGAACCGCTGGCATTCGACATCGTCGCGCGCATCGCCGAATGCGCGCCGGGGTTGCGTTCGGCTGAACGCAAGGTCGCCTCGCTGATCCTCGACGATCTCATGAGCGCATCGCGCGCCAGCATCGGCGCGCTCGCGCAGCAGGCGCAGGTGAGCGTCGCGACAGTCACGCGGTTTGCCAAGGCGGTGGGCTGCCGCGACGTCCGCGAGTTGAAGCTGCGGCTCGCGCAGGCGGCCGCGGTGGGTCAGCGCTTTTTACAGCCGGGCACCGCGAACGACGCGCCCGAGCACATCGCAACCCGCGTGTTCGACGAACTGCAGACTGCGCTCGCGCACAATCATCAACTGTTGCGCCAGGCGCCGCTTGGGGATGCCGCAGCAGCGCTGCGGGCCGCGCGCATGATCTATGTGTTCGGCATGGGCGGCGGCTCGACCGCGCTCGCCGACGAAATGCGTTTTAGACTGGTGCGGTTGGGCCGGCCTGCGGCCACTTATCAGGACGGCTTGTTGCAGCGCATGGTCGCGAGCACTGTGTCGCGCGACAGCGTCGTGATCGCGCTGTCCACCACGGGCCGCGTGCCGGAGATGGTGGAGAACTGCAAAATCGCGCGCAGCTATGGCGCAACGGTGATCGCACTGACCGCCCCGGCATCGCCGTTGGCGAAGCTGGCCGACTGGGTCATCCCGATCGTCGCGTTTGAGACAGACTTCATTTACAAGCCGTCGTCGTCGCGTTACGCAATGATGATGGCACTCGATGTGCTCGTCACCGAACTTGCCGTCAGCCAGGGTGACGAGAGCCGCGAATTGCTACGCCGCATGAAGCACGCGCTCGACACGCACCGCGGCGGCGGCGATCGACAACCGTTAGGAGACTGATTCATGCACTCGCATCCCGAAGCCGCCGACACGCTGATCGTCGGCGCGCAACTGTATGACGGCACAGGCGCGCCGCCTGTCGAGCGCGACGTCGCGGTCCGCGACGGGCGCATCGTCGCGATCGGCAATCTGTCCAACTGGCTCGCCGAAGAAGTGATCGAGGCCGAAGGCCGGGCGCTGGCGCCGGGTTTCATCGACGTTCATACGCACGACGACACGCACGTGATCCGCTCGCCGCAAATGCTGCCGAAGATCACGCAAGGCGTGACGACGGTGATCGTCGGCAATTGCGGCATTAGCGCGTCGCCGGTTGCGCTGAAGGGCGATCCACCCGACCCGATGAATCTGCTCGGCGAGCGCGACGCGTTCCAGTACCCGAGTTTCGCGGACTACGTGAAAGCCGTGAACGCGGCGCGTCCGGCAGTGAATGTCGGCGCGCTGATCGGGCACACCGCGTTGCGCAACAACCAGATGGACCGGCTCGACCGCGCGGCCACGCCTGAAGAGATCGAGGGCATGCGCGCGCAACTCGAAGAAGCGCTGGCCAACGGCGCGCTCGGGCTGAGTTCGGGGCTCGCCTACGGCTCCGCGTTCGCTGCGCCGACCGAAGAAGTCATGGCGCTTGCCGAACCGCTCGCCGCCGCCGGCGCGCTGTACACCACGCATATGCGCACGGAGTTCGACGCGATTCTCGACGCCATGGACGAGGCGTATCGCGTGGGCCGTCACGCGCACGTGCCGGTGATCATCTCGCATCTGAAATGCGCGGGGCCGTCGAACTGGGGACGCAGCACCGAAGTGCTGAACTCGCTCGAAGGCGCGCGGCGCATGCAGCCTATCGGTTGCGATTGCTATCCGTACAACCGCAGTTCGTCGACGCTCGACCTGAAGCAGGTCACCGGCGACATCGACATCACGATTACGTGGTCGGAACCGCATCCGGAAATGGCCGGCAAGCTCGTCAAAGAGATTGCGGCCGAGTGGGGCGTCACGCAGCAGGAAGCGGGCAAGCGCCTGCAACCCGCGGGCGCCGTCTATCACAACATGTCCGAGGAAGACGTGCGGCGCATCCTGTCGCATCCCGCGACAATGGTCGGCTCGGACGGCTTGCCGAACGATCCGCTGCCGCATCCGCGCTTGTGGGGCGCGTTTCCGCGCGTGCTCGGCCATTACGCGCGCGACGCCGGTTTGCTGCCGCTCGAAGAAGCGGTGCGCAAGATGACGAGCCTGTCGGCGCGGCGCTTCGGCCTTGCGCAACGTGGCGAGGTGCACATTGGCTATCACGCCGACCTCGTGCTGTTCGACCCGGCCAAAGTGCGCGACGCGGCGACGTTCGAAAAGCCGCAACAGGCGGCCGACGGCATCGACGCAGTATGGGTGAACGGCGTGCTGACTTACCGCAACGGCGAAGTAACGGGCGAGCGCGCCGGACACTTCGTCGCGCGCGGCGCGGCGTCGAAAGGCGACGCGCAGGGCGCATTCTGATTATCCGATCGAACGATCTACCATGGCGCGCGCCGCAACGAGCACGCGCGCCCGACTTTTAAGGAGCATGACGATGAAGCGATATGGCGTTGAAGGCGGGAAGGGAACGGGCGGTCAGCATATGCCGTTTGCGCGTGCAGTCGAAGCGGACGGCTGGTTGTTCGTTTCCGGGCAAACGCCGATGGAAAACGGCGAAGTGATCAACGGCGGAATTGTCGAGCAATCGCACAAGGCGATCCAGAACGTATTCGCGATTCTGAAGGAAGCAGGCTACGGCGCCGAGCATGTGGTCCGTTGCGGCGTGTGGCTCGACGATCCGCGCGACTTCGCGTCGTTCAACAAGGTGTTCCGCGAATACTTCGGCGACAATCCGCCGGCGCGCGCATGTGTCGTTTCGTCGATGGTGATCGACTGCAAGGTCGAAGTGGATTGCGTCGCATACAAGAAGCCGACGGCTTGAAGCATCAGGTTTGCCGCGGGCGCGTGACTGAGAACCCGCGGCGATAGCGTGCTTGCTTACTGACGCGCGAGCCGCATGTTGTCCGGCATCGGCAGATTGTAGTTGGTGCGGAACGGGTTGATATCCAGCCCGCCGCGCCGCGTATAACGCGCATAGACCGCGAGCTTGACCGGCTTGCACGCTTTCAGAACATCGATAAAGATTTTCTCGACGCACTGCTCGTGAAAACCCGTGTGATTACGGTACGAGATGATGTAGCGCAGCAAGCCCGCGTGATCGATCTGCGGGCCGACGTAGTGAATCTGCACGCTGCCCCAATCGGGTTGGCCGGTCACCGGACAATTCGACTTCAACAAATTCGAAAACAGCGTCTCCTCGACAGGCGCTTCGTCTAACGCCGCTTTCAGCAGCGAGGCGTCAGGGTGATAGACGTCCGTGTCCAGGTCCAGCCGGTCGAGCGACATGCCCTCGAATTCTTCCATCTGCAATTTGCCGAAATCGTGCGGCGCCGTCAGATGAACCGAAACGGTCGCGCCGCAAGACGCCGATACGTCGCGCTTGATCGTGTCGCGCACCACGTCGATCGACTCAAACGCAGTCTGCGCGAACGAGCCGAGATAAAGCTTGAACGACTTCGACTCGACGATGTTCGGCGACTCGGCGGGCACGAAGAAGGTCGCCACCGCGATTTGCGGTTTGCCGCGCTGATTCAGCCACGACAATTCATACGCGTTCCAGATGTCCGTGCCGAAGAACGGCAGTTGCGCGCCAATGCCGATCGCGTCGCGTGCGTTACTGCGCGCAATCGGAAAGAGCAGCGAGGCGTCGTACTGTTCGGTGTAAGTGGAAGCCTTACCCAGCGGTGATTGTTCGGGTGTCATGATGCATTCACGATGCCACTCAGCACGTGCCCGGTCGCCGTCACGACGCGGGCCGATTCGCAATGGCCAATTTGGTCGTCGAAGAAAAAGTCCGGCTCGAACTCGCGCAAAAATGCGCTCTTGTCGAGGCCGCCGAGGAACATCGCTTCGTCGATTTCGATGTTCCAGGCCATCAGGGTTCGGATCGCGCGCTCGTGCGCGGGCGCCGAGCGGGCCGTCACCAATGCCGTACGAATATGCATGGGCGCGGCTTGATCCGCGAGTTTTTGCAGCCGGTGAAGCGCTTCGAGCAAGGGTTTGAGCGGCCCGTCGGCGAGCGGCAAATCCTTATTGTGCGTCTCATGGCCGACGAACGCCCGCAGGCCGTCCTTCTGAAAGACGCGCTCGGCTTCGTCGGAGAACAGAACCGCGTCGCCGTCGAAAGCAATGCGGATTTCGTCCGGATACTTACTCGCCATTTTCGCCGATTCCGGCAGGACGCGTGCAGCGGGGAAACCGGCGGCCAGCGCGTCGCGCACGTCGTCCTGGTTAGCCGAGAGAAACAGCGACGCGTTCAACGGCTTCAGATATCCGAACGGCGCACGGCCGCGCGTGAACACGCCGCGCTCGATGGCAAGCCCATGTTCGCGGCACGAATGAAATGCGCGCAGTCCGCTGATTGGATCGCTGCGCGACAGGATCACCACTTCCACATGATGACCGCCTGTGTTCAACGCCAGCAGTTTGCGGATCAGAGGAAACGCGACGCCGGGTTTGGCGGGCACCGTCAGCCGGTCGCGCTGCAGCGCTTCATAGGTCTGCAGGTCGCCTTCTTCGTACACGCGGTTCTCTTCCTCGAAATCGAAGAGTGCGCGCGACGATATCGCCACCACCAGTTTGTCGACAAGCGAGAGGGCCATGTGCGCGTTTCAATCCAGAAGGTCAGGCAAGAAACAGCCGATACACCGGATTGTGCGTCTCTTCCCAATGCGGATAGCCGAGTGTGGCTAGGAAGCGCTCGAACTCCGCGTTGTCCGTCTGCGGCACCTGAATGCCGACGAGAATCGAGCTATAGTCCGCGCCCTGATTACGGTAGTGGAAAAGGCTGATGTTCCAGTCAGGCGCCATCGACGAAAGAAACTTCATCAGCGCGCCCGGCCGTTCGGGAAACTCGAAGCGGAATAGCCGCTCGTCGTGCGCGAGCGGCGAGCGGCCGCCGACCATGTAACGGATATGCTGCTTCGAGAGCTCATCGAACGTCAGATCGACGGTGGCAAAGTTGTGCGCCTCGAACGCGCCCGCAATCTGCGCCGATTCGCTGCGGTTCCGGATCTGCACGCCCACGAAAATGTGTGCGGACTCGGCCTGCGCGATCCGGTAGTTGAATTCGGTGACGCTGCGCGTGCCCACCAGTTCGCAAAAGCGCCTGAAGCTGCCGCGCTCTTCGGGAATCGTCACCGCGAACACCGCCTCGCGCGCCTCGCCCACTTCCGCGCGCTCGGCCACGAAACGCATGCGGTCGAAGTTCATGTTCGCGCCCGACGTAATCGCGATCAGCGTCTGGTTCTCGATCCCTTCGCGCTCCGCATACTGTTTGGCGCCCGCCACAGCGAGCGAGCCCGCCGGTTCGAGCACGCTGCGGGTGTCCTGAAAGACGTCCTTGATCGCGGCGCACAGCGCGTCGGTGTTCACGAGCAGCACGTCGTCCAGATATTCGCTGCACAGGCGGAACGTTTCTTCGCCGACGAGCTTCACCGCGGTGCCGTCGGAGAACAGGCCGACCTCGTTTAACGTGACGCGCTCGCCGGCTTTCAGCGATGCGGCCATCGCGCACGAGTCGTCGGTCTGCACGCCGATCACCTTGATCTCGGGACGC
>Ga0209759_1000475_pt1 | contig 44880 bp, 35 predicted proteins | sample AraplaCL_Col_mMS_FD_184261 | JGI IMG/M metagenome (GOLD analysis project Ga0209759, IMG submission 184261) | Arabidopsis root microbial communities from the University of North Carolina, USA - plate scrape CL_Col_mMS (SPAdes) (version 2) | ecosystem: Host-associated > Plants > Roots >...
AGCCAACAACCCCAAGCCAACAACCCCAAGCCAACAACCCCAAGCCAACAACCCCAAGCCAACAACCCCAAGCCAACAACCCCAAGCCAACAACCCCAACCCCGCAACCGCCCCTCACCCCCGCAACGCTGCCGCCGCCCGAAAAAACGCTTGCGCCCTCGGCTCGTTTCCGAACGCGGCGTGAATCCTGATCCACGGACTCTGCTCCATCCCCGGCCGGAAATAGCTGCCCGGCGCAACGGTCACGCCTAAAGGCGCACCGCACTCCACCAGCCGCTCCGCATTGTCCACATGCGGCACGCGAGCCCACAGGAATTTGCCTCCGACTGGTTTCTCGAACACCTCCCAGCCGGCATCTTCGAGCGTTTGTATCGTCGATCCCAGCGCATCGCGCATACGACGCCGCAGTCGCTCGAGATATTTTCGGTATGCGCCGCGCTCGAGCAGCGACGCCGTCACCGTCTCTGCAAAGAGCGACCCGCCGATGCTGGTCAGCATCTTGATATCGACGAGATCCTTGATGATCGCGTGGCTCGCCACGACACAGCCGATGCGCAATGACGACGACAACGTCTTCGACAATCCGCCGATATAAATCACGTGTTCCAACTGATCGAGCGTCGCGAGGCGGTCCGTGATGTCGGCCTGAAAGTCGGCGTAAATGTCGTCTTCGATAATCGTGAAGTTGTGCTCGCGCGCGAGTTGCAATAGACGGAACGCCACCGGCGGGGCAACGGTCGTCCCGGTCGGATTGTGGAACACGGTGTTGATGAAGAATAGCTTCGGCCTATGCCGCTTCAACTGCGCCTGCATGACGTCGAGGTCCGGGCCGCTTCGCGTGCGTGGAATGCCGATCAGCCGGACGCCGTGCAGCTTCAGCAGGCCGTACAGGTTGTAGTAGCCGGGATCCTCGACGAAGATCGTGTCGCCCGCCTTCAGCATGTAGCGCATCAGCAGATCGAACGCCTGGCTTGCGCCGTTCGTAATGAGAATCTGCGAAGTGTCCGCGCGGATACCCAGTTGCGCGATTCGTGCCTGCAAGTGCTCACGCAAACTCAAGTTGCCCAGCGGCGTTGCGTAGTCGACCATGCTGGCGGGATCCGTGCGCAACACGTGTCGTATCGCCTGGGCGATGTTGTCGGTGTCCCGCCACGGCTCGGGAATGAAGCCGCTGCCAAGTTTGAGTGTTTCGCCGGGATGGTTGAACTGCTGGAGCAGGTGGTCGGACTCGTCCTCGGCGCGGCGCGGGTCCGACGTGCCGTCGCACTGCGAGCCGCCCGGCGGCCGGTCGGCCACGTAGAAGCCTGAGCCGTGGCGCGAGTCGACGTAACCGAGCGACACGAGCCGGTCATAAGCCTCGATCACCGGAAAGCGGCTCACGCCATAGTCGGCTGCGAACTGACGGATCGACGGCAATTTCGAGCCGGGATGCGCGGCGCGCGAGCGAATCCACGCGGTCACGCCCGCGACGATCTGCTCGGTCAGCGGCACACCATTGTCTCTGTCCAGCTGAATTTCGAGTCGCATACGGTTTCCTTCCGCGAACGCGTTGTGCGGGCCAACAGACCCGTCGCGCGCCAACTGTTCGGTTTTTCAACTGCACAGTTCCGACGAAAGTGTTCGGAAGTGTGCATGGGTATTCGATCATCGCACGTCAATAATCGATACAACAGAGAAGCCCTTTTGAAGGAGAACGGCAATGCGTGAAGTGCGGATTTTCGAACTGGAACATGAAGAGCCGGCCGCGGCCTGGCATGTCGCGCGCCCGTCTACTTTCAAGGTGATCTCGGGTGAGATCTGGCTGACCGTCGAAGGCGACAGCGAAGACTACTGGCTTGCTACGGGTGAATCGATCGAGTTGCCCCGCCGGGCCGTGGCGTGGATCAGCGCCGGGCGTGATGGTGCGCGCTTCGCGCTCGCAAGCGGATCGGAGCGCGGAACCATCAAGCCGGTGCTCGGTTTGCCGACACCGAACTGGCTGCCGCGCTGGCTCGGCGCTGCCTGACAGATGGAACCGCAGAAATACCAGCAGAAGTGCCGGCAGAAGTACAGGCGCGAGGGGCGGCTTCCCGCCGCTCAAGCCTCGAGCTCGCCAACATAACGTGCTCGCGGCCGGATCAGACTGCCGTCGCGCGCCTGTTCCATTGCGTGCGCAATCCACCCGACCACTCGCCCCACTGCAAAGAGCGTGAAGGCGGCACCGGTCGGCAAGCCGAGCACGCGCTCGATGGCCGCAAGCGCGAAGTCGACGGTCGGCTCCGCGCCGGTCGTATCGCGCACCGCTCGCGCGAGCGCCAGCACCTGAGGGAGCGGCGAGCGGGCCGGCGCACAGTCTTGCAACAAGTCCAGCAGAAGCCGCGCGCGCGGGTCGCCTTCCGGATAAAGCGGATGCCCGAAGCCCGACAGCACCGGCCCATGCGTGCCTTGCTCGTGACGCGACAAACGGGTAGCCAGGTAACGATCGAGATCGGCGGCGCGTGAGGCTTCGTCCAATAACGCGGCAATGCGCACGGTTTCTCCGCCGTGACGCGGGCCCGCAAGCGCGGCGAGACCGCCCGCGACCGCGCCGAACAGATGAGTGCCCGTCGACGTGATGCAGCGGACCGTGAACGTCGACGCGTTCAGTTCGTGATCCGCGCACGCGACAAGCGCCGCGCGCAGCAGCCCCGCTTGCTGGCGGCTGCGCACTTGCCAGGCCGTTGCCAGTTGCCGATGCAGCGGCGCATTCGACGGCGGCGCCGAGATCATCGCGGCGGCCAGCAGGCGCATCACGGCGCAGGCGCTGTCCAGCTGCGCATCGCGACCGAGCGCCCACACCCGCGGCATTTGCGCCGCCGCCGCAGGCAACAGAACAAGCGCGCGATCAAGCGGCGTATTGTCGCCCCACAGCTTCAGCCACGCGGTCCACTGAGCGGCGGCGATCGGCACGGCCGGCGCATCTGCAATGCGCGCCGCGCTGCACTCCCACAACAACGCGGCGACGTCTTCCAGCGACTCGGTGCGCGCGAGCGCCGTCGCATCATGCCCGCGATACAGCAGGCGTCCGTGTGCGACCAGCGTGATCGACGATTCGAGCACCGGCACGCCCCAGTCCAACACTTTCTGCGCGACTTTGCCCGCGCGTTTGCCGTCTTCCTTGCGCCGCGCGAGCCGCCGCACCTCGCGCGCGTCGTAGCGGCGATGCTTGCCTTGTGCGTCCGGCGACGAGCTCAGCAAGCCCCGGCTCACATACGCATATAGCGTGGCAAGGCTGATGCCTAGTTCGGCGGCGGCTTCGCGGGCGGTCAACGAGTCGGGCAAAGGCATAGGAATGCGCGGCAAAGTAGAGTTCAACCAAAGAAATCAATATATGTTGATTATCATAATCAAGATTGATTAACACAAGGCGCGATTCTAGACTCGATCGCATCCCCGTTACTCGACTGTGAACAACATGACGCCCGAACTCGCGCTCGACCACATCTGGAGCCTCGCGAACTGCGAGCCAGCCGCGCTTCGTTCCGTACATTTCACCGGCTCGGAGCGGGGCTTGCCGTCGGTATTTCGCGTCGGGGCGCTGGCGTCCGCGACCATCGCAGCGGTGGGTTTGGCGGCGGCTGAGTACCATCGGTTGCGCACGAGGCACGGCCAGCGAGTGACGGTGGACATGCGGCGCGCGCTGGCTTCGTTCCGCAGCGAACGTTACCTGCGCGTCGACGACGGGCCGCCGCCTGCGCTGCGCGATCCGGTGACGGGTTTCTACGAGACGGGAGATGGCCGCTGGATCCAGCTGCATACGAATTTCGCGCATCATCTGAACGGCGTGTTGAAGGTGCTCGGTTGCCAGAACGATCGTGCCGCAGTCGCGGCGGCAATTCGCGGCTGGGACGGCGCCACGCTCGATCAGACTCTCGCCGATGCGGGCCTGTGCGCCGCGCTGATCCGCACGCCCGGCGAATGGGCCGCGCTCGAACAGGCGAAAGCAATCGCGGGTTTGCCGCTCTTCGAAATAGAGCGGATCGGCGATGCGCCGCCGGCATTGCCCAAGTCCTCGCCGTCGTTCGAGCCGTCATCGCGCAATACTGGCAGCCGGCCGCTGTCCGGCGTGCGGGTGCTGGACCTGTCGCGCATCATCGCGGGGCCGGTGGCTGGGCGAGCGCTTGCGCAGCATGGCGCTCAGGTGCTGATGATCAACGGGCCGCATCTGGCGAACATTGCGCCGCTCGTGATCGACAACGGGCGCGGCAAACGCTCGGCCGTGGTCGATCTGCGCGACGCGGCGGGGCGCGAGACGTTGCGCGGTTTGACGCGCGACGCCGACGTCTTTTTGCAGGCGTATAGGCCCGGAGCGCTGGCTGCCCGCGGATTCGGTCCCGAGGACGTGGCGCGCTTGCGGCCCGGCATTGTTTATGTGTCGGTGTGTGCGTATGGATACGAGGGACCATGGGCCACGCGACGCGGTTTCGATAGTCTCGTGCAGTCCGCGAGCGGCATCGCGATGACTGAGCAATCCGCAGCCGGATCGACCGAGCCGAGACATCTGCCGTGTCAGGCGCTCGATCACGCGACTGGTTATCTCGCCGCTTTCGGTGCCATGGCTGCGTTGGCGCGACGCGCCATCGAAGGCGGAAGCTGGCACGTCAAAGTTTCGCTCGCGCAGACGGGCCAGTGGCTGCAATCGTTCGGCGAGATCACCGACGGGTGGCAAGCACCCGATGTTTCGCTCGATGACGTGCGCGACTGCCTCGTCACAGTAGACTCCGAATTCGGTCGCGTACAGGCCGTGCAACCGGCCGAACAACTGGAGGAGACGCCGGCTTTCCTCGGGCTGCCGCCGTCGCGCATCGGGGCGCACGACGCGAAGTGGCTGTAACGGAACTGCGTCGCTGCGTGGGCCCGCCCGAGACAGACACGGCTATTTGCGCAGTTCCGCGACGAAATCGTAGTAGTCGTTGCGGCAATACGTGTCGGTCAATTCGATAGCGCGCTGGTCGGCCGTATAACCGACGCGCGTAATCAGCAGGAGCGCTTCGTTCGGCGCGATGCTCATTTGCTGCGCGATCTCCTCGCTCGCATTCACCGCGCGGAAATGCTGCAGTGCGCGGACGATCGTCAGTCCGCGATTCTCCAGATAGGTGTAAAGCGAATCGCCGATCGCCTGCGGATCGGGAATTACCGCAGCGGGGAAGGTGGAATTCTCGACCGCCATCACGATGCCGTCGGCGAGACGCAAACGCCGCAGCCGCGTCACGGCCGCAGCCGGCGAAAGCCCGAGTTGGATTACCTCTTCGCGATTGGCCGGCAGAATTTCGCGCGACAGCCATTTCGAACTTGGCGTAAAACCTCGCCGCCGCAACATTTCACTGAAGCTCGACAGACGCGACAGCGGATCTTCATAACGTGGTGTGATGAAACTGCCGGCGCCTTGCGTGCGTCGGATCAATCCCTGCTCGACGAGTAGCGCGATAGCCTTGCGTGAAGTGATTCGCGAGACGCCGAGCGCCTCCGAAAGCACGCGCTCCGACGGCAGTGCCTCGCCGGCGTTCCAGCGGTTCTCGTGAATGGCCGTGCCGAGCTTGCGGGCAAGTTGAAGATAAAGCGGTGTGTCGTTTTCCGGGTCCGGGCGCAGATCGCGCCAGCGGTCTTCCGAGGCAGAGGTCATGGGGCTTACGCTAGAAGGGCGAGGAGCAATTCTAAGACATCGGCGCGCTACGTTATAGCGGGCTTTTGCCTGATGGCCTGTCGGCCGGTCCTGCAACCGCTAAACTCGTCGATACGCTTTCTCGCAGCACCGTCGCGCGTTGGTTCGACGCCGGCGCGTGGTCACACGTTCGGCCACAGTCCACACTCAGTCACCTCAGGAGTCAGCATGACGACCGATATCGCAAGCGTGAGCCTGCCCGACGGCGAGCGCATCCCCAAACTCGGGCAAGGCACGTGGGAAATGGGCGAGCAGCCGGCACGCCGCGCGGCCGAGATCGCCGCAATCCGCCTGGGCGTCGAGCTTGGCATGACGCTCGTCGATACCGCGGAAATGTACGGCGACGGCGCAACCGAACTGTTGTTGGGCGAAGCGCTCGCGGGGCTGCGCGATCAGGTGTTCCTCGTTAGCAAGGTCTATCCGCATAACGCTAGCAGGCGCGGCGTGATCGCTGCTTGCGAGCAGAGCCTCAAACGTCTGAAGACGGATCGGCTCGATCTGTATTTGCTGCATTGGCGCGGTTCGATCCCGCTCGAAGAAACGGTCGCCGGGTTCGAAGCGCTGCGCGACGCGGGGAAGATCCGTCACTGGGGCGTGAGCAACTTCGATACCGAGGACATGGAAGAACTCATCGCTACGCCCGGCGGCACGGCGTGCGCGACGGACCAGATTCTCTATAACGTTGCGCGGCGCGGGCCCGAATTCGATCTGTTGCCGTGGCTCGCCGAGCGCAACATGCCGGCAATGGCCTACAGTCCCGTCGATCACGCACGTCTGCCGAAACGCTCGCCGCTCGACGACATCGCCAGCGCGCGCGGCGTCTCCGTGTTTCAGGTGGCGCTCGCGTGGGTGCTGCAGCAGCCGGGCGTGTTCGCCATTCCGAAGACAGGCCGCGTCGAGCACGTGCGCGACAATCATCGTGCGCTGCAACTGCAACTCGACGCTCAGGAACTCGCGGCCATCGACAGCTATTTCAAGCCGCCACCCGGCAAGCGCCCGCTTGAAATGCTCTGAGCCAGGCGCGCGCAGCAGAGGTATCGCGGCGCAGTGAGCGCCCGGCGGCGTTCAAAGCATTCGTGGCGCGCCGCCTACTACGGACACGAAGCCGCGGCACGAAAACCGCCGTGCGCGACGCTGCTCAGTGTCGTCAATTGCAATTGTGATGCAGGTGCACAGAGCCCAGCACCGCGACTTCGGCGGGTGTGTGCTTGAGCGAATCTTCGTTGACCTGGCCCGCGTCCGCGACGAATTCGTCGACGATCGAAGAAACCGGTGTATTGCGCAGACACAGCGACACGCGCTGGGTTTCGTTGGCCGGCAAGGACGCGCGCTGGCCGAGGAACAGCACGCCGTACTGATAACCGTGGATGATGCCGCGGATCGCGCCGACACATTGACCGTGCGCGACGTTGTCGTTCTTCTGCTTGCAGGCTTGCGCAAGCGAGTATGCAGAGAAGGTGGGGTCCACAGGCGGCGCGGCTTGCGACATCGTGGGCGATAGCGGTTGCGCCGTTGGTGCCGTGCTTTGCGCGCCGGTCTGCGCATTGGCGAGCGAGGCGAAGCTCAGAGCAGCGGCCGCTGCGAGGCCGACGACCGCGCGTGCCGCGGAGCAGGGGACGTTTCGTTGCATGTTGTGGTGCCCTCATATCGAACGTAGAAACTGATATGAGGCAATTGCCGCGCTTTGGTTCCGGACGTATGCGCCGCGCCGGCTCGTGACATTTGTCGCGCATGCCGGCGTACAGGCGAGAAAGCGAGGTGGCACTAGCGCATTCGCCGCGGTGCGTTACTTCCGAAGCAAACGCAGAAAGCCGCAATGCGTGAGCTTCGACAATGGGCGGCAGCACGGCCGCGAACAATGATTGTGAAGTAGCGCTATGAGTCGCGTCCGGCACCGGTGGCGGGATTTGCGGGCTTGTCACGGGCAACGTCGCTCGCTTCGTCGCGTGCCTGGTCGTTTGCCTGGTCGCGCGACGCGGTTTGCAGTGCACGCAGTTCGTCGGCCGGAATGTGGCAGCGGATCAGATGCTTGCGGCCGATGCCGCTCGTAGCCTCGCGGGCTGAACCGGTCGCTTGAGACACATATGCTGCATCGGCCGCCTCGGCGAACGGCGGGTCCTGCTGTTCGCAGATCGAGCCGAGCTTGCGTGGACAACGTGTGTGAAACACGCAGCCGGACGGCGGCGACGCGGCGCTCGGCAGATCGCCCGACAGCCGAACGCGGGCCACGCTCGCGTGGCCGTCGAGTGTCGGCACGGAAGACAGCAGTGCTTCCGTATAAGGATGCTGCGGCCCGTCGAATACCGCCGCGGCCGGTCCGATCTCCAGCAGTCTGCCGAGATACAGCACGGCGATGCGATCGGACAAATATCGTACGACGTGCAGATCGTGCGAGATGAACACGTAGCTCACGCCACGCTCGCGCTGCAAATCGGCAAGCAGATTGAGGATCGCCGCCTGCACCGAGACGTCGAGCGCGGAAGTGGGTTCGTCGCACACCACCACGCGCGGCTCGCCGGCGAACGCGCGCGCAATGGCCACGCGTTGCTTGAGTCCGCCGGAAAGCTGGCGCGTGCGCGAGCCGAGATAGCGCTCCGGCAAACGCACGGCGGCCGTCAACGTAGCAAGCCGTTCGTCGATGGCGGCACCGCGCAGCGCCGCAAGCCGCGACAACGCGCGGCCAATCAGCCGCTTCACAGAATGCGCGCGGTTAAGCGCCGAGTCGGGATTCTGGAACACGATCTGCAGCGACTTGACCTGCTCGTCGTTGCGCCGTGTGACGCGCGCGGCCAGCGGCGCGCCGTCGAGTTCGAGCACGCTGCCTGCGTCCGGTGCAAGAAGGCCGAGCATCAGTTTCGCGAGCGTCGTCTTGCCACTGCCCGATTCGCCGACGAGACCCAGCGTTTCGCCGGCCGCGAGGTCGAGCGAAACCTTGTCGACGGCGCGCAGCGCTGTGCCGGACACATGGAAAGTCTTCGATAGATTCTCGGCGCGCAAGACGAGTTCTCGCGGGTTCTTGTCCGCATTCGCAAGGCCATGCTCGGGCAATGCTTGCGCGAGCGCACGCGGCAACTCGATCGCGCGCTCGTGATAGTGACAGCGTGACATCTGATCGCCATGCGCCGCGCTGACGCGGTACGGCGGCGGCGCTTCGCGGCGGCACCGGTCGTCGGCGAGACGACAGCGCTCTGCGTAGATGCAGCCTTGAGTCACCGAGCCAGGCGAGGGCAGGCCGCCTGCAATGGTATCGAGCCGCTCGGTATCCTTGCTGCGTCCCACGGTGGGCAGACAGCGCAACAGTCCCACGGTGTACGGATGACGCGGCCGCGTGAAAACGTCTTGCGTCGCGCCCTCCTCGACGAGCTTGCCCGCGTAAAGCACGCCGACGCGCTCACACATTCGCCCGATCACCGCGAGGTTGTGACTGATAAACAGCACGGCGGTGCCGAGTTCCGCGCGCAGTTGTGCGACCAGGTCGAGCACTTCCGCTTCGACGGTGGCGTCGAGCCCGGTGGTCGGCTCATCGAGAATCAGCAGTGCCGGGTTCGACGCGAGCGCCATCGCGATCACCACGCGCTGCTGCATGCCGCCCGATAATTGATGAGGATAGCTGTTCATCACCCGTTCCGGCGATGCAATGCGCACGCGCTGCAGCATCTCGAGCGAGCGTTGCAATGCTTCATCGGGCGCGACACCGGCGGCTTCGAACGCTTCGGACACTTGCCACGCGATGGTCAACGACGGATTCAGCGCGCGCGCCGGGTCCTGATAGACCATTGAAATGGTGTTGGCGCGCATCGTGCGCAAAGCGTCGGCGTCGAGCTTGTTGACGTCGGCGCCGGCGATGACGATCTTGCCCGCCTTCACCTTGCCGTTGCGCGGCAGATAGCGCAGCGCCGCCATCGCGACGGTCGACTTGCCGCAGCCCGATTCGCCGACGAGCCCGTATGCTTCGCCGCGACGCACACGAAACGATACGTCCTGCAACACTTCGCGATCGCGTCCGCGCATCCGGTATGTGACCGTCAAGCCGACGACGGTCAGCGCATCCGTGCGGTCGCTCTTCGACACGTCGAAGGCGGGGAACGAGGAGGGCGGAGGTCCGTTCATCGGTCGAGCACGCCTTGTACGCCGTCGGCGATGAGATTTACACCGACGACCAGCGTGGCAATTGCGCCGGCCGCGAATACGACGGTCCACCACGCGCCGCCCGCCATCAGCGTGTACGACTCGGAAAGCGCGAGGCCCCAGTCGGCTGACGGCGGTTGAATGCCGAAGCCAAGAAACGACAGCGTGGCTACCGCGAAGATTGCATAACCGAGCCGCACGGTCGCTTCGACGATGATCGGCGGCAGCACGTTCGGCAGAATTTCCGCGAACATGATGTACGGCGCGCGTTCGCCACGCAGTTGCGCGGCGGCGACGTAGTCGAGATGCCGCTCGGCGAACACGGCGGCGCGCACGGTGCGCGCGGTAATCGGCGTGAAGGTGATGCCGATCACGAGTATCACGGTCAGGTTCGACGCGCCCACCGCAGCAAGCGCGAGCAGCGCGACGATCACGAGCGGTAGCGCGAGTACCGCGTCGATCGCGCGGCCCACGACGTTATCGACCCAGCCGTCGAAGTAACCGACGACGAGACCTAGCGACGTACCCGCCACCGTGCCGAGCAGTGTCGCGAGCGGCGCAATCGTGAGAATGTCGCGCGCGCCGACAATCACGCGCGAGAACACATCGCGGCCCAACTGGTCAGTGCCGAACCAGTGCGTACGGTCGGGCGGCATGAGCGAATTGAGCGGGTCGGACGCATACGGATCGACAGGCACGAACCATTGCCCGGCAATCGCGCATACGATCCACCACACGACGATGAACACGCCCACCACGAACGTCGGCGAGCGAAGCAACACACGCAACTGATCGAAGCGCGGCTCGCTTGCGGCGCGCGGCGCGGCCGGCGGAACAATGGTGCTCATTCGGCGCTCCTCACGCGCAGGCGCGGGTTGAGCAGCACGTGCAACGCGTCTGCGACGAGATTGGCGACGGTGTAGACCACGCCGACGGTCAGCACACCTGCCTCCAGCATCGGGAAGTCCTTCGCCTTCGCGGCGTTGTAGATCAGCGAGCCGATGCCCTGATAGTGGAACAGTGTCTCGACCACCACGAGGCCGCCAATCATGTAGCCGAGTTGAGTGGCGGCCACGGTGATGGTCGGCAGCAGCGCGTTGCGCAACACGTGCCGCCAGATCACGGTGTGACGCGGCAAGCCCTTGAGGATCGCGGTGCGCGTGTAGTCGGCGTCGAGCGCTTCGACGGTGCCGGCGCGCGCCATCCGCGCGATATAGCCGAAGAACACCAGCACCAGCGGCAGCACCGGCAGGATCAGATGACGCAGTTGTTCGAGCGCGCCGGCGTCGGGCGCATACGCAGCTTCGATAGGCAGCCAGCGCAGCCACACGCCGAACAGGAGAATCAGCACGATCGACGACACGAATTCCGGCACGACGGTCGCCGACAAACCCGCAATGCTGATCGTGCGATCCAGCCAGCGTCCTGCGTGCATCGCGGACCACACGCCGCCCGCAATTCCCAGTGGCACCACGACGATGAACGCGAGCAGGCCGAGCTTCGCGGAATGCGCAAGTGCATCGGCGATAAACGGTCTCACCGGCTCGCGATAAGCGTACGAAAGTCCCATGTCGCCTCGCACGAAATGCGAAATCCACTCGACGTATTGCGTCATCAGCGGACGGTCAGCGCCGAGTTGATGATTGAGCGCCGCTACCGCGCGTGCGTCGGCGAGCGGCCCGAGCACCGCACGACCGATATCGCCGGGCAGCAGTTGCCCGCCGGCGAACACGATCACGGACAACAGCCATAGCGTGATCAGCGACAGCCCCACGCGCGTCGCAAGGAAACGCACGACGCGGCCGGCGTTGCCTTTCGGGGTCGAGGCGGGAGAACTCACTGTGGTCGACATCGTGAACGCTTGCCGAAGAATTGCGCGCCGATGCGAGACGCTTACGCGCTCAACACCGCGCGGTCGAAATAGAGCTGCGCGAGCGCGGTGAAGCGCACGCCGTTCACGCCCTTGCGCATCGCGATCAACTGATCGTAGAAGAACGGGATGATGATCGGCGTTTCGTCGAGCAGCAGCGTCTGGATCTGGCCGGAGATTTTCTTCTGCGATGCGAGGTCGATGGCCGCGACGAATTGCGCGACCAGTTGATCGTATTGCGGGTTCTTGAAGTGCGCGGCATTCCACGTGCCGCTGCTCGTGAGCGGCGCATTCAGAAACACGTTCGGCACGCCGCGATGACCGTAGTCGGTGATGCCGAGCGGCGAGTCGAGCCAGTCCGACTTGCCCGGCGTTCCCGCGCCGTAATAGAGCGACTGGCTCTCCACCTTCAGATTGATGCGCACGCCGATCGCCTTCGCCGCGTTCTGCACCACGACCGCCAGGTCGGGAATCTCCATGTACTTTTCAGTGGTGAGCGTCACATCGAAACCGTTGGGCACGCCCGCTTGCGCAAGCAGCTGCTTCGCTTTCGCTACGTCGATCTTGCGCTGCGCAACACCCGCATCGGACGACGGAAACACCGGCGCAAAGGGACTGTCGTTGCCGAGTTGCGCGCGGCCCTTGAAGAGGCCGCGCACCAGCACCTCGCGATCTATCGATAGCGCAAGCGCCTGACGCACGCGCTTGTCCTTGAAGAGCGGGTTGTCGTTGCGCATGTGAATCTGCCGATGCGCGCTCGACTTCACGCCGATTGCCTTGTAGTCGGGATTGTTCAGAATGGCCGCGCCGCCTTGCACGGTGAAGGTGCCCATTACGTCGGCCTGATGGCCTTGCAATGCGAGCAGTTGCGCTTGTTGGTCCGCATAGAAGGAGAACTGTACGCGTTGCGGTAACGCTTTCTCGCCCCAGTAGTCGGGGTTGCGCACGAACGATGCGCCGACCTTCGGCTGATACTTTTCGAACTTGAACGGTCCGGTGCCGATGAAGCTCTTTTCATAGCCGCCCGCGTAGTTCGCGGGCAAGATCACGGCGTTGTAATTGTCCGAGGAAACGTAGTACGGGAAATTGCCGTTCGGTGCGTCCAGGTGGAACGCGACGGTGTGATCGTCAACCACCTTCGCGCCGCCCTTCGACAACACGCCCTTCAGCACAGAGAGCGCCGCCGAGCCGGTCGCCGGGTCGGCGAGACGGTCGAATGTCGCGACCACGTCTTTCGCCGTGAAGGGCTGGCCGTCGTGGAATTTGACGTTCTCGCGCAGCTTGAACGTCCACACGTCGCCCTTGTCGTTCGGCTTCCAGGACAGCGCGAGGGCCGGCTTTAGCATGAGCTTTTCGCCGTCGTCGTCGATCAGGAATTCGCCAGTCTGATTCAGCAACGCGAGACTCGCGGCATCGGTCACTGTCAATGGGTCGACGGCGCCCGCAGGCGTCAGATGCGCGACCCGAATCGTCTGGTTCGACGGACCGCCCGCGCTTGCCTGACCTTGTGCGTGCGCTGCCGGAAGATTCAGCACGCCGCCGCCAACGAGCGACAAGCCGATCACGCTCGCGTAGCGCAGCAGATCGCGGCGCGTGATACGGCCGGCGAGAAATTCGTCGATGGCGTGATTGCCGTACGCGTCGGCGGTGCTGCGGGCGAGGTCGAGAGCGGGGAATCGGTCAGCGAGAGTCTTCATCGATGGAATGTCCAGTCCGTTCGGTTGCCGGTTCTGAGAAGCCGCGCCGGATGCGCGACAGTCAGGCTGCGAGGCGGCACGATTGCGGCGATGCTTGTGGCGATGCTTGTGACGATATTAGGCGGCTTCAGTTTAAGCGATTGCTCGCGGATTGGAGCGCTTGCGGCGATGTCGTGTTGGCGATCCGCGAATAAAAGGGCCGGTGTGTGTCGTCATCACAACGGTCGGCGCGACATCGCTGTGGCACGTTCGGCGCCTCTCGCGCGGCGCGCCTGCGACTGTCGGCGCTGCAGTGGACGAATCGGCGCGGTAGCTATGGAAAGCTTACCGGCTGCGGCGCACGCGCGCGTCGATGCGGACGCAATTACCGCGCCGCGATGGCCGGGCGCTTCCAGCGATGAAACAGCACCGAGCCGATCCAGCACGCCATGAACGCCGCGACGATGCCGTAGCCGAGCACGCCGAACTGCTCATTGGCGTTCGTCACCGCATCCCATATCCCTCCGTTGAGACCGAGCTTGTCGGAGAGCAGTCCCAGCGCTTCTACGCCGCCGATCACGATTGCGACGACCGCCGACACGAAGGTAATGCTCGCGTTGTAGTAGAGCTTGCGTTTGGGGTCGTCCATGGCCCAGCCGTATGCATGGACCATCAGCACGTTATCCGTCGAATCGACGAGCGTCATGCCTGCGGTGAAAAGCGCTGGAAACACCAGGATCGAATACAACGGCAAACCCTTGCCGGCTTCGGACGCGGCAATTGCCAGCAAGCCGATCTCGGTTGCCGTGTCGAAGCCCAGTCCGAACAGCACGCCGACCGGGTACATATGCCAGCTTTTAGTCACGAGGCGGAACAGCGGCCGCAACGCGCGGGACAACAGGCCTTGAGGACCGGCTGCATGGTCAGTGTCCAACGCAGCAGCAGCCAGTTCGCCGTCATGTAGGACATGACGGTAACGCCGCCACACGTCGCGCAGAATCACGAGGTTCACGGCCGCGAGCGTGAGCAGGAATGTTGCCGAAACAAGGGTACCGATGGTGCCGCCCACGGCCTTGAACGTCTCGAAGCGGCCGTGCAGCGAATGCGCGGTCCACGCGATGCCGAGCGTCGCGAGAATCACGATGCTCGAATGTCCGAGCGAGAACGACAGGCCCACGCCGAGCGGCCGCTTGCCGGTCTGCATCAGTTTGCGCGTGACGGCGTCGATAGCGGCGATGTGGTCGGCGTCGACTGCATGGCGCAGACCGAAACCGTACGCGAGCAGCGCGGTACCGAGCAGCAGCGGATAGTGGCGAAACGCAATCAGCGCCCATGCCCATGCGCCCAGATTGGCCGCGATCAGAACCGTGTACAGCGTGAGAAGGCGAGGGCGCAGCGAAGCAGTCGGCGTCATGAGTCGCGTCAAAGTGATTAGTGATCGTGCGGATGTTTGTGAATCGGATCGACCCAATACACCGCTTCCGGTTGTTCGACTGCGTCGATATTCAGATTGACCACGACCGCTTCGTTGTCGCTGCGCACGAGCACGCATTCGAGCGGATCGTCGGTGCTCGCATTGATTTCCTGATGCGGCACATACGGCGGCACGAAGATGAAGTCGCCAGGACCGGCTTCGGCGGTGAACTCCAGATGCTCACCCCAACGCATCCGCGCCTGGCCGCGCACCACGTAGATCACGCTTTCGAGCGCGCCGTGATGGTGAGCGCCGGTCTTCGCATTCGGATGGATGGTCACCGTGCCGGCCCAGATTTTCTGCGCGCCTACGCGTGCGGCATTGATCGCGGCCGCGCGATTCATGCCTGGCGTTTGCGCGGTGTTGGTGTCGAGCTGATCGCCCCGAATCACCTTGACGCCGTGCTCGCGCCAATCGACGGGTGCGGCCTCCTGCTTGTCGCGCTCGTCGTTGTAATGCGGATGTTCGTGATCCTGGCTCATCGCATGTCTCCTCGTGGCTTGCGTTGACATTCGTCGTGGAAAGGGCCGCGGCGCCGTTTGGCATTTTTACACGTTAAAAAACGTCCGTGGGGCGAGGGACCGCCTGCGTCTTCATGAACGAAAAAAAAGCCCGTCCATGAAGGACGGGCTTTGGCCGGTCAGCCTGAGTGGCCATGCTGCGGCACGCAGGCTTGTTTCATTAGCGCAAGCGCCTACTTGTGCTTCGCGTTGATCACGGCTTCGGCGACGTTGCTCGGGGTTTCAGCATAGTGCTTGAACTCCATCGTGTAGGTAGCGCGGCCTTGCGTGGCCGAGCGCAGCGACGTGGAGTAGCCGAACATTTCCGCGAGCGGCACTTCGGCGCGCACCAGCTTGCCGCCGCCGCCCGCAATGTCTTCCATGCCTTGCACGAGGCCGCGGCGGCTGGACAGATCGCCCATCACGTTGCCCATGAAGTCTTCGGGCGTTTCCACCTCGACGGCCATCATCGGCTCGAGCAGCACGGGCTTCGCCTTGCGCATTGCTTCCTTGAACGCCATCGAACCGGCCATGCGGAACGCGTTTTCGTTCGAGTCGACGTCGTGGTACGAACCGAAGGTCAGCGTCACTTTCACATCGACCACCGGATAGCCCGCGAGCACGCCGGCCTTCAGCGTTTCCTGGATGCCCTTGTCCACCGCCGGAATGTATTCGCGCGGAATCACGCCGCCCTTGATCGCGTCGACGAACTCGTAGCCCTTACCCTGCGGCGCCGGCTCGAGCGTCACCACCGCGTGGCCGTACTGACCGCGGCCACCCGATTGCTTGACGAATTTGCCCTCGACGTCCTCGACCTTGTTGCGCACCGTTTCGCGGTAGGCGACCTGCGGCTTGCCGACGGTCGCTTCGACGCCGAATTCGCGCTTCATACGATCGACGAGAATTTCGAGGTGCAGCTCGCCCATGCCGGAAATGATCGTCTGGCCGGATTCCTCGTCCGTTTGCACGCGGAACGAAGGATCTTCCTGCGCAAGACGATTGAGCGCGATGCCCATCTTTTCCTGGTCGACCTTGGTCTTCGGCTCCACGGCCTGCGAGATCACGGGCTCGGGGAAGATCATCTTTTCGAGGATGATAACGTTGTTCGGATCGCACAGCGTGTCGCCGGTAGTCGCTTCCTTCAGGCCGACTGCCGCAGCGATATCGCCCGCGTACACTTCCTTGATTTCCTTGCGCTCGTTCGCGTGCATTTGCAGAATGCGGCCGAGACGTTCCTTTTTTTCCTTGATCGCGTTGTAGACGGTATCGCCCGAATTCACGACGCCCGAATACACGCGGAAGAAAATCAGCTGGCCGACGAACGGGTCGGTCATGATCTTGAAGGCGAGCGCCGAGAACGGATCGGTGTCGTTCGGGTGGCGCTCGATTTCCTTGTCGTGTTCGTCGTGACCGGTAATCGCGGGCACGTCGACCGGCGACGGCAGATAGTCGATCACCGCGTCGAGCATTGCCTGCACGCCCTTGTTCTTGAACGCGCTGCCGCACAGCATCGGCACGATTTCATTGGCGATACAGCGCGCGCGAATGCCGTGCTTGATTTCCTCTTCGGTCAGCGTTTCGCCGCCCAGGTATTTATCGAGCAGTTCTTCGTTCGCCTCGGCGGCGGCCTCGACCATCTTGTCGTGCCATTCCTTCGCGGTGTCAGCGAGCTCCGCCGGAATGTCGCGGTATTCGAACTTGATGCCCTGGTTCTCTTCGTCCCAGAAAATCGCCTTCATCTTGACGAGATCGACCACGCCCTGGAAGTGTTCTTCCGCGCCGATTGGAATCTGGATCGGCACCGCGACGCCCTTCAGCCGCTCGCCGATCTGCCGCTGCACGCGGAAAAAGTCTGCGCCGACGCGGTCCATCTTGTTGACGAACGCGATGCGCGGCACCTTGTACTTGTTCGCCTGACGCCAGACGGTTTCAGATTGCGGCTGCACGCCGCCCACCGAGTCGTAGACCATGCAGGCGCCGTCGAGCACGCGCATGGAGCGCTCGACTTCAATTGTGAAGTCGACGTGCCCCGGCGTGTCGATGATGTTGATCCGATGCTCGGGATAGTTGCCGGCCATACCTTTCCAGAAGGCGGTGGTGGCTGCCGACGTAATCGTGATGCCGCGCTCCTGCTCCTGTTCCATCCAGTCCATCGTCGCCGCACCGTCGTGAACCTCACCGATCTTGTGGGTCACGCCGGTGTAGAACAGGATGCGTTCGGTGGTGGTGGTTTTGCCGGCATCGATGTGAGCGCTGATGCCGATATTCCGGTAGCGCTCGATGGGAGTCTTGCGGGGCACGTGAACCTCCTTGGAATAGCGCGCCTGAAACGGTTGGCGGGCGGCAGTCTGTGCCGCCCGGACCGCGGGATGCTGCATTGCTGAGAATACTAGGATAGCGCGTCGGCCCGTCTTTTGCAGGAATCTTGCCAGGCGAGGGCTGGCCGGGCGGAGCAGGGGGCGGCGGTGCCGTGATGCAAGAATGACAGGGAGTGCGCGGCAAGAACGACAAAAGCCGCCGCCTTTGGAAAGGCGACGGCTTCAAGGTGGTCGATGTGGCGAAAGCGCCTGGCTTTTCAGGCGCGCTGCCGCTGCGGAACGGGGCGGTGTTTGCGGCGGAGCACTGCGCAATGACGACGCGCGGACTGACGCGCAAACTCGTGCGCCAGTTGCGCTGGTTACTGCGCAGCCGGCAGCCCCTGAATCTTCATTCCAGGCTTGATACCCTTCGACGTGAACCAGCCCTTGCTCATCTCGAGCGCGTAGACGCCGTTATTCTTCGGGCAGTGGTTGTTGGTCGTCTCCGCCTGCATTTCGTCGATGTCGGTCACGGTCCCGTCGGCCCTGATAAATGCAATCGACAACGGGATCAACGTGTTCTTCATCCAGAAGCAATGCACGGCATTCTCGTTGAAGACGAACAGCATGCCTTCGTTCGGCGCGAGGTTCGTGCGGTACATCAGACCTTGCTCGCGATCCGCGTCGTTGGCGGCGACGGCCGCGTCGATCACGAACATGCCGGCGGTGAGCTTCGCGCGCGGAAATTCGCCAGGCTGTTTCGCGCCGGCCGGCATTTGCTGCGCATGAGCGGGGGCCGCATTCAGAGCGGCAAACGACACTGCCGACACCGCCGCGAACGGCAGGATTGCGGCAACGGCGAAACGCGCCATCAACGAGCGCATGGAAAATCGCACGGCATGACTCCTTGCTGAAATTAACCGGGGAATGTTACGCGAGCGCGTCAAAAACAAAAAGGCAGATCGCCTTGCGGTGATCTGCCTTTCAACGCCGTAAGAACGGCAATGAAGCTAGTTCTTGACTGCGTCTTTACAACAAACTTACTCCGAAGCGCCCGAAGCTGCAGCAGCTGCTGCTGCCTTCTTGTGCGACTTCTTGTGAGCGTGCTTCGTGGTCTTCTTAGCCGACGAAGCAGCAGCTGCCGGAGCTGCCGAAGCTGCTGCCGGTGCCGAAGCTTGTGCGAATGCTGCCGTTGCGAAGAGGCCAGCGACCAGAGCGGCGATCAGTTTGTTCATTTTGCAAATCCTCAGCTTTAGTTAATTAACCAAATGACCCGGTTATGTTTGAGTCATGTCGGTAAACGTGCCATCCACCTTTCGGTTGACAGGCGCGTCGAACAAATTTTCGACGCGCCCGCCTAGCGCTCAGACTGCCCGCACGGACCGCGCATGCGGCTTGTACAAAGGCCCTTAAGGCTGAATGCCGGACGGCTTAGAGCGGCATCTGCGTCGAATAACGCGTGAGCTCGCGCACCGGTTGACGTAAATTTTCCGGAAAGTTTCGATGTGGGACGTTGAGGTGAACCAGGCTTTCGACGAGTTGCGCGTATGCCGGTGTTTCACGGTTTTTCAGTCGCGAGTTTCACGCGCCGTTTTGCTCACGCAGACAATGACTTAGCGATTCAGGCGTAGCCTTCCCAAGGTGCTTTCAGCGGCAGATCGAGGCTTTCTCCCGGCTGCAGACCAAGCGAAAAAATATCGAGCGCGCCGATGCCGACGCGCACGAGACGCAGCGTCGGAAAGCCGACCGCGGCCGTCATGCGGCGCACCTGGCGATTCTTGCCTTCGGTGATCGACAACTCGATCCACGTGGTGGGAATCGCTGCGCGGTAGCGGATCGGCGGCGTGCGGGCCCAAAGCGTATCGGTCGGCTCGACATAGTCGGCGCGGCAGGGCTGCGTCACGTAGTCGCCCAGATCGACGCCGCGCGCGAGCTTTTTCAACGCGACGGAATCGACGGCGCCTTCCACTTGCGCCCAATAGCGCTTGACGAGCTTATGACGCGGTTCGGCGATACGCGCTTGCAGCGCGCCGTCGTCGGTGAGAAGCAGAAGGCCCTCGCTGTCCGAGTCGAGACGCCCGGCTGGATAGACGCCGGGCACCTTCACCCAGTCGGCCAGCGAAGCGCGCGTCTCGTGCGCGGAAAACTGGCAGATCGTGCCAAACGGCTTGTTCAGGGCGAGAAGGCGCATAAGAAATGGTGGAGTCGTGCGACGCCCGTCGCGGCGTGAAGCGCCGATGCGCAAAACAGAACACGCCCGGGCCTGTAGTCGATGGCGCGATCATAAAGCATAGCGCGTGTCCGAAAGCGCTGAGTCCTATGTAAGACATGACGTTCGACCGTGGCGGTCATGGGCGCTTCATGTTGGAAAACCCCGAGCCGCTCTCGCCTCGGTGCAGCGCCCGCGTGGGCTAGAATAACGGCCAGGCCGCTTGCGGGCGTCCGGCATTGCGCGTAGCGAGGAGCGCCCATTTTCGCAGTCTCCCATCAGCTTTCAGCACAGCCTTCACTGGAGTCCGATCATGCCGTATCAGCACATCAACGTTCCGACCGGTGGTGACAAGATCACCGTCAATGCGGATTTCTCGCTCAACGTGTCCGACCAGCCGATCATTCCGTTTATCGAAGGCGATGGCACCGGCGTCGACATTACGCCGGTCATGATCAAGGTCGTGGACGCCGCCGTGGAAAAAGCCTATGCGGGCAAAAAGAAAATCCACTGGATGGAAATCTACGCGGGCGAGAAGTCGACCAAGGTCTACGGTCCGGACGTATGGCTGCCGGAAGAAACGCTTCAGGTGCTGAAGGAATATGTCGTGTCGATCAAGGGGCCGCTCACCACGCCTGTCGGCGGCGGCATCCGCTCGCTGAACGTCGCGCTGCGTCAGGAACTCGACCTGTATGTGTGCTTGCGTCCCGTTCAGTACTTCAAGGGCGTGCCTTCGCCCGTGCGCGAGCCGGAGAAAACCAACATGGTGATCTTCCGCGAGAACTCGGAAGACATCTACGCGGGTATCGAATGGCCGGCCGAATCTGAAGAGGCGAAAAAGGTCATCAAATTCCTGAAGGAAGAGATGGGCGTGAAGAAGATCCGCTTCCCCGGCACATCGGGAATCGGTATCAAGCCGGTGTCGCGCGAGGGCACGGAGCGTCTGGTGCGCAAGGCGATCCAGTATGCAATCGACAACGATCGCCGCTCGGTCACGCTCGTGCACAAAGGCAACATTATGAAGTACACGGAAGGCGCCTTCCGTGACTACGGCTATGCGCTCGCGCAGAAGGAGTTCAACGCAGAGCTGATCGACGGCGGTCCGTGGATGAAGGTCAAGAATCCGAAAACGGGCGGCGACATCGTCGTGAAGGACGTGATCGCCGACGCGTTCCTGCAGCAGATCCTGTTGCGCCCCGCCGAATACGACGTGATCGCGACGCTCAATCTGAACGGCGACTACGTGTCGGACGCGCTGGCCGCGCAGGTCGGCGGGATCGGCATCGCGCCGGGCGCGAATATGTCGGATTCGGTCGCAATGTTCGAGGCCACCCACGGCACGGCGCCGAAATACGCGGGCAAGGACTACGTGAATCCGGGCTCGGAGATTCTTTCCGCGGAAATGATGCTGCGCCATATGGGCTGGCTGGAAGCGGCGGATCTGATCATCAAGTCGATGGAAACGTCCATTCTGCAAAAGCGGGTTACTTACGACTTCGCGCGTCTGATGGAAGGCGCGACGCAGGTCTCGTGCTCGGGTTTCGGTCAGGTGATGATCGAAAACATGTAAGCGGCGCGTGGCGTGCCGCCTGGCCGGCATTGCAAGGAAACCCGGTTGCGCTTCAGAGGCGGCCGGGTTTTTTTACGCCAGTTGGGCGGTATGAGATCTCGTTACTGACGCGTCTTGGCTGAAAACGGAGCGCGCGATGACACGAGGCGAGGCACAGTGGGAGCCTAAATGATCTTCTGCCCGTTATTTGGGACGTCGATGTATTTGCAACGGACTTCGGATTAAACAGAAAGCGTCGCCCAAAAAGAAACCCGGCGCGAAGCCGGGTTTCAAAAGGACGGGTACCGAACAGGTGTCAGGCGGGTGCCTGGATGTTCGATGCCTGCTTGCCTTTCGGGCCTTGCACGACCTCGAAGGTCACTTTTTGGCCTTCCTTGAGGGTCTTGAACCCATTCATCTGGATGGCCGAGAAGTGTGCAAACAGATCCTCACCACCTTCGTCAGGCGTGATGAATCCGAAACCTTTTGCGTCATTGAACCATTTGACCGTACCAGTTGCCATTCCAACTTCCCCTGTAACTCATGTCACTACCACGAGCCCTCGAAAAGCTCGACGACCGCGCGATGCAGCCGCTCCCTCCTCACAAGCTCACCATCGGCATTTTTTCGAATTTGGCGCAGTGAAAAAAGTGCCAGCTTGATTGTTGAGGCTCTTTATTCGAGTGTCAAGAAAATTTTGAGACGGGGTTACACGCGTTGCCAACAGGCGGTTTCCAGGGTTTTTCCCGCTTTTGTTATGTGCGGTTGCGCAAGCGGGGCGTCTTGAAAAGTCGCATAATCGACTCACTTGCTGTTCTGCGGGTCGCTCGCCGCGAGATGGGCGAACGAGTGGCGGTCAGCTAGCTCCGGCAGGTTGTGCGATACTCGATCCGACTGCGGCGCAGCACGGCCGCGACGCATGATCTGGATAGGGGGCCGGCTCCGCAATCGGCTCGTCGAATGGCGCATGCAGGCGGTGAGTTTCCGCCGGGCGGCGGCGTTCGGGTGAACCGGCCGGTTGGCCGGGTTTTGACAGGATTGCGGGCCTGTCCTAGATGTTTAGAATGGGTGTATGGCGATTATCCCGGACAAGCAGGACGGCACCGTACTGGAGCGGCAGGAGAAAAAGCTCAAGCCGCCATCCATGTACAAGGTGGTGCTGCTGAATGACGACTTCACGCCAATGGAATTTGTCGTGATGGTCGTGCAGGAATATTTCAATAAAGATCGTGAAACCGCAACACAGGTAATGTTGAAGGTGCATCGCGAGGGCAGGGGAGTTTGTGGGGTCTATACGCGGGACATCGCGTCGACCAAAGTCGAGCAAGTCGTTACCCACGCACGGCAGGCCGGGCATCCGCTGCAGTGTGTGATGGAGGAAGCATGATTGCCCAGGAACTGGAAGTCAGCCTGCACATGGCGTTCATGGAAGCACGCCAGGCGCGGCACGAGTTCATAACGGTCGAACATCTTTTGCTGGCACTGTTGGACAACCCAACGGCCGCGGAGGTGTTGCGTGCATGCGCGGCCAATATCGAGGATCTGCGCCAGAACCTGCGCAACTTCATTCATGACAACACGCCGACCGTGCCTGGCACGGACGACGTCGACACGCAGCCCACGCTGGGTTTCCAGCGTGTGATCCAGCGCGCGATCATGCATGTTCAGTCCACCTCGAATGGCAAGAAGGAAGTGACCGGCGCCAACGTGCTGGTCGCGATCTTCGGCGAGAAGGATTCGCACGCGGTGTACTACCTGCAACAGCAGGGCGTGACGCGTCTGGACGTGGTGAATTTCATCTCGCACGGCATCGCCAAGACGAGCAGCACGGACGCCGCGAAAGCGAGCGACGCGAATGCCGAGTCCGACGAAGCCGCCGCGCAGAAGGAAACCCCGCTCGCGCAGTTCACGCAGAACCTGAACCAGATGGCGAAAGACGGCCGCATCGATCCGCTGATCGGACGCGAGTCGGAAGTCGAGCGTGTGGTCCAGGTGCTGTGCCGCCGTCGCAAGAACAATCCGCTGCTAGTCGGTGAGGCGGGCGTCGGCAAGACGGCGATCGCCGAAGGTCTCGCCTGGCGCATTACGCGCGGCGAAGTGCCGGACATTCTCGCGGATGCCCAGGTGTATTCGCTCGACATGGGTGCGCTGCTCGCCGGCACCAAATATCGCGGCGACTTCGAACAGCGCCTGAAGACGGTCCTCAAGGAATTGAAGGAACGTCCGCACGCGATCCTGTTCATCGACGAAATTCATACGCTGATCGGCGCAGGCGCTGCGTCGGGCGGCACGCTGGACGCGTCGAACCTGCTGAAGCCGGCGTTGTCGTCGGGCACGCTGAAGTGCATCGGCGCGACCACGTTCACGGAATATCGCGGCATCTTCGAAAAAGACGCGGCGTTGTCGCGCCGTTTCCAGAAGGTCGACGTGACCGAGCCGACCGTCGAACAGACGGTGGCGATCCTGCGTGGCCTGAAGTCGCGTTTCGAAGAGCATCACGGCGTGAAGTATTCGTCGGGCGCGCTGTCGGCGGCGGCTGAGTTGTCGGCACGCTTCATCACGGATCGTCATCTGCCGGACAAGGCGATCGACGTGATCGACGAAGCGGGCGCAGCGCAACGCATCCTGCCGAAGTCGAAGCAGAAGAAGACCATCGGCAAGAACGAGATCGAGGAAATCATCTCGAAGATCGCTCGCGTCCCGCCGCAAAGTGTGTCGCAAGACGATCGCAGCAAGCTGCAAACGCTGGATCGCGACCTGAAGAGCGTGGTGTTCGGGCAAGACCCGGCCATCGACGCGCTGTCCGCCGCGATCAAGATGGCGCGTGCGGGTCTCGGCAAGCTGGACAAGCCGATCGGCGCGTTCCTGTTCTCCGGTCCGACCGGTGTCGGCAAGACCGAAGTGGCGAAGCAGCTGGCGTTCACGCTGGGTATCGAGCTGATCCGCTTCGACATGTCGGAATACATGGAACGTCATGCGGTTAGCCGTTTGATCGGCGCGCCGCCGGGCTATGTCGGTTTCGACCAGGGTGGTCTGCTGACCGAAGCCGTGACGAAAAAGCCGCATTGCGTGCTGCTGCTCGACGAAATCGAAAAAGCGCATCCGGACATCTACAACGTGCTGCTGCAGGTCATGGACCATGGCACGCTGACGGACAACAACGGCCGCAAGGCGGATTTCCGCAACGTCATCATCATCATGACGACGAATGCGGGCGCCGAGGCAATGGGCAAGTCGGTGATCGGCTTCACGAATCGTCGGGAAACCGGCGACGAAATGGTCGACATCAAGCGCATGTTCACGCCTGAGTTCCGTAACCGTCTGGACGCAACGATCAGCTTCCGTTCGCTCGATGAAGAAATCATCATGCGCGTGGTCGACAAGTTCCTCATGCAGCTGGAAGATCAGTTGCATGAGAAGAAGGTCGATGCGCTCTTCACCGACGCGCTGCGCAAGCATCTCGCCAAGCACGGTTTCGATCCGTTGATGGGCGCCCGGCCGATGCAGCGTTTGATCCAGGACACGATCCGTCGTGCACTGGCCGACGAACTGCTGTTCGGCAAGCTGATGAACGGCGGCCGCGTGTCGGTCGACGTGGATGCCGAAGACAAGGTGCAATTGACCTTCGACGAACATCCGGCGCCACGCAATCCGAATCCGGAAGCGGTGGAAATCGAGTAAGCGTACGCGGTAGTATTGACAAAAAACGGCGTGGGCCAGGTCCACGCCGTTTTTTTTGAGCCGACGTTATTGATCGAACGTGATCGGCTTGTTCATGTAGGCGTTCAGTTTCTGTCTTGCCCAGGGCTCAGGATTACCGATTGCGGAAACGATGCCCGTCGTTGCGCCACCGCCGAGCAGCACGGTGAAGATGCCTCGCAACGGGAAGTCGGCGTACAGAGGGCCCGAAATGTCGAATGGTTCGGAGCGGATGAACATGTCCTCGGCCGTAGCACCCATGCTCTGCTGGAACGCTTCCGGGAACTGCAGCGCGAGAATGGCGGGATGCACGTTGTGGTAGTCGGAGCCGATTGCAGGATCGCCGAGCAGACAACTCCCGCCCGTACCCCAATGCTGAGAGTCGAAATTCGTCGCGACCGGGTCGGTCGTGTTCGGAATGCGGCTCGCGGGCATCTGCCATGGCATCACCGGCAATTTAAGCGCGCGGCTGACTGCCTTGCAGAAATCGAAGTAGCGGTCCCATTCGCGTGGGCCGTAGCAGTAGCCGTTCACGTAGGCGCGTTGCGTGAAGTCGTCGGCTTCGTAGCGGTCGATCGCCAGGAAGTCGGGCGCGTAGGGCGCGTTGTAGACGCCGAGGCTCGTCACATAGTCCGCAGTCTGTTGCGCCATCTCGGCGGGATCGATGTCGTCCGCGTAGATCCATTCCGAGAAGCCGACACCCCAGAGGTTGATCTGCCAGCCGAACGTCACGCTGGGCGCCACCGTGCGCGTCAGCCAGTTCACCGCGAGCACATAGCCCGCAATGGTCTCGCTGACGTCGGCAGGAATGGCGGCCGTGATCGACCAGCGGTCGAGTGCTTGCTGTAGCGGCCCACGCACGGGCATCGGGTAGGTCGCTCCGTAGTTGGCTTGCTGGCAAGCGCCCAGAAAGTCAGGGTTCACGATAAAGCCCGCGGGTACCGGGTGCTCGGTGTCGACGGCCTCCATCGCGATGTTGAGCGCCAGAATGTAGTTGGAAAAACTGTGCGCGTGAGCATCGGCGTTGGCGAGGATGGTGGGCGTGTCGCCGAGCGACAGATTGCACGTGTACGACACCATGACCGGCAAGACGGGCTGAATGTTGCCCAGTTGGGTTTCGACGGTGCGCGCGAGCGTGATGGTCGCTCGGGTTTGCGGGTCGTCGGTCAGATAGACGGATGAATCGCCGGCGCCGTCGGTGCCGGCGTAGTCGAAGACCGAGGTCGCGCGTGCCGCAGCGAAGTCCGCCTGATTGGACGGCGTCAGGTTGGCACAGCCGCCGAAGCACAGGTACGCGGGAAAGCCGCGCACACTGAGATTGGCCGATGCCTCGATCGTCACGTCGAGTTCAGCGCCGCCGCTGCCTGGCACGCTCAAAAGCGATGGCGTTTCGACCGCGTAGACGACGCTGGTGTCGAGGAAGTCGTCGGCCACTACGGTGTAGTCGCCCGGTTGAACCAGGGCCGAGAAAGCGGTCTGTTGCGACGTTGCCGTGAGGTTCTGCAGATAGTTCATGCTGCCGCCAATCAGACGCAACGGGAGCTGCCGGTCGAGTGGATCGTCGGCGGTGACATTGATCGCGACCCTGGTATAGCCCGTGGTGTCGACGTTTTCCGTCTTCACCATGGAATTGTCGATGGCTACGGTCTGCAGTGCGTTCGTCAGCGTGAAAAGCGGAACGTTGAACGAATAGTCGACATTGTCGAGTGCGACGTTCTGAATCGACACGCGTGCCGTGCCCGATGGCGGCAGCTTGCGCAAGGAAGTGACGTGGTTGGTCGTCGTGGCGAATACGGCCAGCGTTTCGCCTGTCGTACTGTCGGTCAATGTGACGTTGAGCGTTTCGGTCGATAAGCCTGACAGCGATCCAATCGAAATATCAAGTGCGCAATAGTATTCGACGGGAGCGAATGTCACTCCGAGCGTGGCCGTCGCGCCGGCTACGACGTCGATCGTGCTGCGGTCGATCACAAGCGGCGCTATGACCGTCTGTTCGCTCGTGCTGACACTGTCGCCCGTCACCGCGTAGGTCCCTTGGTCCACGGTGATGCTGTCAGTGGCCCCATAGCCAAGCGGCATCGTGACGCCCGCGTCCCCTCGCGTTAGCGTGAGCTCGGGCGCAATGCCGGCGAGCGCCGGATCCGGCGCGGGCGCACAAGTTACGGACACCGTCCCGGAGATGGCCGGCGCCTGGTCGGCGGCGAACACAAATGAATCGAGCCAGGTTTGCGGGTCGGTCAAGAGATCGCCGTTCACGCCGATCGTAATCTGGTCGCCCGGCTGCATCGTATAGCTGGTCGTGTAGCGGATCATGGCCGTGACATCGAAGGTGCCGTCGCCGATCTGCGTGGCGTCCGCGGTGATGGCGTCGATGACCCATGTGCTGAACGACGGCTGGATAGCCGTGGCGTCCAGATTGGCCGGCGAGCGAAAGTTGAACTCGAGGAACTGGTTGACGGCGACCGCGCTACCGTCTTCATAGCGCAGGTTGGAAACGATGATCGTGCCATACCATTCGTTAGCGCCTGAACCAACGATCGCATCATATTTGATCTTCATACAAGCTCCATTCAGCGTAGACCGGCGAACATCGAGCGCCCGCATGGGCTAAAAAAGAGTTCTGTCCGGACGGGTGATTATCAGCAATACGTTAAAACTAATACGTATGCCTAAATAACATGTCTGATATAAGAATGTGCTTTCGGTCTTTAGCCTCCTGCGTTTGCGTGGATAAGAGTGGGAAAGGCGAGCAATACGTCGGCCGAATGTCGATTAATTTTTTAGGCCGACTAAATCGTTAGTGGTGTTGATTGATTTATAGGTGGAGGGTGGTCATGTCCAAATGGGACAAGTCCGAATTTAATCTGCCGCTCGCGAAAGGCGCGAGGGATATGTGAGGGGGAGAGAACCGTGCTGATTTAAGCTTATTCAGCACGGTTTTAGGCAAACGTGACGGACTTAATGCTTGCCTGTGCTGCCAAAGCCACCGGCGCCGCGATCGCTGGTTTCAAAATCGTCGACGATATTGAACTCCGCTTGCACGACCGGCACGATTACCAGTTGCGCAAGACGTTCCATCGGATTCAACACGAACGTGGTCTCGCCACGGTTCCATGTCGAAATCATCAGTTGACCTTGGTAATCGGAATCGATCAGGCCGACCAGATTACCCAGCACGATTCCATGCTTATGTCCCAGGCCCGAGCGCGGCAGAATCAGCGCGGCATAGCCCGCATCGCCGACGTGAATCGCCAGACCCGTCGGCACCAGAGCGGTTTCGCCGGGCTTCAACGTCAACGCTTCGTCGAGGCACGCGCGCAGGTCGAGGCCCGCGCTGCCGGTGGTGGCGTAAGCCGGGAGCTGATCGCGCATGCGCGCGTCGAGAATCTTCAGGTCGAGTTTCATGCAGGTTCGAAGGTTGAGAAGTGGAGGCCGGGCGTTCGAGCTGGAACGCTTCGGCGAGAAGTTCATAGGAGCGCAGACGGGCGCGGTAGCTGCCCGCTACGGTGAGCACGATCAGTTCGTCGGCGTCGAACTGTTGCTGCAAGGCATGCAAGCGCTCAGTGACCGTTTCCGGGGTGCCGATGATGCTGCGCGGCTTTTCGCGGTCGATCACCAGACGCTCGCGCTCGCCGTATTCCTGCGCGACGCCCTGTTCGATCGTCGGGATCGGTTCGTTCAGGCCGTAGGCCATTTGCACGCGGCGCAAATCGACGGCTTTTTCCAGATCGGCCGCTTCCTGTTCGGTGTCGGCGCAAATCACGAATACGGCGGCCGCCAGATACGCTTGTTGAATGTCCTGGCCGGCCTTGAAGCGCTCACGATACGCTTGCGCGACCTGATGCCCGAAATGCGCGTTGATGAAGTGCGCAAACGCGAAGGGAATGCCGAGTTGCGCCGCGAGCAAGCCGCCGAATTCGCTCGACCCGAGCATCCACACCTGTGGACGCGTATCGATTTGCGGCTGCAGCAGCACGCCGCTCGCAATGTGATCGGCGGGCAAGGTGCCGTGTATCACCCCAAGCAGATCGGCCACCTGCTGCGGAAAAATATCGCCGCGATTATAGGCTCCGGCAGCGACGGCTTGCGCCGTGCGCATGTCGCCGCCGGGCGCGCGTCCCACGCCCAGGTCGATGCGATTGGGGAACAGCGCTTCGAGCATCATGAATTGCTCGGCGACCTTGAACGGGCTGTAGTACGGCAGCATCACGCCGCCGGAACCCAGTCGGATGTGCCGGGTCACGCTGCCGAGGCGCGCCAGCATCACCTCGGGGCAGGGGTTCGACACGCCGCGCAAGCCGTGATGCTCGGCGCACCAGTAACGCGTGTAGCCGAGGTCGTCGGCGAGTTGCGCGAGTTCGACCGTGGCGGCAATCGCATCCGCCACCGAGTGCCCGGCAATCACGGGCGTTTGATCGAGTACGGAGAGTCGCGTCATGTCAGTACTGCTCCAATAATTCCGTTCGCCGACGCGAGCGACGGCGAACGCATTCAAGCGGCCGCCGGAATCGTTCAGCGAATCAGACTTGTGTCGGGCAGACGCTTCGCGATCTCCGCGATCAGCGCGCGCGCGAGCGTCTGCTTGTCGGCGCGTGGCAGCTTCGTCGCGCCGCCTGCTTCGAACAGGATCACTTCGTTATCGTCGAGGCCGAAGGTCAGCGGGCCGAGATTGCCGATCAGAAGCGGCACGTTTTTGCGCACGCGTTTTTCTTCGCCGTGAACTTCCAGATCGCCGCTTTCTGCGGCGAAACCGACCGTGAACGGCGGATGCGGCAGCTTCGCCACCGAGGCCAGAATGTCCGGATTTTCAACGAAGGAAAACGTGGGCAGCGCACGCTCCGCAGTTTTCTTGATCTTGTGCTCGCTGGCGTGATCGACACGCCAGTCGGCCACTGCGGCCACGCCGATGAAAATGTCGGCGTCCGCGACCGAGCGCATCACCGCGTCATGCATCTGCTGCGCGGTTTGCACGTCCTGGCGGAACACGCCCCACGGCGTTTCGAGCGCGACGGGACCGGCGATCAGATGCACCTCGGCGCCCGCCTGCTGCGCGGCGCGCGCCAGCGCAAAGCCCATCTTGCCGCTGGAGCGGTTGGTGATGCCGCGTACCGGGTCGAGTGGTTCGAACGTTGGCCCGGCGGTCAGCAGCACACGCTTGCCGGCGAGAATTTTCGGCGCGAAGAACGAGGCGATCGCTTCGTAAGTTTCGGCCGCTTCGAGCATGCGGCCGTCGCCGACTTCGCCGCACGCTTGCGGGCCGGAATCGGGCCCGAGTACTTCGATGCCGTCCGCGCGCACTTGCGCGACGTTGCGTTGCGTGGCCGGGTTCTGCCACATCTGCCGGTTCATGGCCGGCACCACCAGCAGCGGACAATCGCGGGCGACACACAACGTGGACAGCAAATCGTCAGCCATGCCGTGCGCGAGTTTGGCGAGGAAGTCGGTCGAGGCGGGCGCGATCACGATCGCATCCGCTTCACGCGACAGATCGATGTGCGCCATGTTGTTCGGCACGCGCCCGTCCCACTGGCTCGTGTAGACCGGGCGGCCCGAGAGCGCCTGCATGGTGACGGGGGTGATGAACTGCGTGGCCGCTTCGGTCATGACGACCTGCACGGTCGCGCCGGCCTTGGTCAACAGACGCGTGAGTTCGGCGATCTTGTAGCAGGCAATGCCGCCCGTCATGCCGAGGACGAGGTGTTTTCCTGCGAGTTCTGCGGTTGCCAACGAAAGCCTCCGACAAAGCGTGATGGCGGGCAGCGAGGCATTGGGTCCCCGCCGCCGCGTCTTTCAAAGCATACTTGCGCGCTAACGTCAGCGCGCAGTCAGCGTGGGCCGTTAGCGCGAACCGCGCACGCGGCGCAACTCGTCGAGCACCAGCAGCACCGCGCCGACCGTAATCGCGCTGTCGGCGAGATTGAACGCCGGCCAGTGCCACGTGCGCAGGTGGAAATCGAGGAAGTCGATCACGTGGCCATACGCGAGCCGGTCGATCACGTTGCCGAGCGCGCCGCCGAGAATCAGCGCGAGCGCCGTGCAGAACATTTTCTGCCCGCCGTGACGCTTGAGCAGATAGCAGATCACGAGCGCGGCCACCACGCCGAGCGCGGTGAACGCCCAGCGTTGCCAGCCGCCCGCCATGGCGAGGAAGCTGAATGCCGCGCCGCGGTTGTACACGAGGATCAGGTTGAAAAACGACGTGACCTCATGCGCGACACCGTAGGCGAACACTTTCTGCACCGCGATTTTCGTCAACTGATCGAACAGGATGACGATCAGTGCGACGCCCAGCCAGGGCGCCAGCGACCCGTTTGCAGCAGATGTTTTTGGCGCGGTTTTCGACATGGTTCTGGCCATTATGCCGCGCTCCTGATTTCACCGTTGCCGAACAGATTGCTGAAGCAGCGGCCGCACAGCGTGGGGTGTTCGGCGTTCGCGCCGACGTCCGCGCGATAGTGCCAGCAGCGTTCGCACTTCAGATACTTCGAAGCAATGACTTCGACCGCTTCCTCGGCTTCGCTATCCACCTTCACGACCGTTGCAGCCGACGTGATCAGCACGAACTTCAGATCGTCGCCGAGGCTTGTGAGCGCGTCGTAGCGCGCGCCGCTCGCGCGGATTTCCACTTCCGCCTGCAAAGACGAACCGATCAGGTTCGCGACGCGCGCTTCTTCCAGCGCCTTGGTCACGTCGCTGCGCGCGGCGCGCAGGAGCGTCCATTTGTCGAGCAGCGCGCCGGCGTCCGGCACGGCCGGGAACGCGTGATACGTCTCGGTGAAGATCGTTTCGCTATTCGGCTGGAAGATCTTCCACGCTTCTTCGGCGGTGAACGACAGGAACGGCGCCATCAGACGCAGCAGGCCGTGCGCGATGTGATACAGCGCGGTCTGCGCCGAGCGGCGCGCGACGGAGTCCGCAGCCGTGGTGTACAGACGGTCCTTCAGCACGTCCAGATAGAAGCCGCCGAGGTCTTCCGAGCAGAACGTCTGCAGCTTGGCGACCACCGGGTGGAATTCGTACTTGTCGTAGTGCGAGAGGATATCGTTCTGCAGATTCGTCGACAGCGCCACCGCATAGCGATCGATCTCGAGCCAGTCTTCGACCGGACGCGCGTGTTGCGCGAAGTCGAAGTCCGACAGATTCGCGAGCAGGAAGCGCAGCGTGTTGCGGATACGGCGATAGCCTTCCGTCACACGCTTCAGGATTTCTTCCGAGATCGCCAGTTCACCCGAATAATCGGTCGACGCGATCCACAGGCGGATGATTTCCGCGCCGAGGCGGTTCGCCACTTCATGTGGGTCGATACCGTTGCCGAGCGACTTGCTCATCTTGCGGCCTTCGCCGTCCACGGTGAAGCCGTGCGTGAGCAGCGCGTTGTACGGCGGACGGCCGTCGAGCATCGAGGCGGTCAACAGCGACGAGTGGAACCAGCCGCGATGCTGGTCCGAGCCTTCCAGATACAGGTCGGCAGGGAATTGCAGCTCGTCTTTGTGTGAGCCGCGCAGCACGTGCCAATGCGTGGTGCCTGAGTCGAACCAGACGTCGAGCGTGTCGCGGTTCTTTTCGTACATGTTGGCGTCGTCGCCGAGCAATTCACGCGGGTCGAGCGTTTGCCATGCTTCGATGCCGGCCTTTTCCACGCGTTGCGCGACTTCTTCAAGCAACTCCAGCGTACGCGGATGCAGTTCGCCGGTTTCCTTGTGCACGAAGAACGCCATCGGCACGCCCCATTGGCGTTGGCGCGACAGCGTCCAGTCCGGGCGGTTGGCGATCATGCTGAACAGGCGCTGCTTGCCCCACGCCGGATAGAAGGCGGTGTTCTCGATGCCTTCAAGCGCGGTTTCGCGCAGCGTCTTGTCGGTATCGTTAGGCTTCACGTCCATGCCGGCGAACCATTGCGAGGTCGCGCGGTAGATGATCGGCGTCTTGTGGCGCCAGCAGTGCATGTAGCTGTGCGTGTACTTCTCGGTGCGCATCAGCGAGCCGGCGCCTTGCAGCGCTTCGACGATCTGCGGGTTGGCCGCCCAGATCGACAGGCCGCCGAACAGCGCGAGCGATTCGATATAGCGGCCGTCGCCCATCACCGGATTGATGATGTCCGAGTCGGCCATGCCGTGCGCCTTGCACGACACGAAGTCTTCCACGCCGTACGCCGGCGACGAGTGCACGATGCCCGTGCCCGTTTCGGTCGTCACGTAGTCGCCGAGAAAGACCGGCGCCGTGCGCTTGTAGCCCGGATGCGCGGACGCGAGCGGGTGGTTGAAGCGCACGTTGACGAGCTTCGCGCCCGGCGCGGTGGCGACGATCGTGCCTTCGAGGCCGTACAGCTTCAGGCACGCTTCAACGCGCTCTTCAGCGAGGATCAGCAGGCCGCGCGGCGTGTCGACCAGCGCATAGACGATTTCCGGATGCAGGTTCAGCGCCTGGTTGGCGGGGATGGTCCACGGCGTGGTGGTCCAGATCACGATGCCGCCTTCCTCGCGCGGCAGCGCACTCAAACCGAACGCCTGCGCCGTCTTTTCCGGCTCGGCGAAGCTGAACAGCACGTCGATGGTCGGATCGGTCTTGTCCTTGTATTCGACTTCCGCTTCGGCGAGCGCCGAGCCGCAGTCGAAGCACCAGTTCACCGGCTTCAGGCCGCGGAACACGTAGCCTTTCTCCATGATCTTCGCGAGCGCGCGGATTTCGCCGGCTTCGTTCGTGAAGTTCATGGTCTTGTACGGATTGTCCCAGTCGCCGAGCACGCCAAGACGCCGGAAGCCGACCTTCTGCTTCTCGATCTGTTCGGTCGCGTAGGCGCGCGCCTTCTGCATGACTTCAGCGGCCGGCAGCGACTTGCCGAATTGCTTTTCGATCTGGATTTCGATCGGCATGCCGTGGCAATCCCAGCCCGGCACATAGACCGCGTCGAAGCCCGCCAGATTGCGCGCCTTGACGATCATGTCCTTGAGGATCTTGTTCACCGCGTGGCCGAGGTGGATGTCACCGTTCGCATACGGCGGGCCGTCGTGCAGGATGAACTTCTTGCGGCCCTTGGAGGCGGCGCGGATCGTTTCGTAGACCTTGCGCTCCTGCCATTCCTTGACCCATTGCGGCTCGCGCTTGGGCAGGTCGCCGCGCATCGGGAACGGCGTGTCGAGCAGGTTGACCGGGTAGCGTGACTGCGGTTTCGAATCGGCTTTCTTATTGCTCATGATGAGGTCGCGGTGAATTCTTTCTATGCGCGGTAGCGCGCGGAATGCGCACGATGCGCGAGGGCGTTGGGCGCGCCCGGCAGGCATGTCGCGTGATCCACGGACGCCCTTCGATGCGCGCGGCGAGGGTCCACACACGCGGCGTTCAGCACGCTTGCATGGACCACGGCGGCTATCTAATTCGATCAGTGGCCGAGGTGGCGAAGCCCGTGGAACGGCTACCCGGCGTGCCAGCGCCAACTGCCGCGAACCACGCGCGGGCATTGGCGACGTCGCGCGCGATGGCGGCGGTCAGCGTTTCGAGGTCGACGTACTTTTCCTCGTCGCGCAGCTTCTTCAGGAATTCGACGCGCACGAGTTTGCCATACGCGTCGCCGTGCCAGTCGAGCAGGTGAACTTCGAGCAGCACGCGGCCGGAGTCGTCTACCGTGGGACGCAGACCGAGGCTCGCGACGCCCGGCAACGGTTCGTCCGCTACACCGTGCACGCGCACCACGAAAATGCCCGAGAGCGCAGGCCGCTTGTGGGCAATCGCCAGATTGAGCGTGGGGAAACCGAGATCGCGGCCGAGTTTCATGCCGTGCACGACATGGCCGCTGATCAGATAATCGCGGCCCAACGCGGCGCGCGCCGAGTCGAGGTCGCCCGCCACCAGCGCGGCGCGCACGCCCGAGCTGGAAATGCGCGCGCCCGACGGGTCGGCCACGGTGGCCATCTGCTCGACTTCGAAACCGTATTGCTGCCCCGCGGCCTTGAGCGAGTCGAAATCGCCCGCGCGTTTCGCGCCGTAGCGGAAGTCGTCGCCGATCATCACCCAGCGCGCATGCAGCCCGTTGACGATGATCCGTTCGACGAACGTGTCCGGCGACTGGCTCGCGAACGTGTGATTGAAGTGCTCGACCACCACCCGGTCGACGCCGTTGGTGCGCAGCGCCTCGAGCTTGTCGCGCAGCATGGCGATGCGCGGCGGCGCGCCGGCCGGATTGAAGAACTCGCGCGGGTGCGGCTCGAAGGTCATCACGCAGACGGGCAGGCCGCGCGCGTCGGCAGCCGCGCGCACGTGGGCGAGCAAAGCCTGATGGCCGCGGTGGACACCGTCGAAGTTGCCGATGGTCAGTGCGCAGGGCGCACGGCTTTCAGCATTGGGAAGACCGCGGAAGACTCTCACGATAGCGGGTTTGAGGTGGAGCGGGCGGGGTGCCGCAAAACAAACGATTATAAACGTTCAGCGCAGTGGACGGCGGCGCGTCGCGGTTTCGGTGTCCCCGAATGATAAAATCCGCGGATGAAAAAACTCGTCATCCTGATTTCCGGACGGGGAAGCAACATGGAAGCCATCGTTCGAGCGTGCGCGAACGAGGCTTGGCCGGCGCAAGTCGCCGCCGTGATTGCCAACCGTCCCGACGCCGCGGGCCTTGCGTTCGCGGCGTCGCACGGCATTGCCACGGCGGTGGTCGACCACCGCCAGTTTCCTGACCGCGACAGCTTCGACGCCGCGCTCGCCAAAGAAATCGATAGTTTCGCGCCCGACCTGGTGGTGCTCGCTGGATTCATGCGGGTGCTGACAGCCGGTTTCGTCGATCATTACGCCGGGCGCATGCTGAACGTGCATCCGTCCCTGCTGCCGAGCTTTCCGGGCCTGAAAACCCATCAGCAGGCGCTCGACGCGGGCGTGCGGCTGCACGGCGCGTCCGTGCATTTTGTCACGTCGCAGCTCGATCACGGGCCGATCGTCGCGCAAGCGGCGGTTCCCGTCGAAACAGGCGACACCCCCGCCATGCTCGCCGAACGCGTGTTGGCAACCGAACACATCATTTATCCACGCGCGGTGCGCTGGTTCGTCGAAGGGCGTCTTGCTCTGGATGGCCTGCGTGTCACGCTTACGCCGCCGGAGCCGCAATGGCTCTTTGCCGGTCACACCGCCGGAGAGGGCGCATGAGATTGCATGGTTTTTTGATTGGACAAACTGAGACTTTGCTGGCTGAAGTCCTAAAACTCACCGGCCCGGCCGATGCCACCACGAGCCGTTTCTTCCGCGCGCATCCGAAGCTCGGACACGGCGAGCGCGGCGTGATCGCCGAGGCCGTTTTCGCCGTGCTGCGCCGCCGGATGGAATTCGCCCATCTGGCCGAAGGCGGCGCCGGCAGCCCGGCGCGCCGCATGGCGTTGCTCGGCTTGATGCAGACGGCGGGGCGTAACGCGCTCAAGCCGTTCGTGTCGGAACAGGAGTTGAGCTGGCTCGAACACGTGTCGAAGATCGACCCGGAAAGCTTGCCGTTGCGGATTCGCCTGAATCTGCCTGACTGGATCTATCAGGCGCTCTCAAAGCGTTTCGAAGCCGCGGAACTGGCGCAACTGGCCGCGGCGCTGAATTACCCGGCGCCGCTGGATCTGCGCGCGAACCCGATCAAGGCGAGCCGCGACGACGTGCTGAACGCGCTGTCGAAGGCCGGTATCGAGGGCGGCGCAACGCCGTTCGCGCCGTTCGGCGTGCGTGTGGTCGGCAAGCCGCCGCTCACCAAGCTCGACGCGTTTCAGCACGGCTGGGTCGAAGTGCAGGACGAAGGCAGCCAGTTGCTGTGCTCGCTGGTCGCGCCCAAGCGCGGCGAGATGATCGTCGACTTCTGCGCGGGCGCGGGCGGCAAGACGCTGGCGCTGGGCGCCGCAATGCGCTCCACCGGCCGGTTGTACGCCTTCGACATCTCCGAGCGGCGTCTCGCCAAGCTGAAGCCGCGGCTTGCGCGCAGCGGTTTGTCGAACGTGAACCCGGTGCTGATCGACAGTGAACACGACGCCAAGATCAAGCGGCTTGCCGGCAAGATCGACCGCGTGCTGGTCGACGCGCCGTGCAGCGGCTTGGGCACGCTGCGCCGTAACCCGGACCTGAAGTGGCGCCAGTCGCCGGAATCGGTCGCCGAACTGGCGCCGAAGCAGGCGTCGATTCTCGCCAGCGCGGCGCGACTGGTGAAGAAGGGCGGCCGTCTCGTCTACGCCACCTGCTCGATTCTGGAGGCGGAAAACGAAGCGGTGGTGCAGCAATTCCTCGCCGACCATCCCGATTTCGCTCTGGTGCCCGCGCGCGACGTGCTGGCCGAGCAGCGCATCGACCTGGAAATGGGCGATTACCTTTCGCTGTGGCCGCATCGCCACGCAACCGACGGCTTCTTCGCCGCCGTGCTGGAACGCCAGAGCTAAGCGCAACGGGCTTTTGCCGGCGCGCGCGGGTTTGATTCGCGAATCTATCCGTGCGCCGGCAATTGCGGCGACATCATGCAAAACCGTCTCTTCCCTCATATGTTCAGCGACCTCGCGCGCGACTTCGGCCAGCCCGTGATGCTGTGGCAGGTCGGCGTGCTGGTCGCGACGCTCGCAGTCGCGTGGCTGCTCGCGCGCGTATTGCGCCGCGCGCTGGATCTGCGCCGGCAGACGCGTTACCAGACGCTGCGTTTCGGCGCGGAAAGCCTGAATCGCGCGTTCTTTCCGCTGGTCGGCGCCGTCCTCGTGTGGCTTGCGCGGTCGATCACCGGCCAGTTCATGCACACGGCGCTCCTCGACCTGGCTTTGGTGCCGCTCTTCGGCATCGGCTTGATTTACATCGTGTTTTTCCTCGCGCGACGGGTTTTCAGCCACGACGGCGAGACCCATCCGCTGCTTTTCCTCGTCGAGAAAATCGTCTCGCTGGTGGTCTGGGTCGGCATGGTGCTCACGGTGATGGGCATTCAGGACGACGTGATCGCGTGGATGGCCGGCGTGCATTTCAGCATCGCCAACGCGCATCTGACGCTGCTCTCGCTTATCTCCGGTCTGCTGTGGGTGTGCGTGACGATGATCGTCGCAATGTGGCTCGGCTCCACCTTCGAAGACCGCCTGATGCGCTCGAAGACGCTCGACGCCAACCTGAAGGTCGTGGTGGCGCGGGTCGGCCGGGCGGCGTTCGTGCTGGCGGCGGTGCTGATCAGCCTGTCGCTGGTCGGTATCGATATCACCGTGCTCGGCGTGTTCGGCGGCGCGCTGGGTGTCGGACTCGGCTTCGGTCTGCAGAAGATCGCGAGCAACTATGTGTCAGGCTTCATCATCCTGATCGACCGCTCGCTGCGTATCGGCGACACGATCAGCGTGGGCGGCCTGCAGGGCATGGTCACGCAGATTCGTACGCGCTACACGGTTGTACGCGGGCTGGACGGCATCGAAACGCTGATTCCGAACGAAAAACTGATTACGGACGTGGTGCAGAACCAGTCGTCTTATCTGACGCGTGGCCACGCGAAGGCGGCCGTACAGGTCGCCTATACGTCCGACGTCGAGCAGGCCATGACGTTGCTTGCCGAAGCCGCGCAGGGCGTACCGCGGGTGCTGCAGGAACCGGCGCCGACAGCTTATCTTGCGGGTTTCGGCGCGGACGGTATCAACCTCGAACTGGGCTTCTGGATCGAGGACGCGGCCACCGGCACTTCGGGCGTGCGCTCGGCTGTGAACCGCAATATCTGGCGTTTGTTCTCCGAACACGACATCACGATTCCATTCGCGCAACGCGAAGTGCGGATCGTCGGCAACGTCAGCGAGGTGATGCCGCAACCGGTAACAATGACCGCATCGGCAGTCAAGCCGTCCGACAGCGCCCGCTGACGGGCACTTTGAGCGCGCCAACAGGTCTTACATAGGCATTCGGCGCGGTCCCACTGTTGATCCCGCACAAAAAATCCCTATTTGTTACAAACACTTGGAACGCTTCAAGTAGAATGTCGTCCAATCCCGCTGTATGCTTTCACTTTCTTGACATGCGCATTTTGCGTATGTCTCGTGTCTCTCGTTCCACAGGTAAATTGCCTTGTTGAATTCTTTGCTCGACTTCCTTGCCCACGGTCTGCTGCACTTCTCGTGGTGGCAACTTGTGCTGTACACGGCGATCGCGACGCACATCACGATCATCGGCGTGACGGTCTATCTGCATCGCTGCCAGGCGCACCGTGCGCTGGAGTTGCATCCGGTCGTCAGTCATTTTTTCCGTTTCTGGCTGTGGATGACCACGGGCATGTTGACCGGCCAGTGGGCCGCGATTCACCGTAAGCACCACGCCAAGTGCGAGACCGAAGAAGATCCGCACAGCCCGCAGACGCGCGGCATCTGGAAGGTGCTGCTCGAAGGCGCGGAACTCTATCGCGTCGAAGCGAAAAACGAAGAAACCATGCGCAAGTTCAGTCACGGCACGCCGAACGACTGGATGGAGCGCAACGTCTACACCAAGTACCCGATCCTCGGCGTGAGCCTGATGATGGTGCTGAACGTCGCGTTGTTCGGCGTCGTCGGTCTGACCATCTGGGCCGTGCAAATGGTGTGGATCCCGTTCTGGGCCGCCGGCGTGGTCAACGGTCTGGCGCACTTCTGGGGCTATCGCAACTTCAACTCGTCGGATGCGAGCACCAACATCTTCCCGTGGGGCATCATCATCGGCGGTGAAGAACTGCATAACAATCATCACACGTATGCAACGTCGGCCAAGCTGTCGAACAAGTGGTACGAGTTCGATATCGGCTGGATGTACATCCGGATCATGTCGGCATTCCGTCTGGCCAAGGTGAAGAAGGTGGCGCCCACGCCGCGTCTGACCACCGGCAAGCTGGTGCTCGATCAGGACACGCTGCAAGCCGTGCTGGCCAACCGCTACGAAGTGATGGCGCGTTACGGTAAGGCGCTCAAGCGCGCCTATCGTCAGGAACTGGCGCATTTGAAGGAAGTCGGCGCGCGCGAGAAGTACCAGGTCATGCGCGGCGCGCGTAGCTGGTTCCACAAGGAAGAGGCGGGTCTCGACGAGCCGCAGAAACGCCAGCTGCCGCAAATCTTCGCGAACAGTCAGAAGCTCAAGACTTACATCGACATGCGCAATGAGCTCGCTGCCATGTGGGAGCGCTCGAATGCATCGCGCGACCAGTTGCTGATCCAGTTGCAAGATTGGTGTCATCGCGCTGAGCAGAGCGGTATTAAAGCGCTGCAAGAGTTTGCGATGCGACTGCGTCGTTATGCCTGACCGCGAAATCCATTAAAATCTCTGTACGTCACAAAACCCCGCGTTGGCGGGGTTTTGCTTTTTGGGCCGCGGAAACTGCAACGACATTCGATTGACAGTCCGCGGCGGCAGAGCGAAGGCAGAGGAGATCATGGATCAGCAGGCGATCAGGACCGTCGAATACGACCGGCCACAGGCCCAGGGCACGACCTGCGGCATCGGGCAGGCGTGGGCGAAGGTGCCCGACATGCCGTCGGCGGAAGAGAAGGTGGCGCTGAAGGCACGTATCCGCGCATTGCTCGAACGCGAGAAAGCGGTGCTCGTTGCGCACTATTATGTCGATGCGGAATTGCAGGAACTGGCCGACGAGACCGGCGGCTGCGTGGCCGACTCGCTGGAAATGGCGCGCTTCGGGCGCGATCACGCGGCGCAAACGCTAGTCGTCGCGGGCGTGCGCTTCATGGGAGAGACGGCAAAAATCCTCAGCCCGGACAAGCGCATTCTGATGCCGGATCTCGATGCGACCTGTTCGCTCGATCTCGGCTGCCCGATCGATGAATTCTCGGCTTTCTGCGACGCACACCCGGACCGCACGGTGGTCGTGTACGCGAACACGAGCGCAGCGGTGAAGGCGCGCGCGGACTGGATGGTGACGTCGTCGATCGGCCTGGAGATCGTTGCCGATCTGCACGCGCGCGGCGAAAAGATCATCTGGGCGCCGGACCGGCACCTCGGCAGCTATATCCAGAACAAGACCGGCGCGGACATGCTGCTGTGGCAAGGTTCGTGTCTGGTGCACGACGAGTTCAAAGGAATCGAACTCGATCTGCTGCGCGCCGAATATCCCGGCGCGAAAGTGTTGGTGCATCCGGAGTCGCCGGCTAATGTGGTCGCGCAAGCGGACGTGGTGGGGTCGACCACGCAATTGATCGACGCGGCGCAAAAACTCGACGCGACGCATTTCATCGTGGCGACCGATCTCGGCATTCTGCACAAGATGCAGCTCGCGGCGCCCGGCAAAACCTTGATAGCCGCGCCGACGGCCGGCAACAGCGCAACCTGCAAGAGCTGCGCGCATTGTCCGTGGATGGCGATGAACGGTCTCGCGAACCTGGCCGATGTGCTCGAGCGCGGGCACAACGAAATTTTCGTCGATCGTGCAATCGGCGAGCGTGCGCGCCTGCCGATCGACCGGATGCTGGACTTCGCGGCACGTCACAAGAAGCGCGTGCAGGCAAGCGGCGATCTCGCGCGCGACACGCAACTCTATTCGAACGTGGGGGCGGCTTAATGGGCGCGCCAGAAGGCAACAAGCTGGAAGCGGTGTCGCCGCTGTTCGCTGAAATTTACGCCCAATACGGCACGGCATTCGACGCCGCGCTGACGCGCAACGTAACCGACGCACTGGCCGAAGACATCGGCGCAGGCGACCAGACTGGTCGCCTCGTTCCGGCGGACGATGTGCGCGAGGCACGCATCATCGTGCGCGAAGATGCGGTGCTGTGCGGCGTGCCGTGGTTCGAAGCGGTCATGCGCCAGGTCGATCCGCGTATCGAAGTTAAGTGGCGTTATCGCGAGGGCGAGCGGATGACGGCCGACACAACGGTCTGTGAAATGCGCGGCCCCGTTCGCGCCTTATTGACCGCGGAACGCAACGCGCTGAACTTCCTGCAATTGCTGTCGGGCGTGGCGAGCGCGACGCGTCGCTATGTCGATGCCGTCGCGCATACGCGAACACGCATTCTCGACACGCGCAAAACCTTGCCGGGCTTGCGGCTCGCGCAGAAGTACGCGGTGCGCGTGGGTGGCGGGGCGAACCAACGGCTTGCGCTATACGACGGCATTCTCATCAAGGAAAACCACATTGCCGCGGCCGGTGGTGTGGGCGCGGCAATGGACGCAGCGCTGGCGCTGAATGCGGGCGTGTCCATCCAGATCGAAGTCGAGACGCTCGATCAGTTGGAAACGGCGCTGGCTCATCGCGCGCAATCCGTTCTGTTGGACAATTTCTCATTCGATGCCATGCGCGACGCGGTGCGCATCACAGCGGGGCGAGCAGTGCTGGAGGTGTCGGGCGGCGTGAACTTCGACACGGTGCGCACGATTGCGGAAACCGGCGTCGATCGCGTGTCGATCGGTGCGCTGACGAAAGACGTGCGCGCAACGGATTACTCGATGCGAATCGTCTGACGCTCAAGCTCGCAATCAGTCACGTCGAATTGGACAGAAGGCCATCGCCGGATCATTTCGGCGATGGCCTTTTCGTTTTCACCTGTCTCGATCACACGTTGCGGTTGCGCACATGCTCCGGCGAGAGCACGGTCGGCAGCGCCTTGGGCAAGGTCGCCGGCCAGTCGCGGCTGAAATGCAGGCCGCGGCTCTCGCGCCGCGAACGGGCGCCTTCGACGATCAGCGAAGCCACGTCGACCAGATTGCGCAATTCGAGCAGATCGCGGCTCACCTTGAAGTTCGCGTAGTACTCGTGGATCTCGTCGCGTAGCAGGGCGAGCCGGTGTTTCGCTCGCGCGAGCCGCTTGTCGGTCCGTACGATACCGACGTAATTCCACATCAGGCGGCGCAGTTCGTCCCAGTTGTGCGCGACCACGACTTCTTCGTCGGGATCGGACACGCGGCTTTCATCCCAGTCCGGCAGCGGGGCGTGGACGGCGGCGCTAAACCCTTCTTCTTCGATGGCCTGCGCCGCGGAGCGCCCAATCACCAGGCACTCGAGCAACGAATTGCTGGCCAACCGGTTCGCACCATGCAGGCCCGTGCATGACGTTTCGCCGACCGCATAGAGGCCTGCGAGATCCGTGCGGCCCGCCAGATCGGTGACGACGCCGCCGCACGTGTAGTGCGCGGCAGGCACGACCGGAATCCCTTCTTTGGTGATGTCGATGCCGAATTCCTGGCAGCGCGCCAGAATCGTCGGGAAGTGTTCGCGCAGGAATTCAGGCGGTTGATGGCTAATGTCGAGATACACACAGTCGATGCCGCGCTTCTTGATTTCGAAGTCGATCGCCCGCGCGACGATGTCGCGCGGCGCGAGTTCGGCGCGTTCGTCGTGATTCGGCATGAAGCGCGTGCCGTCCGGCAGTTTGAGAATGCCGCCTTCGCCGCGCACTGCTTCCGAGATCAGAAATGACTTCGCATACGGATGGAACAGACAGGTCGGATGGAACTGGATGAACTCCATATTCGACACGCGGCAACCGGCCCGCCACGCCATCGCGATGCCGTCGCCGGTCGCGGTGTCGGGATTCGTAGTGTAAAGATAGACCTTGCCGGCGCCGCCGGTGGCGAGCACGGTATGCGGTGCCTCGATCGTCACCGTGCGCCCGCTTTGCAGATCTAGCGCGTACAGGCCGTGACAACGTCGACCGGGCAAACCGAGGCGGTCGGACGTGATCAGGTCGATGGCGTAGTGATCTTCGAGCAGCGTAATGTTCGGGTGACGGCGCACTCGCTCACTGAGCGTGGCCACCACGGCATGGCCCGTTGCGTCCGCCGCGTGAATGATCCGGCGATGACTGTGACCGCCTTCGCGTGTGAGGTGGAAGCCAAGCTCGGCGGCGTCGTCTTTGGTGAACGGCACGCCTTGCGCGATCAACCATTCGATCGCCGCACGCCCATGTTCGACGATGAAGCGCGTGGCCGCCTCGTCGCAAAGACCGCCGCCGGCGATCAGCGTATCGCGTACGTGATTTTCGATGCTGTCTGCCGAATCGAGAACTGCTGCGATGCCGCCTTGCGCCCAGTCGCTTGCGCCTTCGGTCATGGATCGCTTGGCGACCACCGCAACACGACGAGTCTCCGCCAGATTGAGCGCGACGCTCAACCCAGCCAGACCGCTACCGACAATCGCCACATCGAATTCCATTGCCTACATCTCCGTCTTTTCGTTTTGCGATGACGGCGTGCATTCGCTCGCCGCTAAAACGAGAAAGGATACGCGCCGCGACGGATGAGGGAAAGCTGGCTGAACGACATAAGACTGTTCGCGTTGGCGAATAGGTAGCAACAGAAACGCTGGAGCGAAAAACAAACACGCGCTGAAAGCAAAAAAGCCTCGCACGAATGCGAGGCTTTTTTTGCATGTCTTTTGCCTTCGTCAGGCTGGAGCCAAGATTTATTTAATCTTGGTTTCCTTGTACTCAACGTGCTTACGGACGACCGGATCAAACTTCTTGATCAGCATCTTTTCCGGCATGTTGCGTTTGTTCTTCGTCGTCGTGTAGAAGTGACCCGTGCCTGCGGTCGATTCCAACTTGATCTTGTCGCGTGCGCCTTTTGCCATGATTTACTCCTTAGGCTTCGCCGCGTGCGCGCAGATCTGCGAGCACGGAGTCGATACCGTTCTTGTCAATCAAGCGCAGACCGGCGTTCGAAATGCGCAGACGCACGAAACGGTTTTCGCTTTCCACCCAGATACGGCGGCTTTGCAGGTTCGGCAGGAACCGGCGCTTGGTTTTGTTGTTCGCGTGGGAAACGTTGTTGCCGCTCATCGGCGCTTTCCCAGTTACTTGGCATACGCGTGCCATGAGAGCACTCCTAATACGCTAATTCTGAGTTCGAACGCCGTGAAAGTTTCCCGAAAAGA
>Ga0209759_1000476_pt1 | contig 44696 bp, 64 predicted proteins | sample AraplaCL_Col_mMS_FD_184261 | JGI IMG/M metagenome (GOLD analysis project Ga0209759, IMG submission 184261) | Arabidopsis root microbial communities from the University of North Carolina, USA - plate scrape CL_Col_mMS (SPAdes) (version 2) | ecosystem: Host-associated > Plants > Roots >...
TACATCGACGAGTGCCTGGCCGGCACCGAAGGCCCGCGCGGCAAGGATTTCAACATGCGCTGGATCGCCTCGATGGTGGCCGACGTGCATCGCATCCTCACGCGCGGCGGCGTCTTCATGTACCCGTGGGACAAGCGCGAGCCGGGTAAGGCCGGCAAGCTGCGTCTGATGTACGAAGCCAACCCGATGGCTTTCCTTGTGGAACAAGCTGGCGGCGCAGCCACCAACGGCGAGCAACGCATTCTGGATATCCAGCCCGAACAGCTGCACCAGCGTGTGGCCGTCGTCCTGGGATCGAAGAACGAGGTGGATCGCGTCACGCAATATCACCTCGACGCCAAGAAAACGGCGTAACGACGCCCCGTAAGACTGTTGTTCCAGCGGTTCTTGCAGAGCGACAAAAAGTTCTGTTAGAATCGCTGTTTCCGACGCCGCTGTAGCTCAGTCGGTAGAGCAGCGCATTCGTAATGCGAAGGTCACCAGTTCGATTCCGGTCAGCGGCACCAGGACATCATTCAAAACCCAAGCCAGTGCTTGGGTTTTGTCTTTTTTGGCGTAATTTTGGCGTACTGCGAGTCCACCACAGCGGACATCGACCGCTAGCGCGATAGCCTCCATCAGGCGCGACACGCCTCCCGCCCCCTCCTACCTTCCCGGCCGCCATCGGAAAAAGGTAATCTCAGTAATCCCTCAAATCGTTTCCGCCGCAAACCTTTGTGGCACAAGGCTTTGCAGGTCATCGAGCAAAGGTAATTTCTTGGTAACCTATAGGTAATCTCATTACCTTTGTAGAGAGTTACCTCTCGCCTTGCTCGGATCTATAAGAATCAAGGGCTTACGAGGCGATTACCTTTTCGATTACCCAGCATTACCATGTAGAGGTAACCAGAAAAGCGGTGTTAGATCAAATAGATACGTTGCTTTTGGGGGTGGGATTACGGAAATTACCTTTTTCCGATACCAGATCCAAAACTACGACAACGACCAGGGCATCGGGTGTCGACGAAATCATTCCTCGCGACAGTAGAGTTTGGCGCTCACCATGAGCTTTCCGTTTTGGCCGCTCGCCTCAGTGAGACAACGGGGGTTGCGATGTCGAACGATGAATCCGGCCGATACGACGAGGCTCCGGCCTTCATTGGTGAGCATGGTGAACGCGAATTGACCGTCTTCGGTGTGCCAGAGGGACACACAGCCCATGCCCTCCCACGCTATTGGGACCCAGGCTCGGAAATCGTCATCGGCGAAAAGCATCACGTCTGTTCCGCTGGATGTTCGCCGCTCTCGCTGCACTATTTGCGATCTCCGAATGCCGCTTTGACGTAATCAGCAGCTTTCTCGCTTGTCCGAGTGACATATACAACAACACAACGTCGAACGCATACATTGCTACCAGCGACCACATTGAAAACTGACTGGGATGCGAAGATGTCTGAATCCCACCCATCAAGCCAATGACCGACTGGGCTCCAAACATAACGACGGCAAGGACACCCAACAATAAATACCGATCCGCGGCGGCGGCTGCCATTCGGCTCCGGTGGAGCGCCAAGTCGAAGTCGCGGTCGCTCTTGATGGCTCGCTCCAAAAGAACCGCATAGTACCTAGCCTCTTTCTCCGTTTTGACGAGACGTGAACGCGTATACCGATGGGAGAGCTTACCAAACCCAACTTGGAGCCACGAGCTGGCAAAGTTAATTAAAACGCCAACGAGTACGACGCTTAGCCAAAAGCTGCTTTTCGTGAGGTTTTGAATAAAATCACTCATCCCCAATCCCATTCATTGAAATTTGCTTGCGCGGGGCAGTTTACCGGATGGCGACGATTCTCAATCACACAAAAATTTACGGCGATGGCCCTGCTGCATCAATCATTTTCTTAAAAAACAAGCAATAAAAAAAACCCGCCTAAAGGCGGGTTTTTTGCGGCATGGTTTTAGGCAGCCTTTCGGTGTTCATCTGGCGGCGTTTCCTTTTGCTCGGCCTGTTCTTGCGCAAGCCTTTCTGCGTACTGAATCAGTAGCACCTTCTTTTCACCTTCCGCAAAACGCACCAGTGCTTCACGCATCAGCGGCTGATAGCCCATGTCGTGGATCTTCGCGATGAGCTTGAAGTCATCGATCAACGCCTTGGGGAGGCGAATCGATACAGCTTGCAGGCCAAGCGTCTTGTCGACCGCTTCACGCATTTCTGCGCTTACTGCCTTGGCATGCTGCTCATCGTTGCCCAGCACACCGGCATCCCAAGCTTCCTCGGTACCTGTGATCTTGTGGGCTTTGGTCATGGCGACTCCTTCCTGTGAGGTTTTTGTTACTTTCCGTGCCGATCGTAGATCCCCTGCACTTGGGGGGATGCGTCGTACGCGGACTTCAGCATGATGTTTCCATCGACTGGAACGAATATGATCTTGAGCTTCCGCCCTCGGTCCGTCTCTGCAACAAACCACAGGGTGGGCGGGTCGGTTCGATGATCCTCTCGATCATCGACAAGGTAGGTCCCGCAGAGGTTTAGAAAGCACTGACGAACCTCCAACTCGGTCACGCCGTGCCTGACTTCCAGCTTGTGTTTGATGCTGGGGGTGATAACTAAGTTCAGCATGCCGCCCCTTTTGTATATACGGACCACCCAGGGCAAAGCAAGGCTACATGCCTAAAAAGTAACCAAACTCCCCAAACGGATGACCCGGCAAGTGCTTTTTTATGCACATCTTTGGTGTTCAACAACTTGTTGAACGGATCATACGTATATACACGCGTTCTGGGAAGGATATCCTGCCGAACAAGTAGGGTCGTTGACGAACTCCTGTCGCGCGAACAACACGCCCCTTCTCCCGCGCGTAGAAGACATGGGGGTCCGGTGAAGCACTCACACAGAAGCTTTCTCAGGCCTGCATGCCGGTCTGCAACAGCCATGCGCATAAATGTGCATAGCTCCGCTGCAATTTGCCCCGGGGTCCACGCACCGTCGAATCACCGCTTTGAGGCCTATGCGCGTGCATAAAAACCGCTCGATGAAGCGCGCAGGTGAGGCGGGGTCCCAACGGCGCGCGCCGGGTCGCGGCACCAGCCTCGCCGGCCTCCTCACCGGTCGCATCAGAACCCCACCGGCATGCGCACAGCGCACGTAGCGACCCAATCAACACGGGATGACGCCACGGGCAACCCGTGCGCAAAGAAGCGCTCCAGCGCCCCGCTAGGTGCCTCACTGTCCACGTCTGCATTGTCTACGTTGACTCGTAGGATCGTGCCTCGGATACTGTATATCCATACAGTATTTTGCAATCATGGCAACGCCCTCTCCGTCCCGCTTCATCCACCGCTATCGCTACATGGAAGCGGGGAAAAAGAACTGGAAATCCACTCGCCACCACATGAGCGAGGAAGATGCCGCGAAGTTTTTTGCCCCAGGACCTGGGCGATACCGCGTTGTAGAAAAATGGGAGCCCATCGAGCAGTCCCGGATGGAGATTCCCGGCACGCCGCTAGAGATCGGACCGGGTGTTGGCGGTGGCCGGCGCAAAGAACCGCCTCGGCTCACGGTTGAAGAGATCAAAGAGATCTGGAAGCGCAACCGAACCCCAGACGTGCATCGGCTTGTCTGGGAGATTTGGTATCTACGGCAAGATATTCATTGGGCTCGCTATGTCGCTACAGTGCTTGAGGTGACTGGCATCGAGCGGCCATTCGAATACCGTCTCACGACCCTGCTGCAGTCGCTACGGCAACACCCTTCGCCCAACGCGCCGCCATTGCGATGGTTTCCCGATGAAGAAGCCGCGTTAGAGCGAATTGCGAAGTCTCGCCGCTGATCTATGATGGCCTGAGTCTATGGGAGCCGCCCATGTGCTACTCCGCCCAAATCGAAGCCGACTATCGACGGTTCGTACACGAGTACGGCGCCATCATGTCGCTCGACGACTTCACGCGGATGGTGATGGAGTACTTCGCCAACCCCAAGATGCGCGTGCCGAGGGCGATGACCGTGCACTTCCTCGAATCGCCCGAGACAGAAGAAGAAAAGAAAATCGCCGAGGTCATCCGCGCGCGCATGGCCGCAGACGAAATCGCGCTGCTGCAGGAGCTGGCCAAGCAGACCGAACGGCTCGAGAAAGCCCAGCAGGCCCTCGCCGCCAAGGCCACCAAGAAAGCCGCTGAAGACGTCCGCATTGCCACCAACAAGATCGCGGCGGCCAAGGGCAAGCTCGAAGAACTCAAGAGCACCGAGCTCAAGCCGCGCGACTCGCGCATCTACCCCGGCTGGTACGCGCCCGTGATGGTCATGGAGAACGGCCGACGCGTCGTCAAACCGATGCGCTACCAGTGCCGCCCCGCCGGCAAACCTGCCTTCTACGACGAGCAGTATCCCGGCACCTACAACGCCCGCCGCGACAACCTGCGCGGCTTCTGGAAAGGCCAGTACGGCCACACGCACGGCCTTGTCCTGGTCGACGCGTTCTATGAATACGTTGCCCAGCCAGACGGCACAAACGCCATCGTCGAATTCCGCCCCGACCCGCCGCAGACGCTGCTCGTCGCCTGCGTGTGGTCACACTGGCGCGCGACCAAGCCCGGCGAGAAGGATCTGCTGTCGTTCGCCATCATCACCGACGAACCGCCGCCGGAGATTTCGGAGGCTGGCCACGATCGGTGTCCGGTCCCTATCAAGCCGGAGAACATCGATGCCTGGCTGAATCCGCAACCGCGCAACCTGGATGCGCTGGACGCCATCCTGGACGATAAATTGCAGCCGTTCTACAGCCACCGCAAAACGACATCCATGTGACGCAGGGCTGCCTGCCCCTCAAATCAGATTTCAAATCTTTTCAGCACCCGTGCCCCCCAAAGCTCGCTAGCATGGCGCCGCCCCCACCAGGTGCACCAGGTAAAGCGTAGCAACGGAGGAATCCCGTGCCCTCAGGACAGAAGCCCTTCATCGTCGTGGGCGACAAAACCACCCACGGTGGCACCGTCATTACTGGCGACATGACGTCCACCATGCAGGGCAAGCCCATTGCCCGCTCTGGCGACATGACAGTGTGTCCAAAATGCAAGGGCACCTTCCCCATACTTAAGAGCGACAGCATCGTCGTTGACGGCGGTGGTAACACGTATGCCCGCCACTTGGACAAGACCGCGTGCGGTGCCAACCTGCTCGCCAGTCAGGCGACTGGTACCGCATCCGCGATGGTTTCCGGTACCGGCAGTCCCACCGGCGCACTGGCAGCACAGGCGGCAACAATTGCAGCACCGACAACGTCCGGCGTTTGCCTGTCATGCCTCATTAAAGCCGCCGCAAGTGGTAGCTCCACTGTCGTTCGGAGCTGATCATGGCGCTTGATGTAGCCGAGCGGTTGGCCGACCTGCAGACAGCCTTTCCCGCACTCCGTCTCTACGCGCTGGTCGACGGCATCCAGTACGAGAATCATCGCGGCGAACGATTGGACTACAGCCCCGGCTTTACATCACTGTTCCACGGCACACCGGATGGAGCGCTAGCGCACGCTGGCCCTTGGCTGGTCGACATCGAAGAGGCCGGCGAGGCCATGGCAAACGACCTCGCAGGCTTGGAGCGCGAAGCCCCGTCCGTGACATGGCTGATCACCGAAGCCGACTTGCATGGTCTCGCGCAACTGCTACGGCTCCACCTCGACGTGCGCATACCAGACGGCCGCGTCGCTCTCCTTCGCTTCTGGGATCCGCGCGTGCTTGCCAGCCTGGCCAACGTACTAGACCCAAAGCAGCGCAAAACCTTCTTCGCCCACATCCACGAATGGCATCTGCTGCGCGACGGCCAGCGCGCTCACATCGGGAGAAAGCATGCTGAGGCTTGACGAGCGCCAGTGGCAAGCACTACAGGCCTGCGACGCCAATCAGTTCGTTGCTACGGTGTGCGACCAGTTTCTGGCAAATCGCCCTGAGCTGCTGCAAGAGCCTGGACGCGAAGTGATTCTCGGGCGCATGCAGGCGGCCCATGACTACGCACAGCGCATCGGCTTCACCTCCACGCCCCATATTGTCTGGCTCATGTACATGGCTGCGGATGCACCAACGCTCGTGACTGATCCTGTCATCGAAACCTACCTTCGGAAGCCCGGCGCCACGCCAGAACAGCGACTAGACGATCTGGAGGCCGTGTTGCAAAAGAAACTTGAAGGGGGCCTTTGATGGCAGCTGCAGCCGCACCACTCATTGAAGGAGCGCTCGCGCGCCTACTGGTCGCCCTCGGCATAGGTGTCGTCGCCGACGGTGCGACCAAAGAAGTGCTCAAGCGGAAAGAGGAAGCCGATAACGCCCGCACCGCGCCCATTGCGAAGACCGAAGCACAAACTAAAACCAAGGAAAAGTGCAAAGACTGCACCCCCGACAAAGGGACCTTGGTAACGCGCAACTGGAATATGTCGGATGTGTCGCGCGCCTACCAGGCACGCATCACGGGCTTTGCGCCGTTCACTGAGTGGAACTTTGCGGGCGTTGATTTTGATGGTTTCCAATCCGCGCCGTGCCTGCTGCTAGAAGCCAAGGCAAAGTACGACCAGTTCTTCGATGATTTCGGACCGTTTGAGTGGTGGAAAGGTGACCAGCCCCTCATGGCAGAAGCCACCAAGCAGGCTCTGGTAGCGAAGCCGATGCCGCCAGTTCAGCTACATTGGCACTTTATGGAGCCACTCAGCTACGCCTATTTCACCCGGATTTTTGCCGCCATGCGGCTCACGATCGAAACGCATTACACACCATGAAGCGTCCCTACGAGCTAACCGCTGTCTTTCGTCATCAAGGCTCCCTGGAAGCCATTGCCTTGCTGCAGGAACTGGCTACGTTTTGCCGCGTGCTGGGTGACCAATCGCCCGAGCTGTCCACGTGGTACCTGAAAGGCGAGTCCAGAGAAGAGGCCACACGGTACGAGGTTTTCGACGCCAACGGCCCGACGACAGCCGCAACTGCGGTTGTTACCGAAGAACTCCGGAAAGAAGTGGATCCGCGCATCATCGGCATTTGGAATGGCAAGACCGACGCCAACGGCGCGTCCCTCCAAATCATCGCGCGGCCTGGCCCCGAGACATCGACTGCCATTTTGCGGGTCAAGCCTGGTGCCTTTCCCCAAGCCTACGAGGGCGCTGTAGCAGTCGTGCAAGCGGCAGCTCTGCAATGGCAAGCAAGCGCCATCACGCTGGAATCTGGCGGGTACTTTCCACTGAAGGTGTTCAAAGACCGCCCGGGCGTAGGCTGGATGATCTATTTGCCGAAGACGCTGACGGTGCAGCAAGTGCCCGAAGCCGGCGCCTTGATTCCTGTCATCGACGACAAAAAGCAGATTGGCACCATTGTCGTGAGCGTCACGGATGCGGCGTTCTCGGACGCTGACCCCGAGCACGTGCGCATCGCAAACAAAATCGAGGTCCGCCTGGTCGACCAAGATTTGCTGCCGCGCGTGGCAGACCTTTGAACGTTGTATGCCTCAGGCCTCGGCGAGCAGGTAAGGCTCAAACCTAACCACCTCCTCCCCCACCCACTCATTAATCGCCAACAGCCGATCCTGCAGCGGCTTAACCTCATTCCGCGCGAACACCAGAGCGGCCTTCTCCACATCCCCAAAGCCCCCGGTGTTCGACGGAATGATCCCCATAAGCTGGGGCGGCACCCGGTGCGAAGCGAGCTGGTCATCGCGCGTCACGCTCTTGATGTTCCAGAATTCATCCTTCGCCGCCACCTCTGACACTGGCAGCAACTGAATCCCGTCCTTCTTCCCCTCCGGCGCGTACACAAACAGGTTGCGGAAGTTGCCCGGCCCCTTCGAGTTCTTCAACGCCTCGCGCAGCGCATCCACGTCTTCCATCTTCTGCGCCGCGTCGGTCATGTACAAAATGAATCCCGCATGCGATCCGTTCTTGTAATACCGCCGGCGGAACAGCGTCGCCGACTCGTTCAGCCACGTCGCATTCAGCGACGATAGGTATTCCGGCAACCCATACACCTCCTGATTGATGTCAGGCTCCTGCAGGTGGAACACCGTGCCCCGCGCAAACTGGTGCGGCTCGGCGGCGCCTTGCACGAAGTAATACGTCGACAGATCGACACCCCGCCGCATGTACTTAGCCATCGCTGGCGCCAATCCCATGCTGGAGCCGGCCCAGCTCAATCGGTTCTCCAGATACGCATTCCCAAACACCTGCCAGTCGAGCACAAAACGCTCAAACGCCGCACGCGAGAACAGCGGATGCGGAATGAACGTGCTGACCAGGATGTTGCGCTTCACATAGATCGCCGAGCTGTGGTGCGCAGCGGCACGAAACGACCGCGCCAACCCTTCCCACGGCAGCGGCGGCTCGAACCACTTCTCCATCCGCATGCACTCCAGGTAGTCGAGCAGCTCGCGCCGATCGAGCACCTCCATCGGGTCACCAAACGAAAACGCCTCCGCACTTGGCGCGTGGCTGCTGTGCTGTTTGACGGACATGGCTGCGCCAGCGGCGCGGCGGTTCTTCCTGCGGCTCATGAAAACTCCAGAATGCTTGAATTGGTCGATGTCGCGCCTTCGAGCGGTTCGTGCGAAAGCGCATGCATGCAGGCCCACGCCAGATCGGCGTGGCTGGTGTCCTCCGAGCGCCCCGCCTGATAGGTGACGCGCGCGCCGGAGGCGGTAACGGTTTTCTTGATGGACATGAACGACGCGGCAAAGTCGGTCCAGCCCGCGTCGAACTCCAGCCGACCCTTGCTGATGACGTCGAACGCCTTCAGCACTAGGCTCGTCTTCACCTCTACGGAATACGAGAAGCCGCGCGCATCCGGCCGCGACTTCGTCACGAGCTGGTAGACGGCGTCTCCAACGCCCGTGCGGTCGATGCCGATGAAGGTGACGTTGTAGCGGCCGCAGACGCGCAGGATCGCGCGCGCTTGCTCCTCAAAATCGATGCCCTTGAACTGGTGCTTCTCCAGCACGCGGAACTTGCCGCCCGGCACCGCCGGGGGCGCCAGCACCACAATGGCCGCACTATCGCCGGTCGGCCCGCCGCCGTTGGGGTCATACCCGAGCCACACCTCCCGCGCCCCAAACGGACGCGGTGCAAACGGCCTAAAGTCCGGCCAAAGCTCCCAGCTATCCACCATCCCGCGCATCAGCATCGACAGCGGGAACACAGACGCCGTGTCATCCACGAACTGGCACATCAACAGGTTCGCGTAATCCGGCTCGCTGTACTCCAGGCGCAGTTGGTCCAGGTCGAACAGATTGCAGCCACCGCGCAGCGCATCCTCCACCGTCACGATCTGCCGCCACTGGCCATCGGCACAGCGCAGCCCGTCGCGCAGCGCGGCATGGCTCACATCAATCTTGACCTGGCTGTCCTTCGCCTTGCCCCGGTTGAAGAGCGCACCCGACCAGAACGGATACGCCTCATGTGCCAGACTGGAAGGCGTCGAGAAATACGTCTGCCGCCAGTGCTTGTGGATCGCCATCCCGGAGGCGACCTTGCGCAGCTCCTGGAAGCGCGGCACCCAGAAGTACTCGTCGAAATACAGGTTGCCGTGATAGCTCTGCGCCGTGCGCGCGTTCGTTCCCAGGAAGTACAGCGTTGCCCCGTTCGGCAGCACGATGGGGTCGCCCTTCAGCTCCACGCCGGCCGCGTCCTTCGCAAACTGCACCATGTATTGCTTGAACACGTGCGCCTGCGCCTTGCTGGCCGACAGAAAGATCTGATTCCGCCCCGTCGTCAGCGCATCGATAAACGCCTCGCGCGCGAAGTACCAGGTCGCCCCAATCTGGCGTGACTTCAGGATGTTGCGAATCCGCTCCGCCTCACCCGCGCGGTGCCACACCTCCTGATACCCAAACAGCGAATCGCGGAACGCATCGAGCAACTGCTCCTGCTCCTCCGGGCTGATCGCGTTGCGCTCCGCCTTCTTGCGCGGCCCCGCATTGCGGTTGGCCACCTTCGGGTTGAGGTCCGTCTCGTTGCCGCCATCGCGGTACCGCTCGCGCCGCGCCACGTTGTTGAGCTGCCGGTTCAACAGGTCAATCTCTTTGAAGTCTCGCCCTTCCTTCTGCTCCTTCGCCACCAGGCGCATCAAGCGCTCTTCAATCGTCAGCGCCACGCGCTCATCCGGCGTCGTGTCCGCCCATCCGTCACGGCGCTTCCAGCTATGCACCGTCACCGGCTTCACCTTGAGCATTTCCGCAATGCGCGCAACGCGGTAGCCCTGCCAGTAGAGCGATCTCGCCACGCGGCGCGGGTCCATTTCCGGATCGATTGAGAGAGAAGCGATAGGCGGCAACGTAGTCATGCCGCCACGCTACCGGCCGCGCGCGCGCGTGCCACGCGCTGCCTGTTGTGGCGCGGGTTCGCACAACACCAACGCGTTGCCCGCGCGATGCACGGCGCTGAAGATGACAGCACCAACGAACCACAGACCACCGAGGACAACATGGGCACCAAGGCCACCAAGTTCTTCCGCATCGCCACCGAAGGCGCCACCAGCGACGGCCGCGTCATTGAACGCGCAGACCTGCTCCAGATGGCGAAGAACTACGACCCGAAGGTCTACAGCGCTCGCATCAACATGGAACACATCCGTGGGTACGTACCGGAGGGGCCGTTCAAGGCATACGGCGACGTCATTGCGCTCAAGACTGAAGAAATCGAACTCGGCGGCAAGAAGAAGCTCGCCCTGTTCGCGCAGATCGACCCTACCGACGAACTCATCGCACTCACCAAGGCCCGCCAAAAAATATTTGCGTCGATGGAAGTGCGGCCGAGCTTCGCCGACACCAAAGAGGCCTACCTGGTCGGCCTGGCCGTGACGGACAACCCGGCAAGCCTCGGCTGCGAAGTGCTGCAGTTCAGCGCCACCGCCAAGATCAACCCACTGGCCGCGCGCAAGCAAGACCCCGACAACCTCTTCACCGAAGCCGTGGAAGTCGACCTCGACTTCACACCCGAGCAGCCCAGCGCCACTGCAGGCCTGGCCGACAGCATCAAGCGCCTCTTCTCGCGCCAGGCCAAAGCCGAGACCGGCACCGACGCCCGCTTCTCCGACGTGCAGGACGCCGTCCAGATCATTGCCACGCAGGTGCAGTCGATGGGCGATCAGTTCACCGCAGGCCTCAAGACCATCAACGATCAGTTGGTCGAATTCAAGGCCCAGGCAGATGAGCGCAGCAAGGCCTTCGACACGTTGAAGCACGGCTTGGAAAACACCCCGGCCTTCACCGCGCGCCCGCCCGCGACCGGCGGCGACGGCACCGCCGACATCAAGACCGACTGCTGACCCTGCCACGGCACAACACAGACCCACACCCGGAGCACTCAATGCGCAACGATACCCGCCGCCTCTACGACGCCTACACGGCCGAAATCGCCAAACTGAATGGCGTCAGCCGCGTCGACACCAAGTTCTCGGTCAACCCGAGCATCCAGCAGCGCCTGGAAACGAAGATTCAAGAGTCGAGCCAGTTCCTGTCCAAGGTGAACATCCACGGCGTCTCTGAACAGGAAGGCGAAAAGATCGGCCTGGGTGTGTCCGGCCCAATCGCCAGCACGACAGACACCACCAAGCAAGATCGCGAAACGGCGGACCTGTCGACGTTCGACGCCATCGGCTACCGCTGCGAGCAGACCAACTCGGACACGCACATCACGTACCGAAAGCTCGACGCCTGGGCCAAGTTCTCGGACTTCCAGACGCGCATTCGCGACGCCATCATCAAACGCCAGGCGCTGGACCGCATGGTGATCGGCTTCCACGGCATCAAGCGCGTGCCCACGTCCGACCGCGTGGCCAACCCGCTGCTGGAGGACGTCAACAAAGGCTGGCTGCAGCACATCCGTGAAAGCGCCCCGCAGCGCGTGATGACGCACGACGGCAAGAACGCCGACAGGATCGTGATTGGCGGTAGCGACTCCGCATACGAGAACCTGGATGCGCTGGTCTTCGACATGGCGGGCAACCTCATGGAGCCGTGGTACGCAGAAGACCCGGAGCTGGTTGTCGTGTGCGGCCGCGAGCTGCTGGCCGACAAGTACTTCCCGATCATCAACCAGCCCAACCGGCCGACCGACACGCTGGCGCTGGACATGATCGTGAGCCAGAAACGCATCGGCAACCTACCGGCCGTGCGCGTGCCCTATTTCCCGGCCAACGGCCTGCTGGTGACGCGGCTCGACAACCTCTCCATCTACTACCAGGAAGGCACCCGCCGCCGCACCATCGTCGACAACGCCAAGCGCGACCGCATCGAGAACTACGAGTCGAGCAACGACGCGTATGTCGTGGAAGAGCTCGGCTGCGTCGCAATGGCCGAGAACGTCCACATCACCGGCGCCGCGCCAAAGGTGGGCGAGAAATGACCAGCCCCGCCCGCAATCACTTCCTGCGGGTCTCCGCCGCCCAGGCGGCGCAGGCCGAGCTGGAAGCCAACCCGCTGCGCCACGCCACCGGCTACGAGCTCATGCTCGCGCAGCTCGCCGAGCATAAGCGCCAGCTCAAACAGGTGCAGTCCGTCGAGCGCAAGGCCGAAACCAAGCGCCGCATGCTCCCCGAATACGCGGCGTGGGTGGAAGGCGTCCTGCAGGCCGACAGCGGCACGCAAGACGACATCTTCATGACCGTGCTCGTCTGGCGCATCGACGTGGGCGACTTCGCCGGCGCCCTGCCCCTGGCCGACTACGCCATCCGTCACAAGCTGGCGATGCCCGACCAGTACCAGCGCACCACCGCCTGCCTCATCGCAGAAGAGTTCGCCAACATGGTCCTGAAGGCGCCCGAGGCCATCAAGGCCGAAGACGCCGAAGCGCTGGCGGAGGTAGAGAAGCTCGTAAGCGACCAGGACATGCCCGACGAGGTGCGCGCCAAGTTGCACAAGGCGCTCGGCTACGTCACCGACGCGCTGGCGACCGGGCAAGACCCGGCTACCGCCGCCGCGTGCCGCGAAGAAGCCCTTACGCATCTGCGCCGCGCGCTGGAGCTGCACGACAAATCCGGCGTGAAAAAAGACATCGAGCGCATCGAGCGCGAGATCAAGAACGCAGCCGCTGCCGGCGCCAAAGATCGCACCGGCAAAAGCTGACACCGAGCGTGACCCCGCGCATCAGGCGGCACGGGGCAGTCTTCCGGCGTGCCGCGAAGCCTCGCCCCGTCCACCGCCTCCCAGCCACTGAACCATGTCTTCCTTCATCGCAGCCGCATCCGTACCGCAGCCGGCCACGCCCGGCGGCCCACCCATCGCCAACGACGGCTTCTTCCCCGATGTCGATGTCGTCAACGCCTACGCCGCCATGCGCCTGGACGGCACCGTCACGCAGCAGCGCATGCGCGCCGCCCTGGTGGAAGCCATGCTCTCCGTCAACGAAGAGCTGGAGCCATGGAAGGCCGCGCAAATGTCCTTCGGCCGAAACACGCTGGCCACCGTGCCTGCACCCAAGATCGACGGCGAAAGCGCGCACCTGCACCGCTACCTGCGCGCCGTCCACTGCCTGGCTGCCGCCTGGCTCATCGAGCGCTACCGCACCATCGACGCCACCGCCGCCGGCGACCGCAAGGCCGAAGCGGAAAACCTCGGCGTAGAAGACCTGCGCCGCGACGCCCGCTGGGCCATCAGCGACATCCAGGGCGCCGCCCGCACCACCGTCGAGCTCATCTGATGCGCGTACGGGCCATCCAGGGCGACACCGTTGACGCCATCTGCCACCGCGTCTACGGCCGTACCGCAGGCGTCACAGAAGCCGTCCTGGCCGCCAACCCGGGCGTTGCCGACCTTGGCCCCGTCCTGCCCCACGGCACCGAGCTCGACATGCCCGACATCTCCCCGCAGCCGGCCATGCAAATGGTCCAGCTCTGGGATTGACCTCCAAGGAACCCAATGGCTGAACCCATCTCCACCGGCTCCACCGCCACCCTCGCCGTCACGGGCGTGGGCGCGTTGTCCCTGCTGCCAGGCGTCGACCCCGGCACCGTGCTGGGCGCCTTCGCCGGCGCCGCAGTGTTCGTGCTCAACAGCGGCGAGCTCGGCACCGTCAAGAAGCTGGGCTTCCTGGCTGCATCCATCGTCGCGGGCCTGCTGTCCGCGCCGCTGGCCGCAGCGCTCATCGCCAAGGCCCTGCCCACCAACACCGAAGTCAGCCACGCCGTGGGCGCCCTGGTCGCCTCCACCGTCGTGGTCAAGCTGCTCCTGGCGCTCATCCGCCTGGCAGACAACAGCGACCGCCTCTTCGCCTCACTCAAGGGCGGCGCAGACAAAGGAGGCAAGCAACCATGAAGACCCTGTTCATCGTGCAAGCCGCGTTGTGCGCGCTCATCGCGCTGCGGCTGCTGCTGTTCAAGCGCGGCGGTGCAGCGCACCGGCCGTGGGCCTCACGCCTCGCGTATGGCCTGGTCGTGCTCGCCGGCGCCGTCACCATCGGCGTGCTGTTCGGCCGGTATGACTGGGCGCTTGCCGCACAGAACGGCATCACCGCAGTGCTCTGCGTCGCTGTCTATGCTGTGCGCGGCAATGTGGTCGAGCTCTTCCGCATGGGCGGCGCGCGGCAATGCTGGTTCGTTCGCATCCTGCGGAGGTCCGCATGACCATCCTGCGTGAAGGCATGGTCGGCGCCGCAGTGCTGGAGCTGCAGCGGCTGCTGATCGCCAACGGCTTCAATGCCCCCGATACCTGCGTGTACTGCTCAGACACCGTCGCCGCCGTGCGCGCGGCACAGATCCGCTTCGGCCTGGTCGTCGACGGCATTGCCGGCCCCAAGACCATGGCCGCACTGCAGTCTGGTGCGCGCAACGTTCGGCACCTCTCCGCCGCAGACCTGCAGGCGGCTGCAGAAGCGCTCGACGTATCGCCGGCGGCCGTGCGCGCGGTGAACGAGGTGGAAAGCCTGGGCAACGGCTTCCTGCCCGACGGCCGCCCGGTCATCCTGTTCGAGCGGCACATCATGCATCGCCAGCTCCAGCGCGCCGGCAAAGATGCAGACGCCCTGGCCCGCCAATTCCCCAACCTGGTCAACCCCAAGCGCGGCGGCTACGTCGGCAACGCCGGCGAGCACATGCGCCTGGCGCGCGCCGTCCAGATCGATGAAGACTGTGCCCTCGCGTCGGCAAGCTGGGGCGCCTTCCAGGTCATGGGCTTCCACTGGAAGCTGCTCGACTACCCCAGCGTGCAGCACTTCGTGTCAGCCATGCGCACCAGCGAAGCCGCGCAGCTCGATGCGTTCGTGCGGTTTGTAAAGGCCGACCCCACCATGCTCAAGGCGCTGCGGGCCAGCAAGTGGGCCACCTTCGCCCAGCTCTACAACGGCCCTGCGTACAAAGCCAACCTGTACGACGTCAAGCTGGCCCGCGCCTTTGACCGCTACCAGGCCGAAGACGAGGTCGCGGCATGAAGCGCGCCGCCGTCATCGTCGCGCTGCTGGCAATCGTCGCAGGCCTCGCCTGGTGGGCCACCGCCAGCTACCACGCCGCAGTCCAGCGCGCCGACCAGGCCGAAACCACCGCCGCCACCCTGCGCAAGCAGCTCGACCACGCCCAGCGCGCCACCGTGACCGTCACCCAATACGTCGACCGCGAGCGCGTCATCCGCCTCAAAGGCGACACCATCATCAAGGAAGTCCCTCGCTATGTCCCCGTTCAAGCTGACGCTGCCTGCGTTGTCCCTCGCGGCTTTGTCCGCCTGCACGACGCAGCCGCCGCCGGCGCCGTGCCAGATGCAAATCCCGGAGATGCTGATGCGGCCCCCGCAGGCGTTGCGCTCTCTGCCGTCGCCGGCACCGTCGCAGCCAACTACACCGGCTGCCACGTCGACGCCGCGCGACTGAGCAGCCTGCAGCAGACGTTGCGCGACCAGGGCGTGACGATCATTGGGGAGGGCACCGCACCATGATGAAGGCCACCAGTCTGCGCGAGGCGCTGACGGCCGCAGTTCCCTACTTGGCCGCGCACCCTGAAGCGCTGCACGTCTTTGTCGATGAAGGAAACGTGGTGGCCACCGGCGCGCGGTCGCTCGGCTTCGAATACCGGTACACGCTCACCTTGATCGTGACCGACTACCCAGACAGCTCTGACACAGTCGTCGTGCCCGTCCTGGCATGGCTGCGCACCAACCAGCCCGACGCCTTCACCAACCCCGACAAGCGGGAAGACGCCTTCAAGTTCGAGGCCGAGATCCTCACGCACGACACCGTCGACATCTCTATCAAGCTGCAGCTCACAGAGCGCGTGACGGTCAGGGTGGATGGCAACGGCTACCAGGTCGAGCACCACCCGGAGCCGATCAACGAAAACGATGACCCGGCCACCTGGAGGCCTGCGTGAGCGACCTGCACGAGCTCGACGCCTACCTGGTCGGCCTGCTGGGAAGATTGGAAGCACCACAGCGGCGGGCGCTGGCCCGCGCCATCGCGGTGGAGCTGCGGCGCCGGCAGTCAGCGCGCATCGCCGCGCAGCGCAATCCGGACGGCTCGGCCTACGAGCCGCGCAAGCCGCAGCTACGGCACAAGCGCGGCGGCATCCGGCGCTCGATGTTCACGCGGCTGCGGATGGCGAAGTACATGCACATTGAAGCGAACCCAAACGCGGCTGTTGTCACGTTTGCAGGCAAGGTGCGGCGCATTGCGGCAGTGCATCATTTTGGCCTGCGGGATCGTGTCAACAAGAACGGGCTGGTGGCTAAATACCCTTCGCGCGCGTTGCTCGGGATTACGCATGAGGACATCGACCAACTTACAGAGCTCATCTCCTCCCATATAACAAACTAGATGAGATATGCCGCCAACAAAGCATTCGTTTTAGTTTGCGGCCGCAGGAGCCGTAGGAGCCGTAGGAGCCGTAGGAGCCGCAGGAGCCGCAGCGGCGAGCATCGCGTCACAAACCTTCTGTGCGTCCTCGTCGGTGAGACCAAGCAAGCCCTTAAGTTCATCGGTCTTGGCATTGACTGCCAATAGATGCGACTCCAACTCTGCGGAGGTGAAAGACACTCTAACGCTATGGCTGCCAACATGATTCACGAATGTAAGCTGGTCTGGGACGCCGACGATCACCATTCCATGAACAATGTTGTTCCTCTGACTGAACGAGATAAGGCCATTCAGCAAGTCAATAGCATCTTTGTGTGCGTTTCCGTGGCGCTTCAGCAAACTAACCAGCTTCCTTACGCGAGGTGCGAAAGTTGTTTTAGCTGTCTCCTCCACCGTCTTTTTTGCATCACCTCCGAGCTCCTTCATGATTCCCGCCAAGACAATGGACTCCAACGTAGCCCACATGATCATGAATAGGCCAAAGTTGTGAGTAACGAGGGTGTGGGGTTTCAATTGCAAGATTTGCTGCGAGTTTTGTGTTTGCATTTTTAATTCAAACTTCGGAGGATGGAGGACCTATCCTTCCACAGCATCAGCCCCCCCGGCAACCCATCTTTTGGTGGGCAAGAAGACGGTGTGTGCAGCCCGCTTGCCACGCTCGAATGCAGGCTACTATCCTCTCCATTCGAAACCGCGCAGATGGAGGGGAGAATGGCCACGGGTATGCTTGATGCACACATGAGCGCAATAGAAAATGCGCTGCTGCAAAACTCGCGGATTCCCGCGAATGCTGGACACACTTTGCACAGGGGCACGCCCAGAGAAAATCTGATCGCCACCTTCCTTAGCTCACATCTGAGTGCCAATGTCGCCATCGGAACAGGTGAAGTCATCGATCACAGGTCGAAACCCCGGGAGCAACGAAACCAGTACGATATTGTTATCTATCGCAGAAACTACCCAAAACTCGATTTCGGTGGTGTGAGCGGATTTCTAGTGGAGTCAGTAGTGGCGACCATTGAGGTGAAGTCGCTTCTCGACTACGGCGCGTTACGGGATGCCATGTCGGCGGCGGCTAACCTCAAGCGGCTCGAGCCAAACTATGGCCGGTCCGCTTCGTTTGGGTGGTTTCCGCCAAAACCTCTGTCATTCGCTATTGCTTACAGCGGGCCAGCAAGCATGGGCACAGTAGGGGACTGGATAGAAAAAGCTCGAACGGAGCTGGATATCGCCCCCGATAAGTGGGAACACGAGAATAGGCTGAAGAGCGCCGGAACGAGTCTAGACGGTATCAGTGTGCTAGGTCGTGGCGTTCACTACCTCTGCAATACCCCATTGTTTGGCGATCAGATAGACCCTCGAGCGAAGTGCTTCTTCTGCGACTGCGATAGTGGTGCTCTACTTCTATTCTTTCTAGCGCTCCAACAGGCATGCATGGGCACAGAGAGCGCACACCTTGTGACGCAGCCGTACCTCGCTGGACACTCGTTCAACGGCTCATTCGGCGTGTGACGCCGCAGGGCGTGCAGCATGCCGAAGCAGCCGCGCGGACGTGTGCAAGCGAAACAGCTAATCGCAACGAGCATATAGTCGATGCTAGCGGCGGACTGTTGTGGAGCCCGTGCATACAACTTTCATGACGTGACCCCCACGCGCGCGCACGGCACTCTGCAGGCATGGACCTCGCAGAACTCGCCCGCCTCATTGAAAACCTGATCCGCATCGGCACCGTGGCCGACGTGCGCCACGGCCGCCCACCGGCCGTGCGCGTGCGCACCGGCGGCGTCACCACCACCTGGCGCCCGTGGTGCGAACGTCGAGCCGGCGCCACCCGCACGTGGAGCCCGCCCACCAAGGGCGAGCAAGTCGTATTGCTCTGCCCCAGCGGTGACCCATCCAACGGCATCGTCTTGTGCGCAATCCCATCGGCCGCCAACGATGTGCCAAGCCATTCGCCCAATGAAACCGTCACGCTTTACCCGGACGGCGCGCTGACCAAATACGACCACGCCGCAGGCTTGCTCACCGTCCAGGGCGTCAAAACCGTCTTCCTGGAAGCCGCCACCAGCGTGCTGGTGAAGTGCCCGGATACCACCTTCGACGGCAACGTCAACGTCAAAGGCCTGCTGTCCTTCATGAACGGCATTGCCGGCCAGGGCGGCGACAACGGCAACGTCATCACCGGCGACCTGGCGCACCAAGACGGCAAGCTGTCGTCCAACGGCGTCGTGCTCGATGACCACGGGCACGGCGGCGTAAAGCAAGGCGGAAGCTGGACGGACGGCACGCGATGACTGGCATGAACAACACCACCGGCCGCGCCGTCAGCGACGTAGCCCACATCCGCCAATCCGTGTGCGACATCCTCACCACGCCCATTGGCTCGCGGGCCATGCGGCGCGAATACGGTTCTTGGGTCCCCGAGCTGCTCGACCAACCGATGAACCCGGCCACCCGCTTGCGCGTCATGTCGGCCTCGGTGTCTGCCTTGGTGAAATGGGAGCCCCGCATCCGCGTCGCGTCGATCCGGCTGGTTGTAGACGCAAAGGGCACCACTGTCGTCGACATCGAGGGCGACCGCGTCGACGGCCCGCGTCGTGAATCACTAGGCCCGATCTCCGTAGCACTTAGGGGCTAAACATGGGCGCAATCGACCTCTCACTCCTGCCCGCGCCCACCGTTGTGGAAGCGCTGGACTATGAAGCCATCCTGGCCGAGCGCAAGGCGTATTTCGTCTCGTTGCATCCGGCCGACGAGCAGGACAGCGTGCGCGCCACGCTGGAGCTCGAATCCGAGCCCATCAACAAGCTGTTACAGGAGAACGCATACCGGGAGCTTGTTTGGCGACGGCGGGTGAACGACGCCGCCTTGGCCGTCATGCTGCCCTTTGCAAAACGCAAAGACCTCGACAACCTAGTCGCCAACTTCAACGTCAAGCGGCTCACTGTCATGCCCGCTGACGACACGACCGTCCCACCCACCCCTCCCGTCACGGAGAGCGACGAGGCGCTGCGCGAGCGCGCCCAAGACGCGTGGGAAGGACTATCCGTGGCCGGCCCCACCAAGGCGTACGAGTTCTATGCGCGCTCGGCTGATGGCCGCGTTGCAGACGCTCGCGCTACCAGCCCGGCCGGCGCAGAAGTCGTGGTCTCAGTTCTTTCCCACCTAGGCGACGGCAGTGCCGATGAAAGCCTGCTGCGGATCGTGTACGCGGCCCTTTCAGGGGAGGACACCCGTCCGGTGGCGGACCGCCTCAAGGTGCAATCGGCAACAATCGTCCCGTATCGCATTCGCGCCATCCTGTACCTGGCACCCGGTCCTGCGGCAGAGCCGATTCTCGATACAGCGGAGAAGCAAGCAACCCGCTACACCACCGCCCGGCGTCGTATCGGCCGCGACATCAATCGCTCTGCCATTACCGCTGCGCTACACGTGGAAGGCGTGGAAAAGCTCGTTCTGGCTGAACCCGTTACCGACATTCCGCTCGATCTCACCCAGGCGAGCTACTGCACGGGCGTGGAGATCATCAACGGGGGCACCAGTGAGTAACGCCACGCTTCTGCCGCCCAACGCTACACCGCTTGAGCGCAGAGCCGCATCTGCCGGCCAGCGCATTGAGTACGTACCGGTGCCGCTGCGCGACCTCTGGAACCCGGCCACCTGCCCCGCCGAACTGCTTCCGTTCCTGGCGTGGTCTTTCTCCGTCGACAGATGGAACCCAGACTGGCCGACGTCCACCAAGCGCGCCGTCACATCCGCGTCGTACCTGGTGCATCGTCGCAAAGGGACCATCGGCGCCATCCGCCGCGCGGTGGAACCGCTCGGGTTCGAGATCCACGTCACCGAGTGGTGGCAGACGGAGCCGCCTGGCCCCCGTGGGTCATTCCAGCTCGATGTGCAGGTCGGAGATTTCGGCATTGACGAAAGCACCCACATCGAGCTGGAGCGCCTGGTCAACGATGCAAAGCCATGCTCGCGCCCGATGTTGGGCCTGCAAATCAGCCTCGTCACGCGCGGCGCAGACAGCGCCAGTGCAGCCGCCTATCTCGGCGACACATTGACCGTCTACCCCTATGCACCACCAGACATTGTCGTCGCGGGAACCACCCGGTTCTCCGGCGCGACGCATCACATCGACACCCTCACCGTCACTCAATAACCGCTATGTCGCAGACATTCTTTGTCGTCCCAACTGCCGCAGGTGAAGCACGCGATGCCAACGCCAAGGCGCTCGGCCTGCCACGTCGCTACACCCACATGGCCATCGGCGACGGCGGCGGCGCGCTTCCCACGCCGGACAGCTACCGCACAAGCCTCGTGCGTGAACACCACCGCGCTCCACTCAACGCCCTATGGCAAGACCCGGGCAACCCCAGCCAATTTGTCGCCGAGCTGGTCATTCCTGAAACGGTGGGCGGCTGGTGGATCCGTGAGCTCGGTCTGTATGACGAAGACGGCACGCTTTGCTACTACGGCAACTGCCCCGAGACCTACAAGCCTCAGATGGCCGAAGGCTCCGGCCGGACACAGGTCGTGCGCATGGCCGTGCTGTCCGCCTCCGGGGCCACCGTGGAATTGAAGATCGACCCCGCGCTGGTCCTGGCCACTCGGCAGTACGTCGATGAAGCCGCAGTCAGGCCGATTGCACAGCTCGCAAGCAACCAGTTGCTGCACATGACCACGGTATTGCGATCGCTCTGCGACACAAACAGGCTCGTCCTGAAGAACCACTATCTATGAAAGGTGAAGCATGACTCTTGAACAACAACTGGCAGACGCCATCGCCGCGCAAAATGCCCTGACACAGGTGGTCGCCGGTAAGCAGGCGCAGATCGATGGGGCGACTGGAGCACAGCAAGCTGCGTTTGCCGCATGGATGGACAACGCGAAGCATCAGTTCGCATCGAACAATCTCCGCGCCCTATTTGTAGGCGGCTCGGAGAGCAAGTGGTACCCGGTCGTTTTTTCCCTACCGGCCCGCGTGCTTGGCCGCGTCAACATCGGCCGCGGCGTGCACAACGATGCAGACAAGTACGGCAAGTTCAACGGTTCAATGAACTTCAGCCTCGATGTCGTCAGCGGTGAATGGGGCGGCGCGCCGGGGCGAGTCATCCCGATCAGTTACCAGTATTCCTTGGGCACGAACGCCGTGAATCCCTATGTCGCCGACTTTGCAGCAGATGTGTACGGCATGGCGCTCGTCGTTTATCTGTTGGGCCAGCGCACATACGACATCTCAACGTCCTGGCAAGGGGACGTGACGGCCTACACGGCAGACAAAAACAATCTGATCTTTTCCGCCGAAGGCGATGAATACGCGATCTTTCGAGACGCCAGAACGGAAGTCGCTGCGTCCATGCTGCCCAACAATTATCTTCGAGGAGGTTAATCATGCAGGCACCGAACGATTCCGTTGGCTTCACAGATCTGAGCGCCGCTCAGAAGGCCGAGCTCCTGAAACAATGGGAGTCTCAGCAGACTCAAATTGCCAAAGAGCGTTTGCGCATGCAAATCGAAGGCGTGGCCGACACAAAGACCCGTGAAGGCGTCATGTCGGACGTCGTCGGCATGATGTTTGTTGGGCTGGCCGAGCTCGTGGTTGCGCTGTCTAAGGCGAAGAGCCTTGCAGACATTAATTCGGCAGTCGAGCCGCTCTTCACGATCGGCAGTGCCGTCGATTCGGCAGTCAAGTCAGGCGCATTGAAACTGCCCTACATGGTCAAGGATGGCGGCGCACAGGGCGTGCTCGCTGACATGACGAAACTGTCGAATGGCATCGCCGCAGTCATTGCAGCGTCTGAGCCCGCCGCCAAATAGCAGCGCTGCCCCCGGGGGCTGGGCGCGTTCTTGTTGTAGCCCCCAGTCCCACAACACCCAGCGCGCGACACACTCGCGCGCGCGCCGCATCCTACCGGGACGATTCAACGTCGGCCCCATCCCGGAGGAATGCATGCCCACCGACTACCACCACGGCGTCCGTGTCATCGAGATCAACGAAGGCACACGCCCCATCCGCACCATTGAAACCGCCGTCGCCGGCGTGGTGTGCACGGCCAATGACGCGGATGCGTCCGCCTTCCCGCTCGACACGCCCGTGCTGCTCACCGACGTGCAAGGCGCCGTTGGCAAAGCCGGCGACAAGGGCACGCTCGCGCGCACGCTGCAGGCCATTGCCGACCAGACCAGCCCGCTCACCGTCGTCGTGCGCGTGGCTGAAGGCAAGGCCGAAGGCGAGACCACCAGCAACCTGATCGGCACCACCAACGACCAGGGCCGCTACACCGGCATGAAAGCGCTGCTGGCCGCGCGCAACCGCTTTGGCATCACGCCGCGCATCCTCGCCGCGCCCGGGCTCGACTCGCTGCCCGTCGCCTCCGAGCTGGCCAGCATCGCGCAAAAGCTGCGCGCCTTCGCCTACGTGAGCGCCGCCGGCTGCAACACCAAGGAAGACGTCGTCGCCTACCGCCAAAACTTCGGCGCGCGAGAGCTCATGGTGCTGTGGCCTGACTTTGTCGGTTGGGACAGCGCCGCCAACGCCGAGCGCACGCTGTGGGCCACGGCCCGCGCTGTCGGCCTGCGCGCCAAGATCGACAACGAGACCGGCTGGCACAAGACGCTGTCCAACGTGCCCGTCAACGGCGTCACGGGCCTCTCGCGCGACGTGTACTGGGACCTGCAGAACCCCGCCACCGACGCCGGCTACCTCAACTCGCACGACGTCACCACGCTCGTCCACCAGAACGGCTTCCGCTTCTGGGGCTCGCGCACCTGCAGCGCGGACAAGCTCTTCGCCTTCGAGAACTACACCCGCACCGCGCAGGTGCTGGCCGACACGATGGCCGAAGCGCACATGTGGGCCAATGACCTGCCAATGACCCCGTCTTTGGTGCGCGACATCCTGGCCGGCGTCAACGCCAAGCTGCGCAACCTGGTACGCAACGGCTACCTGCTCGGCGGCGAAGCGTGGTTCGACCCGGCCGCCAACGCCAAAGAGACGCTCAAAGCCGGCCAGCTCGCCATCGACTACGACTACACCCCCGTCCCGCCGCTGGAAGACCTCACCTTCCGCCAGCGCATTACAGACCGCTACCTCATGCAGTTCGCCGACGCCGTCAACGCGGCTTGAGCGGCGCCACCACCCTGACAAGGACCAACGATGGCACTCCCTCGCATCCTCAAACATTTCAACGTCTTCGCAGACGGTATCTCCCACGCCGGCGCGGTGGAAGAAATCACCCTGCCCAAGCTCACCCGCAAGCTGGAGGAATACCGCGCCGGCGGCATGAACGGCCCGATCGACATCGACCTCGGCAATGAAAAGCTGGAGCTGGAAACCACCTACGGCGGCCTGATGCGCGACATCCTGAAGCAGTACGGCACCACCACCGTGGACGGTGCCCTGGTGCGCTTCTCGGGCGGCTACCAGTGTGAAGACACCGGCGAGGTCGACGCCGTAGACATCATCGCGCGCGGCCGCCACACCGAAATCGACTTCGGCAACGCCAAGGCCGGCAGCAAAGACCCGTTCAAGGTTAAGTCGTCGCTCTCTTACTACAAGCTCTCCGTCAACGGCGAAGACTGGATCGAGATCGACCACGTGAACTTCATCGAGCGCGTATTCGGCGTCGACCGCCTGGCCGAGCAGCGCAAGGCCATCGGCCTCTGATCCCTCACCCGCCGCACAACGCGGCACCCCTCCACTTTCTGAGCCTTCACCACCATGGAACAACTCACCACCAACATCACCCTCGACACCCCCATCAAGCGCGGCGACCAGGTCATCAGCGTGCTGACGCTGCGCAAGCCCGGCAGCGGCGAGCTGCGCGGCGTCAGCCTGATGGACCTGATGCGCATGGACGTGACGGCTCTGCATACCGTTCTGCCGCGCATCACCGCGCCCACGCTCACCACCGCAGACGTGAGCAAGCTCGACCTGGCCGACCTGGTCAAGATCGCTACTGAAGTGACAGGTTTTTTGCTCTCGAAGCAGGACCGGGAAGAAGCCTTCCTGACCGAGTCGAAAACGCCGCCGCAGACGTTGCAGTGATTTTTTGCTTCCGCCTGGAGGAGCTGTACGCGATGAGCATTACCGACCTGATGGAGTGGCGCGAGCGCGCCCGTGAGCGCAGCGAGGCGCAGGAATGAGCGACGCTCGCCGCCTGCGCCTGGAGGTTGTGCTGCAGGCCGTGGACAAGGCCACGCGGCCAGTCCAGAGGCTGCTCGATGCCAACAAGGATCTCGCCCGCGCTGTGAAGCAAGGGCGGGATCAGCTCACGGCGCTCAATCGGGAGCAAAAGCGCCTGGACGGCTTCCGCGAGCTCAAGAGCGGCATCAAGGAAAGCGGCATCGAAATGCGCAATGCCACCGCAAAGGCGGAAGCACTGCGCAAGCAGCTCGATGCTGTCCAAGGCGGCGCCACCCGCAAGAAGGCCATCGACGATCAGATCAAGAGCCTGCAGGCGGTGGAAGCGCAGTTGGATAAGGCCACCATCGCGATGAACAAGCGTGCGCGGCTGGCGGGAAAGACCGCCTATGTCGACGCCGAGCGCGACGCTTTCCTGAAGCTCCAGGAACAGACAGCCAGCACGCTCCGGCAGATCAATCGGCTCAAAGCGGAACAGAAGGCTCTGGCCGCACAGACGCCTGTCAACACAGCGCAGGTCAGAAAACTCAGCCGGCAGTACAAGGACGCCCAAAGCACAGCCGACAAGCTGACGCAGGCCCACAGGAACAAACTGACCACGTTCCGCCAGATGCGAAGCGAGCTGCTTGAGGCAGGTATCCGAACCAAGGAATTCAGCCGCCACGAAGCCGAGCTGAAAACCCGGATCGACGCCACCAAGCAGGCATTGCGCGAGAAAGAGGCAGCGCTCGCCCGCCTTGCCGAAAAAGAGCGCCACCTGGCAGCCGCACAAGCGCAGTACCAAAAGGGCATGGCATCACGCAACGCCATGCTCGGCACAGGCGTTTCGCTCATGGGTGCCGGCACCGTTACGCTCGCGCCGGTCGCCAAAACCGTGAAGGACTACGTCGCGTTTGAGAACGCCATGCTGGGCATCGCTCGGCAGGTAGACGGCGCGCGCGATGCGGGCGGCAAGCTCACCCCTGTCTATTACGACATGGCCCGGCAGATCAAGCAGCTCGGCGCGGAGCTGCCAATCCCCGTCACGCAGATCGCCGAAATGGTGACCGCTGGCGCGCGCATGGAAGTCCCGCGCGAGGAGTTGATCGAGTACACCCGCACGGTGTCGATGATGGCCACCGCCTTTGACGCCATGCCCGACGAGATTGCCGAGAGCATGGGCAAGGTTGCCAAGAACTTCCGCATCCCCACCAACGCCATCATGGGGCTGGCGGACTCCATCAACTACCTGGACGACAACGCCATCAGCAAGGGCAACGACATCATCGACGTGCTCAACCGCACGTCTGGCGTTGTCTCTACCGTTGCCATGTCGGCCCGGGATGCCGCCGCTCTCGGCTCTACGCTGCTCACCTTGGGCGAGCGCACGGAAACCGCTGGCACTGCCATCAACGCCATCGTCCAGAAGTTCGCCGCTGCCGACAAAGGCACAAAGAAGTTCCGGTCTGCGCTCGACGAGATTGGCCTGAGTTCGGCACACGTCCAGCGCGGCATGGCAACCGATGCGACCGGCACGCTGTTTCGCATCATTGAAGCCGTCAAACGCCTGCCGGAAGACAAGCGCATCGGCGTCATGGTCGAGCTGGTGGGCCTGGAGCACTCAGACACGCTGGCCAAGCTGGTCGACAAGCCAGACGAGCTGCAGCGCCAGATCGGGCTGGCCAACGGCAGCCAGGCGAAGGGCTCCATGTCGCGCGAGTTCTCTGCGCGGCAAGACACCATGTCTGCGCACTGGCAGCGCCTGCAGAACCGCATCTTCAACACCAGCAGTGAAAGCGGCGGCGGGCTGCGCGCCACCGTCATCGACCTGATCGACAGCACTGGCCGTCTGCTGGAGCGGTTTGACACCTTTGCAAAGAACAACCCTGGCCTCGTGTCCGGCCTGCTCAAGGCGGCGGCTGCAGCAGGCGCCCTACTGCTGGCCGCCGGCGGCCTCACGCTTTCCATGGCGGCTATGCAGGGGCCATTGGTGATCGCACGTTACGGGTTGCGCCTGCTGAACATCCGCGCGGGCGGGCTTTCGGGCGGATTCAAGCTACTCAAAGCGGGTATCGGGAAAGTCGGCACCGCCTTGAAGTGGATAGGCCGCCTTGCGCTCGCCAACCCCATACTCGCCATCATCGCGGTCATTGCCACCGCCGCGTTTCTCATCTGGGACAACTGGGAAACGCTCGGGCCAAAAATTGAAGGCCTGTGGCAAAGCATCAAGGGCACCTGCTCCTCCGCTTGGAACGGGATAAGGAACACCTGGAACGAGTTCTGGCAGGACATGGACGCCCTCGCCAACGGCGGTACCGTCAACATTAATGCAACGTTGCTGAAGTGGTCGCCCATCACGCCCATCAAGGCTGTCTTTGTTGCCGTATGGGACTTCTTCGTCCCGGAGCAATTTCAGCAGTTCGGCAGCAACATCATCCAGGGCATCATCGACGGGCTGTTCAGCAAGTTCCCGGCGCTCAAAGACGCTGTGGGGAAAATCGCGGCGTGGTTCAAGGGCGTATTCGGAGACGACACCGCAGGGGCGCAGGCCGTTGCCAAAGCCACCCAGATCGAAGCCTCGCTGCCCAAGCCGGCAAAAGCGGGAGCCACCAAGCTGGCGGCCATTGGCACCGGTATCGCCATCGGTACCGCGCCCGCAATGGCGGCGCCCGTGTCGTTCGACACACGCCCTGCGATGACGGTGCGTAGCGCAGCGTCCACACCTGCGCCCGCGCCCATCACCATCAACATCAATGCGCCCGCCGGCGCCGATCCGCAGGCCATCGCGCGCCTAGTGCGCGACGAGCTGCGCCAGATCGACAACCAGCGAGCCGCCCGTCAGCGCTCGCGCCTTGCAGACAGGGATTGACCATGATGATGGCCCTGGGCCTGTTCGTGTTCAGCCTAGACACGGCGCCCTATACGGAATTCCAACGCCAGGTCGCCTGGCGCCACCCGGGCAACAACCGCGTGGGCCGGCGGCCGTCGCACCAGTACGTCGGGCCGGATGAGGAAACCATCACACTCACCGGCAAGCTCTTCCCGGATTTCACCGGCGGCGAATGGTCGCTCTCAGCCCTGGAGCTGATGGCCGACAGCGGCGACGCCTACACCCTCATCGAGGGCACCGGCCGCTACTACGGCCAGTTCGTCATCAACAACCTGGACACCACCCGTACCTACTTCTTCCAGGACGGCGCCGCCCGCGCGTGCGACTTCACCCTCAAGCTGACCCGCGTGGATGACGGCCTGCTATCCAAGGTGGCCAGCGTTGCTACCGGCCTGCTGCAATGACGAGCGCGACCACCGACGCCCTGTCACCCCGCCCAGCCTACCGCATCAAGGTGGGCAACAAAGACATCACCGGCCGCTTCCAGGGGCGGCTCATCAGCCTCACCCTCACAGACAACAGCGGCTTCGAGGCAGACCAGCTCGACATCGAGCTCGACGACAGCGACGGCAAGCTCGACCTGCCCGAGAAAGGCGTACGCCTGTCGCTCTCGCTCGGCTGGGAAGGCGCCGGTCTGGTCGACAAGGGCACGTACAAGGTGGACGAGCTGGAGCACAGCGGCCCGCCCGACCGGCTCATCATTCGCGCCCGCAGCGCCGACATGGACGGCGGCCTCACCACCCGCCGCGAGGGCTCCTACGCCGGCAAGACCGTCGCGCAGATCGTCCAGTCCATCGCCCTGCGCAACAAGTTCACCTGGCTGGTGGGCAAGAAGCTGGCCGATCAGGTCATCGCCCACGTCGACCAGACCGGCGAGTCAGATGCCAACTTCCTCTCGCGCCTGGCGAAGGAATTCGACGCCATTGCGACCGTCAAGAACGGCACGCTGCTTTTCATTCCCGCCGGCGAGCCGACCTGCGGGTCGGGCCTGCCGCTGCCCACCGTCAACATCACCCGCGCGTCTGGCGACACGCACACGTTCAGCATTGCCGATCGGGAGAACTACAACGGTGTGAAGGCGTACTACCAGGACACGCGCGCCGGCGTGCGCGGCGAGGTTGTTATCGATGCTTCCAATGCCGTAGCGACGAAGGAGGAGCGCGCCGCCAAGGGAAAAAAGAAGAAGCGGGAGACGGTACAGGCCGATCCGAACCCGGACAACGTGAAGGTGTTGCGGCACACGTACGCGTCACGCTCCAACGCCGAGCGTGCGGCGCGGGCCGAGTGGCAGAAGATTCAGCGCGGCGTTGCTACGTTCAATATCACATTGGCGCGTGGGCGGGCTGAGTTGTTTCCGTCGCTGCATGCCAAAGTGAGCGGGTGGAAGCCCCAGATTGATGGGACGGGCTGGTCAGTCGGCCGCGTCGTTCACAGTCTGAATGACGGTGGCTTTACGACGGCGCTCGAGCTGGAGATCAAGCCAGATAAGCTCGACACGTGAGACGCGATACCATGTGAGCCCTCACGAGGGAGCGCTCATGACGCACTTAGCTCAGGTTTGCAAGGCAGTTTTCGACGGGTACGGCAATTCCGATGCTGTAGGGATTGCCTACTTCGACCAACATGCCGCGGCTCTCGCCAATCTTGACTATGCCTTGCTGCTGAGTCACCAGGCGGCACACTATCCCCATCGTTACGTCCTGGACTTCATTCTAGGAACGGCAGCGCTGTGGCAGCCATTGGGCGCCAGCTTCTGGGAACGCTACCTGTTGTCGGCCCAGCGGCCTCATACCAGCGACACACTCGACCAAGTTGCGGCGTTCGCAGACATTGAGTTCCTTTCGCGATACGTCGGTGTTGATGCACTAGGCTACCTTTGGCAAAGCGCCGACCATTCCAAACGCCTTGCCCTCTCCGTCTATTTCGCAAAGCACCCCTATGCGCTAGTGCCCAGCGCGCTTGATGAGGCGGACCTAGATGGCATCTATTTTGTTTGCAAGACTGATTTGGAACTGCTGCGGGACAAGCTGACGGGAGCGATGGGCTTCCAGCGAGCGGTGTTTGACGACGCTGGTGCTGAAGCGTACCTCTCGCATCTTGCGGGCCAACTGGAGTTGCCTTAACAAGGCCGCTGTCGAATGCTGTTGTAGTTCTCGCTTACAGGAGCACGTCAACATGCTCGTCACAAAGATCGACGCGGCCCGACGGCAACTCATTACTGCCATTCGCCTTTTTTTCGATGGTGGCGATCCCGTTTCCGTGTACTCGCTCGCGTCGAACGCATGGGAGGTCATTGACGTGCTCTGCACGAGCGCGGGCGTGGATAGCTTCTCCAAACAGGCCCGCGAAAGTCTGCCTGCCGGACATACTCTTAAGCACTACATTAACGAGCCGTGTCGGAACTTCTTCAAGCACGCTCAGCAAGACCCGAACCCAAGTAGCTCGGTCGAACTGCTGGACGCCAACGTCACGGCCATCCTGTTTCTTGCCGTGGAGGACTACATACGGCTACGGCAGGGCGGTCCTGTAGAGGCTCAGGTCTTTCAAGCGTGGTTTATCGCAGTCTTCCCCGAAAAGGTCACCGAAGATGACCCTGTAGCGCAGTCAAAATTGGAAAGCGCCGCACTCGCTTTTCCCGGCATTGCGACGCTTGCTCCGTCAGACCAGGTCAAGATGGGCCGGCGAGTACTGGACGCCGCGAGTAAAGATGCCGAACTCGCGGCCGACACGAAGACCGAGCCAAGCCTCTGACTGCCCCTTTTTCCTTGACACCTGCGTATCGGGCGCGCCGCTGACAGTGCACCGCGTACATGCTCGTTCCAAAAGGCCATCCATGCGCCCACTCCTCCTCGTTACCGCTTGCTTGACGGCATCCCCCTCCTACGCCGCCGTCGCGTGGAAATGCACTTACAACGGCGAGACCTTTTCCGTAGGCATGCCGTGTGACGAGGCTATCAAGCGGGGCATCACGCCACCGTTCAAAGAGCGGCCGGACCCGCCCGAATGCGCAGACCTCAAGGATCAGAAAGACGTTTTGCGGGCAAAATTGAAAGATGCAGTTTCACCGCCCGGCAAAGTTCGTGACGAGGAGGTTGCTCGGCTGGATCGGAGCATTGCTGACTTGGGGAAGGAGCAGCATCGGCATGGATGCAAAGCTGCGCCTCCGGTGCCGTAGGGCATCAATCGAAATGCAAATGGTCGGATTGGCGTTCGTGTCGATCCACGAAGATCGTTGAGAACAAGGGCCACTGTGAGCTACGTATATTCGGCGGAAAACCATGACTGGGACCTGACCTTGCACGCGGCGTCTGAGCTGGTAAGGGCGGGCATACACATGGATCAAAAACCACGAGAGGGGACGCTTTCGATGGGGTTCTCCTACTTCACAGGTGGAATGGTGTTGTGCTTCTCAGCAATCGAGAGCTTCTCAGCTTCAGTGGCGTTCTGCATGGCGTCTGACCCACGCTACCCTAGCTTTGACTTTGAGAGCTACCGAAAGACATTTCGATTCGATGCAAAGATGAAGATGCTGATGGAGGCTGCAGGCATCGAAGTTGATTGGGGCCACGGCCTGTTTCAGCGCATCGCAACTATGCAGCGGTGGAGGAATCTAGTGACTCACGCCACCCCGTATCAAATTACGCCCACGCAGATCGATGATCCTTTGCACTCGCCTGCCTTACACACCGCCAAGCATCACGCCCTTGAGTACGCGCGTAGCTGTGACATCGAGACCGCAAAGGATTTCTACACAACCGCTTTCGACTTCATAAACCTGGTGACTGAAAAAACGGGAATCAATCCTCGTGCTTCCGCGACCTATGTGGCGGCTTGAGGTATCGGTCCTTATTCCGTGCCCCTCCAGATGAGGGAGCAGTAGTTAGTGGCATGTATCCGATACAGCCCCAGATCGCATGCTTCCTACCAAAGGTCCCCAACCAATCGCAAACCATCGTTACACCGCCTCCCTCGCCCTTCAAGTTCGACCACCCCCGCACTAAGCTCAACGTCTAACGCGTTGCCACACTCGTTGACCCACAGCCCCGCCACCGCGCCGTAGCCTCCCCAAGCGGCCCGCGCGCCGCTGTGGGAGATACGTAAGTGAGCAACAAGACAAACATCAAGCAGAGCATTTCCGCCGGCAATGGCAACGTGCAAATCGGCCAGGTCATCCTATGCGGGTCGGCCGCCCGCTCACGCTGCCCCACCCCGCCGGCGCCAGCCAAAGAACGCATGACCATCGAGCAGCGGGCAGAACTCACTCACATCGCATTGCAAATCGAATTGGCAGAGGAAGGCGCCATAGACGCCGGCACGGTTTGGAAGGCCCTTTGCAACCACCTCAACGGGCGCGGCCTGGAGGAGGTGCGAGACAACACCGAGTTGTCGCACGAGCAGTATTGGGCAGCTCGGTCTTACCTGGACGGCTGGTTAGCCTGCGCCCGTGGTGACAGCCTGCCGCGTACCGGCATGATTAGGGAATTAATGCGAATGTGGGGTATTCGCGGCGGGCTGCGTGAGGCCACAATCGGGTTCTGCTCAGCGCAGTTTCAGAAAACCACTTTGCAGAAGCTGACCGATGCCCAACTGAGAGCAGCGTTGTGGGTGACCGTGGCTGATTGGCGTCAGTTTTGGGAGCACAACGAAGCAAACCGCTTCGACTCCAGAAATCTAGGCAGTTGAACACTGTGCAAGCGGAGCATGTATGCGCATCCAACACCTGCGGCTACGCAACTTTCGGTCGATTGTCGATTCAGGACATCTCGCACTCGGTCCTATGAACGTGCTCGTCGGTGCCAACAATGCGGGCAAATCATCGGTTCTGCGCGGCCTGTATCTTTTGCAAGAAGGTTCAGGTCAGACCTTTGCGGACATACGCCTTGGCACGAATGAGTCGATCATCGACATTACGTTCGCGGAAAACACCCTGCCGTATCTGTTCAGCAATTTGCATCAGCCGGAGGGGTTGGTAAGAATTGTGATGCGGACTCAGGACCGTCGCAATGGCAACTTTGCGCTTGCAACGTCGAACACAAACGGCGACGGCGAGCGAGGTATCAATGTCATTCCTGGTGTTGATCCGCACCACCTTATTGTTCCATATCTGTCCAAACGCAAAACGGCGACCTTCAGCGAGGACGTGCGACTTGGTACCACTATGCAAGTCTCACATCAAATGGTGAACTTAGCTGCCAAGTTGTCGAGACTGTCAAATCGCTCTTTTCCAGGAAGCGACGAGTACGCCGAGGCATGCGAGGCAATACTTGGCTTTGTCGTCACAGCCACCCCTTCCGACAATGGGCAACGCGCAGGGGTGTACCTGAAGAGTCGGGAAGTGATCCCGATTGAGCAAATGGGCGAAGGCGTGCCAAACATCGTCGCGCTCTTGGCCGACCTGACGCTCTCCAGCGGAAAACTGTTCCTCGTGGAGGAACCGGAAAACGATCTGCATCCGGAGGCGCTGAAGGCCCTTCTTGACCTTATCGTCGAGAGCTCACAGCGGAATCAGTTCGTGGTCTCAACACATTCGAACATCGTTCTTCGGCACTTGGGTGCAGTAGAGGGAAGCAAAGTGTTTCACGTGAGCGCCCCGAAGGGGGAGCCGCCAACAACCGCGCGCATTGAAGAGGTCGAAAACTCACCCCAAGCCCGCCTTAACGTTCTCCGCGAGCTCGGCTACTCCTTCACCGACTTCGACCTATGGAGCGGCTGGCTAATCGTCGAAGAATCGTCTGCGGAACGCATCATCCGCGACTATTTGATCCCATGGTTCGCCCCAAAACTCTCACGTGTGCGGACACTATCAGCGAACGGGACAGGAAACGTAGAAGCAACGTTTGCAGACTTTGATCGCTTGATGCGTTTTGCTCACCTGGAGCCGATCTATTCGAAAGCGGCTTGGGTAAGAGTCGATGCGGACCCCTCTGGCAAGGAAGTCGTCGAGAAGCTGCGAAACAGCTACAAGACCTGGGATGCAGCCCACTTTGACTGTTTCTCCAAAGAACAGTTTGAGCACTACTATCCTGCGCACTTTGCGGAGAAGGTGGACCAAGTGTTAGCCATCCGAGAGCGTCAACCGAAGAGAGTGGCAAAACGCGAATTGCTCGATGAAGTACGACACTGGCTGGACGAAGACGAAGAGCGTGGCCGCACAGCGCTGGCGGCCTCTGCGAAGGACGTGATTGAAGAGCTGCAGCGTATCGAGGCTCAACTGCAGTAGAGGTCGCCCCGCCTGACGGGGCGCCTTGTTCCTACCCCTTCGGCCCACACCCCTTCAACATCGGGCTCCCCACAATCCTGCCATCCCCTTGGCACACCCAAGCAACCTTCGCCCCCTTCTTGAGCGAGGCGACCATCGCCGCATGCTGATCATCCAGATACGCATGCACGGGCATAAACGGATTGCCGGCAGCGAGCTTCACCACAATGCTGTCTGTGAAGTCCTTGTCGATGCTCTGCACCGTGCCGGTCACCAGTAGGCTCTTGCCCTTGTACTTCTGATCGGCCGCGACCTCGTTGTCCTCGTACGCGCGGAACAGCTCTTGCGCCTTGACCGGCAACGGTGGTTCGGCTGCGTCTGCGGCCTCTATTGCGCTGCCCGCTGTGGCGGCGCTCCCAGACTTCGGCTTCGGGTTCGTCAAGTCACTGAGCACACCAATCACGATGGCAGCGATCGCCAGGCCAAACAGCCACTTCACTACTTTCATTACTGCTCCTTTCTACCTTCCCGTCTGTGTGGATTGATAAAAAGGCTGTATGCCGCGCCCCCGCGTGGCTACTGCTCTATTGGAATTGACTCAATTGCCTCGCGGCTCAAAACAAAGCAGAACCGCGTCCGGCACGCGCATGCCGGCGACCGTAATGTGAAAGCGGTCCTTGTCGTATTCAGATACGACCCAGTTCCGGCCCGTGCTCACGAACTGCTGCGTCATTGCATCGAGCACTGTCACAAACCACGCGCCCGCCCGCTGAATGTCCTCCTGTGTGCGAGCTCCAAATGCTCGCGCCACAATAAACATGGCAGTTGCGGCGGCCTTCTGCGTGTCGTCCTCGTCCGGCGACCAGCCCATGCTGATGCTGAAGCGCGACAGGTTTGTCTCGTCGCCCTCCGCGATGATGCTCATGGAATGGGTGAAGGTGACTTCCGTGAACAATCCACCAGCGTCGTCTGGAGAAGTCTCACGCTTCCGCGCTTTCATGCCGTGAATCAGGTCTTCAAGACTGAGGCCGAGGACCCCTGGCCTCGCCGCGTCCTTCTCCGGAATCGCAGACTTTGTGACGATGCACGCCGCAGAACTAGGCGATGCCACAAACAGCGCGACGGCCGCAACGACACAAGCCCCCAGATTCTTTGCTTTCACTGTTTCGCCCTTTTTCCAGCTGTGCGCCGCGGCCCTCTGACCATTCCTGCGTTAGGCGGCACCTTGGGATAGATATTTCTCATAGAAGGAAAAGCACCGCACCAAACGCGAGAAGCACGCACCCGGAAACAAGTTGGGATTGGAGAATGGTCTGCCACCCCGGATAGCCATACGGCACGGGCGTCGAGAAGCGGATCGGGACAGGCAAGCGCAACAGCCAGATTCGCCATGCATGTGCCACCGCCATGAAGCCACAATCCAGCACGCCGAACCTAGCCAACCGAAGCGGATCCAGTTCAATAGGCAGTCTGAAAAGTTGCATCACGGGGAATACCAGCGCAGCGAGGGCCAATAGCACCGCGGAGGCACGGTAGGCCAGTGTGACGGCTGTCTTGAGCCACTGCGGTGCACCGCTATCGCCTTGCGGTGAGGGAGTCCATGTCATGTTCGTTCGGGGGCCGTTGCGTCTACCCTTGGTGTCAGTACTCAACCCACAAACCGCCGGACCGCAGCGCAGCTTCAATCGTATCGAAGTACTCCACAACAAAATCGTAATACGCCTGTGCTTCTGGCTTGCCAGAGGGGAATTCCTGCATGTGCTTCCGACCGCGCGGAATCAGCAGAGGCATTGGCTCGAAATTCTCACTGAGCCAACAGCCGACAAGATGGTTGACCGTCGACGAAAGGAAGTAGATCGTCGCGTCACGCCGATAAATGCGAGCGGCCATAAACTCCACCTTGTTCGCATCACGGCTCATAGCAGCGGCCTTCTGAACCAACTCCTGCGCCATGTTCTTTTTTGCCGCCGTCAGCAGGCTGTCACGCCGCGCCCTCGCCGCAGCCCGCCGGTCGAGAAGCCAGCGAAAGCGCCTGTACCAAAGCCCGGTCCGGAAAAGAAACGCGGCGCATCCAAGGGCAAAAATGCCCGCGATGTACCACTCAACCATGCGAAGTGTGTCGTCCATAGTCAGTAAAACCATTCCGGTGCATCGTCGGGCAGCTCACCCATCACAAGAGTACTGGCGGCGACACCACACCGCGTAGAGAGGGATGGGCCGACCGAGATTGTGCGGCCCATAGAGGCTCAACGCTGCGAGCGCAAACCTTGTGCGTAGGCTTGCAGCGCTTGACGCCGTGCTTTCGCAGCCGCCCGTCTGGCGAAAAAGCTGCGAAGGCGACGAGACCATAGCCACGCCCACGCCGCAAAAGCCAAACCGGCGACTACGTACATGCCGACAACCAACCAAGAGATGATGCTGAGGTCGTTGCCCATGATCAGAGGCGGCCCGCGACAGTACGCACAGCCAACACCCTGCCGGCTACCGGGTCATAGTCGCACTGGTAACTGACATTCTGATAAGCGCCAAATCCATTTTGGAATTGCACCTTGTCGCCGAGGAAAGTCAGTACGGAGTGTTCCTTGTTGGCCCACCGGAATCGTTCAAACTTCGGTTCAAGCGTGCCATCAACCCACTTGTGGCTGTACTTGGCGTGGCGCTCGACTTCCGGTACACAGGCGAATGTCGCGCGTATCAGGTTTTTGTCACCCCAGCATTGCAAGTCCGCCTTGCAAGCTGCTTCCTCTGCTGCCAACTGTTCGGGCGTTTTCTCAGACGCACCTGGCTTGGATTCGCCACCCATGCAGCTCACGACAGCCGCGATGCCGACGGCCAAGGCTCCCAAGCCAACCAACACCTGCCACGTTCCTACTCCAGGATTCTTGACGCCGCAGTGAGGACACGTCGGGGCAGAACTGGAAACTTCCTTCTTACACTCTTTGCACTTCGTGAGCGCCACGGCTCATCTCCTGCTCCATCCCGCTTCTCTGTTGATCGAATGGCGATATACCACGTCCCCGCGCGGCTATAGCTCTGTGCTTATTTCTTCGTCTTCTTGGCGACCGGCGTTTTCGTCCGGACGCTACCGACCTGGACGTTATTCGATCCGCCAACAATGATTTGGGAGCGCTTGCCAGCCCTCACCGGCTGCGCTTCTGTCGCAGCGCCCGAAAGCCCACCAATCAACGCCAGCACACCTGCGCGCCCGCGCGCATCGAGCTCTCGATAACCAGCAACCACCGCGTCTTCCTCTGGTGACATCAGGGAAGTCGTGTGCTTGCCCGTCACGATGTAAAGAACATCGGCGCCGTTCGCACCCCACCCGGCCAGGGACAAAATCCCGGGCTCTCGTTCCCCAGATTCGTAGTTTGCGTAGGTCCGCAAGGCCACACCGCCGAGCTGGGCCATTTGACCTTGGGACAACCCCAGCCGTATCCGCTCTCGCGCAAGGCGGACCCCGAATTGCAACATTGTGCTGTCCATAGCCAATCTATGTACGTTCGTGCATATCATTAGCTTTCATATGCAAGATTCCCTTTCACGAGTATATCGACCATGCCCCGTGGAAATGTCGCTAAACGTCGCGCGCCAATTGGCGTCGTGACTGACAAGCCCGTCTATATCCGCCTTCGGCCCGAGGAGCTCCAGAAGTTCAAAGCACGCGCCGCCACTGAAGGCCGGTCCCTCGGCAACATGGGCCGCGTTCTCATCCTCAGCGCGCTGGCCCAGCCGAGCCCCAACAAGCATATGCAAGCCGTGCCGCAACGGCACGCAACTTCCGTTGTGGAGGATTAACCATGCACACCCAACACCGAATAGAACACGCCCTGCGCCGCAAGCTCTCTGGCCCCACCCGCCAAGACGTGCAGCACACCATGGGCTGGGACAAAGGCGCCATGAGCCGCTTCCTGAGCGGCGAGCAAGGCGTGCTGATCGACAAGCTGGATACGCTGGTTGGCGTGTGCGGCTACGTGCTGGTCACGCGCAAGTACATGGATGCCGTGGCCACGCTGGGCGAGGTCGGCATGTTCTGTGAGTGCGCCCGCCAAGGCCACGGCGAGTGCGGCCGGCCGCAAGGGGGTGGGAAATGAAACACCTCTGCCCACACTGCGGCACCCGCCTGCATATCCGCACGAGCCGCGCTGTTTCGCTCACGTCCCGCGAGCTCTATGTGCGCTGCCCTGAAGAGCACTGCGCATATACCGGCAAGGCCATCTTGTCGATCATCAGCACCATCGCGCCCAGCATCAACCCCAACCCTCTGGCCTACCTGCCCGTTGGCCGCACGCGTGTGCTGCCCAACGGCACCGGCCAATTGAGCCTGCTGCCCGAATAGGCGCCAGCGGCTCCAGTTACCCCCTTCCCCTCGCATCCGCTTTGGCACGCTCCCCGCCCGGGGTGCGGGGGGCTTTTTTTGCCCATTTTTTCGAGGCCCGTATGCAAACCAACACAGTCCTGACCTTCGAGAACGTCGAATTCGATGTGGTCGATATCCACAACACGCCGTGGCTAAGGGTCTTCCAGATTGGAAGTGCCTTGGGCTACCGGAACCCCAGCTCCGACATGGCGAAGCTGTATGAAAGAAACGCGGACGAGTTCACCGAGAAAATGACCCGACTCTTTGAGGTCGACACAGTTGGCGGTCGACAGCAAGTACGCATTTTCAGCCCGCGCGGCGCCTACCTGTTAGCCATGCTGGCACGCACAGAGCGGGCCAAGGCTTTCCGCCACTGGGTGCTCGACGTGCTGGAAGGCCGGCTGGTGCCGCAAGAGACCGGCCGCATGACGGTGCCGCAGCGGCTTGCAGCGCTCCGATATCGCGGCTCGCTGGTCAAAGAGCTTGCCAATGCCCGCACGGCATCGCTGGCGGTGGAGCTGTACGCCAACCTGCAGCAGGTTTCCCGGCTGCTCGGCATGCAAGCGCAGTCCATCGGCGTACTCGCCCCCGTCGCACGGCAGAACAGCCTGCAGGGCATTGAGTAAGGGGGCGGGCATGAAAACCTACCTCGTCCGTGTCGCCGCCGGCGGCCGTCGGCTTTCATTCCACACCATCGCCGCATCGAGCACCGATGCACTGATGGCCGTCATGCGCACAGCAGAAGTGCTGGGCCTGTCCGCACGCGCCGGCTCGGCCCGCCTGGTCGGGGGGCACGCATGACCGCCCTGCAGCTCATTGCCATGCTCACCACGCTCGCTGTGCAGGCCGCTGCCGTGGGCGTGCTCTTCGCCTGGCGCAGCAAGAACGACCCCACCGTCACGGGCTACCGCGTGCCGCCGAAGCGCTTCAACGACGTCGTGCGGGTGCTGCTCTGGCTGGCCGTGGCGTGCATCGGCGCCGGCGTGGTCACCACGGGCGTGATGGCCTACGGCGTGTTGGTGGAGGCCGCGTAATGCTCGCCCTCGTCAATCTCTGGATGCTGCTCACGGCCTTCGTTTCCGTGGCGCTGCTCAACTACAGCGCCAACACGCAGCGCTGGGGCGCGCTGGTCGGCCTGCTTGGCCAGCCGGCGTGGCTGTACCTCACGCACGTGACTGGCGAGGCGGGCATGTTCACCGCGTCGGTGTTCTTTGTCGTCTGCTACGGGCGGGGCGTGTGGCTGGGCTTCGTCATGCAGAGGCCCCGGCATGGATAAGCCCGCCATCACTGAAGACGACGTGCGCTGGATGCACGGCTTCCTGTGTCTGACAACGCCGTATGAAGCCATGCAGCCGCTGTTGCGCACGGCCGTCATCGCGGCTGCAACGGCGCTGGTGCCGCGCCTGCGCAGGCGCGCTGCGCTCCCTCCTGTCGACTTCAAGCGCCGCGCCGCCGGCGACGTCGACGACTGACCCACTTCCCTGATCGCAATGAACCTCGACCTCTCCTCCGCCATTGCGTCGCGCCTGGTGCACGACTACGGCTTCAAGGAACGATCGAACAAGCTGGAGAAGGGCACATGCCCCTCCTGCGGCAAACGCTCGCTGTGGGCCTTTGCAGACGCGCCCTGGGTCATCCGCTGCAACCGGCTGAACAACTGCGCTGTCGAGTACCACGCCAAAGAGCTGTACCCCGATCTTTTCGCCTCCTGGAGCGACCGCTACGTCAAAACACCCGAAGCGCCCCACGCTGCAGCCGATGCCTACATGCGCGATGCCCGCGGCTTTGACCTGGCACGCGTCGCCGGCTGGTACACGCAAGAGAGCTACTACAGTCACGACCTGAAGATCGGCAGCGCCACCGTCCGCTTCCCCTTGAGCGAAGGCCGCTACTGGGAACGCATCATCGACCAGCCCGAGCGCTTTGGCGACCGCAAGGCCACCTTCAGCGGCTCATACGCGGGCACCTGGTGGCAGCCGCCCACCCTGCCGGCGCAACCAAAGGAGCTCTGGCTGGTGGAAGGCATCTTTGATGCCATCGCCCTGATGCATCACGACGTGGCCGCTGTGGCCACGTTCTCCTGCTCGCACTACCCGACCGCCGCACTGGCGGCGCTGGCCGAGCAATGCGCTGCCGGCGGCCATCGGCGCCCGCACCTGGTGTTCGCCCTGGACAACGACCCAGCCGGCCGGCGCTACGCACTCAAGCACATCGAGCGCGCCGAAGCGGACGGCTGGTCGGCATCCGCCGCGCTGCCCAAGCAGACCGGCCGCGCCAAGCTCGACTGGAACGAGCTGCATATGCGCGACCGCCTGTCGGCCGCAGACCTGAAGGAATACCGCTACCTGGGCGACCTGTTCACCGCGCCCACGCCGTCTGACAAGGCGCGGCTGATGTACAACCGTACCGGCGATGCGCAGTTCCCCTTCGAGCATCGCAGCCGCCTGTACTGGTTCAAGCTGGAGCTGGAGGCCTTCCAGCGCGAAACGACGGCTGTACGCGAGGCCAACATCTGCGAGAACGACGACCAGGTACGCGAGCAAGCCCTGCTGCGCGCCGGCGTCGTGCAGCCCATCGCCAACTGTCTGCCCACCGCGCTCTACTACCAGGCCAGCCCGCAGACCGATGAGTCCTGGTACTACTTCCGCATCGCCTTCCCGCACGATGGCCAGCCTATCAAGGCGACCTTCACCAGCGCGCAAATCGCCAGTAGCAGCGAGTTCAAGAAGCGGCTGCTGGGCGTTGCGCCTGGTGCGATGTACACCGGCAGCGGCCACCAGCTCGACGGCTACCTCGCGCGCCAGCTCGCCCGCATCCCGACCGTGCAGACCATCGACTTTGTGGGCTACACCAAGGAACACGGCTGCTATGTCTACGGCGACGTGGCGGTCAAAGGCGGCAAGCTCTTCCGCCTGAACGACGAAGACTTCTTCGACATCGGCAAGCTCTCGGTCAAAACCATCAGCCAGGCCGCAACGCTGTCCCTCTCCACCGACGTGCAGGGCATGCAAACGACCTGGTTGCCGTTGCTCTGGCAGGCCTTCGGCGCCAAAGGCCTGGCCGCGCTGGCGTTCTGGTTCGGCAGCCTGTTCGCAGAACAGATCCGCCAGGAACACAAGAGCTACCCCTTCCTGGAGCTGGTGGGCGAGCCTGGCGCCGGCAAGACCACGCTCATTGAGTTCTTGTGGAAGCTCTGCGGCCGGCGTGACTACGAAGGCTTCGACCCGAGCAAGTCATCGCTCGCCGCCCGGGCCCGCAACTTCGCCCAGGTGGCCAACCTGCCCGTGGTGCTCATCGAGGGCGACCGCGGCGACGAAGGCGCCAAGCAACGCGGCTTCGATTGGGACGAGCTGAAGACCGCCTACAACGGCCGCAGCACCCGTGCACGCGGCATGAAGAACGGCGGCAACGAAACGTATGAGCCGCCCTTCCGTGGCGCCATCGTCATCAGCCAAAACGCCGAAGTCAGCGCCAGCGACGCCGTGCTGCAGCGGATCGTCCACATCTACTGCGACCGCTCCGCACAGACCCCAGCAACGCGGGCTGCAGCCGAAGCGCTCGAGCGCATTCCCGTGGAGGATGTGTCGGCGTTCCTGCTGGCCACCGTCATGGCCGAATCGAAAGTGCTGGAAACCTTCGCCGCCCGCGTGGGCGTTCACGAGCAGGCCCTGATGGCCCGCCCCGACATCAAGACCGTGCGTATCGCCAAGAACCACGCGCAAATCATGGCCATGGTCGACAGCATGCGCCACGTGCTGCCGCTCACCGACGAGCAGCACGCCGCCGCCCTGGACGAGCTGGGCCGCATGGCCGCAGCGCGACAGCAGGCGATCAGCGCCGATCACAAGCACGTGCAGCAGTTCTGGGAGGTCTACGAGTACATCGAGTCAGCCGACGACGACCGCCCGATCCTCAACCACGCGCGCGGCGACGGCCTCATCGCCATCAACCTGCAGCACATGGAACAAGTCGCCGGCGAGCGCCGCATCGAGCTGCCCCCGATCGCGGACCTCAAGCGCGTGCTCAAGACCTCGCGCCAACGCAAGTTTGTCGATATCCGCGCCGTCAACAGCGCGATCAATGCCCACTTCAACCGTGAATACCTGACTCAGCCCAAGCGGCCGGAGACGGTGAAGTGTTGGGTGTTTGAATGCAATACGAAGGGAGCCAAAGCATGACCACCATGACCCCATTTGCAGTAAGCAACGTCACGCCGGAAGATTTTGCCCGCCTGCTGTCAGACCTACGCAACGTCCTGCAGGCCGTACCGGTATCGGATCAACTGTGGGATGCCGCTGCCATTGGCAACTGGATGGGCCTGTCGCCCGACACCGTCACGGACGCGGTGGTGGTGCGCGAGGGCTTCCCAGCGCCTGTGCAGCCGACCGACGCCCGCCATGGCAAACGGCTGTGGTTTGCCGATGAGGTCATCCAGTGGGCGCGAGCCAATCGCGGCCGGCTACCCAAAGGACGAGGCCGCCCGCGCCGCGCTTAAGCCGACTTCACAACGCCGTCGAGCTGGTCCGCCAGCTCTTCGGCGGTCGGGTTGTAGTACACCATCAAGCTCTTCAGATCCCGATGCCCAATGATGCGCGCCAGCGAAAGCACGTCGACGCGCTTCGACAACTGCGTGCACGCCTCGTGCCGCGTGTCATGAAAATGTAGGTCTTTGAGGCCGGCTTTGACCACGGCGCGGCGGAACAACGTGTCGGCTGTGCCGGTGCTCAACCGGAAGAGCCGCCCAGCCTCATCGCCAGGCAGCAGCTTCAGCAGTTCAATCGCACGCGCAGTAAGCGGCACCTCGCGCCGGTCTCCGTTCTTCGTCCGAGGCAAAATGACGTGCCGCTCACCCAAGCGCGCCGTCGTCTTCGTCAGGCCCAGGATCTCGCCCTTTCGCATCCCGGTCTCCAGCGCCACCAGAAACGCAATCGCAAGCTCCTGCTGCATGGACGTGGGCGCCGCGCCATCGTGAAAATCAAGCGCCTTCACCATTGCGGCCTGCTCTTTCGGAGATACGCGCCGGTTCCGTGGTGGCGGGTCGATTGGCCTGCGCAGGCCATGGGTGGGGTTGTCACGGATCCACTTCCACTCGGTCCGCGCAACCTCGAAGACGGCCGAAAGAAGGTTCAGCTCGCGATTGACCGTGCTGGCCCCGACAGGCTTGCCCATGCGACCGGCCACCTTGCCCGCCAGGCGCGCATCGCGCCACTTCCCCATATCGTCGCTGGTAATATCGCCGACCAGCAGGTCAGCCAGATCAACGGTGTCCCTCAGAAACGCCGTGAGCCGGATCGCCTCCCAGCGCGCGCCTGGCTTGGTGGGCGCCACCTCCTCGATGTAGCGTTCGACAACCTGGCGCAGCGTGCGCTTGGCCGGCTTGCCGCCGCGCCCTTGGTTGGCCAAGATGTCAGCCTCGCGCTCCGTTGCCCACGCAGCGGCCTCGGCCTTGGTGTCAAACGTGCGGCTGTCACGCACGCCCAGGCGAGCGACCTCCGCTTTCCAGACAGTGCCGTCTTTGGTCTTGCGCTTCGTGAATGTAGCCATGGTAGCGGGCGTAAATTTGGCGTAATTGCTACTGGCTTTTTACACCAGAACGCCTAATTTGAGCCCCTTGCCAGGCCATCCAAACAGTCACAAATGGCTACGCGGTGCGGCTTTGCGGGAGATCGCCCCTTTTTCTGGATGTTCGCCGAAAGGCCGGCATTTCCGGTCAGCGGCACCAGAATTAAAAAAAGCCCAGTCTTCATCGACTGGGCTTTTTGCTTTGCGCCTTCCGAAGCCAATCACACCGCCGGAATGCGCAGCTTCTGCCCTGGATAGATCTTGTCCGGATTCGACAGCATCGGCTTGTTGGCTTCGAAGATGGCCGGGTACTTGTTGGCATCACCGTAGAACTTCTTGGCGATGGCAGAAAGCGTATCGCCGCGCTCCACCGTGTGCCATTGCGATTCTTCCGACTCGGTATTGACCGACATCTGGTCATCCACCGACTTGATGCCCTCGACGTTGCCGCAGCACAGGATGATCTTTTCGCGCGTGGCTTGATCGGGCGCTACACCAAACACCTTGGCAACATCGCCTTCAACCTGCACTGAAAGCGCCGTGGCGCTCAGGCCCTGCTGCGCGATGTAGTCCTGGATGGCTTGGCCCTTGGCATCGTCGGCTGCCTTGGCGGCGCCGGCATCCGCCGACGCATCGGCCGGCGCGGCCGCTGCGCTGCCGTGGAAAAGCTTCTCGCCAGCCTCTTTGATGAAGTCAAAAAAACCCATAACGACCTCCATAAGTACACAACGGGGAACGGGAAAGCTGAAGGGCATGCCCTGGGGGCCTGACCCGTCGCGGCAGTGTAGCCGCTCACCTG
>Ga0209759_1000485_pt1 | contig 43802 bp, 43 predicted proteins | sample AraplaCL_Col_mMS_FD_184261 | JGI IMG/M metagenome (GOLD analysis project Ga0209759, IMG submission 184261) | Arabidopsis root microbial communities from the University of North Carolina, USA - plate scrape CL_Col_mMS (SPAdes) (version 2) | ecosystem: Host-associated > Plants > Roots >...
CAAGGCGAGATTCTGGAGAATCTGCCTAATGCGACATTCAGAGTTAAGTTGGAAAACGGACATGTTGTACTCGGCCATATTTCCGGGAAAATGCGGATGAACTATATTCGCATCCTCCCTGGAGATAAGGTGACAGTGGAACTGACTCCTTATGATTTGAGCCGGGCACGTATCGTGTTCCGTACCAAGTAGTGTGAAACGAACCTAGTATTGAAAGAAAGAGGGCCACAATGAAAGTGCTCGCATCAGTCAAGCGGATCTGCCGCAACTGCAAAATCATCAAGCGCAAAGGCGTAGTTCGTGTGATCTGCACAGAACCGCGTCATAAACAGCGCCAAGGTTAATTTAACGTTATTGATCGAGGAATAACGCATGGCACGTATTGCAGGGGTGAATATCCCCAACCATCAGCACACTGTTATCGGCCTGACAGCCATCTACGGTGTTGGCCGCCCACGCGCAGAAGAAATCTGCGTCGCTACGGGTGTTCCGACCAACAAAAAGGTCAAGGATCTGGACGATAACGAGCTGGAAAAGCTTCGTGACGAAATCGCAAAATTCGTCGTCGAAGGTGACCTGCGTCGCGAACTGTCCATGAACATCAAGCGTTTGATGGATCTGGGCTGCTACCGTGGTATGCGTCACCGTAAGGGCTTGCCTTGCCGTGGCCAACGTACCCGCACCAATGCACGTACTCGCAAGGGTCCGCGCAAGGCTGCTCAATCGTTGAAGAAATAATCCCGGTACCCGCTAGTCGATTATCGGAATCAAGGAAATAATTATGGCAAAAGCCCCAAATAACGCCGCAGCAGCACGTGTGCGCAAGAAAGTTAAGAAGAACGTTGCAGAAGGTATCGCTCACGTTCACGCTTCCTTCAACAATACCATCATCACGATCACTGATCGCCAAGGTAATGCTTTGTCTTGGGCGACTTCGGGTGGTGCCGGTTTCAAGGGTTCGCGTAAATCGACTCCGTTTGCTGCTCAGGTCGCTGCTGAAGCCGCCGGCAAGGTTGCAATCGAATGCGGTATCAAGAATCTGGAAGTGCGCATCAAGGGCCCAGGCCCAGGTCGTGAATCGGCTGTCCGCGCACTGAACAATCTGGGCATCAAGATCACCCAGATCCAGGACGTGACTCCGGTCCCGCACAACGGCTGCCGCCCACCAAAGCGTCGTCGTATCTAATTTGTAGTATAATCTTGCGCTTTCGCAGAATCTGCGGAAGCGTCAGAAATCACCCGCCAATGACCTTGGCGGGTTTTGTTCTTAAGCCCACTGTTTGATAGCAAGCAGATCAAACTAGCGTTCAGGCCAGCGATGGCTTTGGGACGTCATTTAATAAAGGAAATACCGTGGCACGTTATATCGGACCAAAAGCAAAACTTTCCCGCCGCGAAGGCACCGACCTGTTCCTGAAGAGCGCACGCCGCTCGCTGGATTCCAAGTGCAAACTGGATTCCAAGCCAGGTCAACACGGCCGCACTTCGGGCGCTCGTACTTCGGACTACGGCAACCAATTGCGCGAAAAGCAAAAGGTCAAGCGTATCTACGGCGTGCTCGAGCGCCAATTCCGCCGCTACTTCGCTGAAGCGGACCGTCGCAAGGGCAACACCGGCGAAACACTGCTGAAGTTGCTGGAAGCCCGTCTGGACAACGTCGTGTATCGCATGGGTTTCGGCTCGACCCGCGCTGAAGCGCGTCAGCTGGTGTCCCACAAGGCGCTGACCGTCAACGGTATCGTCGTGAACATCGCTTCGTACCAGGTCAAGGCAGGCGACGTCGTCGCCGTTCGCGAAAAGGCCAAGAAGCAAGTGCGTATCGCTGAAGCCCTGTCGCTGGCCGAGCAATCCGGTTTCCCATCGTGGGTTTCCGTCGATGCCAAGAAGCTCGAAGGTATTTACAAGGCTTCCCCGGACCGTAACGAAATCGCCAACGACGTCAACGAATCGCTGATCGTCGAATTGTATTCGCGTTAATCCGTATTCTGAGTTTTCCCCGTGCCCACCTCTAGGTGGGCATTTTTCCGACATGCCATCAGCCTTATCGGTGTAACGAACCGAGGGTATTGAAAAGGACATTTCATGCAAAATAGTTTGTTGAAGCCACGTATCATCGAAGTTGAAGCGCTCGGTGCCGGTCACGCAAAGGTCGTGATGGAGCCGTTCGAACGTGGTTATGGCCACACCCTGGGCAACGCGCTGCGCCGCGTTCTGCTGTCGTCGATGATCGGTTACGCCCCGACCGAAGTCACCATCGCCGGCGTCGTACATGAATATTCGTCCCTCGACGGCGTGCAGGAAGACGTCGTTGACATCCTGCTGAACCTGAAGGGCGTGGTTTTCAAGCTGCACAACCGCGACGAAGTCACGCTGACTTTGAAGAAAGAAGGCGAAGGCGTGGTGCTGGCATCGGATATCGATCTGCCGCACGATGTCGAGCTGATCAACCCTGATCACGTGATCGCCAACCTGACCGCAGGCGGCAAGCTGGACATGCAGATCAAGGTCGAAAAGGGCCGTGGCTACGTGCCGGGCAACGTTCGCCGTCTGTCCGAAGATGCCAACAAGACCATCGGTCGCATCATCCTGGACGCATCGTTCTCGCCGGTCCGCCGCGTTTCCTACGCTGTTGAGTCCGCTCGTGTGGAACAACGTACCGATCTGGACAAGCTGGTCATCAACATCGAAACCAACGGTGTGATCACACCGGAAGAAGCGATCCGTCAATCGGCTCGCGTCCTGGTTGATCAGCTGAACGTGTTCGCTGCGCTGGAAGGCACCGAAGCGACTGCCGAAGCCCCATCGCGCGCACCGCAAGTCGATCCTATCCTGCTGCGTCCGGTCGACGATCTGGAGCTGACTGTCCGTTCGGCAAACTGCCTGAAGGCCGAAAACATCTACTACATTGGCGATCTGATCCAACGTAGCGAAAATGAACTGCTGAAGACGCCGAACCTGGGCCGCAAGTCCCTGAACGAAATCAAGGAAGTTCTGGCATCCCGCGGTCTGACCCTGGGCATGAAGCTGGAAAACTGGCCGCCAGCCGGCCTGGAAAAGTAATCAGGCAATGATGACGAGCGGTTGTTTCAACCGCTCGTCATGCAGAGCAGAGAATCAAGCAGCACCGCAGTAGAAGCAAGAAGTCCTGGCAACAGGCAATAACCCAATCGATACCGGTCCGCGGCAACTAGACACTGCCGATAGAAGAACTGGATTAAAACTGTAATCTGAAAGGAAATATCATGCGTCACCGTCACGGTCTCCGTAAACTGAATCGTACTTCCTCGCACCGCCTGGCAATGCTGCGCAACATGACAGTATCCCTGCTGCGTCACGAAGCCATCAAGACAACCTTGCCAAAAGCCAAGGAACTGCGCCGCGTCGTCGAGCCTATCCTGACTCTGGGCAAGACCGATACACTGGCCAACAAGCGTCTGGCGTTCTCTCGCCTGCGCGACCGTGAAATCGTCGGCAAGCTGTTCTCCGAACTGGGCCCACGCTACGCTACCCGTAACGGCGGTTACCTGCGCATCCTGAAAATGGGCTTCCGCGTCGGCGACAATGCACCGATGGCTTTCGTTGAACTGGTCGATCGTCCGGACGTCTCCGAAGAAGCGCCAAGCGTTGAGTAATCTGCGCTGCATGCAGACATCGCACCAAACGCGATAAGCACGATGAAGAAAAGCCAGGCTCTGCCTGGCTTTTTGCATTTCTGGATCAGACAAAAAACAGAATACGGATAACTTCGCGCAAGCAGCACGTCTTCTTGAAACGATAAGGAGTGTGCGTGGTCGAACGGCGGAGTGCGACCGCTCGGGTTCTCGGGATCTCGCCCCGCGATCGCGGCAATGGCGATCAACGACGGTTTTCGCCGGCAGTTCGGCTCAGCCCGTAACTCCGGTATGATCTCCGCACGCGCAACGCGGCGTAGAAATAATCATCTGCTGCAGACGGCATCGCAACGACAAGCGCCGACAGCAGACCGCAATAACATCGCAGCACCGGGGACAACGTGACAGAGACATCCATACTTTCGGTCAGCAAACTGCACAAAGCCTTTGGTTCCGGCGCCGAGCGCACGCCCATCATCAACGACCTGTCCTTTGCATTGCGGCCCGGCGAATGCTATGGACTGCTCGGTCCCAACGGCGCCGGCAAAACAACTACCTTGCGGCTTTGTCTCGGCTTGTCGGTACCCGACAGCGGCGAGATCCGCCTCAACGGCCGGCCCATTCCGGATCAGGCAAGAGCGGCGCGCATGCGCGTCGGCGTGGTGCCGCAGGCGGATAATCTCGATCCCGATTTTACCGTGCAGGAAAACCTGCAAGTCTTCGGCCGTTACTTCGGCATGGCCGACGCGCTCATGGCGCAGCGGATTCCGGATTTGCTGGAGTTCGCCAATCTGACGGCCAAGAAAGATGCGCGCATCGGCGAGCTGTCCGGCGGCATGAAACGCCGGCTGACCCTGGCGCGGGCGCTGGTCAACGACCCCGACCTGATCTTCATGGACGAACCGACCACCGGCCTCGATCCGCAGGCGCGCCACATGATCTGGGAGCGTCTCAAGAGCCTGCTGGCCCGCGGCAAAACCATCCTGCTGACCACGCATTTCATGGACGAGGCGGAGCGCCTGTGCGACCGCCTGGCCGTCGTCGACCACGGCAGGATGATTGCCGAGGGATCGCCGCAGCAACTGATCGCGCAGCACATCGAAGCCGAAGTCCTGGAGGTCTACGGCGAAAACGCCAGGAGCTGGGCGGAGCAGCACGGCCGCGATCACGCCGCCCGCATCGAGCATAGCGGCGAAACGGCGTTCTGCTACACCAATGACGCGCAATCGCTGCTGGCGACGCTGCAGCACGTGCAAGGCGTGCGCTACCTGCACCGTCCGGCCAACCTGGAAGATCTCTTCCTCAAGCTGACCGGCCGCGAAATGCGCGACTGAGGCGCGACTGAGAACAAAGGACCAGACATGACAAGCATCTACGCCCTTCCGGCATTCTCGTTGCGCTTCTATCCGATCTGGCGGCGCAACTTCCTGGTCTGGAAAAAGCTGATGGTCGCGAGCGTGCTCGGCAACATCGCCGATCCGCTGATCACCCTGATCGCCTTCGGCTACGGCCTGGGCAGCATGCTCAAGGAAGTCGATGGCATTCCCTACATCCACTACCTCGCCTCGGGCTCGATCTGCATGTCGGTCATGATGGCGTCGTCGTTCGAAGCCCTGTATTCGGCCTATTCGCGCATGAGCGTGCAGCGCACCTGGGATGCGCTGATGAACGCACCGCTGGCGCTGGACGACATCGTGCTGGCCGAGCTGCTGTGGAGCGCCACCAAGTCCCTCTTCAGCGGCGTCGCCATCCTCTGCGTGATGTTCGCGCTCGGCATTGGCCTGCATCCGCAAGTGCTGCTGGTGCTGCCGCTGCTGTTCTTCGCAGGCATGACCTTCGCCGCGCTTGGCCTGATCATGAATGCGCTGGCGCGCGGCTACGACTTCTTCACCTATTACTTCACGCTGATCCTGACGCCGATGGTTTTCCTGTCGGGCGTGTATTATCCGGTTGCGCAGCTGCCGTCGTGGCTGCAACTGGTGTCGCAGTTCCTGCCATTGAGCGCGGCGGTCAATCTGGTGCGCCCGCTGGTGCTCGGCGGCTGGCCGCAGTCGCCGTTGCTCGATCTGGCGATACTGGCGGTATATTGCTGCGGCGGTTTTTACGCGGCGATGATTTTCACGCGCCGCCGGTTTTGATGCGGATGCCGACAATACCATTCGGAGAGATGCCATGGAACAAGCTCTGCTCGTGTTGAGCAATGTCCCCGATGCCGAACTGGCAGGCACAATAGCGCGCACGCTGGTGGAACAACGACTGGCCGCCTGCGTCAATATCATGCCTGCGGTACAGTCGGTATATCAATGGCAGGGGGCCATCGAGCATGCCAGCGAGGTGACGCTGATGATCAAGACCACGCAGGCGCGCTACGCCGAACTGGAGGCGGCGATCAAGGCGGCGCATCCGTATGACGTGCCTGAAATCATCGCCATTCCGATCGCCGCCGGTCTGCCGGCCTATCTGAACTGGATTGTTGCGGAAACAAGGAAAGAGTTGAATGTTTAAGCGTTTGCTGGCCGCCGTACACACCCGTTATGGCGCCATGGGGAAGACCTGGAAGAATTGCATGGCGACGCTGCTGATGGCAGCGCCCATCGCCTTGATGATGGCGTCGACGGCGGCGCGCGCAGCGGATTATTTGTCGCCCGAAGCCGCGTTCAGGTTCTCCGCCAAAATGTTCGACGCCAAGACGCTGGAAGTCGACTATGCGATCGCCGACGGCTATTACATGTACCGCGACCGCTTCCATTTCAAGGCGGAAGGAGCGACGCTCGGCGAGCCCGATTTCCCGCACGGCAAGGTCAAGTACGACGACAACTTCCAGAAAGAAGTTGAGACCTACCATAACAGCGTCAGTATCCGCATACCGGTTGACGCCGCCGGTCCGTTCAAGCTGATTGCAACCGGGCAGGGTTGTGCCGACAAAGGCTTGTGCTATCCGCCGATGGACACGATAGCGGCCATGTCGCCGGACGCCATCGGCCAGCTTGTGAAAGCCGGGACTGCCGACGCTGCCAACAACAGCGCCAACGGAGCAGATGTCTCCGACATGGACAAGATCGGTACAGTCCTCAAGAGCGGCAAGCTGCTGGCGGTGCTGTCGCTGTTCTTCCTGCTCGGCATCGGCCTGTCGTTTACGCCGTGCGTATTGCCCATGGTGCCCATCCTGTCGTCCATCATCGTCGGTGAAGGCACGCACTCCAGTCGCGGACGCGGCTTGCTGCTGTCGGTCACGTATGTACTCGGCATGGCGCTGATCTACACTGCTCTGGGTATCGCCGCAGGCATGATCGGCGAAGGCTTGTCGGCGGCCTTGCAAAATCCCTGGGTGTTGGGGCTGTTCGCCTTGCTGATGGTCGGCTTGTCGCTATCGATGTTCGATTTCTATCAATTGCAGGTGCCGTCGGCGTTGCAGTCCAAATTGACGCTGGCATCGGAACAGCAGGGCGGCGGCAAACTGGTCGGCGTCTTCATCATGGGCGCCATCTCGGCGCTGATCGTCGGTCCGTGCGTCGCCGCGCCGTTGGCCGGCGCCTTGCTCTATATCAGCCAGACACGCGACGTGGTGCTGGGCGGCAGCGCCTTGTTTGCGATGGCGATCGGCATGGGCGTGCCGCTGCTGATCATCGGTGCATCCGCCGGCGCTCTGCTGCCGCGCGCGGGCGGCTGGATGGAGTCGGTCAAGCGCTTCTTCGGCGTGCTGATGCTGGCAACGGCATTGTGGATGGTGTCGCCGGTCATTCCTGCGTGGTTGTTCGTCGCCGGGTGGGCTGCGCTCGGCATCGCTTACGGCGCGTATCTGTTGTGGAGTCAGCCGGTACGCTGGACCTCGCGTGCCTTCGGCCTGGTCTTCGCCGCCTTGGGATTGCTGCAACTGGTCAGTGTCGCCAGCGGCGGGCGCGATGCATTGGCGCCTTTGTCGCATCTGCATGGTGGAAGTGGCAGCGGCGCTCAGGCTGCGCACACCGATTTTGTGCGCGTGCGCTCGATTGCCGAACTTGATGCCGCGCTGGCGCAGACCGGCGGCAAGCCGGCGCTGCTCGACTTCTATGCGGACTGGTGCGTCTCCTGCAAGGAGATGGAAAAATTCACCTTCACCGATGCGCGCGTGCGCGAGCAGTTCTCGAACATGGTCTTGCTGCAGATCGACGTCACCGCCAACAACGCCGACGACAAAGCCATGCTCAAGCGCTTCCAGCTGTTCGGGCCGCCGGGCATCATCCTGTTCGATCGCCAGGGACGGGAACTGGCGGGCAAGCGCGTGATCGGTTACCAGAACGCCGACCAGTTCTTGCAAAGCCTACAAGCCGTCAGGTGAACATCCGGCAACCATTTCCGTTATCCGGAAGGCATCCTGCGCCGGACGGTTCGCGTCATAGCTCAAGGTTATTAGGTTAGGCATTAATAGTTGTTGGAACGCGGTCCACATAGACGCTATAGTTAACGTCCTGTTTCAGGGTGCGTTCCACGATCTGCCGAGTTGAATGGTTGCCGAAGCGAAGCGCACTCCCCCGACTATTCCGTTACAAGGAGACTGAGATGACATTACGTTTGGGCGATACCGCGCCGGATTTCGAGCAAGATTCCTCCATCGGCAAAATCAAGTTCCACGAGTGGGCAGGGGACTCCTGGGTGGTCCTGTTTTCGCACCCGGCCGACTTCACGCCGGTCTGCACCACCGAGTTGGGCCTGACCGCCAAGCTCAAGCCTGAATTCGACAAGCGCAACGTCAAGGCCATCGCGCTGTCGGTCGACGGCGCAGAGGCGCACAACCAGTGGATCAAGGACATCGAAGACACGCAAAAGACCGTGGTCGGTTTCCCCATCGTCGCCGACGTCGACAAGAAAGTCGCCGGCCTGTACGACATGATCCACCCGAACCAGTCGGAAACCGCGACGGTCCGTTCGCTGTTCATCATCGATCCGAAGAAGAAGGTGCGCCTGATCATCACTTACCCGATGAGCACCGGCCGCAATTTCGACGAAGTACTGCGCGTGCTGGATGCGCTGCAACTGACGGACGGCTACACCGTCGCCACGCCGGGCAACTGGAAAGACGGCGACGACGTCATCATCCCGCTGTCGGTCAAGGACGAGGAAGTCATCAAGCAAAAATATCCGAAGGGTTACACCTCGCCACGTCCTTACCTGCGCATCACGCCGCAGCCGAACAAATAAGCAGATCTTGAGGTATCATCAAAAAGCGCTCCCGTAACGGAGCGTTTTTTTATGCCGGTACGCAGTCGTCTATGCCGTCTCCGGCGGCACCTCGGCAAATTCATCGATGAACAGCTGCGCCACCGACGAGCGCATGCCGCCGTGACGCGTCACCAGCTGATACGGCTCGCTGCGCGACTGCAGCGCCAGCGGCAGGATGGTGGTCATGCCGAAGCGCGTGCAGAATTGCGCCACGTCGACCGACATCAGCGCGACGAACGAGGGATTCCTTTGCAACAACGACAAAGTCGTGAACGCCGAGGTCGTTTCCAGCAGATGCAGCGGGAAACGCAGGTTGGTTTCGCGGAATTCGCGTTCCAGCAGCAGGCGCATGGGCATGTTGGCGGAATACACCACCCAGCGCGAATCGGCCAGGTCGCTCAGTTGCAGCGCCTGCTGCTGCGCCAGCGGATGATGGATATTGGCGACGACCGCCAGCTTTTCGTTGTGGATATTGATGCTGTCGTACAGGTGCGGCTGCTGGCTGATGCTGGTGCGGCAGATCGCCATGTCCAGCCGGCCCTGATCCAGCAGACGCAGCAGCCGTGCGCTGGTGTCTTCGACGATTTCCACCGACAGGGCGGGGCGCTTCTCCAGCAAGCGCGTCAGCGCATCGGTCAGCAGCGGCACCGCGCCCATGATCACGCCCAGCGCCAGCCGGCCGCCGTGGCCTTGCAAGATGCCGATCATGTCTTCGCGTAGGTGTGCCAGGTCGGTCTGGATCAGGCGCGCATAGCGGATGACGCAATGGCCGAGGTCGGTCGCCTCCAGTCCGCGGTTGGTGCGCACGAACAGCTGCGCGCCCAGGGTCGTCTCTATCTCTTGCAAGGCCTTGCTGGCGCCGGGTTGCGTCAAGGCAACCTGCTCCGCCGCCTTGAGCAGCGAGCCGTGATCGGCCAGCGCGGTCAGCAGCCGCAATTGCTTGAGATGCAGGCGGGACGTGATGGAGCTGAGCGAGGGAATATCTTGCATCGTTTTGTATGAGTATTGGTTATAGCTGTATCAGCAGCTCTCATTAGGCAAAGCGCCATGATTGGCATACAGTTTCGCCTCTAAAGCTTGATTTGTGCAGGAAATACGCCGCGCACAAGGACATTTGGAAACGGCCGGGTCCGAATGGCATTGCAAGTATATCTATAACTTTAAGGCTATGTAATGGCACTGATCAACTACATTACCCAAGTCCAGTTCGACTACGGCGCGCTCGCGCTGCTGCAGCAGGAATGCGACCGCATCGGCATCCGCAAGCCGCTGATCGTCACCGACATGGGTATTCGCAACGCCGGCATCCTCGACAAGGTCGTCGCCCAGCTGAAAGACGGCGCACAAGTCGCGGTGTTCGACCAGACTCCACCGAACCCGAACGAAACCGCCGTGCGCGCAGCGGTCGCAATGTTCCGCGACGGCGCCTGTGACGGCATCATCGCCGTCGGCGGCGGTTCCTCGATCGACCTCGCCAAGGGCGTGGCCGTGTGCGGCACGCACGAAGGCACGCTGAAATCCTTCGCCCTGATCGAAGGCGGCCTCGCCAACATCACCGCCAAGACGGCGCCCGTCATCGCCATCCCGACGACCGCCGGCACCGGCAGCGAAGTCGGCCGCGGCGCCATCCTGATTCTCGACGACGGCCGCAAGGTCGGCGTGTTGTCCCCCTATCTGGTGCCGCGCCTGGCGATCTGCGATCCTGAACTGACGTTGAACCTGCCGGCCATGATGACCGCCGCCACCGGCATGGACGCAATTGCGCACTGCCTGGAAACCTTCATGGCGCCTTCCTTCAATCCACCGGCCGACGGCATTGCGCTGGATGGCCTGTGGCGCGCCTGGGCGCACATCGAACGCGCCACCAAGGAACCGCACGACCGCGAAGCGCGCCTGAACATGATGAGCGCATCGATGCAAGGCGCGATGGCGTTCCAGAAGGGCCTCGGCTGCGTCCACAGCCTGAGCCACTCGCTGGGCGGCATCAATCCGCGTTTGCATCACGGCACCCTGAACGCGATCTTCCTGCCGGCCATCATCGAATTCAACAAGGATGCCGAATCGGTCGTCAAGGAAAAGAAGCTGGCGCGTATGGCACATGCCATGGGCCTGGCGAACGAAGCCGACATCGGCCCGGCGATCAAGGACATGAGCAAGCGCCTCGGCCTGCCGACCGGCCTGGCCGAACTCGGCGTCACCGAAGACATGTTCCCCAGGATCATCAAGGGGGCACTGGCTGACCACAGCCACAAGACCAACCCGCGTGTCGCGTCGGAAGACGACTACGCGCGCATGCTTACTCAATCGATGTAAACAGGAGAACCATAAAAATGACTCTGCTCGGACACAACTATATCGGCGGCGGACGCAGCGGCAAGGGCGACGTCAAGTTGCTCAGCATCGCAGCGGCGACCGGCGAAGCGCATGCCGTTTCATTCCTGACCGCCACGGAAGCTGAAGTCAGCGCCGCGGTGGATGCCGCCAGCGCGGCGTATCCGGCTTATCGCGCTTTGCCGGCGGAGGCGCGCGCCACATTCTTGGACGCCATCGCGGAAGAAATCGATGCGCTCGGCGACGACTTCATCGCCGAAGTGTCGCGCGAAACCGCATTGCCTGCAGCGCGTCTGCAAGGCGAACGCAGCCGCACCAGCAACCAGATGCGTCTGTTCGCCAAGGTCCTGCGTCGCGGCGACTTCTATGGCGCCCGCATCGATACGGCACTGCCGCAACGCCAGCCGCTGCCGCGTCCCGATCTGCGTCAATACCGCATCGGCGTCGGTCCGGTGGCGGTGTTCGGCGCCAGCAATTTCCCGCTGGCGTTTTCGGTGGCCGGCGGCGATACCGCAGCGGCACTGGCAGCCGGCTGCCCGGTCGTGTTCAAGGCCCACAGCGGCCACCTGATCACGTCCGAACTGGTGGCTGACGCCATCGAGCGCGCCGTCAAGCGCAGCGGCGTGCCTGCCGGCACCTTCAACATGATTTACGGCGATCGCGTCGGCGCGCAACTGGTCAAGAGCGCCGGCATCCAGGCGGTCGGCTTCACCGGTTCGCTGCGCGGCGGTCGCGCGCTATGCGACATGGCGGCGGCGCGTCCGCAACCGATTCCGGTGTTTGCCGAAATGTCGAGCATCAACCCGATCATCCTGTTGCCGCAGGCATTGGCGACACGCGGCGAAGCGATTGCGCGCGACCTGATCGCCTCCGTCGTGGTTGGCGTCGGCCAGCTGTGCACCAGCCCGGGTCTGGTGCTGGGCGTGCGCTCGCCGGAACTGACCAGATTCATCGGGCAACTGCGCGAAGCGATGGCCGCGCAAACGCCGCAAACGATGCTCAACAGCGCCGGTCTCAAGACCTACGGCGGCGGCGTGGAACGCCTGAGCAAGGTCCCCGGCGTGGTCGCCGTAGCCGCCGGCGGCAGCAGCGATACCCAGGCTGTGCCGCACCTGTTCAAGGCGGAGGCATCGGTGCTGTTCGCCAAGGATGCGCCGCTGGAAGAAGAAGTGTTCGGCCCGGCAACCGTCATCGTCGAGCTGGAAAGCCGCGAACAACTGATCGACTTCGCCCGCAACATGCACGGTCAGCTGACCGCGACTTTGCAGGCACAACCGGAAGATCTGCGCACGCATCAGGACCTGATCGCGCTGCTGGAACACAAGGCCGGCCGTCTGCTGGTCAATGGCTTCCCGACCGGCGTCGAAGTTTGCGATGCGATGGTGCATGGCGGTCCGTATCCGGCCACTTCCGATGCGCGCGGCACTTCGGTCGGCACGCTGGCGATCGATCGCTTCCTGCGTCCGATCTGCTATCAGAACTATCCGGACGAACTGCTGCCGGCAGCGTTGCAAAACGCCAACCCGCTCGGCCTGATGCGTCTGGTCGACGGCGAGCAAACCAAGGCCGTCGTGAAGGATCCGCGTACAGCGTGATGCCTTGAGGGAGAGAGGGACGCGGCGCGCAGTCGTTTTGCAAGCATTGATGATGCTGCGCGTCGCAGCGAGACCATAACAACAGAGGAGACGGGTTTGAAGAAATTTCTGAAACTGGCGGCGATGTCCGCTGCAATGTGCGCAGCATTTGCAGGCAACATCACGGCGGCCAACGCCGCCGGCGACACCATCAAGATCGGCTTCATCACCGACTTGTCCGGCACCTATGCCGACATGGACGGCCAGGGCGGCATCGAGGCAATCAAGATGGCGATTGCCGATGCCGGCGGCACCATCAACGGCAAGAAGGTCGAATTCGTTTTTGCCGACCACCAGAACAAGGCCGACATCGCCGCCAACAAGGCGCGTGAATGGTTCGACCGCGACGGCGTCGACATGCTGATCGGCGGCGTCAATTCCGCAGCCAGCCTGGCCATGGGCAAGGTCGCCGGCGAAAAGAAGAAGGTCTTCATCTCGGTCGGCGCCGGCACCACGCGCCAGACCAATGAAGAATGCAACGCCTACACCATCCAGTACGCCTACGACACTACTGCGCTGGCACGCGGCACAGGCGCCGCCATCACCAAGCAAGGCGGCAAGTCGTGGTATTTCGTGACGGCCGACTATGCGTTCGGCACCTCGCTGGAAAAAGACACCAGCGAGGTGGTCAAGGCCGGCGGCGGCAGCGTCGTGGGCCAGGTGCGCGCACCGCTGGCAACGTCCGACTTTTCGTCCTTCCTGCTGCAGGCGCAAGCCTCCAAGGCGCAGATCCTGGGCCTGGCGGTGGCGGGCGGCGACGTGATCAACGCAATCAAGGCGGCCAATGAATTCGGCGTGAACAAGACGATGAAGCTCGCAGGCCTGCTGATCTTCATCACCGACACGCACTCGCTGGGCTTGCAGGTGACGCAGGGCATGTACCTGACCGACGGCTGGTACTGGGATCTCAACGACCAGTCGCGCGCATGGGGCAATCGTTACTTCGGCAAGATGAAGAAGATGCCGACGATGTTCCAGGCCGGCGATGCGTCGGCTGTCGGCCAATACTTGAAAGCGGTCAAGGCGGTTGGCAGCACCGACGCCGACAAGATCATGGACTACCTGCGCAAGAACAAGATCAACGACTTCTACACCTCCAACGGCGTGGTGCGCCCCGATGGCCGCATGGTGCACGACATGTACCTGATGGAAGTGAAAAAGCCGTCCGAATCCAAGCGTCCCTGGGATTACTACAAGCTGGTGCAGACGATTCCCGGCGAGCAGGCTTACATGACCAAGGCGGAGTCGAAGTGCTCCTTGTGGAAGTAAGCGCAACAACCGAATGAAGTAGGCAAGGCTTCTGAGCAGAAGTCGGCGCAAGCCGATGCATTTCAGCGCATCTCGACTCACGTCGGGGTGCGCTTTTTTTATGTGCGGAGGGGATGTGCTGCAGCCCGGGACGGCATGCCGCCCCGGTAGAGAGGGCGGCGGGTTACTTCTTCAAGTAGCGCGCGATATCGCGGGCGAAGTACGTCAGCACGCCGTCGGCGCCGGCGCGTTTGAAGGCCATCATGGCTTCCATCATGGCCTTGTCGTGATCGAGCCAGCCGTTTTGCGCGGCGGCCTTGATCATGGCGTATTCGCCGCTGACCTGATAGGCGAAGGTTGGCACCTTGAATTCGTCTTTCACGCGGCGCACGATATCCAGATAAGGCATGCCGGGTTTGACCATGACCATGTCGGCACCTTCTTCCAGATCGAGCGCGACTTCGCGCAGGGCTTCGTCGCTGTTGGCCGGATCCATCTGGTAGGTGCTCTTGCTGCCCTTGCCGAGGTTGGCGGCCGAGCCGACCGCATCGCGGAACGGGCCGTAGAAGGCCGAGGCGTATTTGGCCGAGTACGCCATGATGCGGGTGTAAATGAATTTGTTCGTTTCCAGCGCGTTGCGCACGGCGCCGATGCGGCCGTCCATCATGTCCGATGGCGCCACGATGTCGACGCCGGCTTGCGCCTGCGTGAGTGCCTGTTTGACCAGCAGGGCGGTGGTTTCGTCATTGAGGACGTAGCCGCTGCCGTCCATCACGCCGTCCTGGCCGTGGCTGGTGTACGGATCGAGCGCGACGTCGGTGAGGATGCCGAGTTCGGGGAAGCGTTGCTTCAGCGCGGCGACGGCGCGCGGCACCAGGCCGTCCGGATTGGCGGCTTCGATGCCGTCCGGTGTTTTCAGCGACGGATCGATGACCGGAAACAGCGCCAGTACCGGAATGCCGAGTGCGACGGTGTCTTCGGCGACCTGCAGCAGCTGATCGATGGACAGGCGTTCAACACCGGGCAGCGAGCCGACTGGCGTGCGCAGGTTATGGCCTTCCTGGATGAATACCGGATAGATCAGATCGGCAGGGGTGATGACGTTTTCCTGCATCATGGCGCGGGAAAACGCGTCCTTGCGCATGCGGCGCATGCGGATGGCGGGGAACCGGGGTGAGAAAGAGGATTTAATCGGCGATGACATTATTGGTACTCACTAAATCGCATGAAGAAGGATAAAAAAGTGCATGGGCGCGACGCCGAGCCGATGTCGCGGGGTGGAAAACTTACCTTGCACCCGGTATGTTGTCGGTAACGCCAAATGCGGGCAAATTGCGGATAAATTCAAATAAATTCAATCAAAAAATAATCAAAAGACGATAATTAAAAAATCCATTCGTCCTCTGAAACTTTTCCAATGGGAGGGGTTCTTACGCATAGGCAATGTATGTTGCCTCCCGCTTCCCCTTCCCTCCCTGAGCGGGGCTCATCGTGCAAACGATAGGCGTTTGCCCTGGAACGGTTTCCCCCTTCCAGGGCATTTTTACATCCGGCGTTCCGCCTTCGCGCTTTCTTTCATTCCTGCGTTCACTCTTCTTCGTGCTGACCGGCATCGGCATCATTCGCTGCCGCAGGTTGTGCGTCGTCGACGTCTTCATCGTCCAGTCCGACCAGTTCCAGAATCTTGTCGTTGGCCTCGTCGATGCCGGTGCGCTTGAGCGCCGAAAACAATTGCGCCGTGAACGGAAACGGCTTGCCGTCAGCATCCACATAACTGGCCAGAAAAGTGTTCGCCTGGCGCAGCGCGTTGGTGGCTTCGTTGCGGTTGAGTTTGTCGGCTTTGCTGAGGATGCAGTGCAGCGGTTTGCCGGTCGGCGCAAACCATTCGACCATCTGGATATCCAGATCGGTAAAGGGGCGGCGCGCGTCGACGATCATCACCAGCGCGGCAAGCTGCTCGCGGCGGCGGACATAGTCGCCCAGCAGTTCCTGCCAGTGCAGCTTGGCCGAGCCGGACACTTCGGCGTAGCCGTAGCCGGGCAAGTCGACCAGCAAAGCGCGGATTTCATCGACTTTTGTCTCATCTTTGCGATGCTGCGCCACATGAGCGCCGCCGATGGAGAAATAGTTGATATGCTGTGTCCGTCCTGGCGTTTTTGAAGCAAAAGCCAACTTCTTTTGATTGCACAACACATTAATTGCGGTAGATTTGCCGGCATTGGAGCGGCCGGCGAAGGCAATCTCGGGTACCTGAGTGGTTGGCAAATCACGGAGATGATTCACCGTGGTGAAGAAACGGGCTTGCCAAAGTTGGGACATAGTAGGGGGAATGCATTAAAAGTGGGCAAAAATGCCGAAAAGCTATTGTACAATAAGGGGTTATCTCTTGTTGTGTTGCGCTGGAGGAAACACTTTTCAGGCATTCTTGAAAAGAGGGAAAGAGGAATCGTCGCCAACCTGGCAATTTATTAATACAATCAAGTCTCAGGGTGTTTGAATGAATCGTGCCTTTTCGCCATTGTTGAAATCCTTGTTTATTGCAGTGCTGGCGGTGTCTTCCACGGCATTTGCAGCCGAAGAAAAGAAACCGGAGCCCGTCGCCAAGCTTGATCCGGCCAAAGGTGAGGCGCTTTACACCAACGGCGATGCCGCCCGCAACATTACCGCCTGCGTTTCCTGTCATGGCGCTGCGGGCAATTCCACGATTACCGCCAATCCGCGCCTGGCCGGCCAGCATACTGCTTATATCGTCAAGCAACTGACCGATTTTCGCTCCGCCGGCCGCAATAATCCGATCATGTCGCCGCTGGCCAAGGCCTTGTCGGATGAGGACGTGAAGAACATCGCCGCCTACCTCAATGCGCAGGCGCCGAAGCCGGGTGCGGCCAAGAACAAGGACACGCTGGAACTGGGCAAGCACATCTGGCGCGGCGGCATCGCTTCCAAGAATGTTCCTGCCTGCGCAGGCTGCCACAGCCCGAACGGCGCCGGTATTCCGGCACAGTATCCGCGTCTGGCCGGTCAGCATCAGGATTACACCGTAACCGAACTGACCAGCTTCCGTGGCGGCACGCGCAGCAACAGCCCGCAAATGACCACGATTGCGGAACGTTTGTCGGATAAGGAAATCAAGGCGGTTGCAGACTACATCGCCGGTTTGAAGTAAAAATCAGCAGGTAACAAATTGGAGGGGGTGGCTGAGAAGCCGCCCCTTTTTCATTTCCGCGCAAGGGCACGGGGAGTCGCTCAGGAATTGCAAAAGCGCTGCACAAGCAGCATCATTAAAGGTAGCACTTATGACAGGCAGTACCGCAGGCATACAACTGAAAACCCGGCAGCGCTGGGTTGCCGACGTCGTCGAACTGTTTTCCTCCATGCGTTTCGCCATCAGCCTGCTGACGCTGATCGCCATCGCCTCCATCATCGGCACCGTGCTCAAGCAAAACGAGCCGATGCCGAACTACGTCAACCAGTTCGGGCCGTTCTGGTTCGAAGTGTTCAACAAGCTGGGTTTGTACGCGGTCTACTCGGCGTGGTGGTTCCTGCTGATCATGGGCTTTCTGGTGTTGTCGACCTCGCTGTGCATCGCGCGCAACGGCCCCAAGATGATCAAGGACGTCAAAAGCTGGCGCGAAAACGTGCGCGAGCAATCGCTGCAAAACTTTCACCACAAGGCGGAATGGACCGCTGCTATGCCCGTCGCCGGCCTGGCGCAGCAATTGGCGCAGCGCATCGGCGCCAACGGCTACAAGGTCAAACTGGTGGAAAAGGATGGCGCCGTGCTGGTCGCCGCCAAGAAGGGGGCCGCCAACAAGTGGGGCTATATCTTTGCGCACAGCGCGATCGTCATCATCTGCGTCGGCGGCCTGCTCGACTCCGACTTGCCGATCCGCTTCCAGCAATGGTTTTACGGCAAGACGCCGTTCTCGGGCAACGGCCTGATTTCGCAGATCCCGCCCGAGCATCGCCTCGGCCTCGGCAACCCGACCTTCCGCGGCAACACGCTGATCCCCGAAGGCGCCAGCAGCAGCACCGCCATCATTCCGCAGCAAAACGGCGTGATGATCCAGGATTTGCCGTTCACGATCCAGCTCAAGCGCTTCGTCATCGATTACTACTCGACCGGCATGCCGAAGCTGTTCGCCAGCGACGTGGTGGTGCGCGACAACGCCACCGGCAAGGATTTCTCCGCCACGATCAAGGTCAACGAACCGCTGATCTACAACGGCGTGGCGGTGTATCAATCCAGCTTTGAAGACGGCGGCAGCAAGCTGCGCCTGACCGGGCATGCGATGAGCGGCGCCGAAGACAAGAGCTTCCAGATTGCCGGCGAAGTCAACGGCAGCACGCCGCTGGCTCCGTCCGGTAAGGACAAAGACGCGGGCAAGGACAGCGACTACACCGTCGAATGGACGGGTTTCCGACCCTTCAACGTCGAGAACATGAGCAACAGCGCCGGCCAGGATGTGCGCAGCGTCAATAAGAGCGTCAACCAGAGCTTTGCCGCAGGCTTCGACAAGCATCTCGGCTCCGGCGCCAAGAACGCCAACAACAAGGACCTGAAGAACGTCGGACCGAGCGTGCAATACAAGTTGCGCGACAAGACCGGCCAGGCGCGCGAGTTTCTCAATTACATGATGTCGGTGCAGGTCGACGGCGCTTACGTCTTCCTGGCGGGCGTGCGCGACCTGCCGGACGAGCCGTTCCGCTACCTGCGCATCCCGGCCGACGAGAACGACAGCGTCAACGAATGGATGCGCCTGCGCGCCGCGTTGGCCAATCCGGCGCTGCGCGAAGAAGCCGCGGCACGCTATGCGCGCCAGGCCATGAAGGGCACCAGCAACAATTCCGACCAGTTGCGGGAACAGGTGCAGCAGTCGGCGCTGCGCGGCCTGAGCATTTTTGCCGGCGACGGCAAGGAGTCGGGTTATATCGCCGTGTCGCGCTTCATTGAGAAGATCCCGGCAGCGGAGCAGGAAAAAGCCGCCGACATCTTCATGAAGATCCTCAACGGCAGCATGTGGGAGTTGTGGCAAGTCGCGCGCGAGAAGGCCGGCCAGCCGCCGATGGCGACCGATGAAAAGCATGCGCGCTTCCTGCAACTGGCGATCAATGCCATGGCCGACGCCGGGTTTTACCATGCGCCGGTGTACCTGCAATTGAGCAGCTTCGACGAGGTCAAGGCCTCGGTGTTCCAGGTGACGCGCTCGCCGGGCAAGAAAGTGGTGTACCTGGGCTGCCTGTTCCTGGTGCTGGGTGTGTTCTCGATGCTGTACATCCGCGAGCGTCGCTTGTGGGTCTGGATCCGTACCCAGGAAAATAACTCGGGCGGTTCGCATGCGCTGATGGCGATGAGCACGCAACGCAAGACGCTGGATTTCGACAAGGAATTCGAATTACTCAAAGCGAAATTAACGCAAACGGCGTAAGCTAGCGCCCGAGATTATGGGCATTGGCGTTTGACGCTTATGCCTGAAACGACATATCTCCCGCGCCACGGACGGGTAGGATGGCGGCAGGAGACAAATCGGAGAATATGATGGAATTGAGCCAACCCCACGCTTACTCGCAGGATATCGGCTTTTTTAAACGCCTCAGCGTGCTGGACTGGATGTATGCGCTCGCCTTGGTCGCGGCCTCGCTGTTTGCGCTGAACCGCTACGGCGGCCATATGGATTACTACGAAAAGGCCGTCCTGGTGCTGGCGGCGCCGACCTTTGCCTGGCTCGGCTGGCACTGGAAGCAGGTGCGCTGGCTCATGGCCTTGCTGGCGGTGCTGGCGCTGTCGGCGATCGCCATGTACGGCGGCAATCTGGAACTCGCCGACAAGAAATTCTTCCTCAAATACTTCCTCTCCAGCCAGTCCGCCATCCTGTGGATGAGTGCCTTGTTCGTGCTGTCGACGCTGTTTTACTGGATCGGCCTGATCGCGCGTTCGCCGGTCGGCTCAGCGATCGGCTCCAAGCTGTGCTGGGCGGCCGTGGTGCTGGGCTTCACCGGCATGCTGGTGCGCTGGTACGAGTCTTACCTGATCGGCGCCGACGTCGGCCACATCCCGATTTCCAATCTGTACGAAGTATTCATCCTGTTTTGCATGATCACGGCGCTGTTCTACCTGTATTACGAAGAGCGCTATGCAACCCGCCAGCTCGGTGCCTTTGTCTTGCTGGTGATCACGGCGGCGGTCGGTTTCCTGTTCTGGTACACGATGTCGCGCGATGCGGCCGAGATACAGCCGCTGGTGCCGGCGCTGCAAAGCTGGTGGATGAAGATCCACGTGCCGGCCAACTTCATCGGCTACGGCACGTTTGCCTTGTCGGCCATGGTCGCGGTGGCCTACCTGCTCAAATCCAAGGGCTATCTGGCGGATCGCCTGCCGTCGCTGGAGGTGCTCGACGACGTGATGTACAAGGCGATTGCCGTCGGCTTCGCCTTCTTCACGATCGCCACCATCCTCGGCGCGCTGTGGGCGGCCGAAGCCTGGGGCGGCTACTGGTCCTGGGATCCGAAGGAAACCTGGGCGCTGATCGTCTGGCTCAATTACGCGGCGTGGCTGCACATGCGCCTGATGAAGGGGTTGCGTGGGCCGTTCGCCGCCTGGTGGGCGCTGGTGGGCCTGCTGGTGACGACGTTTGCCTTCCTCGGCGTGAACATGTTCCTGTCCGGCCTGCATTCCTACGGCGAACTTTAAGAGGGTTCCGGTTTGAAGAAAGATGCAAGGTCCGGTATCGATCTGGTGTTGTTCGATTGCGACGGCACCCTGGTCGACAGCGAAGTGGTGGTCGCCGATGCCTGGTCGCAGTATGTGGCGCGCTACGGCGTCACGCTGACGGCGCAGGAGGCTTTGCAGCAATTTCGCGGTACCAGCATGAAGCTGTGCCTGGCGCGCATTGAGGAATTGCATGGCGCGCCGCTGCCGGCCGTCTTCGAGCAGGAACTGCGCGGCATCATGGCCGAGATGCTGAGCGAGCGCCTGCAACCGATCAATGGCGCGCTGGAGATGGTGCAGGCGCTGTCGGTGCCGTTCTGCCTTGCATCCAACGCTCCTCGCAACAAAATCGAACTGTGCCTGCAGGTCACCGGCATGCTGCCGTATTTCGCCGGCCGCATTTTCAGCGCCTACGACGTGCAGAAATGGAAACCCGATCCGGCCTTGTTCCTGCATGCCGCCGCCAGCCTAGGCGTGGAGCCGCCTCGTTGCGCCGTGGTCGAAGACAGCCTGCCGGGTATTCAGGCCGGCCTGGCCGCCGGCATGACCGTGTTTGCGCTGCAATCCGAGGATCATGTGCTGGATTTGCCGGACGGCGTGCACGTCATCCGCGAGCTGGCCGAGCTGCCGGGGCGATTGCTTGTTGCGGCCTGAAGCTGTTTTCACCAATCCTCTCAGGCCGACCGCCGGGAAAAATCAACTTCACGAATTTCTGTAACATGGTGCCGATTCGAGGCGGCTGGTGGTCGCCAGTATCTATTTATTACCGCTTACGGAGTCCACATGTCGATCAGGCGCTTGTCCCGCAGCATTGAAGTTCTTCTTCGTCACTGCATTCTGGCAGCGACATGAACCCCATCCACGCCATCCGCAAGCTGACCACCCGACAGGTCGGCATCTTCAAGGCGTTGCTGTTTGCGGCATCGCTGTTGCCGTTTCTGCGCCTTGCCGTGTTCGCCTTCACCGACCGGCTGGGCGCCAATCCCATCGAATTCATCACGCGCAATACCGGCGACTGGACCTTGTATTTCCTGTGCATCACGCTGGCGGTCACGCCGCTGCGCCGGCTGACCGGGTGGAACTGGCTGATCCGTTTGCGCCGCATGTTCGGGCTGTTCTCCTTCTTCTACGTCGTGCTGCATTTCATGACTTTCCTCTGGTTCGATCATTTCTTCGACCTTGAGGAGATGTGGAGGGATGTGCTCAAGCGGCCGTTCATCACGGTCGGCTTCATTGCCTTCGTCCTGCTGATCCCGTTGGCGCTGACCAGCACCAACGGCATGGTGCGCCGCCTGGGCGGAAAACGCTGGCAGTGGCTGCATCGTCTGATGTACGTGATCTTGCCGCTGGGCATCTTGCACTTCTGGTGGATGAAGGCCGGAAAGAATCTGCTGGCCCAGCCGATACTTTTTGCAACAATTGTTTCGATGTTGCTGCTACTGCGTATGTTTTTTAAATTCAAGCCGCAGAAAAATGTATAAGTGATTGAAAATAAAGGGTATTAATATTTTGCCGCGGTGCGGCGAACATGCGCTCGTTTGCACTTTTCTTGCTATTCCCTGACAAAAAACTGTTTTTCGCGTATTCCAAATCGCATTTGGTGCGTTAGATGACGTACAGCGCGCCAAAACGCGCGGCCACAAATGCACGGCTACGGCAACTCACAGGAATCGATGTTGCTGCGGAAGTTACGAACAGGGACGTCGGAAGACGGTAAGGACAGGGTTATGCAAGCAATCGAACGCAACGCAAAGACAAAAAACGGCGCCAGCCATCATCAGTCATACGCGCTTTCCCCCAAGGAAGGCCGTTTCAGCAAGGCAGGCAAATCGTTCCGCGCCAAGGAGCGCGAAGACGATTGCTCCGTCTACGACAAGCTGCCGAAGCAGATCGACGACATCATCGAGGGCGAGTCGCCCAAGCGTTTCAAACGTCCCAAAATGGACAGCGACATCGTCGCGCGTTGATCAGGGCTGGATCGCTCTGCAGGGATGCCGGGACTGCCGATGAGGTCGATCGCACAGTCCGGAATCCCGGGTTTGATGGCGTTTTAGTTTTTCTCAGTTTTCTTCGCGCGGATCGCGCGACAGCAGTTGCGCAACCATTTCCTGCACGGAAATGCCATCGAACAAGGCGCCGGCCACCGCATCGGTAATCGGCATGTCGATGTTCAGCTCTTGCGCCAGCGAGCGCACGGCTTGTGCGCAGCGCACGCCTTCGGCCACATGACCGAGTTCGGCGACGATAGCCTCCAGTTTTTTACCTTGCGCCAGACCCAGTCCGACGCGACGGTTGCGCGACAGATCGCCGGTGCAGGTCAGGATCAGGTCGCCCACGCCGGACAAGCCCATGAAGGTTTCCGCGCGTCCGCCCAGCGCGATGCCGAGGCGGCTGATTTCCGCCAGCCCGCGCGTGATCAGCGCTGCGCGCGCATTCAGGCCCAGTTGCAGGCCATCGGCCGCGCCGGTGGCGATGGCCAGGATATTCTTCACGGCGCCGCCGATTTCCACACCGATCAGATCATCGCTCGAATACACGCGCAGGTTGCCGCCGTGCACTGCCGCGACGACACGTTCGCACAAACCCTTGTCGCTGCTGGCGATGGTCAGTGCGCAGGGCAGGCCGCGCGCGACTTCCTGCGCAAACGACGGGCCCGACAAGGCGCCGGCCGGCACGCTGTCGCCCATGACTTCGCGCACGATCTGGTGCGGCAGCAGGCGGGTTTGTTCTTCCAGGCCTTTGCACAGCCACACAATGTTGGGGACGTCGCGGTCGCGCAAGGTCTGCGCCAGTGCGCGCAGACCGGACACCGACGAGGCGACGATCAGCAGGCTGTCGGCCGGATTGTGCGTCACGTGACTGACTGCGAGGTCGAAATCCGCAGTGACCGTGAGCGATTCCGGGAGGTGAAAGCCGCGCAGGTAATCCATGTTTTCGCGCTGCGCGGCGGCGTCTTGCATGGCTTGCGCGTTGCGGCCCCAGAGGACGACTTTGTGACGTTGCACCAGGTTGATGGCCAGTGCTGTACCCCAGGCGCCGGCGCCGAGTATCGAAATATTCATGAAGGCAATCGCTGGTGGTTAATGGCTAATCGCAGGCAGAAGCACGACCGGCGCTGGGGCGGATGCCGGAAATGCCAGGCAATCAGTCGCCCCATACTTCGGAAGTCTTGATGAAACCGCTCTGGCCGTCGCGATGCTTGACCTTGACCCAGCCGGATTGAGGAGTCGGATCGGTCAGTTCCAGCAGCACGTTCTTGTCGGCGCTGAAGACGGTCGCGCTGGCCTCATCGGCGGCGGCGTGGACTTTGGCATTGGCGGCGCTGACGACGACGTTGCGCTTGGCGACCAGAGCCTTGGATTGCGCCCACGACAGTGCGCCGGTGGCGTCGCGCACCTTGCTCCAGTCGCCGTAGGTCAGCACGACTTCGACCGGCATGCCGCGCGGCGCGATGGACACGCGGCGGCCTTTTTCGGACGGCGCGTCGTACAGGATCGCCGGCGCGGCGCCGACCGATTTGAAGTCGAGCGCATAAGCGGGGGCGGCCGCGGCCGAGCCTAGTACGAGAGCGGATAGAAGGAGAGAGGAAAATTTCATGGACTTGCTCCGCTGTAGAGGTTGATGCCGCGTATCCGGGAACAGTGGCACGTTACGGCGTCGAATGGCAAAGAGGCGGGCCCGCATTGCCGGGTGCGCCCAGGCGCAACGGCAATGCAGCGGTACGGCAGTATCAGTTGACGGTAGTCGAACCGGTGACCAGCGTGCCATCGGTTTGTTGCTCGGCCAGCGCTTGCAGGCGTTGCTGATAGAACACTTCGAAATTGATTTCGGCCAGGTGGATCGGCGGGAAACCGGCGCGGGTGATCACGTCGGCGATGTTGGCGCGCAGGTAGGGATAGATGATGTTCGGGCAACCGATGCCCAGCAGCGGATCCAGTTGCTCGGCAGGAACGTTGCGCACTTCGAAGATGCCGGCTTGCTTGCCTTCGACCAGGAAAGCGACCTTGTCCTTGACCTTGGCGGTCACGGTGATGGTGACGGTGGATTCGAAAATGCCCTCAGCCAGCGCTTCGGCGCCGACGTCGACCGACACTTCGATGGCCGGTGCATCCTGTTCCAGGAAAATCGCAGGGGAATTCGGTTGTTCCAGCGACAGGTCCTTCAGGTAGACGCGTTGGATCTGGAATACGGGTTGCTGTTCAGCTTGTTGGTTCTCTTCCGCCATGGAATGCTCTCGTTTCAGGTTGGATTAATACAAATGGATAAAAGGGGGAGTCAGGCTTGCAGCAGGGGATCGAGCCCGCCTGCGCGGTCCAGCGCGCTCAGGTCGTCGAAGCCGCCGACATGGGTGTCGCCGACATAGATTTGCGGCACGGTGCGGCGGCCGGTCTTTTGCATCATGATGTCGCGTTGCTGAGGATCGAGGTCGACACGGATCTTTTCGATGTCTTCGACGCCTTTGCTCTTGAGCAGCCGCTCAGCCATCATGCAATACGGGCAGACGGCAGTGCTGTACATGACGACGCGGGCTGTCATTTGGCGACCTTCGGGCTGCTTTGGCTGGCCGTCGGGAGGCCCTGCGCCTGCCAGGCGGCGATGCCGCCGGTCAGGCCGTGTACTTCGGCGAAGCCGGCTTTCTTCAGGATGCCTTCCGCCTTGGCGGTTTGCGTGCCCGACTGGCAGACCACGATGACGTTCTTGCCCTTGAACTTGTCCAGCTCGCCGACGCGTTGCGCCAGGTCCTTGAGCGGGATGTTGCGGGCGTCGCGCAGGTGGGCGGCATTGAATTGCTCGACGTCGCGCACGTCCAGAATCAGGGTTTTGCCGGTGTTGATGAGTTGCGTGGCCTGCAGCAATGTCAGCTTGCTGCCGCGCTGTTGCAGGTAAGGAATGAGCAGCGCGCCACCGGAAATGATGACGAGGCCGACCAGAAAAATATTGTCTACGATGAATTTCACGGGATCTCAATGGGTTTACTGAATCCGGGCATTATAAAATAGAAGCTGACACGCTATTTAAATCTTCAATTGCTATTTTCTCATCGCTTCCCTTTTCTGACTGTTCCTCACTATGTACAAAATCGTTTTCATGCGCCACGGCGAGTCGACCTGGAATCTCGCCAACCGTTTCACCGGCTGGGTTGACGTCGACCTGACCGAAAAAGGCGTGGCCGAAGCCAGGCAGGCCGGCAAGCTGCTCAAGGAAGCCGGCTTTACCTTCGATCTGGCCTACACCTCGGTATTGAAGCGCGCCATCCGCACGCTGTGGACCACGCTCGACGAAATGGACCTGATGTACCTGCCGGTGCAGCACGACTGGCGTCTGAACGAGCGCCACTATGGCGCCCTGCAAGGCCTGAACAAGGCGGAAACCGCCGCCCAGTACGGCGACGAGCAAGTGCTGGTCTGGCGCCGCAGCTACGACACGCCGCCCAACCCGCTGGAGCCGAACGACCCGCGCGCGTCTTACAACGACCCGCGTTATGCCGACCTCAAGCGTGAACAGATCCCGCTGACCGAGTGCCTCAAGGACACCGTCGCGCGCGTGCTGCCGGCCTGGAACGACTCCATCGCTCCCGCCATCCGCGCCGGCAAGAAGATCATCATCTCGGCCCACGGCAACAGCCTGCGCGCCCTGATCAAGTACCTGGACGGCATCAGCGACAACGATATCGTCGGCCTCAACATCCCCAACGGCCAGCCGCTGGTGTATGAGTTGGATGCCGACCTCAAGCCGATCAAGAGCTACTACCTCGGCGACCAGTCGGTCATCGAAGCGGCCCTGAAAGCGGTCGCCAGCCAAGGGAAATCGAAATAACTACCTTGCGCGGCATGCTCAGGCAATACGTCCGGCGGCACATTCTGCCGTCACTGCAGTGGCGGTCGGCGAGCGGACTCTCGGCGGCCGCGGCTGCGGTGTTCCTGTCGGCGGCGCTGTGGCAGTCATGCGCGTCGGCACAGCAGGTGACCGAACGCACCCGGCAAAAGCAGGCGGCCGAGAAAGAGCGTGCCGACCTGCAGCAGAAACTGGCCAATCTCAAGCGCGACATCGACAAGACCGAAACCGCCAAAGGTAATGCCGCCGATGCGCTGGCGGAGTCGGAGCAGGCCATCTCCAAGGCCAATCGCTCGCTGCGCGAACTGACGCAGGAGCAGGCCGACACCGAGTCCAAGCTCGGCGTGCTGGTCAGGCAGCAGTCCGAATTGTCGGGCGTCGTCAATGTCCAGCAGGCGCAATTGTCCAAGCTGCTGCGCGAGCAGTACGTGGCCGGCAACGAAGACCGCATCAAGCTGCTGCTGTCGGGCGACAATCCCAATCGCATCAACCGCGAGCTGCAATACATGGGCTACGTCTCGCAGGCACAGGCGCGTCTCATCGAAACCTTGCGCGTGAACCTGCAGGCGATCAAGGACAACAAGGCCGCGACGCAAAACGCCAAGTTCGAACTGGAAGAAATCGCCCAGGAAGAGAACGAGCAAAAGAAGCTGCTGGAGAAGGAAAAGGCCAGGCGCAGCAGCCTGCTGGCCCAGTTGTCGACCAAACTTGCCGCCCAGCGCAAGGAAGTCGGCAACCTGCAGCGCGACGAACAGCGCCTCTCCGGCCTGGTCGACAAGCTGGCGCAGATCATCGAAGAGCAAAAGAAGGCCGAAGCCGCCGCGCGCGAAAGGCGCCGCCAGGAGCAATTGGCCAAGGCCAAGGCTGAGCACGACAAGCGCGTCGCCCAGCAGGCCAAGGCCGCGCCGGGAACCAAGGGCAAGCCGGCGCCATCCGAGGCAATTGACGACGACGAAGCGCCGCAATCGCTGGGCCGCAATGACGCCACGCCTTCTGCGGAGGAAAATTTTGGTAAGCCATTCGCCAGCCTGCGCGGCCAGTTGCGCCTGCCGGTGCGCGGCGACCTGCTCGCCAAGTTCGGCGGCAAGCGCGGCGACGGGCCAAGCTGGAAAGGCCTCTTCATCCGCGCGCCGGAAGGCACGGAAGTCAAGGCCGTGGCGGCCGGCCGCGTGGTGTATGCGGATTGGCTGCGCGGTTTCGGCAACCTGATCATCGTCGACCACGGCAATCAGTACATTACCATTTATGGCAATAATCAGTCCGTCTTGAAGCGGGCAGGGGATCTCGTCAAAACCGGGGATGTCATCGCCAGCGCAGGTAATAGCGGCGGCAATGAGCAATCGGGTTTATACTTTGAAATGCGGCATCAGGGCCGCGCTTTCGACCCACTCGGCTGGGTAACTACTAGGTGAAACATGGGCAGCAAACTCAAGAATATCGGTCTTATCGGTCTGGGCATGATTGCAGGCGTGGCGGCTTCGATGCAATTGGACGCCATCGCGCAGAAAAGCGGAGCGGAGCCGCTGCCGCTGGAAGAGGTCCGGCAACTGACCGACGTGTTCGGGATGATCAAGTCCAACTATGTCGAACCCGTCGAAGACAAGAAGCTGCTCACCGAAGCGATTTCCGGCATGGTCGCTTCGCTCGACCCGCATTCGGCCTACCTCGACAAGAAGGCGTTCAAGGAACTGCGCGAAAGCACCATGGGCAAGTTCGTCGGCCTGGGCATCGAAGTCGGCATGGAAGACGGCTACGTCAAAGTGATCTCGCCGATCGAAGATTCCCCTGCCTACCGCGCCGGCATCAAGGCGGGAGATCTGATCACCCGTTTGGACTCGACGCCGGTCAAGGGGCTGACGCTGGATGAAGCCGTCAAGAAAATGCGCGGCGAGCCCAACACCAAGATCACGCTGACGATTGCCCGCAAGGAAGAGGATCGTCCGATCATCGTCACGATCATGCGCCAGGAAATCCGCATGCAAAGCGTGAAGTCGAAAGTGATCGAACCCGGCTATGCCTGGTTGCGCGTGACGCAATTCCAGGAGCCGACCGTCGACGACATGGCCAAGAAGATCCTGGCGATCTACGCCCAGGAACCTAACCTCAAGGGCATCGTGCTCGACCTGCGCAACGATCCGGGCGGCGTCTTGCCGGGCGCGATCGGCGTGTCGGGGGCTTTCCTGCCGAAGGATGCCGTGGTGGTGACGACCAACGGCCAGCTGGCCAGCTCCAAGGTCATCTATGCCGCCAAGCGCGATGAATACGCTCAGGGTTCCCTGACGGATCCGCTGGCGCGTCTGCCGGATGCGATCAAGAAGGTGCCGATGGTGGTGCTGATCAATTCGGGTTCGGCCTCGGCCTCCGAAATCGTGGCCGGCGCCTTGCAAGACTACAAGCGCGCCACCATCATGGGCACGCAGTCCTTCGGCAAGGGTTCGGTGCAGTCGGTCATTCCGCTGCCGCCCGATCGCCAGACCGCCGTCAAGCTGACCACCGCGCGTTACTACACGCCGAACGGCCGCTCGATCCAGGCGCGCGGCATCGTGCCGGACATCATGGTGGATGAATACGCCGACGGCGACGGTCTCAACGGCCTGCGTCTGCGCGAAGCCGACCTGACCAAGCACCTGATCAACGACAAGGACAAGGACGCCGCCGAAGTCAAGGCGACGACTGTCGACGAGAAGGAAGAAGAACGCCTGATCGCGCTGGAGAAAAAGCGCAAGCCGCTCGAATTCGGCAGCAAGGAAGACTTCCAGCTGGCCCAGGCGCTGAACCATCTGAAGGGCCTGCCGGTGCAGGAATCCAAGGTCAAGCCTGAGATCCGCGACAATTCCAGCAAGGACGACAAGCCGGTGAAGGATATCCGCAAGGACAACAAGGCGCCGCCGGAAAAGATCGAAAAGAAGTAAAAGAAGCAAAAGAAGCAAAAGAAGCAAAGCAAGGAATTGCGTTACATTAAGAGGGCTGCAGAAATGCAGCCCTCTTGTCATTTACCGCGCCATCGCCGCCACGCCATGAACGACCAGCAATTGCTGCGCTATTCGCGCCATATCCTTCTCGACGACATTGATATCGCAGGCCAGGAAAAACTCCTGGCCGGGCATGCGCTGGTGATCGGCGCCGGCGGCCTCGGCTCGCCTGCGGCCTTGTACCTGGCGTCGGCGGGCATGGGCAAGATCACGCTGGTCGACGACGACACCGTCGACCTGACCAACCTGCAGCGCCAGATCATGCACGCCACCGGACGCGTCGGCCAGCTCAAGGTCGAGTCGGGACGGCAGGCGCTGGAAGAGATCAATCCCGACATCGACGTCCTTGCGGTCGCCGAACGCGTCAGCGACGCGCGTCTGGATGAGTTGGTGCGCAGCGCTTGCGTGGTGCTCGACTGCAGCGACAATTTCGCCACCCGCCACGCCGTCAATCGCGCTTGCGTGCAGAACAAGGTGCCGCTGGTGTCGGGCGCCGCCATCCGCTTCGACGGTCAGATCAGCGTGTTCGATACGCGGCGGGACGACGCGCCGTGCTATGCCTGCCTGTTCCCTCCCGACCAGAAATTCGATGAAGTGCAGTGTTCGACCATGGGCGTGTTTGCCCCGCTGGTCGGCATCATCGGCGCCATGCAGGCGGCCGAGGCGCTCAAGCTGGTGGCCGGCGTCGGCGAATCGCTTGCCGGCCGTCTGCAGATCCTCGACGCCCGCAGCATGGAGTGGACCAGCATCCGCTTCGTGCGCAACGCCGCCTGTCCGGTGTGCGGAACCGTCCACCCCTGAACGGCTGCGGCAGGGCGAAAAAGCCCGCAATGACCCGTGCAGCATGGGTGCGGCGGCGCAAAAGGGGCCTGCGAAGTGCTATTTATGCGCCAAGTTCTGGTATACACTGTATTGGATTTGCATTTGTGTGCGTTGCGAGCCGGCGACGGCAACTGATCTACCGCAAACCGAGCGACTCGGGGAAGGGAAGTCTATGGGCGTCATCGCAAAGAAAGCCGTCAAAAAAAGCACCTCGGGCGCGAGCAAGGTAGCCGCAGTCGGCACGGCAGCCGTCAAGTCTGCCGTCAAAGCACCAAAGACGGTCGCCAAAGCGCCGCCGAAAATGGCGAGCAGGGCGGCAACCCCGGTGAAAAAGAGCGGCGGCGACAAGGCTCCGGCAGCAGGCGGCAAGGGCGGAACAAGTGCCCCCGCGGCAGCAAAAACGGCCGTGGCGCCGAAGAAAAACGCAACTTCGTCGACAGGCAATGTTGTTGTAGTAAAATCCCTGACCGTTAAAAAAACGGCACCAGCGTCGGCGAAGCCCGGCACCGGGAAGAGCGCAGGCAAAGCAATCGATAGCATGCCCAAGAAGGCAGTACCATCGGCAGCAAGGGAAGTGGATTCAAAAGCGACCAAATCCGGCACCAGCGCAGGCGGCAGCAAAGCCAGCGCCGGTAAGGCAGAAAACCAGGCAACAAACCAGGAAGCAAGCGCCGGATTAAAGGATAAAATTGAAAAACCCGTAGTATTGAAAGTAAGCGAAGTGGCAACTAAAACTCCCAAAACTACCCCTGATACGCAAACCTTGCTCACGGAGGAACAAATCCTCAAGATGGGCGAGAAGGACTACATGAACGAAGCTCAGTTGGCTTTCTTCAAGGCCCGTTTGCAACAGCTGGAAAAAGATCTGCTCAAGAACGCAGGCGAAACCACTGAGCATTTGCGTGAAACCGTGTTGGTTCCCGATCCTGCCGATCGCGCGACCATCGAGGAAGAACATGCGCTGGAATTGCGTACCCGCGACCGCGAACGCAAGCTGCTCAAGAAAGTGCAACAATCCATCGCCTCCATCGATGCCGGCGAATACGGCTGGTGCGAAGAGACCGGCGAACCTATCGGCATCCCGCGTCTGCTGGCGCGTCCGACGGCAACCCTGTCTCTGGAAGCGCAGCAACGTCGCGAGCTGAAGCAAAAGCTGTACGGCGACTGAGTTCCTGCAGAAATCCTCCCGCAATGGCGCCACCCGGCGCCATTCGCTTACTAACCTCCGGTTTTCGTCATTGCCCATCGCTGCATGGCGCGGCTTGGTTGCGTTGCGTCCATCCGATGACGTCGCGTTGATTTCCCTGAAACGGTTCTGACAGCCGGTTTGTCGTTTCGCCGTCGCAATTATTTGCACCGGACGGCGAAACTGCTTCAAATTTCCCCTATATCTCCAAATGCAACAGTGTTGCAATATGCTGCTATAATTCTCCTTCGCCGGCGCACTACCCGGCATCCTCTTTTTCGTCGTCCATCGTCAGCAGAAACCCGATCACCATGGCCGTCGCCACACTGCCGCCTGCATCCCATTCTCGCGCTCCGGCGCGAGCGGGACGGCGTATGGGATGGGCATTGTTGCTGTCGCTGGCGCTGCTGTTTTCACAATTTCTCGGCCTGCTGCACGGCATTGCCCATGCCGGCTGGCCACCTGCAGCGAAGCAGGCTGCGGCGACTTCGTTCAACGCAGCCGTGTTCAACTACGTCGACGACGATGCGGATGACGATGCGGATGACAAGACCGCCGACAAGCAAGGCACCGAGCATCACAAGCATCATCATTCCTGCATCGAATATGACGCCGCCGGAGGCGCCGCCGGCATCCATGCCGACTTCTTCTCTCCTCCTCTGATCCCCGGCACGCAGGTGCTTGCGCTGTGGCAGGCATTCGCCTCCTGGGATGCGCCGGTCGCCTGCCATTTCTCCTCGCGTGCGCCACCGCGTTGACAACTGAACCGTCGACTCCTTGTCCGGATTGCGATGCCGCAGCTGCGCGCTCACGCTCGTCGCCGCGATCGTCTCTGCCATTCGTCCGGGCAAATTCTCACTCTCATTTGTCAGTCAAGGAACACCATGCAAGTCCAGCCAACTCTTTTGGCAAGCGCCGTCCTGTCCGCGCTCGCCGCCATGTCCACGGTCGCCGTCGCGCAGACGGCGCCGCAGCAAACCGAGCAGCAACAAAAACTTCAGGAAGTAGTCGTCACCGCCAGTCCTTTCTCCTCCGAAGAAAGCGCGCAGATCCTGACGCCCGCCAAGATCCTGTCCGGCGACGAGCTGCGCAACAAGCTCGGCAATTCGCTCGGCGACACGCTGTCGCAGGAGCTCGGCGTCTCCGCCTCCAGCTTCGGCGCCGGCGCCTCGCGCCCGATCATCCGCGGCATGGAAGGCCCGCGCGTGATGATGTTGCAAAACGGCATGTCGACTGCGGACGTGTCGACCGTCTCCAACGATCATGCCGTGGCGACCGAAGCGGCCACAGCGCGCCAGATTGAAATCCTGCGCGGCCCGGCGGCGCTGCTGTACGGCTCGGGCGCCATCGGCGGCCTGGTCAACGTCGTCAACGACCGTATTCCTACCGAACTGGTGGGCAAGCCGACCGGCCAGGTCGAAGCGCGCTACGGCACCGCCGACGGCCAGAAAAATACCTCCTTCGGCGTTGACGGTTCCGCAGGCCAGATCGGCCTGCACGTCGACGGCAACTATCGCGACACCGACAATTACAAGATTCCCGGCAACGCCAGGCAAGGCGACGCAACAAGCGCTTCCGGCCGTTTGCCGAATTCCTTCACGCATGAGAGCAGCGTCGGCGTCGGCGGCTCTTACATCGCAAACTGGGGCCACATCGGCGCCTCGGTGTCATCGCTGGACGATCACTACGGCATTCCCACGGCGGAGAAGTCCTTCATCGACCTGCACCAGACACGCTACGACGTCGACAGCCTGATCCGGGAACCGTTCGCCGGCATCGAGTCGTTCAAGTTCAAGCTCGGCTACACCGATTACACCCACACTGAAAAGAAGGAAGACGGCACCGCCGACACCGTCTTCACCAACCGGGTACTGCAAACGCGCTGGGAGCTGACGCACAAGCCGCTGGCGGGCTGGCGCGGCGACTTCGGTGTCCAGACCGAGCAGGGCAACTACGCGGCCTTGTCGGCGGTTGACGGCTCGCCGCAGCTCACGCCTAAAACCAAATCCAGCTCGTTTGCCGGATTCCTGGTGGAAGAACGCAAGTTCGGCGACGTGCTGGCCAGCGCCGGCCTGCGCCTGGAGTCGGTGCAGCGCCGTCCGGAAGGCCTGCGCAACCGCGACTTCAATCTGTTCTCCTGGTCCTCCGGCGCCTTGTGGAGCTTCATGCCGGGCTATGGCCTGGGCGCGACCTATTCCGTGGCGCAGCGCGCGCCGACCGTGGAAGAGTTGTATTCCAACGGCCCGCACGATGCGACCTCGACCTTCGACGTCGGCGACAGCAGTCTGCAAAAGGAAACCTCGCACAACATCGAGCTGAGCCTGCAAAAGACCGAGGGCCTGGTGCGCTGGAAGGGCAATTTGTTCCAGAACAAGGTGAAGAACTTCATCTACGGCCGTACCAACGGCCAGGTCGACGACAGCGGCAATCCTGATCCCGCCGGCGAATTCCTGCAGCGCTTCTGGTCGCAGGGCGATGCCACCATTCACGGCGCTGAAGTGGAGGTCAGCTACAACCTCAACAACGAGGGCTTTTCGGTGCGCGGTTTTGCCGACACGTCGCGCGGCAAGCTGGACAACCTGGGCAATCTGCCGCTGCAGCCGGCCACGCGCTACGGAGTCGATCTCGGCTATCGCCAGGGACCATGGGCCAGCGGCATGCGCGTGCTGCATGCGCTGAAACAGGATCGACTCGCTTCGTTTGAATCGACAAATACGCCGTCCTATACCCAGCTCGACGCCAACCTGTCGTATACCCAGAAATTGTCGTCAATGCGCGTCACCTGGTTCATGCTGGTCAAAAACATCCTGAATCAGGATATTCGTCTGTCGACTTCGGTATTGAAAGATACCGTGCCGCAAACAGGCCGCAATCTGATTGTCGGCGTGCGCAGCGCGTTCTGATCCGACTGCATTTCCCGATCCGGCGAAAAGTACATCTTTTTGCCGGATTTTTTCATCTGCAGCCGCCGCCGGATTGCTATATTCTCAGTCCTGCAAAATGATGAAATCACCGCTTTGGCAGGCTACAGGAGAATGTATGTCGACGATTCGAGGTGTTTTGGCGTGGCTGTTGCTGCTGGTCGCATCTGCGGCGACTGCAGCGCCGAAGCCGCTGGTCGTCAAATTCGGTTTCAGCGGCCCCTTGTCCGGGCCGCAAGCGCTTGCCGGCAAGGACTCCCTCAATGGCGTACAGATGGCGATCGACCGCCTCAATCAGCAAGCCATCATGGTCGACGGCAAAGCCTTGCAGTTCGAATTGCTGGTCAAGGATGATCAAGCCAGTCCGCAAATCGGCGCCGTGGTGGCGAAAGAGTTGGTGGACGCCGGCGTCAAAGCCGTACTCGGGCCTTTCAATTCCGGCGTGGCGCTGGCCGCTTCCAGAATCTATAACGACGCCGGCGTTGTCTCCCTGACCGTCGCATCCAATCCCAAGGCAACCCAGGCCGCGTTCAGTCATGTCTTCCGCATCGCTGCCAGCGACAGCGACATGGGCAGCAAGATGGCCTTGTATGCCGCACGCAACCTCAAGATCAGAGTCATTGCGATCGTGGATGATGGTTCTGCCTATGCACAAGGGTTGATCGACGAGTTTCAGAAGACCGCCAAACAAAACGGCATCCAGATCGCGCACAGGGAAACCATCAGCGACAAGGCCAGCGACTTCAGCAGCGTGCTCGGCAACATTCGCGCGGCACGCGTGGATGCCATCTTTTTCGGCGGCTATGTCTCGCAGGCCGGCGCGATGCTCAAGCAGATGCAGCAGCTGGGCATGTCTATGCTGTTTCTGGGCGGCGACGCCTTGTGCTCGTCCGCCATGCTGACGCAGGCGGGCGCCAGTCTCGGCGATCGCACTTATTGCGTGCAGGGCGGCGTGTGGCTCACGCGCGTGTCTGACGGCGCCGTATTCGCCTCGGCGTATCAGACCCGGTACGGCAGCATGCCTGATGTGTACGCGCCGACGTTCTACGACGGTGTGATGCTGCTCGGGCAGGCGATGAAATCAGCCAACTCCGTCAGTGTGCCGATCTTTCTGCCGGTACTGACGCGCTTGCGCTACAAGGGGGTCACGGCGACTTATGAGTTTGACGCCAAGCACGATATGAAAGAGTCGACCGTGACCATCTTGCGTTTCAAGGATGGCAAGCTGGCGCCGCTATCAAGCTTTTGATGTGTGACGTGGCTGTCTGGCAGGATGGTGCAGCACCGTGTCGCCGCCGAACTATTTGATCGGCAGGCGGATGGTGCTCTTCACTTCTTCCATCACGGCGTAGGTATGTGTCTCGCGCACGCCTTTGAGTTGCAGCAGCGACTTGCCGAGAAATTCGCGATAGGCGTTCATGTCTTTGACGCGTGATTTGACCAGATAATCGAAGCCGCCGGCCACCATGTGGCACTCCATGATCTCGGGAATGCTTTGGACGCTTTTCTTGAAGGCTTCAAAGACGTCCGCCGTGGTGCGGTCCAGCACCACCTCGATGAACACCAGCAGCGAGACGTCCAGCAATTCCGGATTGAGCTGGGCGGCGTAGCCCAGGATATAGCCGGCGTCCTGCAGCTTGCGCACCCGCTCCAGGCAGGCGGCAGGGGACAGATTGACGCGAGCGGCCAGGTCGACATTGCTGATGCGGCCGTCGTTTTGCAGTTCGGACAGGATCTTTTTACTAATTTTGTCGAGCGTAGCCATAGAATCTGAATTTTATTCAGTTAAAACCGAATGAGGTGAATTAAATTCTGATTATAAGTGCAATTATCGGGACTAATATCATTCAAGAGTAAATAGAATCGAGCACCATAAAAAGCGTTGCGCCGGAGTCTGCACACAGACCCGGACGCGACAAGCCGACCAAAGCACAGAAGAGAGACCACCCGCCATGCCGTTATCTGCCGTTGCGCCTTGCGACCGTCTAGCCTTTGTTGCCGCCCGGCCTGAATTCAGCGATTTATCCCCAGCCTGACCTTCAACCAAGAGAGGAAACAACATGTATAACCGCATGCATATCATCGCCGCTTCACTTGCCATCATCCCGGCATTCGCATCTGCTCAGGAAGTGCAAACAGTGAAGATCGGTTTCAGCAGTCCGCTGACCGGGCCACAAGCCTCGGCCGGCAAGGACAACCAGGGCGGTTTGCAAATGGCGGTCGAGCGTCTGAACACGCAAGGTCTCGTCATCGGCGGCAAAAAGATCAAATTCGAAATCGTCGCGGAAGACGACCAGGCCGATCCGAAGTCGGGCGTGGGCGTGGCGCAAAAGCTGGCTGACCAGGGCGTCAAGGCCATCGTCGGTCCGTACAACTCGGGTGTGACGATTCCTGCTTCGCGCGTCTACAACGATGCCGGCATCGTTACCGCGACTGTTGCTTCCAATCCCAAGATCACCCAGCAAGGCTTTGCCACACTGTTCCGCGTTGCAGCCAGCGACAGCCAGCTGGGCGGCAAGATGGCGCTGTATGCAGCCAAGGAACTGAAGATCAAGACCGTGTCCGTGATCGATGACCGTACCGCCTACGGCCAGGGTCTGGCGGAAGAATTCATCAAGATCGCACAAGCCAACGGCATCAAGATCGTCAGCAAGGACTTCACCAACGACAAGGCCACCGACTTCACCGCCATCCTGACCTCCATCAAGGGCAAGAAACCGCAAGCCGTGTTCATCGGCGGCTACGCGCCGCAAGGCGGCCCGATCAAGCGTCAGATGAAGCAACTGGGCATCGACGCGCTGCTGATGGGCGGCGACGGCATCTGCTCGCCTGAAATGGGCCGTCTGGGCGGCGACGCCATCGGCGAAAGCGTCTACTGTACTCAAGGCGGCACCATGCTGGAGAAGGCCAAGGAAGGCAAGGCTTTCGCCGACGACTACCAAAAGAAGTTCGGTCGTCCTGCGGAAGTCTACGCAGTCTCGTTCTACGACGGCATGATGGTCATCGCCCAGGCAATGAAGGCGGCCAACTCGGTTGAACCAAAGGTCTACGGCCCCGCGCTGGCCAAAATCAAATACAAAGGCGTGGCAGGTCAGTACGAGTTCGACGACAAGCATGACCTGAAGCAATCGCCGGTGACGATCTTCCGCTTCAAGGACGGCGTGCCGGTTGCTTTGACCAGCTACTAATCGGTCATTTCCCACGTTTCATTTCTGCCAGGGAACAATCGCAGCCTTGCGATTGCTTCCCTGAAATGATCCCCAGGTAATCCAGCCAGTTCATCCCCGGCCTTCTGCAGTGCAGCAGGGCCGGGACAGCCGCAGCCTCATTTCATCGATGAGGCAAGGCATTGATGCATCCGTATCACCAATACGGCGCACGCAATCGGAAATGCAATACACTGCCCGTTGATGAAATGGGTTCTAATTTTGCAGAAGGAAGTTTCATGCTCAGTTACACCCGCACGGTCCAGACCATCGACGCCCACACCGGCGGCGAACCCTTGCGCATCCTCGTGTCCGGCCTGCCGCAAGTACCCGGCGCGACCATCCTCGAAAAGCGCAGCTGGCTCAAGGAAAATCGTGACGACCTGCGCCAGTTCCTCATGAACGAGCCGCGCGGCCACGCCGACATGTACGGGGCTTACCTGTTTCCGCCACTGACGCCGGATGCCGATTTCGGCGTTATTTTTATCCATAACGAAGGCTACAGCGACATGTGCGGCCACGGCATCATCGCGCTGGGCAAAGTGTTGGTCGAGATGGGCTATGTCGAGCGCACTTCGCCGGTCACCCGCATCTGCTTCGACGCGCCGGCCGGTTTCATCGACGCCAGCGTGGAATGGGACGGCCAGCGCGCCGGCAAGGTCACCTTCAAGAACGTGCCGTCCTTCATCTATCAGCGCGACGTCGAAGTCGATACCCCCAGCTTCGGCAAGATCACCGGCGACATCGTCTTCGGCGGCGCCTTCTACTACTACATCAACGCCGACCAGGCCAAGCTGACCGTCAAGCCGGAACTGGTGCGCCAGCTGATCCAGCTCGGCGCCGAAACCAAGGCCGCCGTCAAAGCCAAGGTCCAGATCCGGCATCCGCTGGAGCCGGGTTTGAACACGCTGTACGGCACCATCATCGACAGCGCGCCCAATTTCCCCGGGGCCGACCAGTCCAACGTCTGCATCTTCGCCGACCGCGAAGTGGATCGCTCGCCGACCGGCACCGGCACTTCCGGCCGCGCGGCGCAATTGTTCCAGCGCGGCAAGCTGGCGCTCGATCAGAACTACGTCAACGGCAGCATCGTCGGCAGCAATTTCGGCGTCAAGGTCACCGGCACCACCAAGGTCGGCGAGCTCGACGCCGTCTTCACCGAAGTCACCGGTTCGGCGCACATCATGAGCACCAACCAATGGGTGCTGGAAGAGTCCGACCCGTTCCCGACCGGCTTCTTCCTGAGGTAATCGATGCATATTCTCGACGCCCGACAAACCGCCGACGCCTTGCCGTTCGACCGCCTGGTGCCGGCGCTGGCGCAAGCCGCGCAGGAATACTCCGGCGGCCAGATCACCGCGCCCGACCGCCAGGTCGTGCCTATCGACGCCGCCAGCGTGCTGCTGAGCATGCCGGCCGTGAGCGCCGACCTCAGCGTCACCAAACTGATCACCGTCCACGCCGACAACGCCAGACATGGCTTGCAGGTGATCCAGGGCGAGGTCGTGGTTTTCGAAACCCGGACCGGCCGCCGCATCGCCTTGCTGCACGGCCCGACCGTGACCGCGCGCCGCACTGCCGCCATGACCTTGCTCGGCATCCAGACGCTGGCGCCGGCCAGGCCGAAATCGGCGCTGATCGGCACCGGCGTGCAATCGGCGGCGCATGCCGACGCGCTGGTGGAGTATTTCGGCGTCACGCAATTCTGGATCGTGGCGCGCGACATCGCCCGCACCCAGGCGTTCTGCAGCGAACTGAGTACACGTCACATCGCGCGCGGCATCGTCGCCAGCCCGCTGTCTGCGGACGCGATGCAAAACGACTTGCCCGCCACCGACGTGCTGATCGCCCTGACTACATCGCGGACCGCCGTAATCCCGGCCCGGCTTGCGCCGCATACGCTGGCCATCGGCGTCGGCGCCTTCAAACCCGACATGGTGGAATTCCCGGCGTCCTTGCTGGCCGAACGCACCATCGTCGTCGACGATGTGGAGGGCGCCAGGCACGAGGCCGGTGACCTGATTCAGGCCGGCGTCGACTGGAGTCGCGTGCGCAACATCGGCGACGTCCTTGCCGGTCGCGGCGAGCCGCTGCCGTTGGATCGCGGCATGCCGGTATTCAAAACCGTGGGGCAGGCATCGTGGGATCTGGCGGCGGCGCGCGTGGTGCGCGACATGTTGCAGACCTGAAGCTGCAGGCCTGAACCGACCTGACGCGGGGAAATTTTCTTTTTCAGATTTACAAAGAACCGCTCCGCAACAAGCAGAGCGGAAAAAAAGGGAGCATAGGAGACATATGGACATATTCATCCAGCAAATCATCAACGGCCTGGTACTGGGAAGCATGTACGCCCTGATCGCCTTGGGCTACACGATGGTATACGGGGTCTTGAACCTGATCAATTTTGCGCACGGCGACGTGCTGATGATCGGCGCGATGGCCGGTCTGAGCATCTTGAAACTGGTACAGCACGTGGCACCCGACCTGCCCGGCATCGTCAAGCTGATCATCGCCATCATCGGCGCCATTCCCGTGTGCGTGATCGTCAGCATGATCATCGAACGCGTGGCCTATCGTCCCCTGCGCAACGCCCCGCGCCTGGCCCCGCTGATCACCGCCATCGGCGTGTCGATCCTGCTGCAAACGCTGGCCATGATGCTCTGGGGCCGCAGCCCCTTGCCGTTCCCGCAAATCATGCCGTCGGACCCGGTGCACATCGCCGGCGCGCTGATCTCGCCCACGCAGATCATGCTGCTGCTGCTGGCCCTGGCCGCCATGATCGGCCTGGTGCTCATCGTCGAGAAGACCAAGATGGGCCGCGCCATGCGCGCCACCGCCGAGAACCCGCGCATTGCCGGCCTCATGGGCGTGGATTCGAACCGCGTCATCGTCGTCACCTTCGTCATCGGCGCCGCGCTGGCCGCGATTGCCGGCGTCATGTGGGCCGCGAACTACTCCACGGCGCAATTCGCCATGGGCTTCGTGCCGGGCTTGAAAGCCTTCTCGGCGGCGGTGCTGGGCGGCATCGGCAACATCTACGGCGCCATGCTCGGCGGCATCCTGCTGGGCCTGATCGAAAGCCTGGGCGCCGGCTACATCGGCGACCTGACGGGCGACTTCCTGGGCAGCAACTACCAGGACATCTTCGCCTTCATCGTGCTGATCATCGTCTTGACCTTGCGTCCCTCCGGCATCATGGGAGAACGCGTGGCAGACCGCGCCTAAGTTAAACAGATATTAAAAAGAGAGACCGACATGGCCTTCCTCAGCTTCGACAAGAAACGCAACCCGCGCCAGGCCAACATCAGCCTGGTCGCGCTCCTGATCGTCATGATCGCCTTCCCCTTCATTGCCAGCCAGTTCGGCAATTCCTGGGTGCGCATCATGGACATCGCCCTGCTCTACATCATGCTGGCCCTGGGCCTGAACGTGGTGGTCGGCTTCGCCGGCCTGCTCGACCTGGGCTACATCGCCTTCTACGCCATCGGCGCCTACACCGCCGGCCTCTTGGCCTCGCCCCAGTTCGCCGACGTCCTGCAATCCTTCGTCAACACCTACCCCGCGGTGGGCAACTTCCTCATCCTGGTCTGCGGTCCGCAGATCGTACAGAGCGGCATCCACCTGTCGCTGTGGATCATCGTGCCGCTGTCGGCCCTGATCGCCGCCCTGTTCGGCGCCCTGCTCGGTGCACCGACCCTGAAGCTGCGCGGCGACTACCTCGCCATCGTCACGCTCGGCTTCGGCGAAATCATCCGCATCTTCATGAACAACCTCAACGCCCCCGTGAACATCACCAACGGGCCGCAAGGCATCAACCTGATCGACCCCATCCGCGTCTTCGGCGTCTCGCTGGCCGGCGAACCCGGCTCCGGCTCCATCGTCAAATTCCTCGGCCTGAGCCTGCCCTCGGTGAACGCCTACTACTTCCTGTTCCTGCTGCTGTGCATCGGCGTCATCTTCTTCTCCATCCGCCTGCAAGACTCGCGCCTGGGCCGCGCCTGGGTGGCCATTCGCGAAGACGAAATCGCCGCCAAGGCCATGGGCATCAACACGCGCAACGTCAAACTCCTCGCGTTCGCCATGGGCGCCTCGTTCGGCGGCATTGCCGGCGCCATGTTCGCCTCCTTCCAGGGCTTCGTCTCGCCGGAATCGTTCTCCCTGACCGAATCGATTGCGGTGCTCGCCATGGTAGTGCTGGGCGGCATCGGCCACATCCCCGGCGTGGTGCTCGGCGGCGTGATCCTCGCCGCCTTGCCCGAAGTGCTGCGCCACGTGGTCGAACCGGTGCAGATGAGCCTGTTCGGCAAAGTCTGGATCGACGCCGAAGTGCTGCGCCAGCTGCTCTACGGCCTGGCCATGGTCGTCATCATGCTCAACCGTCCCGCCGGCCTGTGGCCATCGCCGCGCCATGAAGACCGCCCCGAAGCCGACCACCCCCACGGCGACGAGCCGGTCGGCGTGGTCAAGGCGTAATCATCGACGAACAGCACACAGAGGACCAACCAATGAGCACCACCCTGTTAAAAATCGCCGACGTCAGCAAACGCTTCGGCGGCCTGCAAGCCCTCTCGGGCGTCAGCCTCACCATCGAACAAGGCCAGATCTACGGCCTGATCGGCCCCAACGGCGCCGGCAAGACCACCTTTTTTAATGTCATCACCGGCCTGTACCAACCCGACACCGGCAGCTTCGAGCTGGCCGGCAAGCCCTACAGCCCCAGCGCCCCGCACGAAGTGGCCAAGGCCGGCATCGCCCGCACCTTCCAGAACATCCGTTTATTTGGCGACATGACCGTGCTGGAAAACGTCATGGTCGGCTGCCACGTGCGCACCAAACAAAACGTCTTCGGCGCCGTCTTCCGCCACAAGGCAGCAAGAGACGAAGAAGCGGCCATCAAGGAGAAATCGCAAAAGCTGCTCGACTTCGTCGGCATCGGCCAATTCGCCTCCAGAACGGCGCGTCACCTGTCCTACGGCGACCAGAGAAGACTGGAAATTGCCCGCGCGCTGGCGACCGAACCGCAACTGCTGGCGCTGGACGAACCGGCGGCGGGCATGAACGCCACCGAAAAGCTCGGCCTGCGCGAGCTGCTCGTAAAAATCCAGGCGGAAGGCAAGACCATCCTGCTGATCGAACACGACGTCAAACTGATGATGGGCCTGTGCAACCGATTGACCGTGCTGGACTACGGCAAGCCGATTGCCGAAGGCGTGCCGGCGGACGTGCAGAAAAACCCGGCCGTGATTGAAGCGTATCTTGGTGCCGCGCACTAAGCCTCTCTCCTTGCGTCGTCCTGACGAAAGTCAGGACCCCGCGTCGTCGCGGCGTTTGTTACGGCACGGGGTCCCGGCGTTCGCTGGGACGACACTCCACTTGATGCAGTGAGTTCAGAAAACCATCATGACAACGAACATCTTAAAAATCGAAGACCTGAGCGTGGCCTACGGCGGCATCAAGGCCGTCAAGGGCGCCAGCCTGGAAGTCAACGAAGGCGAACTGGTGACCCTGATCGGGGCCAACGGCGCGGGCAAGACCACCACCCTGAAGGCCGTCACCGGCACCTTGCCCAATTGCAAGGTAGCGGGCCACATCAGCTATCTCGGCCAGCCGCTGAAGGGGCAAAGCTCCTTCAACCTGGTGCAGCAAAAGCTGGCGATGGTGCCGGAAGGGCGGGGGGTCTTCACGCGCATGAGCATCCACGAGAACCTGCTCATGGGCGCCTACACCAGCGACGACAAGCAGCAGATCGCGCAGGACATCGAACACTGGTTCACGGTCTTTCCGCGGTTGAAGGAACGCGCCGGGCAGATGGCCGGCACGCTCTCCGGTGGGGAACAGCAGATGCTGGCCATGGCGCGGGCGCTGATGAGCCATCCGAAATTGCTGTTGCTGGACGAACCGTCGATGGGCTTGTCGCCGATCATGGTGGAGAAGATCTTCGAGGTGATCCGCACGGTGTCGGCGCAGGGCATCACGATCCTGCTGGTGGAGCAGAACGCCAAGCTGGCGCTGGAGGCGGCGCACCGCGGTTATGTGATGGAGTCGGGCCTCATCACCATGACCGGCAATGCCAGGGACATGCTCAGCGATCCGCGCGTCAAGGCGGCTTATCTGGGCGAGGGGTAGGC